>Ga0105242_10002439_pt1 | contig 14609 bp, 9 predicted proteins | sample KBSM24metaG_FD_81521 | JGI IMG/M metagenome (GOLD analysis project Ga0105242, IMG submission 81521) | Miscanthus rhizosphere microbial communities from Kellogg Biological Station, Michigan, USA - KBS M2-4 metaG | ecosystem: Host-associated > Plants > Roots > Rhizosphere > Soil | place: Michigan...
CAACGCCATCGCGAGCGTCGCCGGCACATTCACCTACTCACCGGCGGCCGGCGAGATTCTGCCCGCCGGATACCAGCGGCTCAGCGTGACGTTCACGCCGAGCGACTCGGCGTATCAAGCGATCACGCAGACCGCTCTTCTGTTGGTGAATCCCGCTGCCGCGCAAGTGTCATGGCCCGCGCCGGCGCCGATCGCGTACGGCACGCGGTTGTCGGACGTGCAGCTCAACGCGAGCAACCCGATCGCCGGCACGTTCACCTACGATCCATCCGCCGGCACGCTGCTCGACGCCGGCAACGCGCAGATTCTGCGCGCGACGTTCACGCCCGAGGACGTAGATAACTACGAGCCGGCGGCGATCACGACGAGCATCGACGTCGTCAAGGGACAGCAGACCGTCATCTGGACGCAGCCTCAATTCCTCACGTACGGCGAGCCGCTGACCGGCGCGGAACTGATCGCAGCCGTGCAGACCTCCGGACCCGCTCCCGGCGGCGCGCTGACATTCAGCCCGCCCGCCGGAACGATTCTCGAGGCGGGCACGCATACGCTCACCGCCACCGCCGCCGCGACAGCGCAATACAACTCCGCGAGCGCATCGACGCAGATCATCGTCGTCGCGGCGAATCCGCGAATCAGCTGGTCCAGCCCCTCGGCGATCGTGTACGGCACGCCGCTGGGCAGCGCGCAGTTGAATGCCACGGCGAATGTCCCCGGTACATTCACGTACTCCCCAGCCGCGGGAACCGTTCTGCTTGCGGGAGCCGCGCAGACGCTTTCGGTGCAGTTCACGCCGAACGACACGCGGAACTATCGCACCGTCTCCGCGTCCGTGACGATCGATGTCGTTCAGGCGAAGCCGGTCATCACGTGGCCGCAGCCGGCCGCGATCGTCTACGGCGCTCCCCTCGGCGCGTCGCAGCTCAACGCGACCGTGAACGTCAGCGGAACGTTTGCCTACACTCCGTCCGCCGGCACGATTCTCAACGCCGGCACCGCGCAGACGCTGGCCGTTCAATTCACGCCCAGCGACACGCAGAATTACGAGTCCGCGACCGCAAGCGTGAAGATCGATGTCGCCAAGGCGCAGCAGACGATCGTCTGGCCGTCTCCCGCTCCGATCGTCTACGGAACGACGCTCGGCGCCGCGCAGCTGAATGCGCAGGTGCAAGTCGTCGGTCCTGCTTCACCCGGCGCACTCACGTACACGCCGCCGGCCGGCACGCTGCTGCAGGCCGGAGCCGCTCAGACGCTGAACGTGATCGCCGCGGCGACTGCCAATTACGAGTCCGCGACGGCATCCGTGACGATCGATGTACTGAAGGCGAAGCCGGTGATCACATGGTCGCAGCCGGCCGCGATCATCTACCGCACGCCGCTCGGCGCGACGCAGCTCAACGCCACCGCAAATGTGGCCGGTGCGTTCGTCTACGCGCCCGCCGCCGGAACGGTGCTCGAAGCGGGGCTGCAGACGCTGTCGGCGCACTTCACGCCGTCCGATGCGAACAACTACGAACATGCCGACGCGAGCGTGACGCTCGAAGTCCAGCAGGCGACGCCGGTCATCACCTGGCCGCAGCCCGCATCCATCGTCTACGGCACGCCCCTCGGCGCATCGCAGCTGAACGCGACCGCCGATGTACCGGGCACGTTCACCTACACGCCGCCCGCCGCAACGATTCTGAATGCCGGCGCGGCGCAGACGCTGTCCGTGCATTTCCAGCCGTCGGACGCACGCAACTTCAAGGACGTCTCCGCGATCGTCACGATCGACGTCGCCAAGGCGCAGCAGCAACTCACGTGGACCGCGCCGGCGCCGATCGTCTACGGCACGCCGCTCGGCGCGTCGCAGCTCAACGCGCAGGTCGCGGTCGTCGGACCTGCTCCCGCCGGAACGCTCATGTACACGCTGGCCGCCGGAACGGTGCTCGACGCCGGAACCTCGCAGCAGCTCACCGTCGTCGCGCAGGAAACGGCCAACTACGAAAGAGCGACGCTCTCCGTGACAATCGATGTCACGCGCGCACCGCTTTCACTGCGCGCCGATGCGAAGTCGAAGCTGTACGGCGCGCCCGTGCCGCCGCTCACCGGGACTCTGACCGGCGTCGTCAACGGTGATCCGATCACGGCCTCGTACGCGACCACGGCGACGCAACAGAGCGTCGCCGGCTCGTACCCGATCACCGCGTCGCTCGTCGATCCGAACCATCGTCTCGTGAATTACGACGTGACGATCACCCATGCCACGTTGTCGGTGCTCCCGGCGCCGCTGGTGATCTCGGCAAACGCGGCGACGAAGCAGTACAGCGACCCCCTGCCCCAGCTCACCGCAACCTTCACCGGTCTGGTCATCGGCGAGACACCGGCGGTTCTCACCGGCGTGCTCTCGCTGCAGACACCGGCCGATCGCCTCTCCGCGCCGGGCGAATATCCGATCACGATCGGCGGTTTGACGTCGCCGAATTACGCGATCACGTACGTCGGAGCCACGCTCGTCGTGACTCCGGAAGATGCGCGCGTGAGCGTGACCTCGCCGCTGCTCGTCATGACCTCGCCGGGTACGTCGGGAAATGCGACGGTGATGATGGCCGCCACGGTGAAAGACATCAGCGCCACACCGGACGCTGACGGCGACACCGATGCGGGCGACATCCGCAAGGCGACGCTGGCATTCGTCGATCGCTCGAACGGCCAGACGCTTTGTTCCGCGACGATCGGTCTTCTCGCCGCGGGCGATGAACGCGTCGGTGTGGCGACGTGCACCTTCACGACGGACATCGGCGGGGCCGAGAGCATGACCCGCAGCGTCGGTGTGAAAGTCGGCGGCTACTACATGCGAGACGCCGCGTCCGACGACGTCGCGGTCACGATCGCGCGTCCGAACGACGACTTCATCACCGGCGGCGGCGCGGTCACCCTCACGTCGAGCGCGGGCTCGCGCGCGGCCGACAGCGGCACACCTGCCTCGTTCGAATTGAATCTGCAGTATCAGAAGGACGGAACGATGAAGGGACACTTCACGCTCACGTTCACGCGCACGGTGAACGGCGCGCCGCGGACGTACGAGATCAGCGCGCTCTCCGTCGGGTCTCTCGCCATTCAGCGCACGAGCGCCGGCGGAACCGCCGCGATCGTGGCCACCGGCGTGCTGCGCGACGTCACCACCCGCAACGCGCCGATCGTCGTCGCCGCGGCCGCGCCTCTCGTCGTGACGGCGACTGACGGCGGAGAGCCCGCCAGAAACAGCGACGCGCTCTCGGTGACGTTGCTCGACCAAAACGGCGGTCTCTGGATGGCCGCCGGATGGGACGGCACGCGCGCGACCGAACAACCGCTGCACCAGGGCAACATCGCCGTCCACTACTCGAAATAGACATCCGATTCGGCAGGGCGGGCTTCGGCCCGCCCTGCGGTGGAGCGGCGGGCTCTCAGCCCGCCGGAACGATCGGCGGGCTAAGAGCCCGCCGCTCCACTGTTCTGGGAAGTGTGCGATGTGGCGACCGCTGCCCTCAGCGGTCGCGGTTCGGCCCGCCCTGTCATTTGATACTCTTCGCGGCCCCGTGCTCCGACTCCTCGTCCTGGTGCTCTTCGCCCTCCCCGCTCTCGCCGCGCAGCCGTACCACCTCGAGCTCGAAGCCGCGCCCGCGGCCGCGTTTCCGTATCTCGGAAGATTCGGGACCGTGGAGCTGCACGTCTACGCGCGCGGCGTGCGCGCGGAGACGTTCTGGCTGAACGGGTTCAGTCGCAAAGGCGAGGCGGCCGTCACGGTGATGAATCCGCTCGCGCGGATGTACGTCGAGGTGCCGTTGCGCGACATCGCGCCGATGCTGACCAGACTCGCCGGCACCGCCGGGGCGTTGGAGCGCTCGCTGGCGCCGGTGATGGAGGCGCCCGTCCGCGGGTCCGTCGGCAGGATCGCGGCAACGCGCCATCGGCTCACGTATGGGCCGGCCGGCTGGATCGACGTCTGGACCACGGACGCGATCCCCGAGAACGAGCAGCTTCGCGTCATCGTCGATGAGCTCGTGCGCGGCATCTCACCCGGAACTGCGAACGTCTCGCGCACGCTCCGCGGGACGCCGGTCTACGTGGAGCTCAACTTCCGCCGCTTTCGAAACGTGCAGCTGTTGAAGTTGAAGAAGCTGACGTTCGGCGAGGATGAGGAAGGTCTGACCCTTCCTCCGTTCTATGTGCGCCACGCGCTGCTGGAGCTGCTGTTCTAGGAGTGCGGTAGCGCAAGCTACCGCTCTGGATTCAGAGCGGCGGCTATGCCGCCGCACTCCTAAACTGCATCGCGTCGAGGTCCGCGAGCAGAGCGCCGGCGTCGGCGTAGCGGTCCCTCGGGTCTTTCGCGAGGCACTTCATCACGATCGCGTTCAATTCGCGGCCGATGTCGGCGCGCAGGTCGATGGGCGGCTTCGCGTTCTCGGTGATGTGCGCGGTGAGCACGCCCGTCAGCGACGATGACTCGAACGGACGGCGGCCGACGAGCATCTCGTACATCAGCACGCCCATCGAGTAGACGTCGCTGCGCGAGTCGAGCTGCTTGCCCTGCACCTGCTCGGGGCTCATGTAGTGCGGAGTCCCGACGATCAGCCCCTGCTGGGTCATGGCCGTCGTCTCCGACACCTCGGCCATGCGCGCGATGCCGAAGTCCATCAACTTGACTTCACCCTTCGCGTCGATCAGCACGTTCTGCGGCTTGATGTCGCGGTGGATGATCCCCTGCTCGTGCGCGGCCTGCAGCCCGCGGCAGATCTGGCGCGTGAGTCCGACGCTCGCGCGGGCGGGCATCTGCCGCTGCTCCGCTTCGTCGAGAAGCTCGGAGAGCGTGTAGCCGCGGACGAACTCCATGCTGATGAAGTAGACGCCTTCGGCTTCACCGTAGTCGTACGTGCGCAGCACGTTGCGGTGCGTGATCTTGCGGGCCAGGCGGATCTCGCGCTTGAAGCGCTCGAGGTCTTCCGGCGAGCGGCTCATGACGTCGCCCGGGAGCGTCTTGATGGCCACGGTCTCATCGAGCTGCGTATCGGTGGCCTTGTAGACGACGCCCATGCCGCCGCGCCCGAGGATCTGTTCGATCTTGTAGCGGTTCGCAAAGACATGGCCCTGCGAGAGATCGGTCACCGGCATCGCGGGCGCCGTCGCACCGGCGACCGTCGCGCTGCTCATGCGCAGCGTGGCTTCCTCGGAACCGAGCGATCGCATCATCCCCGTCGTCACGCTGACGAGCGGCAGCGCCGCGACCGGCAGCGGCTGCGGGAGCCATTTCAGTTTCACTTCCTCGCGCGTCGCGGTCGACAGCACTTCGCCGCCCGCGGCTTGCGCGGTCTCGTATGAGACATAGGCGTAGCCATTCGGCGCGTGCCATGCGAAGAGGAGCGCGAGGAGCGGAGCGTTGCCGACGGTTGCGCGGCCGGCGGGCTGAGAGCCGGCGGGCTGAGAGCCCGCCGCTCCACCTTCTAAGGTGACGGAGCCGCTGACGAACTCGCCGGTGGCGATGCCGACGCCGATCTGCATCGGCGTGCCGCCGAGCTGCGAGGCCAGTTCTTCGTTGATCGCGCGCGCGGCGCGAATGGCGTGAATGATTCCGCGCTCGCCGTGGAAGACCGACACGAGGCGATGTCCGTTGATCTCGCGCACCTCGCCGTCCTGCCGCGCGACTTCGCGCTCCTGCGTGCGCATGGCGCGCTCGATCGTCGCGATCACCGACGCCGCGTCGCCTTCACCCACGGTCGCGGGAAGGCCGCGGAGATCGGTGACGAGCACCGTTCCTTCTTCGAGTCTGGCCGGCTCGTCGATGCGCGTCACGGCCGGGGCCTCGTCCGACTTCTCGGCCATCTGCGCGTACAGCTCCTCGAGCTCCTCCTTGTCGCGGAGGGAGTTGATCATCTTGCCGAACGAGCGCCCGAGGATGCCCACTTCGTCGTTGCGTTTCACGTCGGGGCTGACGCTGTAGTCGCCCGCGGTCACGGCCTGGGCGATGCCGGCGAGCTGCTCGATCGGGCGCGTGACGCGCTTCGCGATCAGCCACGACATCAGGAACGCGAGGAGGAGCGCGATCCCGCCGCCGATGAGCAGCGTGTTCTCGATCTCCTTGAACGGCGCGAGCTCGCGGTCGAGCGAGCGGAGGAAGATCGCGGTGCCGACGACGTCGGAACCGGAAAGGAGCGGCTCGGTGGTGAGGATGTAGCGGCTCTGATCGACGCTGATCGTGCCGGTCTTCTTCACGGCGAGCTGCTGCGGCCTGACGCTCGGGGCGTTCGAGGAGCGCACGGTCTCGGCGGCGACGCCTTTCGCCATGAACACGACGCCGGCGTTGGTCGACTCGGCGATGCGGTTCGCGAACTTGCCGTCGATCGCGTAGCCGTTGATCAGATAGCCGATGCGGACGCCGCGCGCGCCGGCGGCAATGGGCGCGACGGCCGCGTGGAACGGCTTGCCGTCGAGGAGGAGGACGCCGGAGGTGTAGGCGATGCCCGCGTCGTCGACGATGCGCCGCACGAGCGGCACCTTCTCGTAGAAGTCTTCTTTCGAGCCGCCGGTGACCATCGGCTTGTCGGTGCGCGCGAGGAGCACGCCCTGGTCATCCAGCACCATCATCACGTCGGTCTTGAGGCGGTCGCGCTGCTCGAGGACTGTATCGTTGATGCTGCCGTAGTCGATCGCGGCGGTGGTGGGGGCCGTATTAGCGTCGGCGGGCTGAGAGGCCGCCGCTCCACCGGCAGGCGCGGGCTCGGCGGGGGTGAGCGCGGTCTGGATGTAGGCGTAGAAGTTGGAGTCGCTGCCGAGGACGGAGGTCACGCCTTCGAGGCGCCCGAGGCGCTGTTCTTCGAAGGCGCGGAAGAGTTTCGCGGCGCCGTTGATCGACGTCGTGACGGTCTCGTTGGCGACGCGGTCCGCGCGCTGGATGGTGATGCCGACGGCGAGGCCGACGACGATCGCGATCAGCAGCGCGGTCAGTCCGAAGAGCTTCCAGACCAGCGGCACGCGCGGTTTTTCGACCGTGTACTCCTTCTTCGACGGAGGAGTATCGCTGTCGGTGAGAGTCACGCGGTCGAAGGTCTCGGCACTCACTCAGTACTCCCTCGGCGCTTTGTACGTCTGGCCGAATTTGTTCGTGTGCTGGACGAGCCGGAAATTGCGGCCGTCGATCGTCAGGAGCGTCACGCCGGCCACGGCGCCGCCCTGCTTCACCTCGATGTCGGAGGCGGCGCTGCCGCCCTGCTCGTTCCAGGCGGTGACGCGGTACTTCCCGGCGGGCACGTCGAAGGTGTAGTTGCCGTTGGCGTCGGTGAAGCCGTAGTACGGGGTGGTCATCACGTGCACGACCGCCGACATGTTCGGATGGACGTTGCAGTAGACGTTGACGACGCCCGGCGTTTCGAACTTGTGATCCTTCCCGGAACCACGGCGGTAGAGTCCGAGGTCGAACGTGTTGCCGGGCGTGAGGGAGAAGAGGTTGTGGGCAATCGGGTCTTCGTTCGGGAAGGCCACGGTGGAGCCGGCCGGCACGGCGATGATGTGCGGCAGAAAGGCCTTGCTCCGAGTGGTCATCGTGAACATGCTGCCCGGCTTTTTCGGGGCCCTGCCCATCGGCTCGAGCCACACGAGGGTCTCGCTCACGACCGGCTTCTGGCCGCGTTTGGTCAGGAACATCACTTTGCCGGTGACGACGGATGCACCGAGGGCGGTGGTGAGCATCGCGCACACACCGGTGACGAGGAGGAAACGTTTCATAGGAAAAGGCTCCGGGGTCAAAGAGTGTAGCACACGGAATTGTGCGAATTTTCGGTTGCGATTTCGAACGAAAAACGTATCATATTAACCATGCACGCAAGCGAGGGAGGGCGGCGGGTTGCAATGAAACCCCCGCGGATGCTGTTCCCCTGAGCACTACGTGCGAGTGCGGCGACTGGCCGCATGATCATTGAAGATTGAACCATTTATCGAGTTCCCGCTCCTCCCTTCCACCCCGGGGCGAGTAGGAGCGGTCGATCCGGTCCGCGACGCCGGCGTGGTTGGGTCATGGCAGACGCGTGACGCTTGTTGCGGGACCGCCGGAAATTCATGGGGGAGGAGGTATAAACGTTCGCATGCATTGTTCCAAAAAACCTGAGGGGGCTACGACTCCGTAGCAATCCCACCCCGGAAGGGCGCCCGTAAAACGGCGCCCTTTTTCGTTTTGTGAGGTAGCTGAGTTGCTAGGTTGCTGAGTTGCTAGGTTGCTGAGTTGCTAGGTTGCTGGGTTGCTAAACCGCCTCTAGCAACTCAGCAACCCAGCAACCCAGCAACTCAAACTAGTCCAGCCGCGGGACGGCCGCGCGGCCGTCGACCAGGGGGATGGGCGGAAGCTCGGGAGCGAGGATGGCCCGCAGGCGCTCGCGCATGGCATCGACGGACGCGAATTCGGCGTGCAGCACGTCGTGAAGCGCCTCCACTTCCGCGGCCCGGAGCCGCGGCTTCTTGTCGAGGCAGGCGTTCGTCTTACAGCGGTTCGTGCAGTACTTCCGCGTCTTGCGCGTGCGCGGAAACGGCGAACCGCAATAGGAACAGATGCCCATCCTTTCCACCCTCCCCGCCGGCAAAGGCGTTAATCAACGTTTCTGGTCTGATTTCCGAAAAAGCAGTGCCCACCACGCATCGAACGACCTCCGGCACTGCAACCGTTGCGCGACACTGTAACGAAGGTTGTGCACTCGGTCAACAGCTTGACCATGTGGTGCCCCGGGCCGGACTCGAACCGGCACGGCCGCGAGCGGCCTCGGGATTTTAAGTCCCGTGCGTCTACCAATTCCGCCACCAGGGCTGGGGGTGGGTGGGTTGCTAGGTTGCTAGGTTGCTAGGTTGCTAGAAGCCGTTAGCAACCCAGCAACCCAGCAACCTAGCAACCTAGCAACTCAGCAACCGATGATAACCGGCAGCGTTCAGATATGATTCGCCCGCCATGCCCACCGACACCTTAGAGATCGCCCCCGGAGCCCCCCTGACCCTGCTCTCCGAAGAAGAACAGATGTTCCAGCAGAGCGTTCGCGACTTCGCGGTTGAGAAGATCCGTCCGCTCGTGCACGAGATGGATCATGCCGCCACGATGTCGAAGGATCTGATTCGGAGCTTCTTCGAGCTCGGGATCATGGGAATCGAGGTCCCGGACCAGTGGGGCGGCGCCGGCTCGTCGTTCTTCAACGCCGTGGTCGTCGTGGAGGAGCTCTCGCACGTCGACGCCTCCTGCGGCGTCATCGTGGACGTGCAGAACACGCTCGTGAACAACGCCATCCTCCGCTGGGGCAACGAAGACCAGAAGTCGAAGTACCTCTCCCTCCTCTCGACCGAAAAAGTCGGCGCGTACGCGCTTTCCGAGGCGGGATCGGGATCGGATGCCTTCGCCTTGGCCACGCGCGCGGAAGACAAGGGCGATCACTGGGTGCTCAACGGGCAGAAGCTGTGGATCACGAACGCCGCCGAGGCGGAGATCTTCATCGTCTTCGCCAACGCGAACCCCGACGCGGGATACAAGGGCATCACCGCCTTCCTCATCGAGCGCGACTTTCCCGGATTCCAGGTCGGGAAGAAAGAGGACAAGACCGGCATCCGCGCGTCGTCGACGTGCGAGCTGATTCTCGAGGATGCCCGCGTGCCGAAGGAGAACGTCCTCGGCGAGGCCGGCAAGGGATACAAGATCGCGATCGAGACGCTCAACGAGGGCCGGATCGGCATCGGCGCGCAGATGATCGGCGTCGCCCGCGGGGCTCTCGAGCACGCGATCGCCTACACCAAAGAGCGCCGCCAGTTCGGGCAGCGCGTCTCCGAGTTTCAGGGCGTGCAGTTCCAGATCGCCCAGGCGGCGACCGACCTCGAGGCAGCGCGGCTGATGGTCTATAACGCGGCGCGGCTCAAGGACGCGGGAAAGCCGTTCCTCCGCGAGGCGGCGATGGCCAAGCTGTTCTCCTCGCAGGTGGCCGAGAAGGTGACTTCCCTCGCGGTGCAGCTCTACGGCGGAAACGGGTACACGAAAGAGTATCCGGTCGAGAAGTTCTGGCGCGACTCGAAGGTCGGACAGATCTACGAGGGCACCAGCAACATGCAGCTCGCCACGATCGCAAAGACGATCCTTACCGACCGGCTGTAACGGCGGTTGCCGGGTTGCTGAGTTGCCGGGTTGCCGAGGCCAGGTGGTCGACGCTCCGGGGATCGGCGTAGCGTCCCGCGTTTTCGTGCACGACGAGCCGGCTCGTTTCGATCCCCCGCCTGAGCACCTTCAGATGCCACAGCGGTCTGCGCACTACCTCCCGCCGCGCGTCCGGACGTCCGAGGCTGCTGAGGAGTGCGACGCGGATCATCGGGAACACATCGCGCAGCCGGATACGGAACGGCGGACCTGAAGCGATCCGCTGCCGGAACGCGCAGGCCCGGACGGCGCGGCTGCGCGCTTCTTCGTACGCCATCGAACGAACGCTGCACCCGCCGGCTGCGGCCGCGTCGTGTAGCAGCAACAGCGAGGCGTCGCACCACACCGGCAGGCCCCGCATACGCATGCGCGAGGCGAGCTCCCAGTCCTCCGAGCCTCCTCCGAATCGGAACAGCAGCTCGTCGTAGCCGCCGGTCCGCCGGAAAAACTCGCGCTCGAACGCGATGCCGCCGCCCCCCGCGCGTCTGATCCGGAACAGCGGCGTGCCGGCGATCTTCTGCCCCGTCGCTCGCCGTTTCCAGAAGCGCAGCGCCGCGGCCTCCCGCCCCACGGCGTGAACGACGGGCCAGAGGCAGCGCACCTCGGGATGAGTGGTGAACGTGCGCGTCACGCGCTCCACGAAATCGGGTTGCGGCACCTCGTCGTCGTCGAGAAAGAGGACGTGCGTGCCGTGAGCGAGCGCGAATCCGAGATTGCGCGCGGCCGACAGGTTCGGCTCGTCCATCCGGACGTGCACGACTCCCGCGGGGAGCGCAAGGAAACCGGACGGATTCTGGTCGACGACGATCACTTCGAGCGGCCGCTCGGTCTGCACGGCGATGGCGGCGAGGAGTCGTTGGAGAGTCTGCGTCCGTCCGTAGGTCGGAACCACGATCGACAACGCGACCGTCATCGCCCGCGCGCCTGGTCGCTGAACGTCGTGATGACGGCGAAGTGACCGGCACCCTCGCCGCCGGTCACGAACGACGAGCCGCTCCGGAGCCAGGCGTGTGCCTGCGGCGCGGAGTCGCCCGCTCTCGCGAAGCCGAGGTAGAGCGTGTTCGGAACGCCGCGCGCGCGCAGCATCATCTTCGCGGCCACGGACTGTTCGAGACAGCGGAATGGGATGCGGCGACAGATGGCTTCGATGGCCCAGGAGATTCGGTGGAGGTCGCAGCCGGAAGGCCGTTTCTCCAGCGTCGCGGAGAGCGCGCGAAAGGGAACGACGCGGGCGGCGATGAGCCAGAACGCCGCCTCGGCGAGAAGTGCGCGTTCCGCCCACGAGAGTCGCGCGATTCGATCGATCATCCGCGGGCGATTATGGCACGTCGTGCTGCTCGCGCTGACGGCGCGAGAGGCGCTGGAGAAAGTCGTAGGCGATCCCGCCGCTTGTGCGTCGGAGCGACAGGATGTAGACCGCGATGGCGATCGCGCCGCCGAGCCACGCAAGCGTGCCGTATTCCTTCTGGCCCGGGAAGAACGGCCAGAGCAGAAAGAGGACCGAACCGATCACGCCGGCGACGAGCAGGAGCACGCGCTGAGTCTTCGGCGCGTCGACGTCGCGGTCGCAGGTCAGCCGCACGGTGCCGGCGGCTGCCCAGGAAACAGTGCACTCCACCGATCCGCTGCTCGGGACTCCGCGCCGCAGCGGGAGCGAGAATGCACGCTCCCCTTCGCGCGACGTTTTCATCTCGCCGCCGTACACCTCGACCAGCTCGCGGATCGCATCCTCGATTCCGTCCACCGGCACGCCATCCTCGGTCAGTTCGACCGGCTCGTTCATTCGTCTCTCCTGTACTCATGACACACCCCTCACCCGGCACTCGCGGCACGCCTGCGTCGAGAGCCTTCTCCCCGCTGGCGGGGAGAAGGTGCCCGAAGGGCGGATGAGGGGTGTCAGGATGACACGTGCAGCCATCCCCGCCGAAATTCGTTCGGCTGCGCGGCCCGCAGCGTGATCTCCGGCCGCGGGTCGGGCCGGCCTTCGAGCGACAGCCGCTTCACCACTCCTGCTCTCACGACAAGCAACTCCGCGGAGTCGCCGATGCGAAACGCGCGCAAGGCCGTTGCCAGTGCCGCCTCGCTCGCGGTGCGCGTGCCGTCGAGCGAGAGCAGCTCGTCGTTCGGCAGCAGTCCGGCCGCCATTCCAGCGCCGCCGCGAATCACATTCTCGGCGATGAGCAGTCCGTCCGCCATTTTCACCTTCGCGCCGAGCGACGATCCCGCCCGCGGCCGCGACGCGAACGCAACACCGGCCGCGGCGAACAATTCCGCGTACGGCAGCGGCTCCACGCCGTCGACATAGCGCGCGAAGAAATCGCCGGTGTCCGCGACCTGTGCAACGGCGCGCTCGACCGCGTCTTCTTCGAGAATCCTCTGCTCCCACAGCAGCCGCATCACGTCATCGAGCGACTTCGTTCCGTTGCTCGCCGTGCGAATCGTCAGGTCGAGCAACGCCGAGACGATCTCCCCCTTCGTGTAGAACGAATACCAGGCGTTCGGGTGATCGTGCATCTGCGCCGGATCGCTCAGCCAGCCGTCGAAGCCCGCCTGCGAGAGCGGAAGGTGCAGGCGCGCGGGCAGCGCCTCGAGCGTCTCGATCTCCTTCCGCAGATGTTCGAGATAGCGCGCGACCGTCCAGATCCCGCCGCGCACGAGCGACAGGGCGCCGTAGTACGACGTCAGTCCTTCCATCGCCCACAACAGGCGCGTCGGCGTTTCGGTCCAGTAGTCGTACGGCGCGAATTTCGCGGGGACGATTCGCTTCACATTCCAGGCGTGAAAGAGCTCGTGCGCGGCGATCAAGAGAAGGTGATCGTAGCCCTCAGCGTCAAACAACGCGCTCCGCTTGACGATGATCGAGCAGGAGTCCTCGTGCTCCACGCCATGCCACTTGTCGCGGACGTGGTAGAGGAATCGATATTCGCGAAACGGCAGACCGCCGAACAGCTCCGCCTGCGTTCGCGCGATCACCCGCGTGGGCTCGACGAATTGCTCCGTATCGATTCCCTCGCCGCCGCGAAAGATCAGGTGAAAGCGCGCGCCGCCTTCGCTGAACGTGTACCGCGTCATCGCCGCCGCCGCGATCACGGGCGAGTCGAGGAGGTGATCGTAATCGCGGGCAAGGAAACTTGTGTCATCCCGAGCGCAGCGAGGGACCCCCGGCGCAAGAACGCTGCTCGCGCTGTCGGCCGGGGGTCCTTCGCCGTCTTCGCGGCTCAGGATGACACGCGGCAACTGCGTCTCGATCCGCCACTCCGCCGGTGCGGCGATGGTCAGGCGATGCTCTTCTCCGCGCAGGCCTTCGACGAGCATGAAGAGATTCGTGCCGTTGATGTATGCCTCATCGTCGTCCAGAAAGCTCGATCCCGCGTCGAGGATGCCGGCGTAGTAACGGTACGTCACCGTCACCGCCTCCCCCGCCCGCGCGCCGGCGCGCCACGAGGTCTTCCCGTCCTTCCACACCCGGTGCGACCCGCCCCACTCCCGCACGTTCGCGGCGTAGTTCTGAATCAGGTAACGCCCCGGCCGCCACGCCGGAAGCAGGAGCCGCGGGATGTCATTCGGAGCGGTGAAGCGGATCGTGACGTCGTAGAGGCGGTCGCGCGGATCTCCCCAACTGACGAGGTAATGCGGCATTACTCTTTCGCGACGATCGCGTAGCGCTGAATCTTCGACTTCAGCGTGTTTCGGGCGAGGCCGAGGCGGCGGGCGGCTTCGCGGATGCGGCCGCCGGAGGTCTCGAGGGCGCGGACGATGAGCTGCTTGTCGACCGTCGACATCACCTCGTCGTAGATCTCGCTGGTGATCTCCATCTTGCCGACCATCGGATTCAGGAACGAGCTCGGCATCGGCGGCGTGCCGTCTGCCGCGGCGACGAGCGCGGGCGTGGAGTCGGAGTAGAGGTTGTAGAACTCGTTCTTCGTGACCGTCTCGCCGTTCGACATGACGATCGCGCGGTGCAGCGTCGCCTCCAGCTCGCGCACGTTGCCCGGCCAGTCGTAGCGCATGAAATGATCGAGCACGCCCGGCTCGAGGCGCTTGTTGTCGATGCCGAGGTCCTTGCAGATCTTGCGGATGAAATGCTCGGCCAGCAGCGGCACGTCATCCTTCCGCTCGCGCAGCGGCGGGAGCATGATCGGGATGATGTTGAGGCGGTAGAAGAGGTCCTCGCGGAACGTGCCCAGCTCGATCGCTTTTTCGAGCTCGAGGTTCGTCGCGGCGATGATCTTCACGTCTGACTTGAGAGTCACCGTTCCGCCGACGCGCTCGAACTCCTTGTCCTCGACGACGCGCAGGAGCTTGGCCTGCATCGCCAGCGTCATCTTTCCGATCTCGTCGAGGAAGATCGAGCCGTTGTTCGCCAGCTCGAAGCGCCCGAGCTTGCGCCGGTCCGCGCCGGTGAACGCGCCCTTCTCGTGGCCGAACAGCTCCGACTCGG
>Ga0105242_10002440_pt1 | contig 14599 bp, 10 predicted proteins | sample KBSM24metaG_FD_81521 | JGI IMG/M metagenome (GOLD analysis project Ga0105242, IMG submission 81521) | Miscanthus rhizosphere microbial communities from Kellogg Biological Station, Michigan, USA - KBS M2-4 metaG | ecosystem: Host-associated > Plants > Roots > Rhizosphere > Soil | place...
GGCGGTCCTGGACAGCTTCGTCCAGGAGTTCGTCCGGTTGCCGTGCAGGCTGAGGGTTCCACCCATCAGCATGATCGCGCGGTCACTGCGCTCACTCGCGACAGTCGCTGCGGGAACACTGATGTCTTCGTCTTTGACGTTGTCGGTGAGGGTAATGGTCGCCTTGCGCGTGTGGGGTTTGGCTTCCGTGCCAATCTCCAACGTCCCGTGCACCATGATCCACTCGGTGGTCAGTTCCAGATCCTTGTTGTCCGCGAAGCTGAGCGTGCCGTTGAGCGTGATGCCATGCAGCGGCGGCGGACTGACGTCGAGGATGACGTTCATATCCTTCGCAATGGTGACCACATCGTCTTTGGCGGGCACCTTCTTGTCAGGCCAGGTGGCAGCATCAGACCAGCGGCCGGCCGGCGGCGATCCGGCACTCTGAGCCTGAACGACAGCGGATGCGCTGACGAGCAGGACGGCTGGCAGGAGCGAAGCAAGAAGGAACGAGCGATGTGGCGTACTCACGGAATCAACCCTCCGTACTCGAAGATGACCGAGAACCGCAGCGGCAGCGCGGAGCGCGATCCGGCGCCCAGCACACGTCGAACCAGAAGAGAGTAGCCGATTTCCGAGGGATCGGGGTGGGTGAGATCCGCGGTCGCTTCGCCGGCGCGCCCTGAACGGGTTTCTCCCATCTGGACGAGACGCCGGAGGCCCTGAACCACATCTTTGCCGAACACCAGATTCCAGCAGGTCCTCACCCGAGCGACCGCGGCCTCGGTATGCACACCAGCGCCCTGAATGCGTCCGCCGATTCTGAAGCTCATGCATTTGACTTGCGAACTCAGTGCAGGCGTTCCTCGAGGTTGAACCGGGCACCGCGTCCACGGTGCTGGCCTTATCGAATCTTGAGGTTCGTCTGCTCTTACTCAACGATGGAGTGTGAAAGAAATCGAGGACGATTCCGCTTGTGCTGGCAAGAGGACGAGAACGACGCGTCCCACTCCAGCTTAGTGGCGTGTCGTACTCGAGGAGGTGCCAGCCATGCCGCGTGTAGCCGATTACAGTATTCTGGCCGACAACTGGTGGACCGAAGGGTTCAGCCCCAACCCGATCGAGTTCACGATCCCGAAGAACATCAACAAAGACTCCAGATCGATCCTTGGATTCAAGTTCCAGTACTGGAACGAAGCTCAGATGACGGTCACGATTCGCCTGAACTCGATCTCCGTATGGCACTGGACTGTTCCGGCCAGCGGGGAACTGGACCGTCGTTACATTCAGGAGGTCGTCCCTAAGGGCCTGGCCGTACCGGGCACTAATCGATTGACGGTCGAGAGTGACACCGGCGATTTTCGCTACGTCGGCGTCGCGGACGTCGTGCTCTGGTGGCAGGCCGACATCTGACGTCGATCACTTCGAAGACGTGTGGAGGGCTGCGATGGGGACAATCAATCTTGCCGTCTGGTTCGGCTGTCGCGGTTCACTCGACACCGATCTCGAGTTCTCCGAGTTCTTCTTCGGCGATCATACCGTGATGTTCCGCTGCATGCGGCAGTACCCGAATGCCGGCCCTGGGCCGGTCGTCGCCGCGAAGACGGGGAACTAGTTCGTGGGCCAGGGCTAATTTCGCGGAGACACGTCCGGTCAAGCTGCAAGCCGATAACCCGTTCTGGTCCTGCGACCGGCATCAACTCGATGCGTGGCGCAGGATTATAATCCGCCGTACCATGCCGGCATTCTGTTCGCGCTGCTGTTGTCTGCTTGTCGCGGGGCTGCTCTATTGCGGCACCGCGACCGCCCAGCCCACGATCGACGTCGTGCACGCGTTCCCCTCGGTCGGTGCGCTACGGCCTGTTGGTCCGCTCGTGCGAGCGGCGAACGGCACGCTTTATGGGGCGTCCGCTCTGGGCGGTGCATACAACCTCGGGACGGTCTTTGCGTTGACGACTGCCGGCGATGTCACCGTACTGCATGAATTCGACGGAGCGGATGGTGCGGGACCGGCTGCGTTGATCCTGGGTCACGATTCGAGTCTCTACGGGACGACCGGTGGTGGCGGAGTCGGATACGATCCGGAGTCCTCGGATCCCTCGACCGGCTTCGGTCTTGTCTTTCGCCTCGCGATGGACGGAACGTTTACCGTCCTGCACAAGTTCACGCAGGCAGATGTTGCTGCACACCCTGGAAGCTTGAACCAGGCGTCGGACGGCGTCTTTTATGGGTTCGTTGGATCGCCAGACTCTAACGTGTACGTGTTCCGCATGCAGGCGGACGGGACCGTTGACATATTAGGCATGCTGCCGCGAGGCTTCCCACCCACCGGCCCATTCCTGGAGGTCGACGGGAACTTTTACGTCATGACGAACAGCACCCAAGGCTATGGCTTTGTTTGCGGCCGGATCCTGAAGATGACGCCGGCCGGCGAATTCACGGCTGTCCATACGTGGTTCAACAATCCGTCCCAGGTCTGCCTGGATCACGCAATGGATCGCTTGATCAAAGGCCCTGGTGGGTACATCTACGGTGCGACTGACCGGCAGCTGTTTGTGTTCACGGGTACCCTCACCAATTTCTACAGTTTGCCACAGCATGGAGATGGCGATGGTTTCGAAGGAGTCGTCCAGGGCGACGACGCGGGTTTCTACGCGCTCTCGCGGTACGCCCTCTATCGGGTCGATGGGGACGGTGTCAATCCGATCCACACGTTCGCCGGTTTCGACGGGTCACTCACCGTGGCTCCAGACGGGAGTCTCTTTGGCACGACATTCCGCGGGGGCGCCTTTGGCTTGGGTCAGGTGTTCGGATTGACCGCGGCCGGAACCGTCACCATGCTCCGCGACATGGATCCTGGCACCGAAGGGAATCGGCCGGTTGCACCGGTGATGCAGGCGGCGGACGGCAGCCTGTACGGCGTGACGAAGTCTGGCGGGCCGCACGACGGCGGAACCGCGTTTCGTAGCTCGACCGCAGGCGATGTTGAGGTGCTGCATGCCTTCGACGAGTATTCACACCCGGTCACGCCGCTGATTCAAGCCAACACCGGCGACTTCTATGGAACAACATTCTACTCTGCGTTCAGGGTGACCCCAGGCGGAGGCTTCACGAGCTTTGGGTTGACGCTGCCGTTCCTTCAGCAGAGCGGTCCTGGAGTTACAGACGGCACCACGGCCGCGTCGCTGGTCCAGGCCCAGGATGGCCAGTTGTACGGGACGACACTCCACACGTCGGCCAGCTATCTGGAGCCGCCGAACGGCACGGTGTTCAAGATGACGCTGGATGGGATCTTCGCCGTTCAGCACAGTTTCACTAACGCCGAGGGCGCCAAACCGGCTGGCGAGTTGCTCCGGGGGAGCGATGGGTATCTGTACGGGACGACGCGATCGCTCGGCGGCTTCGGCCTGGGCACCGTGTTCAAGACAACACTGGACGGCGCCATGACGACGCTCTACTCGTTTTCCGGCGGTATGGACGGCGCATCGCCCATCGCTCCGCTTATGCAGGCGCAGAATGGCAGCTTCTTTGGGACGACGCCTGTCGGCGGTGGATTCGGGTCGGTGTTCGCCATCGCGCCTGCTGGAGGATATTCGCAGCTGCATCGTTTCGGCGGCGGTTCTGGTGGGGCCGAGCCCACCGGCAAGCTGGTGCAGGCCAACGACGGCAACCTCTATGGCACGACGAGGGCCGGCGGCGTGTTCGACCAGGGGACGGTGTTCAGAATCACCCCGGCCGGAGGTTTCGCCGTGGTGCATTCGTTCAATGGTGCGGACGGCGGGCATCCGCACGCGGGCCTTATCCTGGGCGCCGACGGTCATCTGTACGGGACCACGGAGGTGGGCGGTCCCACGAGCAACGGAGGCGTGATCTATCGCGTCACGCTGCCGCCCTGCACCGACACCGTGATGCCCAGCTACAACTCGGGCACACTCAACCTGGCGTTCTCGCTTGGGAGTTCAACCGCGGCGACATTCAGCACCTGGCTCGTTCATGCCAGCGGCGTGTTCAGCCTGTGGTCCGCGTCGGTTCCCGCTATCTCACCGATCGTGTCGTTCAACCTGCCGTTCGCGGGATTTCCGCATATCGGGAACGTCGGATTTCTGACCGTGCTGAGCGCGCCTACATGGTCCGGCGCGTGCTACGACTGGCAAGTCGTGGACACCGGCGGGGCGGGAGCGAGTGCGTCCGCGCTTGAAGAGCAGGCGCGGCGGAGCGGGCTGATCCCGAGCACGTGAGTCGGCGCGATTGCCTTTTCGACGTTTGGGGCGTTCCGACTGTTGCTTCTCGGCGACACAGATGTCTACCTGACAGCCGCCACGTCCCGGTGGTGGCAACCGAGAGACGCTCCACTTCAAGAAAAGCTGGACTACGGCCAGGGTGAAGGTGAGCGTGTCTCCGTGTTAGACACTGTCCCTGTGAAAACTCGATTCGCACTCAAGCTTGGCCCTGTCTACGGTCGCGGTGTGCGGCGAGGCCGACTCGGGAGAGGCACCATCTCCTGCCGCGTTCCGGCCGCTACAGAATCGAGAAATCCATCTTGGTAACCGGCGCACTACCGCACCGCTCGTTGTCCTGCGTCCCTGTGTATTCTTTCGACGCAGGTTTGTTGCGGGCATTCAACAATTCATTCGGCTGGTAAACGATAGTGTCCTGAAACACGATTCCATTGCAATTGGGCGGACCGACGTGAATGTCAAGGAAGTCAAAGATGTCGCTCAAGGTGCTGATAGCGGTATCCACACCCTTGGCGACCTGTTCACCCACCTTGAAGCCCTCCCCCGGAGCTCCTCCGAATATGAAGCCAATCACGGCACCCGCAATGGGTGCGACGACGCCGACCACTTTGTCGCCTACCTTGACGGCCTGCGCGAACTGTTCTTCCGCTTTGCTTGACCCAAGGTTGGTGAGTGCCAGCGTGACCATCACAGCCTCGCTGTCCTTGGCGTCGATGGGGTCGCTTGCGAAGATCCCTTTCATGATGTCGCCGGTCTTGATACTGCCGCCGATCTGGATTGTTTTCAGCGGCATCGCCCGTGCGTTTTTCGTCACGGGATCGAGGATCGTCACGACGATGGACAACCAATCGCTGTCGCTATGATCGCCGTCGGATTTGTGTGTCTTCATTTCAAAACTACTGATGTTGAAGACGTAGGGCTCGCTGGGCTGTGGCGAAAGAGGGGGAGGGAGGGGCTTGAAAAGAGGCGTGGGATCCGCACCGAGCGCGATGCGAACCAGGTCCATGTTTCTCAGGCCCTGCAGCTTGGACCCAAGCCCCGTTTGCGAGCCGATTTCCACGATGAGGACATTACGCTGATCGTCCACCGTCATGGCTTTGAGCTCGGCGTCTGTGCGGATTTTGCCATTGCGCAACAAGACGAAGAGCGCACCCGCTCCCGCGAGGTCGAAGTCGTTGAGGCCTTGCAGCTTTCCGCCGTCTTCTTTGGAGTGTGTCGCCAATTCAAAGATGAGGGTGTTTCTCTGTTGGTCGGCAGTCATCTTCAAGAGTTGTACGTGAGTGGTGAACCCTCCACCCATCAGCACACCTCCGAGATAGGTCCCAGGGGTGAGCGAGTTCGGTACTTCCTTTCCCAACGCCAGAAGCACCAGATCGATGTTCTTCATTCCCTGAAGGACCGGACCGGAAAGGCCGGTTTGCGCGCCAACGCCGACGATCAACGTATTGCGTAGATCGTCGGCCGTCATCGTCTTCAGGTCCTGGTCGGTGCGGTTCCTGGCTTCCCGCATGAAGACAAACAGCGCCCCCACTCCGGCGAGCGTGTCGTCGTTCATGCCTTGTAGCCGTCCGCCGTCCTCTTTGGTTCGAGTCGCCAGCTCGAAGATGAGCCGGTTTCTTTGGTCGTTCGGAGGAAGCTTGTTCAGCTCATGCTGGGTCAGGAACTTACCGGCCAACAAAACACCACGCGTTAAGGACATGGCGCAGTGTAGTTCAGTATAGTCAGCGTCTAACGCGAAATACTCTGCGTACACATCAGCTTGAAGCAAGACGAAAAGGGAAACTGATGTGAGATCCGCGGCGTTGCTCGTCGCCGTCAGATTCCGGAAGATCCTTCAGTTCGTTCTCGGGTTCGCCTGGCCGTCGCCTCTCTCGCTCGACACCGGCTCCGGCCGTTCTGCCGCGGCCGGGCGCACGAGCAGAATACAGACGAAGCCGATCACGCCCGCGCCCGCGATCAGCGCAGGGATCGGCCAGTAAGCGCCGCCTGCGGCGCCCACCAGGGAAGCGGCGACCAACGGGACGAACCCGGCGACGGCGCCGCCGAGCTGGTAGCCCAGGGAGCTGCCGCTGTAGCGGACGTGCGCGGGGAACATTTCCGAGTACAGCGCGGCCGTCGGCGCGTACACCGAGTTGTGGCCGACGCAGATGCCGATGATCACCGCGAGCCACGCGAGCATCGGGACCCGTGACGTGATCATGAAATTGAGCGGGACGGCGAACGCGATGATGAACAGCGTTCCGAAGATGATCACCGCACGCCGGCCGACCTTGTCCGAGAGCGCACCCAGAAACGGGATCGTGAACATCTGCACCGCGCCTGCGGCCGTGACGCCGATCAGGTACGTGTTCTGCGCCAGGCCGTAGACGTTCGTCGTGTAGGCCAGCGTATAGACGGTCATCGCGTAGAACAGCACGCCATGCGCCAGGTACAGTCCTGCGGCCAGCAGCACGTTGCGGGCTTCGGTTCGCAGCAACTCGACGGCCGGCACCTTCACGACCCGGCGGGCCTCTTTGATCTGCGCAAAGACCGGCGACTCCATGATCCGCAGCCGGATGAACAGCCCAACGAACACCAGCACGATGCTGAAGAGGAACGGCACGCGCCAGCCCCACGACACGAAGTCGTCCTCGGGGAGTTGCTGCATCAGCAGAAAAATGCCCGTGGACATCAACCCGCCGACGGCGCTGCCCATCTGCGCGAAGCTGCCGAAGAAGCCGCGCCGCTCGCCGCCCGAGTGCTCCGTGGCCATGAGCACCGCGCCGCCCCACTCGCCCCCGACCGCCAGGCCCTGCACGAATCGCAGCAAGACCATCAGAATCGGCGCCCACACGCCGATGGACGCATAGCTGGGCAGCAGCCCCATCGCGAACGTGGCCAGGCCCATCATCGTCAACGTGAGCACGAGCGTGGTCTTCCGCCCGCGCCGATCGCCGATGTGGCCGAAGATCAGGCCGCCGACCGGCCGCGCCACGAACCCGACCGCGAACGAGGCAAACGCGGCGAGCGTACCCGCTAACGCGGAGAAGGTGGGGAAGAACAGCCGACCGAATACCAGCGCCGACGCCGTCCCGAAAATGAAGAAGTCGTACCACTCGATGGAAGTACCGACCATGCTGGCGAGGGCGACTCGCCGCACGGACTCCCTCGGCGCCGAACTACCCTGCGTTGTCTGAATCATTGCGTTGTGATCCGCACGTTGGTATCAGGATGTGCCAGCTGAAAGGGGCCGTCCGCGCCACTCCGTAGTGTTTCATAGGTCTATCCGTTGTCCGCCTGTTTGACGCAGCTTTTCGAGGCCGCGCTTCTGTAGAATGGACGCCGAAAAGGGGGCCACATGCAGAAGCAGCTTCTGATGCTCACGGGCGCGGCGGTCGTGGCGGTCGGCGTTCACGCGTCCTTCGGCTTCGCTCAGGGCCCGCAGGCGCCAGTGCTTCCGCCTGACATCAATTCAGTCACGCTGTCCCGCTTCGCGCCCGTGACATCCGCCGATCTCGACGCGGACGGGCAGAAGGCGCTGGCGGCGAGAACGAATCCCCCGAATCCGGGACCCGGCCCCGGCGCCGCCGGCGCGTACAGTCCCCGTACGTCGGAGGGACGTGGTCTGCTCGGCCGCGCGCTCGGCGTGCCATCGGGCCAGAATTTTCCGGCCGGCGTTCGCACGTACCAGCTCGTCGTCCTGATCACCGCGCGTGAGATCGATCAGCAGTATGAATGGTCCGCTCACGAGCCCGCCGGCCTTCGTGCCGGCCTCGAGCAGTCGATCATCGACATCGTCAAGTACGACCGGCCCGTGGACGGCGTGGCCGAGAAGGACGCGACGCTCATTCGGTTCTTCCGCGCGCTGCTCCGCGAGCACAAAGTGTCGAGCGATCTGTTCGCGAAGATGATCGCCGCCTACGGCAAGCAGCGGACCGTCGAGATGATCGAACTGGCAGGCGATTATTGGACGGTGGGGACGATGATGAATGCCGGCGATCAGCACCTGCCGGCGACGCGCATGCCGTTGATGCCGCCCCTCGCGAAGGACGGGCGGCGCGTGGACTGAGCGTCAACGTGAGACCGGGTTCATTCGCGGAACGGGCTTGCCCCAGACTTCGAACTTGGAGACGGCGACAAAGCCACCGACGCCGTGGCCTGACCCCGGCATGAGCTGGGTCCAGCCGATTTCGTCCACCCTGGACAAATCCGGCTTCTCCACCCAGGTGCCGCGCGTGACCGTCTGGGGCACGTCGAGCTTCAGCCAGCGAAGCGACGACAGAACGACTTCGTTCTGGATGTGAGAGACGTCCGGTGTGCCGGTCCCCGGATCGCCCACGAGGAAGGTGCCGTCCGCGAGCTTCACGACAAGCCGGGCCACGTGAAAGCCTGAGACATACGTGCCCCAGATGACACGCCCGCGGTTCGACAGGTCCACGAAGTTGTTCTTGTGACGCAGCGTCACGGTCACCGCCCCGCACGAGCCGCCCCAGAGCTCGGGCCTCTCGACGCCGTAGATCATGAGACAGGTTGAACCCTGCCAGTCCTCTGCCCATGAACCCGGGCGCAGTGTCTTCCTGTACTCGGGAATGTACTTCGCGTTCGGATCGTACACGGTCAACACGAGGTCTGGAGTCGTCACCACCTCGGGCGTCACGTTGGTCAGCGGAAGCGTGTTGGCATCGTAGGTCTTGGGATTCCGCCAGTTCTCACTGAAGAACAGCGGGCCCGGGTCCGGCGGCCTGGGAATCCCTCTGGGACGGGCAGGAGGCTGCTGGGCCGACAAAGCCATCACGACGCAGCCCGCCAGGGCAACCGCCGCGCACATACGTAAACACGTGGGCATAAGGATCTGTCTCCGCGTGGACTACATCACATATGCCCGGGCCGATCAACGAGCCCGCCCGCTTTCGCGTGGCTCGCGAAGAGCAGCCGTGACATTTTGACCGCTTTTTGAGCCGGCGCATCGGCTGGTTCCCATACCATAGGCCGCGTTCATTAACCCGCCCTACCCGGTGAGAGGAGCCTGCATGCGCACGTCGCGACAGATTCTCATCGTCGTGTCCGTCGTCCTGGCCCTGCCGCTGTCCGCATACGCGCAAGCGTCGATTGCGGGCGTCGTCAAAGACGCGTCGGGCGCCGTGCTGCCTGGCGTCACAGTCGAAGCCACCAGCCCCGTGCTCATCGAAAAATCCCGTGCCGCGACGACCGACCAGGCCGGACAGTACCGGATCGTCGATCTGCGCGCCGGCGCGTACGCCGTCACGTTCACCCTCACCGGCTTCAGCAGCGTCAGGCGCGAGGACATCGAGCTCACGGGTTCGTTCACGGCCGTCGTGAACGCGGATTTGAAGGTGGGCGCGCTGTCCGAGACGATCACGGTCAGCGGCGAGACGCCGGTCGTCGACACGCAGAGCGTCCGGAGGCAGACGACGATCAGCGGCGATCTCATCACGGGGATCCCATCCGCGCGCTCGTACGCCGGCCTCATGACGCTGATGCCGAATACGGTCGTGGCGACGGGCGCCGCGTCGGACGTGCAGGTGGTGCCCGGCATGGTCGTGTTCGGCGGCGCCGGCGGACGCACCAATGAAGGCCGTCTGCAGCTGGACGGGATCAGCGTCGGGTCGGCGTTCAACGGCGGCGGCGTCTCGGCGTACATCGCCGACGTCGGCAACGCGCAGGAAGTCGCGATGACGACCTCGGGCGGCCTCGGCGAAGCCGAAGTGGGCGGGCCGTCGCTGAACGTCGTGCCGAAGACCGGCGGCAACGAGGTGAAAGGCAGCGTGTATCTGTCCGGCGTGACGAAGGGGATGATCGGCAGCAACTACTCGGACGATCTGAAAGCGCGCGGTCTTCTCACTCCGGGTTCCAATACGAAGATCTGGGACTTCAACGGCGGCGTCGGCGGACCGATCATGAAGGATCGGTTGTGGTTCTTCTACACCTTGCGCGACGAGGGCAGCCATCGGACCGTGCCCGGCATGTTCGCGAACCTGAACGCCGGCGATCCGACGAAGTGGACCTACGCGCCCGATCCGGACAAGCCCGCCGCCGTGGCCGCGTCGTTCCGCACGACCTCGTTGCGGCTGACATCCCAGGCCACGCCGCGCAATCAGTTCCGCGTCTTCTGGGATGAGCAGATGCCCTGCGAAGGCGCCGCGTGGCCGGGCTCGACCACCTCCGCCTGCCGTCAGTCCGGAGACCACGAGATCATCGCCGGCGGCACCGCGCCTCCGACGCCGACGTCGAGCGCCACGGCCGCCCCGGAAACCGCGGCGTACCGCGATTACGGGACGCGGTTCCGTCAGGTCTCGTGGCAGTCGCCGATGACGAGCCGCCTGCTCCTCGAAGCGGGTGTCGGCAACTACGCGAGCCGGTATCTCGGGACGCCGATGCCGGGCACGCCCGCGCTCGACTTCATTCAGGTCACGGAACAGTGCGCCGCCGGCTGCGCGGCCAACGGCGGCATCCCGAACCTGATCTACAGGGCCGGGACCCAGGGCACCAGCTGGCAGAGTTCGAACAACTGGCGCGCGTCGATGTCGTACGTCGGCGGCAAGCAGTCGATGAAATTCGGTTATCAGGGCGGATACCTGATGGACGATCGCTTTCCGTACACGAACAGCCAGTTCATGACCTTCCGCACGAACAACGGCAGGCCGGATCAGATCAACGAGATCATCGACTACAACCTGATTCAGCAGCGGGTTCGCTACGACGCGTACTACGCGCAGGACCAGTGGACGATGGGGCGGATCACGTTGCAGGGCGCGCTGCGGTTCGATCGCGCCTCCAGCATCTTCCCGGCCGCGACGATCGGCGGCGTCCGCTTCCTGCCGACGGTCCTCTCGTTCCCGGAAACGAAGGGCGTCGATTCGTACAAGGATCTGACGCCTCGCGGCGGCGTGGCGATCGATCTCTTCGGCGACGGTAAGACGGCGGTCAAGTTCAACGTCGGCCGCTACCTCGAGGCGGCGCAGAACGGCGGCCTGTTCATCGCGAGCCGTCCGACCTCGCGCATCTCGACGACGGCGTCGCGCACGTGGACGGACAACGGCAACTTCGTGCCCGACTGCGACCTGTCGAACAACGCCTTGCAGGACCGGCGGGCCACCGGCGGCGACCTCTGCGGCGCCGTCGCCAACACCAATTTCGGGAAGGCGGTCTTCGACACGACGCAGGATCCGGCGCTGCTCAGCGGCTGGGGCGTCCGCTCCGGCGACTGGCAGTGGGGCGCGTCGATTCAGCGGCAGGTGGCCCCGCGAGTGTCGGTCGAGCTCAGCTACCTCCGCCGCTGGCTGCTGAATTTCGTCGTCACCGACAACCTCGCGATCGCCTCGAGTGATTTGGACAAGTTCACGGTGACCGCCCCGGTCGACGCGCGGCTCCCGAACGGCGGCGGCTATGTCGTGCCGGGTCCGCTCTACAACGTCAACCCGTCCAAGGCGTCGGTGCCGGCCAACAACCTCGTGACGCTCGACACCAACTACGGCGGGCAGAGCCAGACGTCGAATGCGATCGCGCTCAACGTCAACGCGCGGCCCCGAAACGGCCTCGTGATTCAGGGTGGCTTCAACACGAACGACACATCGTTCGACTACTGCTCAATCCGTGCGGCGATGCCCGAGCAGGTTATTCCGGGCCCCCCCGTCCCGACCAACCCGAGCCCGACCAATCCGTACTGCAGCTGGAAAACCGGCTGGGTCACACGGTTCACCGCGCTCGGCTCGTACACGGTGCCGAAGATCGACGTGCAGGTCAGCGGCACCGCACGCAGCGACCAGGGCGGAGCGCTCGCGGCGAACTGGGCGGCGCCGAACTCGGCGATCGCGCCGTCCCTGGGGCGGCCCCTGTCGAACAACGCGCCATCGGCCACAGTCAATCTGATCACCCCGGGCACGCTGTACGGCGATCGCGTCAACGAACTCGACCTGCGGTTCGCGAAGATCATCCGCACGGGCCGGGTGAGGACGAACGTGGGCGTTGACATCTACAACTTGTTCAACAGTGCGCCGGTCTTGACGTATAACCAGGCGTTCGTGCCGGTGTCGGCGACGTCGGCCGGCAGCTGGCTGGTGCCGACCTCGGTGCTGCAGGCGCGGTTCTTCAAGGTGAGCGCTCAAATCGATTTTTGAGGCGTCAGTTGCGTCGACGCGGTGTCTGCTGGGGAGCCGCCAGTTCGAACACCCAGAGCGTCGCGCCTCGATCGGGCGGATTCCTGATCTCCGGAACGAGCGCCGGGAAGGTCGCGGCCTGCGCGCCGCCGTTGCCGGTCACCAGCGCGATGTACTGCCGTCCGTTGACAAGATACGTGATCGGCGCCGAGCTCGGCACGTCGTTCAGGCGTGTATGCCAGAGCTCACGCCCCGTCGCATCGTCATACGCCGAGAATCCCCGGTCGATGGCACCGGCGAAGACGACGCCGCCCGCGGTGGCGAGCACGCCCGTGGACATCGGCGCGCGTTGACGCGCCATCCACAGCGTTTTCTTCGTCTGGATGTCGATGGCGTGGACGCGGCCGTACTTGCCGTCGCTGTCCGGCCGTGGCCGCAGCGCCCAGCGCACGCCCGTCGACAGGCTGCCGCGTCCGCCCGCCGCGACCGGCAGCAGATCCATGCACGCTTCGACCAGCGGCACGAACAGGACGTGACTGTCGGGATTGTAGGAGTCCGGCAGCCAGTTCTTCGAGCCGCCGGCGTGCGGGCATGTCATCACGGTCCGGCCGGCGCCGGGAGTCAGGGTCGCGTCGATGTGTTTCGCGCCGGTCTTCGGATCGATGCCGGTGATGACGTTCTGCACACCGAGATCGAACGAGAAGGCGTACTCGCCCTGCTTCGCGTCGACGTAGTCGTAGACGGCCTGCTTGCCGCCTGTGCCGACGAGCAGGCCGCCGCCCGGCGTCAGCCTGATCAGCATGCGCGTGAACGCCCAGTCGTAGTCCCACTGATCGTTCGACAGATGCTGGTAATGCCACTTCAGCTTGCCGGTGTCCGGGTCGATCGCGAGCGTCGAATCCGTGAACAACAGATCGTCGTTCGCGCCGGCGGCCGGATCGCGGTACGGCCCGGTGTCATACGTCTGGCCGACGCCGATGTAGAGCAACCCCGTGGATGAATCGTAGCTTCCCGGTACCCAGACCGATCCGCCGTTGCGCTTTTCGTGCGGTACGTTGTTCCAGGTGTTCCCGCCGAACTCGCCGTCTTTTGGAATCGTGCCGAAGCGCCACGCCTCCCTGCCGGTCTGCGCATCGAGCGCGACGATGTAATTGCCCCCCGGCGCGCGTCCGGTGGTGCTGGCGATGATCTTTCCCTTCGCGACAGTCACGCCGCCCGTCAGGCCGTACCCCTGCTTCGCATCGGCAATTGGCTTGTCCCAGGCCACGCGGCCGGTCCTGGCATTGAGCGCCACGATATGCGTATCCGACGTGCCCATATAGACGTTGTCGCCGTAGAGCGCAATCGCACGCTTGACGGTGGGAGAGGTGCCCATCGGCAACCGTCGCGAGTACGTCCACAGCAGGTCGCCGGTCGTGGCGTCAATCGCCTGGACTTTGTCGCCGTAAGCGTGGACGAACAGGACGCCGTCGTGAAACAGCGGTGTGCTTTCGTTGGGCCCGTTGGGCAGCGCCCAGCTCCACGCTGCGCGCAGCGCGCCGACGTTGTCCTTGTTGATCTGCTTGAGGGGACTGAACCCCTGCCCGTCGTAACCACGACGCCACGTCGGCCATTCGCCCGCCGGGGGATTCTGAAGCAGTGCGTCGGTCACGGGCGTGTAGGCGTCGAGCGGATTCACGACCGCCGGCCAGGGCGGCAGGACGGCATTGGGCGACAGGCCGCCGCTCGGCCCGCCTGTTGCGCCTGGCAGCAACATCGTTCTGAGCTGATCGATATCACCCGGCAGCGCTTTGGCGCTGGCGATCAGCTGATTCTGCGACATCAGATATGCGAGCAGGTTGGCGTGCTTCTCGGCGCCGAGCGAGCCCGGCGCTGCCGGCGGCATCGTCTCGATCTTGGCGAACACCACGTCCGCGGACCTGCCGAACCAGGCGGATCGGAACTCGACACCTTTGAGCGGCGGACCGAATTCGCCGTCGTCCAGATTCTTTCCGTGACACGAGGCGCAGCTCTCCTGGTAGATGGCGTCCCCGGCGGTTTGCTGCGCCGTCGTGAACGTCGGCGCGCCGAGCGACTGCGCGGAGATCGGGCCGATCAGGCGAGACGTCAGAATCGCGGTCGCGACCGCGCAGGAGACGGCCAACAGACGCATGACGTGAACACGCATAGGCTGTGCCCTCTGGGAGGGGATGTTGTTTTCAGTGTGACGGAGGTCTCGGGATCTTCCCGTCCCGCATGGCCGCCTGCCACGCGAACGTCGCCATGACGATGGCGGATTGCTTCAGA
>Ga0105242_10002448_pt1 | contig 14564 bp, 11 predicted proteins | sample KBSM24metaG_FD_81521 | JGI IMG/M metagenome (GOLD analysis project Ga0105242, IMG submission 81521) | Miscanthus rhizosphere microbial communities from Kellogg Biological Station, Michigan, USA - KBS M2-4 metaG | ecosystem: Host-associated > Plants > Roots > Rhizosphere > Soil | place...
CGCCGCGCCCGTTCCGACGACGGCCTTTTTGATCTCGGCGGGCGGAATCTCATGAATGTCGACCGCCGCCTTGCGTCCGGCGAGCAGCACGACGCCGCGCGCATGGCCGAGAACGACAGTGGTGCGGACGTTCTTCGCGTAAAACACGTCCTCGACAGAAAGCGCGTCGGGGCGGTGTCGCGCGATGAGCTCGGAGACGCCTTCAAAGATCTCGAATAGCCGGTCCGCGAGCGGATCGCGCGGCTTGGTCCGGATCACGCCACATTCGACAAGGGAGACGAACCCGAGGCCGTCTCCCTGTACGACACCGTAGCCGGTGTTCGCTGTTCCCGGGTCGATGCCGAGAATGATCACTCGGCCGTGGACCGGATCATCCCTCGGCCCTCGCCATCTCGCTCACGTCCATGTCGAAGTTGGCCCAGACCTTCTGAACGTCGTCGAGATCCTCGAGCGTCTCGAGGAGCTTGAGGAGCGAGTCGCCTTCCTTCCCGCCGATCTGCACCGTGTTCTTCGGCACCATGGCGAGCTCGGCCTCGACGACTTGGACATCTTTGCCTTTGAGCGACTCCTGCACGGCGTGGAAGTCTCCCGGCGAGGTCGTGATGAGGAACCGATCCTCCTCGCGCTGCACGTCTTCGGCGCCGGCATCGAGCGCCTTCTCCATCAACGAATCCTCATCGATCTTGGACGCGTCGACGTAGACTTGCCCCTTCTTCTCGAACATCCACGCCACGGAGTTCGGCGTGCCGAGGTTGCCGCCGAGCCGCGACATCTTGCTCCGGACCTCGGCGACGGTGCGCGTGGGGTTGTCGGTCACGGCATCGATCAGCAGCGCCACGCCGCCCGGGCCGTAGCCCTCGTACGTGACCTCATGGTAATCGACGCCCTCGAGCTCGCCCGTCCCCTTCTTGATTGCGCGCTCGATGTTCTCCTTGGGCATGGAGTTCGAGCGGGCAGTGTCGATCGCGAGCCGGAGCCGCGGATTCCCCGACGGATCTCCGCCGCCAATCTTGGCGGCCATCGTGATTTCACGAATGAGCTTCGTGAACAGCGCACCACGCTTGGCGTCAGCTGCCGCCTTGTAGTGCTTGATTTGCTTCCATTTACTGTGGCCGGCCATAAAATCGAAGGCAAAGGACGAGTACAATATACGCCTTGGAACGGCGGACGGCGCGAACCGCAGACCGCGCGCCTGCCGAACGGCGCGGGTGCCAGACGGCGCGGCTGCCGAACGGCGCACCTGCCAAGCATCGCATGCGCCTTCGGCGTGGAACGAGCAACATCGAGTGCAACGCTGTTATCGAGGCGTCGCCGAGGACAAAACCCGGACATGCCAAATAACGGCGCGAAGCGCCCTTGCGCCGCTTGGCATCCGCGCCGTTCGGCAACCGCGCTGTTCGGCAGTTGCGCCCTTTGGCAGGCGGGCTGTTCGCCCGTGCGCCGTCAGCCCTTGGGGTCTTCGGGATCGATGACTTCCTCGAACCTCTCCCACTTCTCATAGAAGTAGAGATCGACATACCCCTTCGCACCGTTCCGGTTTTTCCGGACAATCAGCTCGGTCGCGCCCTCGATGTCGCGGCCCGGCTGGTACATCTCTTCTCGGTAGAGCGCCAGAATCACGTCCGCGTGCTCGGCGAGAATGCTGGAGCCGCCGAAGTCGTCGAGGCCCGGCCGACGATCGGCGCGGGTGGTGAGATGGGGGAGAGAAGTCGTGACCAAAAGTGCGACGCTCGCGTCGAGCGCGAGCGCTTTGAGATCGCGCGCGGCGAAGGCGAGTGAGTCGTCGAGCGAGCGGCCGGGCTGAAGGAATGAGGAGAGCGGGTCCACGACGACGAGCTGGACTTCCTCCATGCCGCGAACCATCGATCCGAGCGCGGCGACGTCGCGAACCGTGAGTCGTTCGATGATCGGAAGGGAATCGCGAAGGCGGAGCGCGGTGGCACCGGCGCGGCTGCGCTCCTCGTCGTCCAGTGTGCCCTGGCGCAGATCGTCGATTCGGGCGCGCGCTTCCATCGCCAGGATCCGCTCGAGCACGCGCTCTCGAGTCATCTCGGCGGTGAGAAAGGCGCTGCGCTGGCCGCGCGTCGCCGCGCGGATCGTGAATGCGAGAGCGAGCGATGACTTGCCGCTCGCCGTGTCACCGCCGAGCAACACGAGATCGCCGCCGCGGAACCCGCCGCCGAGCAGACGGTCGATGCTCGGAAAACCGCAGGAGATCGTGACCGGCGGCGACTGTCCATCGGTCACGGCGTCCACGCGCGACAGTAGCGTCGAGAGCGGCGAAATGTCGGTGCTACGCGTCATGAGTGGTTCCTCCCCTCCTCCGTCCGTTCGCGGACCGTCGGTACGACGATCAAGCGGGGGCCGAGAGCACGGCGATCAGCTGCCCGAGCTCCATTCGCGACGGCGGATCGAGAAACGTGTCGATGGACTTCATGACTCCGGTCATCGCTTCGGCCGCGGCGCGAGACTCCGCGGCTGACGCCTCGATCGATCGCTGGAGCGCGGCGCGGGCCGGCGCCGGGAGCGCGAGTGTCGCCAGCCAAGTCCGTGCGTGCGCGGCGCGGTCTATCCTCGTTTCCGGCGAAACGCCGCGTTCGGCCAGCGTATCGTGCGCCAGACGCGCGACGACGTACGCCGCGAGAACGACCTCGCGCTGACCGCCGAGTGGCGCGCGCCCGGCGAGCGCCGCGAGGGCGGGAAAGCGAAAGCTGGTGGGAGCGAGTGCGTACGGCGGCGCGGCGAGGAGCACAGCAAAAATCTGTGCTCCCTCTCGGAGCATCGGAAGCTGCAGCCGAGCGCGACGGGCGGGCGGGCTCGCGCTGTATATTTCCGCCATGGCGCAACCGGCGAAATCCGTACTCTGGGTGGACGACGAGGCGGAGCTCCTCGAGCCTCATCGCATGTTCTTGCGAGACAAAGGCTTCGAGGTCGAAACGGCTACCAACGCGGAAGACGCCGTCGCCCTGGTTCGCCGTCGCCCGTTCAACCTCGTCTTACTCGACGAGCAGATGCCTGGCAAGCGCGGCCTCGAGGCCTTCTACGAGCTTCGCGAAGCGGACCCGAACGTTGCCATCGTCATGGTCACGAAGAGCGAGGAAGACTCGACCATGACCGAAGCGATCGGCGCGGCGCTCGAAGGCTACCTCGTCAAGCCGGTCACGCCGCGACAGGTGTACGCGGCGATCACGCGCCTTCTCGACGGCGCGAAGATCCGGCAACAGGCCGTCGCGCGACATTTCGTCGACCGGTTTCGCCAGCTTCAGACGGAGCCGATTCGCGGCCTTGGTTGGCGTGATTGGATCGATCGGTTCGGCGAGCTGACGCGGTGGGATCTCGATCTCGTCGCCGCAAATGAGACGGGGCTGCACGAGTCGCTGCAGGGGCTGTATCCCGATCTCCGTCGAGAATTCGCCCATTTCATCAAGACGGCGTACCCGCAGTGGCTGCGCGACCTGGAGGGGGATCGCCCGCCGTTGTCGATCGACATCGTGCCGGAGTTCCTCCTGCCGATTCTCAAGACCGACAAGCAGGCGATCTTCATCGTCATCGACTGCATGCGTCTCGACCAGTGGCGCGCGCTCGAGCCGACTGTGGCGCAGATGTTCGACGTCGAGACGACGCATTATTTCAGCATTCTACCCACCGCCACACCGTACTCGCGCAACGCGCTGTTCAGCGGATTGTTTCCCGGCGAGATCGCGGCCCGTTTTCCCGACTGGTGGGGCGAGCGCGAAGACGAGACGCTCAACGCGCACGAGCGCGACCTGCTCGAGGCGCAGATCGAGGAGCTCAAGCTCTCGATTCCCGTCCGCTACGAGAAAGTGTCGACCGCCGCCGAGGGTGACGACGTCGAGCGTCGCCTGGCGCGCGTGATCGCGCCGGAAGGCATCTCGGCGTTCGTATTCAACTTCGTCGATCTGCTGACGCACGGTCGATCGGAATCGGCGATTCTCTATGAGGTGGCGCGCGACGAGATCGCGCTGCGCCAGCTCACGCAGCAATGGTTTCGCCGGTCGGCGCTGTATTCCGTCTTGCAGGAAGCGGCGCGGCGCAAAGTGAAGGTCCTCGTGACGAGCGACCACGGCTCGATCCACTGCCGCACGCCGGCCACGGTGTTCGCCAAGCGCGACGCGACGCAGAACCTCCGCTACAAGTTCGGCGAGGACCTGCGCGCCGAGAACCCCGAGCATGGCCTGCTGTTCAAGAACGAGGACTCGCTGCGGCTGCCGCGTCGCGGGCTCGGCGCCAACACGCTGCTCGCGACGGGGGACTCGTTCTTCGTCTACCCGACGAAGCTGCGCGAATACCAGAGTCGCTACCGCGGCTCGTTCCTGCACGGTGGCGTGACGCCGGAAGAATGCATTCTGCCCGTCGCGCTCCTCACGCCCCGTCGTTGAGCATGGGAGATCCGGTCCCCGCCGCGGCTCCGCGGCCCATGCCCACCCCCCGTCGCGGGTTCTCCGATTGGTTCGGCGACTACCGGCGGTTGCTGGTATTCCTGCGGCCGCATTGGTGGCGCATGGCGGGCAACGTCACCTGTAACGTCATCGCGGCCGCGCTGAACACCTTCGTGTTCACGCTGCTCATGCCGTTCCAGAACGAAATCTTCAACAAGGACAAGCTGATCTCGACGGAGGGCTGGCTCGGCGACGTTCAACGCCGGCTGATCGATCCCTTTGTCGGTCCCACGACTGATCGCCTCGGCACGCTCAAGGTGATCATGCTGGCGATCGTCGCCATCGTTCTCGTCAAGAACGTGTTCATGTGGCTGGCGGGACAGCTCGGCGCGTCGTTGCAGGAATACGTCACGCGCGATCTGCGCGACGAGGTATTCCGCCACATGCAGCGGCTGCCGCTCCGCTACTTCCATCGCACGAAGGTCGGTCAGATCATCACGCGGATCCTCAACGACACCGACCAAACGAAGGCGCTGATCACGGAATTGGTCACGAAGACCGTGCAGAACGGCGCGACGGTGTTGACGACGATCGTCGCGCTGGTCTCGCTCTCGCCGCGCCTCACGCTGCTGTCGCTCGTCATCGCGCCGCTGCTCACGCTCACGCTGCAGCCGATCCTCCGGAAGCTCCGCCGCGGCCATCGGCGGCTCCGCAACGAGTACGGCGAGATCACCAGCGTGCTTCAGGAGGTCGTGAGCGGCATTCGTCTCGTGAAATCGTTCGGCGGGGAGCCGTACGAGGACCAGCGATTCGTCGGCGCCAGCCGCGAGTATTCGCGCGGCATGGTGCGCATTACCCGCGTCTCGCTGCTCTCGCAGCCGCTGACCGAGATCATCGGGACGTCGATCGCCGTCATCGTCCTCTGGATCGGCGCACAGGCCGTCATCCGGCCGAACTCCGACCTCGACGCCGCAACGCTCATCACGTTCATGATTCTCGTGATGCAGCTGCTTCCGCCGCTCAAGCAACTTTCGCAGACGCCGACCACCGCGCAGCAGTCGATGGCCGCCGCCGAACGGTTGTTCGACGTTCTGGACAGCGAGACGGAATCAGAGAGCGATCGCGGTACCCGCGTGATCGACCGGTTCGAGCGCTCGATCGAATATGACGGCGTCACGTTTGCGTATGACGCGGAGCCGGTGTTGCGCGATATCAGCTTCACCGCCGCGAAGGGCGACGTCGTCGCGCTCGTCGGCGCCAGCGGCTCCGGAAAGAGCACCCTCGTCGATTTGCTGCCGCGGTTCTATGAGCCGACGTCGGGGCGCATTCTCGTGGACGGCGTCGATACGCGACAGATCACGCTGCCCTCGCTCCGCGCGCTTACCGGAATCGTCAGCCAGGATACCGTGCTGTTCAACGACACCGTCCGCAACAATATCGCTTACGGTGCCGCGACCAAATTCACGGACGAGCAGATCGAGCGCGCGGCGCGCGCCGCCAACGCACACGATTTCATCAGCGCGCTTCCGGACGGGTACGGCACCGTGCTTGGTGAGCGCGGCACCCGGCTCTCCGGCGGCCAGCGCCAACGCATCGCCATTGCCCGCGCGCTACTGGTCGACCCCCCGATTCTCATACTCGACGAAGCGACTTCGGCGCTCGATACCGAGTCGGAGCGTCTCGTGCAGGAAGCCGTCGACCGGCTGCTCGCCGGACGCACGGTGTTCGTGATCGCGCACCGCCTTTCCACGATCGTCCACGCCGATCTCATCCTCGTTCTCGATCGTGGGCGCATCGTGGAGCGTGGTACGCACATGGAGCTGCTCGCTGAACGTGGCACGTACTTCCGTCTCCACTCGCTGCAGTTCGGCGAGGCGGAAACCGGCGAGCGCGTCGGTACCGCCTGACTATGCGCGCACTCTTCTACTTGAGTGACAGTGCCTGGTCGGGTTGCGCCCGCTTTCTCCTCGCCGCGGCAACCGAGCTCCGTACTCGTGGCGTGGAAACCACTATCGCCTGCTGCGCCGACACTCGCCTCGGTGCGTGGGCCGCCGATGGTGGGATCGATGTCGTCGAGATCAATGGGAAAGCGTCGACACCGGGCGGTGCGTGGGATCTCCGTCCGATCCTCAATGAGCGCGGTATCGAAGTCGTGATGGTCACGACGCAGCGCGATCAGTTGTTGACGAGCTCGGCGAAGCTCTTCGGCGGCCGGATTCCCGTGTTGCGGCGCGTTCCGCCGTTCGCCCGAATGGAGCTCACACGCAGCGGCAAGTTGGCGCTGAAGATGGCGGCCACGGGCCTCGTGTTCACGACCGAGAAGGAAGCAAAGGAGGCGCACGGACCCGGTTGGACCATTCCCAGTGCCGTCGTGCCGCTCGGTGTCGACAGTACCTCGTACGACCAGGCGGAACCGCTCGCGCGCGCCGAGGTCGACGCACCTCCCGAGGGCGTGCTTATCGCGTGCCCCTACGAGAGATCCGGCCGCAACCGAATCGCCACGCTCTTCCGAACCCTCTCGCTGCTCGTGCCGCGGCATCCGGACATGCACGCGGTGATCTTCGGACCGGGGTCGTTGGACGACGAGCTTCGGCTGCACGCCGCCGCACTCGGTGTGAGCTCGGCGCTGACCTTCCTCGGCGACATCGATGCGCCGCTGCCGGTGATGCGCGCGGCGAACGTCGTGTGGGCGGTTGCCGACGGCGACGGCGGCGCGTTTGCCTGTTTGGACGCGATGGGACTTCGCCTGCCCGTCATCGCCGAACGGACCGTGCTCTATCAGCACTACGTGGCCGACGGAATCACCGGCCTGCTGCTCTCGCCGGCTGATCCGGCAACGACTGCATCGAACGTCGCCGCCTTTATCGCCGACGCCGAAAAATGCCGGTCGATGGGCAACGCGGGCCGCGCGCGAGCGCAGCGTGATTTCGAGGAGTCCGCGATGGTGACGGCGCTCGAGCAGACTTTGGCCGCCGCCGTCGCCGGTCCGAGCAAGGTGGCTCAGTGAGCATGGCGGACGCGATCCACCCGTCGCTGGCGCACCGCGCCGAGTACGCGGCGCTTCGCGGCGCCGTCGCGGCGGCCGAGCGGCTCAGCTTCAGGCACGCCGGCACGATCGGAGAGCGCATCGGACGACTGGGGTATGCGCCGATCGGCATCCGGCGCGCGGTGGTCGAGCGACAACTGTCGGCTGCCTTCCCCGAGAAGAGCGCCGACGAGATCGCGGCCATCGCGCGCGCCGCGTACGGTCACCTCGGCCGCACGAGCATCGAGACGGCGATCCTTCCGTCGTACAACGCCGAGCAGATCATTCAGCTCTTCGATGAAGTTCACGGCTGGAACATCGTCGAGGAGCGGCTCGCGCGCGGACGGGGATTGATCCTCGTCACGGGCCATCTGGGCAATTGGGAGCTCGGTGGCGCGTACCTCGCGGCACGCGGTCTCCCGATCGACGCTGTCGCGCGACACATGGCCAACCCGCTGTTCGATCGCTACCTGACGAGCACCAGGCAGCGCATCGGCATGACGGTGGTGCACGACGAAGACGCCGTTCGACGCGTCCCGCGATCGCTGCGCGACGGGCGCGCCGTCGCCTTTCTCGTCGATCAGGGCGCCGTGGGATTGGCGTCGACGTGGGTTCCGTTCTTCGGCCGCTACGCGAAAACTCCGCGCGGCCCAGCCGTCTTTGCGCTGCGTCTCAACACGCCGATCGTGTTCGGCGCGGCCGTTCGTCGTCCGTCGGGGCGGTATCAACTCACGTTCGAGCCGGTCGACGTCGTCGAAACCGGCGATCGCGAAGCCGACGTGGACCGCATCGTCGCCGACTATACGCTGGCGCTCGAGCGCTGGGTGCGGCGCGTGCCGGAGCAGTATTTCTGGCATCATCGCCGCTGGAAGCATCAGCGCCCCGGCACACCGCCGGAGTTGGGAGATCCTCTGCGATGAGCCGCGCGACGGCGCGCCTCGGCTCGGATCGCCGCGCGTGGTTCGGCGGGGGGACCATTGTCCTGCTGGCGCTCCTCGCTCTCGCCGCGCCGATCGTTGCCATGCACGATCCGTTCGGCATCGATCTCATCAACTCACTGCAGCCGCCGTCGCTGCAACATTGGTTCGGTACGGACATCCAGGGTCGGGACGTCTGGGCCAGGCTCGTGTACGGGGCGCGTGTGTCGCTCTCCGTCGGCATCATTTCGCAGGGGATTGCCCTGTCGCTCGGTGTAATCCTCGGCTTGGTCGCCGGCTACTACGGAAAGTGGGTGGATGAGCTCGTGATGCGGCTTGCCGACGTCACGCTCGCCTTTCCGACGCTGCTCCTGCTGATCGCGCTCGTCGCCGCGCTGCAGCCTTCGCTCACGGTGGTATTCGCGACGATCGGATTGGTCGGATGGGCCGGTATGGCGCGGCTCGTTCGCGGACAAGTGCTGGTGGTGCGCGAGCTCGAGTTCGTCCAGGCCGAGCGCGCGCTGGGCGCGCGCGATATCAGAATACTCATAAGGCACATCCTGCCGAGCGTGGTGGCGCCGGTTGTGATCGCCGCGACGCTTGGCGTCGCCGGGGCGATCATGGCGGAGTCGTCGCTCTCGTTTCTTGGGCTGGGCGTCCAGCCGCCGACGCCGAGTTGGGGAGCGATGATCGCCGACGGCCGCGACCTGTACCAGTTGCGACACGCGCCGTGGACCTCCGTCTTTCCCGGACTGGCGATCGGCGCGGCCGTCCTCGGATTCAATCTGGTGGGCGACGCGTTGCGTGACGCGCTCGATCCCCGTGCCGTGCGCGCCGCGATTCCGCGCGGCGCTGGTCTCCCCGACATTGCCCGCCCATGAGCTACGACGTCGAGGCACTGCGCCGAACCGAGTTTCCGCGACTGCTCGACGAAGACGTCATCTATTTCAACAACGCGTCGACCGGTCCGTTGCCTCGCCGTACCGAGGCGACGCTGGCGGATTGGGCGCGGCATCGCGCGGTGCCGCACACCATCTCGCAGGAGATGGAGTTCGGCACGTTGGAGATTGGCCGCCGGCTGATCGCGGAGCTGATAGGCGCGCACGAGTCGGAAATCGCGATGGCGACGAACACGACGTTCGGGCTCAACCTCGCCGCGTTCTCGCTGCCACTGGAGCGAGGCGACGTCGTCCTATCGCCCGACCTCGAGTTCCCCGCCAACGTGTATCCGTGGATGCAGCTCGCCGCGCGTCGCGGCGTGGAGTATCGGCGGCTCCGCTGCGACGACGGTCCGCTCGACGTCGCCCGCTTGTCGCGCGAGCTCGAAGACGATCGGGTCCGCGTGGTCACCGTCTCGTGGGTGCAGTTCGCCTCCGGCGCGCGCGTCGATCTCGCGGCGCTGGGAACGCTCTGTCGCGAGCGTGAGGTCTACTTCGTCGTCGATGCGATTCAGGGGCTCGGCCCGCTCACGCTCGATCTGCGTACGACTCCCGTCGACATTCTCGCCTGCGGCGCGCAGAAGTGGCTCCTCTCGCCGTGGGGCGCCGGGTTCGTCTATGTGCGACGCGAGCTCGTTCAGCAGCTGCAACCGCACGATGTGAGCTGGCTCGCCGTTCGAGGATCGGACGACTTCACGCGGCTGACGAACTACGATCTCACTTGGCGCGACGACGCGAGGAAGTTCGAGCTCATCACGCTCCCGTATCAGGAGTTCGCCGCGATGAACGCGACGCTGGAGCTGATTCGGGAGCTCGGTGCCGCGAACGTGTCCGCCTACAGCCAGTCGCTCGCCGACCGGATCGTCGCGTGGGCCTGCTCGCGGAGCGACATGACTCTCAAGACGCCGACGAAGCCCGGACAGTACGGGTCGATCGTCTCTGTGAGACCGCCGGATGCCGCCGCGGCTAGCGCACGCCTCTCGGCGGCCGGAGTCGTGCATTCCTTCCGGGAGGGAGGGATCCGGTTGTCGCCGTATTTCTACAATACGGTCGACGAGGTTGATCGGGTGCTCGAGATTATTGGCGAGTGAGCCCCTCTGTCGGGACGCGTTGCTGAACTACTCGACGCAGAGGTCGCGGAGGGGCGGAGTACGCAGGGCCGCTAGCGAACAAGCTCCTCGGCCAACGAGCCCGGACAAACTTTTTCTTTGGAACTGACGCTCGGGACATTTCTCAGGCAGCTCAGCAACGCGTCCCGATAGAGAGCCTTCACGAGTCCCCTCGAATCGCGATAATCGGATCCACCCGCGCCGCCCGCCCCGCCGGCGCCAGACTCGCCACGATCGCGACGCCGACGAGAAGCAACGGGACCACCACGAGCGTCACCGAGTCGTTGAAGTTCGTCTCGAAGAGCATCGATCGCAGAAGCCGCGAGCCCGCGACGCCCGATGCCAGGCCGACGACGACGCCAACCAATACCAGGCGTCCGACGTGCCGCATCACGAGACGGCGAATGTCGTCCGTCGTCGCTCCGACGGCGATCCGCAACCCGAATTCGTGCGTTCGCTGCGTCACGCTGTAGGCAACGATTCCATACAAGCCGATCGCCGCGAGAAACAACGCGATGGTGCCGAACGTCGTCATCAGGCTCATCACGAACACGCGCGGATCGCGAAGGCGCTGGCTGATGCCTTCGATGCGGGGTGACGGCTTTTGTCCGAGATAGTTGATCCCTGGATCGACGTCATGGATGACACGATCGATCTGCGCGGCGAGCGCCGCCGTCTGCGGACCTCGGACGACGAAGGTCATCCACGGCCAGACTTCCAGTGTGTACGGCAGGAAGACCTGCATTGGCGGATCGTTCTCGGCGCCCGCCGCGCGATGGTCGGCGACGACGCCGATGACGGGCAAGGTGACCGGCTGTCCGACGTCCGCTCGCGCTTGCGACTGCCGGCGAATCGTGATGCGCTGCCCGACGGCGCCGCCCTTTGGCCAGAGCGCGCGCGCCAGATTCTCGGTGACGATCAATCCTGCGGCTGACGGTGCACGCACGTCCTGTTCGGTGAAGCCGCGGCCCGCGACAACGCGAATTCGAAATAGGTCGAAGTAGTTCGCCGACACCGGATGGTACAACGCCTCGGGCGCGGTAGTGCTGCGTTGCGCGTCGGTCTCGACCCGCGTCGAGAGCAGCGCGCCGCCCGCCGCCGCCACGCCCTCCACCGACGGAATTCCGGAGGCTGCGACGATGATTCGCTGGTAGAGCGCTGCCGCGTCGGCTGGCGCGTCGTAGCGATGCGCCGGCGGCGAGATCGCGAACGACATGACGTCGGGATCGTAGCCGAGTGATACGCCGGATAGGCGTCGCAGGCTTTGAATCAACAGTCCCGCCGCGATGAGCACGGCGATCGCCAGTGCCATTTGCGTCGTCGCGAGCACGTCGCGCGTTCGCCGCTCGGCGACACCGTGCGCGCGCGGCGCCTGTCCGCCGCGCAACCGCGCGATCAGACTGCCGCGCAGGATCTGCATGACGGGAAGGACCGCCACCAGCATCACCACAACCACGACCAGGGCGAGGACGAAGCCCAGCGTGCGCGCGTCGACGTGGATGTCTCCGGAGAAGGGCAATCGCTGCGCGGCATACGGGCGCAGCGCGCTTACGAAGAGGGAGGCAAAGCCGATCGCACCAGCGCCCGCCGCCGCCGCAAGGATCGCCACTTCGGTCAGTTGATGCCGCGCCAGCCGCCACGCGCCGGCGCCGAGCGCGGCGCGGACTGCGAGGTCCTTGGCCCTCACGCTGGCGCGAACGAGCATGAGGTTCGCCGTGTTGGCGCAAGCGAGCAGCAACACGAGCGCTATCGCGCCACCGATCATGAGCAGTGTCGTCGACAACGGTCCAAACATCTCGTCCGACAAGCTGCTCGTGCGCACTGACGTCCATCGTGCTTGTTCGACCGGGTACTCCCTGGCGAGGCGCTGTTGAATCGTCTTCATCGCCGCCGTGACACCCGCCGGCTCGGCTTTCGCGCTCAGCCTGACGATCGCGCGGCTGTCGACGTGGAGGCTTCGTTTGCTGAGCGCCGTCTTCGTGGACTGAAAGACCGCGATCGGCTGCCATACGGTTGGCGGCAGCCAGAAGCCACCGCCGGCGAAATTCGGAAACGCGAAGCCGCGTGGCATCACGCCAATGACTTTCGTTGGCACGCTGTCCACGCCGATAGTCGCTCCGATCGCTGACGGGCTTGCGTTGAATCGCTTGACGAAAAAGTCGTGCGAGATCACCGCGACGCGCGGCGACCCGGGCAGCTCGTCATCGGGCAGAAATGTTCGCCCGATCTCCGGCTGCATTCCCATCAGCGCGAAGAACCCCGGGGTGACGTAGGCCGCGATGCTGCGCTCCGGTCCCTCGGGATTGTCGATCATCACGCCGTCGCCGCGGATGAACGCCAAACCGTCGATGACCGGGCGAAGCGATGCGGCCTCTGTCTGCCAATCGCGATACGTGGGATAGGAGGGGACGCGCCTGCCGCCCGTCTCGTTCTCCTCGTAGATCGTGCGCAGCTGACCCGCGTCGCGATACGGCAACCCGCGAATGAACACGGCATCGACGACGCTGAACACGGCCGCCGCGCTCCCGAGCGCCAGGGCAAGCGTGAGGACGGAGACGACGGCGAACACCGGCGCGCGTCGCAGGGATCGGAAGGCGGTGCGGATGTCGCTCCACATTGGGCCGCTCACTGAGATAAGAAATTATCGCTATGGGACAATATTTTATCTCACCAACGTTTCGTCAAGGCCTCGTCGGGGCAACCACGAAAGAGCAAGCCTACGCTTGCACGAGTCCGTACGTCTTGGCGCCCTTACGGACGAGCACGAATTCGCCGCCGAGCAGATCGTCCGACGCCAAGGGTTCGCGCTCCGGTCCGATCCGCCGGCCGTTGAGGTAGACGCCGCCCTGCTGAAGCATGCGTCGCATGTCCGCCTTGCTCGAGAACAGCGCCTCCGAACCCACCAGCGTCGCCTCGAGAATATCGTAGGTCGTGAGCTGGTCCTTTCGTTCGACGGTGAACACAGGAATCTCGAGCTTGAGCGCGACGAGTGCGTCGCGAGACAACGACTTCGGGTCGGCGCCGCCGAAGAGGAGCCCCGACACCTCCTGCGCGGCCGCGAGGGCCTTGTCGCCGTGCACGCGCCGCGTCACGTCCGCGGCGAGGGCGCGCTGGGCCTCGCGCCGCTCGGGACTCGCCTGCAACGCCGCTTCCAACGACTCGATCTCTTCGTGCGGCAGCAGCGTGAAAGACCTCAAATACCTCGCGGCGTCCCGGTCATCCGTGTTGACCAGGAACTGATAGAACTTGTACGGCGAGGTCAGCGTCGCATCGAGCCAGACTGTTCCGCTCTCCGTCTTGCCGAACTTGGTCCCGGCCGATGTAGTGACGAGCGGGGCCGTGATCGCGTGCGCGTCGGCGCCCAGCGTGCGACGAATGAGCTCGATGCCGGCCGTAATGTTCCCCCACTGGTCGCTGCCGCCCATTTGGAGACGAACGTCGTGCCGCCGCCTGAGCTCGAGAAAATCGTACGCCTGAAGCAGCATGTACGAGAATTCGGTGTATGAGATTCCGGCCTCCATGCGGCCTTGCACCGAATCCTTTTGCAGCATGTAGTTCACGGTGAAATGCTTGCCGACGTCGCGCATGAACTCCACGGCGCGCAATTCCGTCAGCCAGGTCGCGTTGTCGATCGCGCGGGCGGCGTCGGGGCCCGTGAAGTCGAGAAAACGCTCGAGCTGTCGTTGTATCTTGGCTGCGTTCGTCGCCACGAGCTCCGGGTCGGAGAGCGGACGCTCCGCCGATTTGCCGCTCGGATCACCGATCAAGCCGGTGCCGCCGCCGACGAGGGCGACCGGCCGGTGTCCATGCCGTTGGAGCTGGACCAGCAGCATGATGACCAGGAGGTTGCCAATGTGGAGGCTCGGTGCCGTCGGATCGAAGCCGATGTAGCCGGAGATCTGGCCGCCGGCGAGCGCGTCGGCCACTCCTTCCGTGTTCTGATAGAGGAGGCCACGCCATTTCAACTCGTCGAGCAGCGCATGAGATCGCATGGCACAAAAATAGACAGTATCTGAGTCAACCCATATGCTGATCCCTTTCAGTCGCCGGTTCCGGACGCGTTATCCGTGGTTTGCGCGGACGTTCGGGCTCACCGCCTCCTTTCTCGTCTCATTCGGCGCCGGTTTCGCCTACGCGAGCTGGGCGATGGTCTGCCGCGCCGGACGGTGCCCCTC
>Ga0105242_10002449_pt1 | contig 14562 bp, 12 predicted proteins | sample KBSM24metaG_FD_81521 | JGI IMG/M metagenome (GOLD analysis project Ga0105242, IMG submission 81521) | Miscanthus rhizosphere microbial communities from Kellogg Biological Station, Michigan, USA - KBS M2-4 metaG | ecosystem: Host-associated > Plants > Roots > Rhizosphere > Soil | place...
GATTTAAATTCAGCGGCTGTCCGATGCCGCAAAAGCAAGAGGTTTCAAGTGGAACGGGTATATGTAATATAGAAAATGGTGTCGTATGCTAAAACAAAAACTATTCGCAGTCTACCTGGGCGGACGCGCAGATCGATGCAACATTGAGTTGCACGATGTCGTATTTGCCATTGGCTCTTCTATAGAAGAGACGTATCCATTGCTTGCTAAAAAGTGGTTTGGGAATTTAAACGGGTTCCATATTGATTCCTATCTTCATTTGAAACAAGTCGATGGGTATGAGATTGAGCTAGTCAAAGATCCTTCCAAAGTCAATTCATTAAATAAACTCTACTTTATCAATCTCGGCGCTTATAAACCCAATGAGTTTGCGGAATACCATCAAAGTGCTTTCTATGTAGCCGAGAGCGCTCTAGAAGCAGTTCGAAGAGCTAAATCCGAATTATGCCAAGGTTTGGAGACGATCCACAAAGACGATGTCGTAGTACTCGATTGCGTTAGCCAAAGTTATGATGTGGATGATGTGCTTGAAATCAGCAATGTGGATGAATATTTTATCGCACTGAAGCCAGCTGCGTCTACCGAGCGCATTCTGCCGGTTTCAGCTTATATTAAATTGGATGCTTTTTTGGTTATTAACCCGCTGGTCAAAAAAGAGACAAGATGCGCCAGCGAGGCACAGCAAAATCGAAGGGGAGAGAAGCTTCCGGTCTGACCGAGGAGCGCCATTGCCGCAAGGGCGACGAGGACGATCGTTTTGGCAACGCCGCAGCCAGCAGGTTGTCTTTTTTTTGGTCAGCGGGTTAATAAATAGAGAGTGTACAGTATCCCTCATGGAAAAAGTTTGCTCGCCTCGGTTATCCAAGGAAGCCCTTTCTATTGTTCTTGGAGGGATCTATGAACATTACAAGAGGCTGCCTTATAAAGTTTTGGTTGTAGCTCTCCATACCGAATCGCTCGAGGAGATGGTCGTTTATCAAGCATTGTACGGAGAGCGCGACATTTGGGTGCGCCCCGTTTCTATGTTTTTAGAAAATATCTTGATAGAGGGTGTATCGCGGCCCAGATTCAAGCTGATGCAGGAATCAACCTAAAAAAGAGGAGATCGGCCGATTGAAGCAATCGAATTATGTAACGATCGTATTCACTGTTCCTGAAAGCCACGCCGATGCTGTAAGAAAAGCTATGGGCCGCGCAGGAGCAGGAAAAATCGGGAATTACTCATATTGCAGCTATTCAAGTAAAGGCATAGGTCGATTCATGCCTAATCAGGGATCGCATCCTTATCTTGGCAAAGAAAATGTCCTAGAGGAAGTTGTAGAGGAACGGATTGAAACTGTCTGTTCAAAAGAAGTTCTTGAGCATGTGCTTGAAGAAATCAAGAAAGCTCATCCCTATGAAGAAACGGTGATCGATATCTATCCCGTCTACGAAATAGGCCATAAAAGAGCCGCTCTCTGAGGGCTGAATTCCATTAAGCGAGGCCGAGCATTGACAAAATGGTGGATTTGTCCGGATAATGCCAACATCTTTTAACCTATACTGCGCCCGGTTAGGTTGTGTGAATTTTGACAGAAGATTTTGTGCCCCAGTAGCATTGCGGAGATCGAGTTCAACTTGCACAATGTTAACGAGATCGAGCAATGCGCTGGGGCGCAAAAGATGCTCAACAAAATTCACACAGGATGACCGGGCGCAGTATATATTCAAACACATTGTGAGTGGGTATGCGCGAGAAAGACAGCAAGGTGAGAAGACAGTGGCTGACTGTGGTGTTTCTCTCTTTATTGATTGCCGCTTTCAATGCTGTCATGCGGTTTAGATTCGATCATTCCCTTGATTTCTTCCCTTTAGCTCGCTATGGATTCGCTGCTTTTTCTATGGCGGGAGCTCTAGCATTTGCTTATTCCGCCTATTATTGCGCCTACAAGAAACCTGGGACTAAATTTCTCGTCTTTTGTCTCCTCCTAACAACGCTCAGTTTATTAAGTACGCTGATTTTTTATCTAAAAGGCAAACTGCATCCGCCCGCTTATATCCCTTACTACGGGGCTTATGCAATCATAACTCAGGGGTTGGGCTTGTGGTGGATGATCCTCTGCTTGAAGATGAGAAAAATTAACAAAAGCCTGCAAGCGCTTTCCAGTCCATCCATTTCTGTTTACAGGGGATGCTGATTTGGCTATATTCCTTTTTCTTTTTGCGGGTGTAGCTCAGTTGGTAGAGCGTCAGCTTCCCAAGCTGAATGTCGTGAGTTCGAGTCTCATCGTCCGCTATCTATCTAATTGAGGTCCATTGATGAAAGCCCTTATTTTGGCTGGCGGAAGCGGCACGCGCCTTTGGCCGGTTTCCAGGACCGAATATCCCAAGCAATTCCTAAAAATCGGCGCCGATAAATCGCTTCTTCAAAAATCAGTCTTGAGGATTTTGAACCATTTCGCTCCTGAGGATGTTTTCGTTCTGACGAGCCGCCTCTATATCTATGCGATGAAGGAGCAGCTCGGCGGCATGCACCTCGACCTCGAAAAGAATATCTTATTCGAGCCATGCCAGAAAAATACGGCTCCTGCGATCGCTTTCGCTTTGAAATACCTCGTGGGAAAATGCGGCTGTCCACTCGATGAGGTTGTTTTCGTATCTCCATCTGACCAAATGATCGAACCGAATGATCGATTTTGCGTGTATGCAGCTCGAGCCTTGTCGATCGCCGAGTCCAACCGGATCGCGACGTTCGGCATTTGCCCTGGGCATCCTGAAACCGGATACGGCTACATTCAAGCGGGGGCCCCGTTTGGCGATGATGCATACATCGCCGACCGCTTTGTCGAAAAACCCGATTTCGATACTGCGAAAAGATATATCGAAGCCGGCAATTTTTATTGGAACTCCGGCATGTTCGCATTCAAGATCGAGACGATGCTGGAAGAGTTGAGAGCTTTCAGTCCTGAGATCTTCCAGTGCTTCGAAGGGAGTTTCGATGAGTTCGAGCGCAATTTTCAAAATATGCCGAATCTTTCGATCGATTACGCTGTCATGGAAAAGTCGAAAAAAACTGTCGTTTTACCGATCGACCTTTGCTGGTCAGATGTCGGTTCCTGGGACAGCGTTTTCGATCTTCTTCCAAAAGACAAAAACGGCAACGCCGCGGTAGGGTCCGTAGTCGAAGTCGATACGGAAAAGTGTCTTATACTGGGAGATAGGCGGCTAGTGGCCGCAATCGGACTGGAAGACATGCTGATCGTTGAAACGCCCGATGTCGTGCTCGTCGCCAAGAAAAAAGAGTCGCAGAAGGTCAAGGAGATCGTTGCAAAGCTTAAGTTTATGGGGCGCAAGGAAATAAAAGAACATCTTACGACAAATCGTCCTTGGGGCCATTTTACGATTCTTGACGCAGGAGAAAGATATAAGATCAAAAAAATCCTCGTTCTGCCTGGACAGACGTTGAGCCTGCAGATGCACTTCCATAGGAGCGAGCATTGGGTCGTAGTCAAAGGAACCGCAAAAGTGACTATCCAGGGCAAGGAAGCCCTCGTCCATGAAAATGAAAGTATTTATGTGCCGAAAGCTGCAGTCCATCGAGTCTCCAACCCCGGCAAAGTCGCCCTCGAAATCATCGAAACCCAAGTAGGCGAGTACTTGGGGGAAGACGATATCGTTCGCCTGGAAGATTGCTATGGGAGGATGGCTTCACATTCAATAACTTGAAGCTGACTTTGTAGACATTCGCAATTTCAGAGCCTTTCCTTGTCAAATTCCCGATTTTTCAGATTGTCTGTGTGTTATAATAATTATTATTTTTTGATAAAAATTGTTTGAATTGATTTAATTTTGGATATCCGTGATAATTAACTAACAACAAGGAGTTAGTTTGTGGAATTATCAAAAATTCTTTCAGCTTATCATTGCCGATCTGCTAAGGTCCAAGCTCTGCCGCCGCAACATCAGGAAGCCCGCGAAAGAGAAGCGATCAAGAATGACCCGAGATTGACCCAATTATTGGGGAACGAACCGATTCTCGAGATCCATAAAGTCGAAGGCGGTTACGTAGTCGCGACTGAATTACACGAATTGCGAGTCGATGTACACCGTCTTCCTCCAGAGCGCCATATCTGCGGTCCTGCCAACTTCGAATTGTTTTTCCATCAGCCCGTTCCAAAATCCTGTAAATAAGAGTTCTCTTACACCTATCCGTGAAACGTTTTATTCGGATAGGTTCTTCATCGATATTTATCGACTTTGGCTGGGTCGAATTTGAAGATCTGGCCGTCGATTTCTACGGTGCGATAGACCCATTCTTCATCGTTTTCGCGAAGCAGCCGGTCGCATCCCATGATATAGCCTTTCAGAAATCCGTAGCGCTGCATTGCGAGCTGCATATAGCGGGAAGAGGTGGGACGGTAATGGCTCCGCGGTCCGTCGACAGGCGAGATCACTTCTTGGTGGAAGCGGATGATCGCATCCGCAATTTGCGTGGCAATCGAAAAGGTTTGGGCCGTTTGATCTTGGTCGGCCTGATGTTTGAGATCGGCATCTCTCCCCCAGGGTTCGAAATAGCCTGGGTAAGAGAAGAGCGAGAAGGAAAGACTGCAGCAGAGGATGATTCTAATCATCAGAAAGAATGCTCCAGCATGAGAACAGGAAATAGCTTGTGGTCGTTGAGGGACGCGCTGGCGGTCCGTTCGTATAGCCGCTCGTTATAATATTTTGCCTCTTCGCCTGCGCCATAGATGCCGCCAAAGTACCAACCGGTTTCGAAACCGAGCGTGATGATGCCGCCCGCAGTGTGGCCGTGGTGGAAAAATTCATAGGCCGCGGCGATGAAAAGCGCATTGAGGAAAAAGGCGGTAAAGGCCGATTTCTTTTGACCGATGTACAGATAGCCTGCTCCGGGAAAGAGCGCATTGAGAGTTTGGGCGAGTGCGACCGATTTTTTTCCTGAATCGTAGGATTCGAGAAGGTTGCTGAGATAGGAAGGACCGTTGAAACCATCCGCGAAGAGGTCGACTTGAGCAATCTCTCCTTCGCGGATCGCTCGCGATAATTTCAATTGCTCAGCGGTGTCGGGATAGGTGTTGGTCATCATTTCAAAAATGCGTTCCTGCTTTTCGGGGTTGTCCATTTCTCGGTAGCATTCGTAAAGGACGAGCAAGAGATCGCGGTAAGCAGGGAAGGTCTTGTCTACGTGGGCCAAGCGACTTTTTTCAAAAGCTTCGATCGCTTCATCGTATTTCTTACCGAGAAAGTAGCAAAAGAGGATGTCGTACTGGATCTCGAGCTGTCTTTGGTGTTCTGTCGGGGGAATGAGGATCTCCGCTCTTTTATAAGTGGAGATTGCGCGGTATAAGTCGAGCTGCTGCGCAAAACTGGAGGCGATGACGCATTCCTTGGTCCAGTCGGCGGCTTTCTCTTCAGGGGTAAAAGGACGGAATGCGCTTTGAAGCCCTTGGAGGTGCCGGTCTTGAAGCGGCCAGTTTACATGCGGGTCGATGCTGTCGGAAACGCGATAGCAGGACGCCATCAGGGCAAGAGCCCCGATAAAGAACAGCCTAAATATGGCGTGACGAGTGCTCTTTTTCAAAAGTTTTTGAAAAGGACCACTAGTCATCGTCAATCGATTTGATGAGTTCCACTGCTTCGTCATAATTATGTTCGAGGAATGGGGTATTCGACAAGTCGCGGAAGAAGATCTCCTGCTCGGAGGTTACGCGCCGCATATCGTCGATCGAATTGATGATGAAGGGGCGCAGGAAGATGACCACGTGTTGGTTGGATATCTTGTAGTTTTGCTGAGAAAAGGTTGCGCCGATCATGGGCAGACCCCCAAGACACGGGATCCCTTGTTTGGTCTTTGTATTCGAATTATTCACAAATCCGCTCAAGACAAGGAAATTGCGGTCGGGGACGTGGACAGTCGTCTGCATGGTCGTTTTACTGGTGACGATCCCGTTTGCGGTCTGAGTTTGGAAATTGAGCTGTGATTGGCCGGTGATATCGGTGGCGGTCTGTGATCGGTCCAAATTGATATCGAGAGTTACGATGTCGGAGTTGCCCAGAACGGGGGTGATCGTCAGGTTCAGGCCGATATCGCGGTATTCGATGTTCGATGTGAGGATCGTGGCGCCGTTCGTGGTGTTGTTGACGAACGAGCCGGTGAATGGGATGTTCGCTCCGGAGAAGATGCTTGATGTGCGGCCATCTTGGCCCAGAAGCTTGGGAGCAGTGATGATCGTGGTCTCGGTATCCGACTGGAGTGCGCTGAGCAAAGAACCAAGAGTCAAGAAGGTATTGCCGTTATGTTTGATCACTTCCCCGATGACGCCGAGATCGAATCCGGCAACAGGGGGGATATTGCCGATAGGGGTCGGGGGCTGAGGGGGTGTAAGGCCGGAGAGCTTGCTTACGAAGGTATCGGGAAAAGCAGCTTGAGCATTCGGCGGCGGGAGGGTATTGAAGGAACTCACGCCGAATTTTTCGTTGAACTTGTAGTTGCCGCCCCATTCAAGGCCGAAGAGCAGTGCGTTCGTCAAGGATGTTTCGATCACGAGGATCTCGATGAAGACTTGCTTCAAGGGGATGTCGAGGTTTTTGATCAATTCTTTCAGCCGGGTCAAAGTCTCCTGATCTCCGGAGCAAAGGAGCGAGTTGGTTACATCGAGCCATTGGATCGAATTGATCGAGTTAAGAAGGTTTTGGTTGACCGGAGCGTTATTTCCAATCAAATCCTTTGCGATTTGCCTTAGTGCGTTCTGGATCTCGTCGCCTTTGTGGAATTGGAGTTTATAGACCAGGAAGCTTGTATTTTCGATGGCTTGAATCGAAGGTTCGAGAGGAGCGGTGGGGGGCTTATTCGGCAAATTCGAGGGAATATCGAATGCTTTGAGGAGATCCTTGATTTGGTCGAGAGCTTTTGGGGTTCCGGTGAATACAAGAGACTGGGTTTGATCGATGGTGCGCATTGAGGAAATCGCGGAGAAGAGGTCGGGATCGGTCAATCCGCTGGAGCGGAGATTTTCAGCAAAATCATGCATGAGTTTCTCGAGGTCGGGCATAGGAAGGGAGACCGGTTTATAGAGGTAGAAGTTTGTCTGGCCGGGCTGCGGGGGTTTTTCAGGAAGAGAGGCGGGAGCGGCAAGCGACGTGACATCGAATTGTTCTATAAGCGTCTGGACTTTCTTAAGGGCGTCTTCAGTGCCGGTGAAAAAGAGAGAGTTTGTCTCTTTCACATATTTCATCGAGTTCAAAGCTTGAAGCATGTCTGGATCGGCTCCGCCCGATTTCTTGAGGTCGGCCATCATCGTTTTGATCGAGGTTGTGATTTGAGCGCCTCCGGCTACCTTGAGCTTATAAAGGAGAAATGTCGTTTTACCGATGTGCTGGATCTGCACATGTTCTTTGGGCGGCGTATCGATATCTTTTAAAAGCGTTTGGATCTTTTGAATCGACTCCGCATTGCCTGTAAAGATCAGAGAATTGGTCGTCTCGACATATTTAGCTGAATTGATCGCCTGGAGAAGAGGAGGATCGGCAAGCCCTGCTTTTTTCAAGTTCGCCGCGACCTCCTGCAGCGATTTCTCGATCTGCGCGGCCGTTTGATGCTGCGGCTTGTACAAGAAAAAATTGCTGCTGATCTGATTGACGTTAACTCGAGGGTAATCGTATTCGGCGATCAGGATCTTGACCTCTTCGATCGCCGACGGATCGCCGGTCAGGAGCAGAGAATTGGTCTCTTTCACATAACGGATGTTTTCAATGACGCTTAAAACCTTGTCATCTTTGAGACCGCTTTGTTTTAGATCTTTCGCCAAATTATCTAATTCTTCTTCGACAACGTCTCCTGAACTGGATTGAAGCTTGTAAATGAAATATCCCGGTTTTATATTTCGAGTTTCCGGCTTGTCGAAATTGGCGAGAAGCTCTTTGACCCGGTCGAGCGCTGCAGGGGGGCCGTTGAACATGAAGGAGCGGGAATCGGCGATCCATTTTTTCGATCGGATGGTTTCTACGAGATCTTTGTTGTGTCCTTCCTTACTCATATTGTTCGCGAGCTGGTCGAGGTATTGGGCTGCCTTATCCTCGGGAGCATATTGGAGAGGATAGAGGAAAAAGTTCCTGGCCGATGCGGACACGACATCGAAGCTTTGGAGAACATCTTTGACGCGGGCAAGTGAAGCTTCAGGGCCTTGGAACATGAAAGAGTGGGAATCGGAAATCCATTTTCTTGAATGGATGGCATCGACGAGATCCTGATTCCCGCCTTTTTTGCTCAGGTTGTCAGCGAGCTGATCGAGATATTGGTTCGTCTTGTCAAGAGGGGCATGCTGCAGGGGATAAAGGAAAAAGTTTTTCTGGCCTTGAGACTGCTGGTCGAAGGTTTGGACGAGATCTTTGAGTCGGTCGATCGCATTCGGAGTGCCTTGGAATATGAATGATTGGGAAGCGTCGATCCATTTCATCGAACGGATTGCGTCAATCAACTCCGATTCGCTGTCCTTGTCTAGGTTGCCCGAAAGCTGCTTGAGATACATTTCGGTCTTTTCCCTCGAGACGACTTTAGGCTGAAAAATCCAAATGATTTTTCCCGGTTTTTGACCTGTCGGCAGATCGAATGTCGCAATCAGATCTTCGAGTTTCTTGATTGAGCCCGCATCGCCTGTAAAAAGAAGGGAGTTGGTGCTTTTGACTAACTTCATGCTGTCGATCGTCCTCAGGAAGGCGGGGTCGCGATATTGATCCGCCTTGAGGTTGCGGGCGACTTCTTGAAGAGTTTTATCAAGTTGGTCGCTTCTCCGGTTTTTCGGCTTGTAGATAAAAAACTTGTCGCTGACGGGGATTGTGGCGATGCCGGAATCGAATGTGGGAACCAATTCTTTCAGTCTGGCTAAGGCGGACTCGGGACCGGAAAAGAGAATCGAATTGGTTTCAGTGATCGGCTTCATCTCTTCGATAGTCTGGATGAGTCCTTCGTCCATGACGTTCGATTTATCGAGTTTCTTCGCAAATGATTTCAATGAGGATTGGAGATCGTCATAGCTTGCGTACTGGATCTTGTAGAGAAAAAAATCGTTTTTCGCAACCTCCGGCAGCTTTTTCCCGGAGGAGATGTCGATCGTGCCTAGAAGCTCCTGTACGCGGCTGAATTGGCTTTCGTCTCCTGAGAAAACGATGGTATTCGTCGTCTTATTGATTGTTGAGCTAGAAAGGATTTGAACCAGGGCCGCATTTTCTTTCGTTCCTTTGAGATGGTCGGCCATTTCCTTCAAGGCGGCGACGATATCCTTTGCGCTCTTGTTTTTAGGGCGGTAGACGAAAAATGAATTTTTCATGGGAGCCCCTTTTCCCGGGACGTCCAGAGCCGTAAGAAACTCTTTCACCTTCGCGATCGAATCTTTCGATCCGACGAAGGTGATTGAATTCGTCTCCTTGAGCAAACGGGCCGATTCCATCGTATTGATCAAATCTCCTTCGGGAATTCCCGATTTTTGCAGATTGTCGGCGATATTAATCAGCCCGTTTAGGATCTCGTCGGCGGGGCGGTTCGAGGCTTTGTAGACGAAAATATTCTCTCCCTTGAGTTTCCTGAGCGCCAGAACCTCTTTTTTCGGAGGGACGTCCAAGCTGGCAAGGATCGCGAGCGTTTTATCGATGAGATCGCCTGTAGAGACGATATAGATCGAGCCGGCCATCGGCTGAGGAACGAGGATGAACGGGCTCCCTTGCGCAATCGGGCTCATGATCTGGCTGGCAAGCTCTACGAGAGGTTCAGGAGTGTTGTGGACCGTTACATAAGCCCGCACTCCAAGCTGATTGATCGGGGAGTCGAGGATTTCGATCAGCGCGGCGACCTTGTCGACGTTTGTGGTCACATCGGTAAGGATCATTTGCTTGGTTTCCGGCAAGACTTCCAGAAGCGCCGAGTTGGAAATCATCGGGCGGATGACGCCCGCGATAGCTTCCGCTTTTGCCTCTTTCACCCGGAAGATTCGGGTGACGATCGGGGCGTTTTTCCCCTGGTTGTTGTCGCATACCAGTGTCGCGATCTGCACTACCTCGGTCGATTTATGAATCACTAGGCTGTTGTCCTGTTCCAATAAAGACAGCCCATGGATGCGCAGGACTTGGATAAGGGTTCCCATGACGTTTTGGGGCGTGATCGGAGCATCCGACACGATCGTTACGGTAAAATCCAGGTCGGTTTCGTTGAAGATGAAATTGACGTTGCAGATCTTGCTCGCGAAACGGATGTACTCGATGATAGAAACGGTATCGTAATTGATCGTATAACCTTGCGCCGGCGAGGTCGCTGCTTCTTTGCTTTCAGCGGAGACAGGAGCGGAAAAGGACGCGATTTCTTGTGCGGCGAGCAAATGTTCGGAAGGCGCTTCCTTGTATGCTTCAAGACTTTGTATCTCACTATCGCTTCTCTCTACCGATTCTGCTGCGATGGGGATATTTGGCGCATCTTCAGAATATAGAGAAAACGAAGAGAGGAGTGAAAAGGCAATTGAAAAAGCCTTTATACGAGCAGTCATAGAATCTTTCGCGACCTCTTCCGAATCGTAAAATACCCTAGTGTTTTATGCAATATTTCACAGGAGTACATGAGAGCATATCGTTTATGGAATGATCGACAACACTAAAATGAGAGGAGAAAAGATTCAAAAATGTTTTAGTGATCATCTCTGAATTAAATTTTAGTCGATTTTTCGATTCAAACTTTGGAGAGTAATATCAACGTAGACATCCTCTGAGAGACTGTCTACGAAGTCGTAAAGCGGTCTCGAAATGCGACGAACCCCGGTTTTAGGACAGGATTCACGCATCCCTTATCCTATTTCTAGGATTCGGATGCCAAGAGACTCGCCTAAATAGAGGAGTTCCGCACGTCCGATTTTTTTCCCATTTACGGTTAAAGAGACGGCTTGATCCGGGTCGATCGGCAGTTCGAGCGTGTTCCCGGGATTCAAATGCATCAAATGGTCCAGCGTGATTTTCATACGGGCCAACTCAACGCATACATTCAAAGGGATATCTTTGATCGAGGTGTTTTCTTCGTCGGCCGGCGTCAATCGGGAGTCGTCTCGGTGATTTTGTTCCATATTTTCCTCATTTGTGAATGCATATTCGAGCAGTTCCATCTGGTTTCTTTCGATCTTGGCTTGAAAGAGAGGGATGGTTCCGATTTTCAAAACGGCGATCGTGGTATTCGTCTCCATATTGTAATTTCCTTTGTCGAGAAGGACGAAATCTCCGGGTTTCAAATCATCGCACTCCGATTGAGAGAGAAGGACAGAGCCGCATTCCAATCCAAGGATGAGTTCCGTGGATTTGGACATTTCGCTGCTGAAATATTCCATCTGGTGTAAGGCGAAATGTTCCAGCCAGGCTTTGTGGAATGAAGCGGGCAGGATCAGCCTTGACCAACAAGATTGCTCGCCGAACGAGATTTCGACATCAATGCAGAAAGCATTTTCTTCCGGTACCTTAGATTTTTCTCCAAGGGATGGCGTGAGTTTTGAAATCGGGTCGATCGAGCTCGAGGCGGCAAGGGCTTCCAAGACAAGAAAGCGGCAGAAACCTTCTTTAAGAGGTTCGGAAATTTGCGCTTTGGATTTTCCTTGCATCATTGAAGCTGTCAGCTTGTTCTTGTCAGCCTTCGGAATAACGAAAAAAAAGGGGGAAGGAATGGGGTTTAAAAAAATGGAGGTGCAGAAATAATTCGCGCCTAGTCCTTCTTGGACTTTTTCGGCCTTTATCCAAGCTTGTTCGGAAATCTGGAGTGAAAAATCCTTCATTTCGAACCGGGTGGCAAGAAGCGAGGAAAGGCGATACCAGTCGAAAGGCGGAGCATTTCCAAAAAGAGGGATCTGGTCCGCTCCCTCGATGAATTCAAGCACTTTGCGTAAACGCAAGGCGGTTTTTTTTGCCATTGTTTTTTCCTATTTTGCCCCGCCGCCTTTTTGTCCTTTTTCCCCGGCCGATTCTTTTCTTTGGAAAAGCGGCTTTTCATAGGCAGCCTCTATCCGATTCACCGTATAGGAAAATTTCCCAGCTTGGAAGGCTGCGAGCAAGTTGGGAATGTTCTGATTGAACGCGGCTACTGCCTCATTCGAACCTGTTAAGCGGATGTTCAATTGATAAGGAGCCGTGGAGAACTTTTCGATCGAGATCTTGGCTCCGTAGAATTTAGAATTAGCGAACGAGGGGGCGTTCAATATGAATTCCGTGCGGCTGTCGCCTTTCGGAGAAACCATCGCTGTGATCGTGCCGATCATATGGTAGTAAATCGAAAGCGCTTCGATTCCAAGATAGGGTTGGGCCGCCGCCGCCGCGGCGCCGGCGACGGGGATGACATAACTGGGCAAAGTCTCTGTAGACGGAGATTGCATCTGGAGCGACTCAGCCTCTTCTTGTTGGGATTTCTTTTTATTTTTGCCGCCTTCTTCTTCTTGTTTGCTCGTTGGTCCGCCTAAGGCGGTTTCCTGCGCCTCCAGTTTTTCTCTCTCTCCTCGATCCTCGACGAGCCGTTTGGATGAGGCGGCAGGCTGCTCTTCTTCCCTCAGCGAGCGGGCCAGTTGATGCCCGACCCTTTCTTCAGGCGGCAGCCGGCCATCGTATCGGGCTTCTTCCGAAGAGAGGGGACCTATGTATTTGATGCCTTCATCTCCTTGCGGCGCGATTACGCCTTCCGGTCCCGACATTCTTCTTTTCCCTTTCTCTTCTCGAAAATAAAGCGAAGTCTCAATTTCCTCTTTTTTGGAAACCATGAATGCGGGATGGGGAAGATCCGCTTCTCCCTTTTTTCCTTTGGCGGGAAAAGATCCTTCTGTTTTGCCCGAAAGGAGTTTGTCCTTTTCTGCCCTTCCATCCATCGGAGGTCCGCCAGGAAGCTCGAAAGGAGAAGGGAGCTGCGACCCTTTAGGCTGCCCGCTTCTTTCGGAGAGGCGTGCCCCTTTTCTTTTTTTCTCTGGCGCTGCAGCGGCTTTGCCTTCGGGAGACTCTCGGCTGTCCCCCTGTGCGGGAGACTCTTGGCTTTCTTCCTGCGAGGAAGGCTGCGTTTTGTACGTATCTTCCGAGGTGACGAAGATGCGGGAAGCTGAGTTGGCCGTTTCTTCCATTTGAGGCTGCGACAGCTGACTGTATTCGGTCGGTTCTTCGACGCTCTCCCAAAACTGGTCAGACTGGGGAAGAGGCGGCTGCTCTTCTTCGTCCTGTAGGGCCGTGCCGTCCAGAAAGGTTGCAGGAGGAAGAGAGTAGGTTGGACTCGGCAAGGCTGTTGCATCAATACCTTGCGAGGAAGGGGGGGATCCCAAGCCTCCCATGGGAGCGGTTCCAGGTTCTTTGGAAAATATCGAAAATGGGGTCGGAAGATTCGACTTCTCTTCGTCCTCGGCGTCGACGAACTGTCTGAATCTTTGCTTTGTCCGGGATTCGTCGTCGATTTCAGAAACCTTTTCCACTTTTTCGACCCTGCGGTGCGAAGAAGTCGGCGCGGTTTTATCTAGTTCGCCTCCTTTATTCGGAGGAATTGGCGGGATGCGGGACGACGACATAGAAACCTCTCACTTATATAAGGAGCTCTTTTTACGGGCTCCTAAGGGGATAAAGCCTAATGCGGCGAAGGCCCGTTAACGGCAGAAACGTTCACATGCAGCAGGACTCAGGAGCTTCTGCCCTAAGAGGTTGTTAACGGATTCACTTTCTGTCGATTTTTCGGTTCTTTTGAGCCGATTTTCGATTCAAAGTTTGGGGGTAATATTAACTTTCGTATATGCCCCCCAATCTTTGAAGTCAAAAAGCAGCCAAAATAATCCAAAAACTCGACGAAACGAGAATCCGTTAATAGTCTCTAAGCCTAGCTTGATCCATTTTCCTTTTTTTCTCGATCCTTTTTTCTTATGTGCCTTTCCCTTTTATGTAAAAAGTGGGTCGCCGAACCCTGCTCGTCTTGTTCCACTCCTTCTTTTTGCTGAACCCAGTAATCCATCTCTTTTTCCCATTCCTTTTTGTGAAGTTCAAGCTTTTCCAGGTCTTTTTTCTTTTGGAACAAGTCGTCTGTCGCGATGTCCACTTGCTTCTGGGCCGCGTCTACCTGTTTTTGCTGATCGGCGACTTTTTTCTCTTTTTCAGCGAGCTGTTCATCGACGATTTTCAGGTAGATCTTGCTCCTTTGAATCACGTCTGTCGTCGTGCCTGTGTCGAGCTCGTGCCTCAGTTGTTCGAGTTTTGCGACTTTATGTTTCAGGACTCCATCTCGTTCCTGGGTCAGATCGTAGAGTTTTTCATATGCTTTTTCCAAGATCGTTTTTTTCTCTTCGAGCGTTTTCACCGCCGAATCAAAGCGATTTTTCTTGATCAAAAGCATTTGCTCGAGAGGGTAATCGAGTTTGGACATGTTTACCGCGCGCGGCCAGGTCTTTTCAATTTTTCATCGGCATCTTTTGCGCCCCAGCGCATTGCTTGGCCTCGCAAACTTTCTAAGAGGGTGTTATAATATTCAGTTTCAGTCGATTTTGTGGTTCTTTTGAGCCGATTTTCGATTCAAAATTTTGGAGGGCATATATA
>Ga0105242_10002450_pt1 | contig 14561 bp, 12 predicted proteins | sample KBSM24metaG_FD_81521 | JGI IMG/M metagenome (GOLD analysis project Ga0105242, IMG submission 81521) | Miscanthus rhizosphere microbial communities from Kellogg Biological Station, Michigan, USA - KBS M2-4 metaG | ecosystem: Host-associated > Plants > Roots > Rhizosphere > Soil | place...
GCAACTCGAGCAGCTCGCCGCGGCGCGCCGCCTCGATCTGGAGATCGCCCGCCGCGAGGTCGAGATCGCGCAGCGCCATGTTCCGCTCGCGCGTCTGGCCGCCCTCGGCGAAGTCGAAGGCGATTTTCATTACGAGCGCGAGCCTGACGGCGCGCGGACGTTCGGGCCGGGGATCGTGGTGCCGATTCCGATCTTCAACAACGGACGCGCCGCGCGCTCGCGCGCGGAGGCGCAGTATCTCCGCGCGCAACACGCGCTGAACGCGCTGCTGGCCGAGTCGTCGTCGCAGCTGCGCAGCGCGCGCGCGACCGTGGCCGAGGCGCGGGCGCGCGTCGAGTCTTACCGCGATGTGATCCTGCCGCGGCGGCAGCGCATCGTCGAGCTGACGAAGCTCGAGCACAACGCCATGATCACCGGCACGTTCCAGCTCCTGCAGGCGGCGCAGAGCGAGGCCGTGGCGCGGCGCGAGCTCATCGACGCCGAGCGCGATTACTGGACCGCGCGCAACGATCTCGATCGCGCGCTCAACGGCGTGCCGCAGATGGGAGGCCACTGATGTTTTCGCGACGCAGACTTCTGGTTTCTTCGGCGGGGGGATTTCTTGGCGGCTTGCTGTTCGGCGCGAAGAACGCGGAGGGGCAGCATGAGCATCACTCGCAGGAGCCGCAGAAGCCCCTCACCCCTGCCCCCTCTCCCCGCAGGCGGGGCGAGGGGACTGGATTGGTGGTGACGCCGAACGGTTCGCCGCTGCCGTATCGCATGGAGAAGGGAGTGAAGGTCTTCCATCTGATCGCCGAGCCGGTGAAGCGTGAGTTCGTGGATGGGTTCAACATCAATTGTTGGGGATACAACGGGATGACGCCGGGGCCGACGATCGAGGCGGTCGAGGGAGATCGGGTGCGGCTGCTGGTCACGAACAAACTGCCCGAGGGGACGTCGATTCACTGGCATGGCGCGATTCTGCCGAATGGGATGGACGGCGTGACCGGACTGACGCAGCCGAAGATCGAGTCGGGGGAGACGTACGCGTACGAGTTCACGCTGAAGCAGAGCGGGACGCTCATGTATCACCCGCACTTCGACGAGATGGTGCAGATCGCGATGGGCATGCACGGCTTCTTCATCATCCATCCCCGCGACGCGCGCGCGCATCGCGTCGACCGCGACTTCGCGGTCTTCCTCAACGAGTGGTCCATCAAGCCGGGAGCGTCGACGCCCGATCCGACGGTCATGCTCGACTTCAATGTCTTCACGTTCAACAGCCGCGTCTTTCCGGGAACCGATCCGCTGCTCGTCCGCACGAACGACCGCGTGCGCATCCGTCTCGCGAACCTGAGCATGAACTCGCATCCGATCCACATCCACGGCCACAAGTTCTGGGTCACCGGCACCGACGCCGGACCGATTCAGCAATCGGCGTGGATCGCGGAGAACACCGTGAACGTGCCGGTGGGCGCGACGCGCGATATCGAGTTCGTCGCCGACAATCCGGGCGACTGGGCGTTCCACTGCCACAAGACCCATCACACCATGAACCAGATGGGACACGGACTGCCGAACCTGATCGGCATCGATCCGGCGAAGACGCAGGAGCGCGTGAACGAGCTCGTGCCCGGAACGATGGTCATGGGCGCGACGGGGATGGGGGAGATGGCCGAGCACCAGATGGGCGCGCCGCGCAACAGCATCCCGATGCGCGGCGGCGACGGCCCGCACGGCTCGATCGACATGGGCGGCATGTTCACGATCGTGAAAGTGCGCGACGCTATCGACTACGCACGCGACCCCGGCTGGTACGACCGCCCCCGCGGAACCGCGGCCTGGAAGGTGGAGTAGTTCGTGGGGTGACGTAGTTCGTGTGGTGCGCGCCTCCGGCGCGCCTTAAGAGGGAAGACAAAGGCGCGCCGGAGGCGCGCACCACACCTGGGTGCCGAAGGCGGGTGAGGGGCCTTACACGCCCACAGTCCACTTCTTCCCGTCCCACTTCATCACATTCACCAACGCCGACCGGCCGGAGATGCGGATGATCGTCGTGTTCCGGCCGTCGGTCAGCACCACCGAACCGTTCGTCGCTTCGCCTTCGCGGGAGAATGAACAGAGCATCGACGTGCCGAAGCGAACCGGAAGGCGGAGAGACAGAAGCTGTCCGGTCGTTGGATCGATCACCGGCCCGGACGGGACGCCGATGCGCACGGGCGGATGTTGAAAGACACGCGTGCGTCCGATCGGGAAGTCGGTGTGCCGGGTGATGTCGTCGTTGCGCACGCCGTCGCCGTCGCCGTCTTCATAGATCGTCCAGCTCCACGTTTGGCCCTCCTGGCGGAATCGGATGGCCGTGTTGCGGTCGTGCGCGACGGCGAGGGCCCGAACGTTCAGGAACACGGCCCGAAGCTCGGACGTCGCCGCGGTCAGGGCGATCCGCTTTCTCGCGGTGCCGGCCGCGGACATGGTTGCGAGCAACGTGGTTGAAATGATGAAGAGAACGACGATGAGCTCCGTGAGAGATTGTCCTTGTTGTCTGTGCATACGCTCCTCCGCGAAGGCGAAGAAGCGAGCGGCATGACGAAGAGCGCAAGAGCGCTAAACGATTCGGAAAGGGAGGCTTAGGCGAGAACCGGCGCGGGCGATGATGTCAAAAAAATGAGCGGCGCGGCACGCGTCCTCATTCCTTCGCCGGCCGGATGGTGAGGGTGCCGTTCTGGCTCAGGGCGAGGTAGTAGCGGTTGTACTTCACGAACCTGTTGTCGACGGCGAAGAGGATGGAAGGCTGCGTGGTGAAGAGCAGATTGGCGCCCGCGCCGCAGGTGCCTCCGTTCGGATCATTGGCGATCGAGCCGTCCCGGAGGAACACGATATCCACCGTGCTGTTCGCGTCACAGTCGATATTCTTGAACGGGTTCGGATTCGTAGTCGAGGTCTGCAGATCGATCGCGCTCGCGCGAATCCACTGCACCGAGCCGGAGGTCGGATTGGCTCGGGTATCGCGGCCCATGTTGATCCAGTTCCCCACATCGCTGCGGGTCGCGTTCGGCGCATTGAGCCTGTAATACGCGTACCGGTCGTTGGCCGCGTCGAAGGAGATCTTCCAGGGGGTGCGGGTGGTGATCGCCTTCTGGCGGATCATGCGCAGGCTCGCGCCGGCATCGCTGGCCGCGCTGCGGATGCGGTATTGAGGCATGAGCTGGATCATGGCCGGGACCGTGACCAGGGTAATGACGCCGATGATGGCGACCACCGTGAGCAGCTCTGTGAGGCTGAAGCCGCGTTCCGTGCTCCGTCGATCCTGCACAATGCCTCCTCAGTCCGTGGCCGTGGTCATGGAAAAGATCTCCGGTTTGGTCGGACGGATCCACGGCCAGAAGGGAACGTCGCACCTCCGGGAGTGGCCGCCGTTGCTCGGTACGTTCAGGGCCAGGTTCGTGACGCTGTTGTCGACCGTGAGGTCGTGATTCACGCGATTCTCGGCGATGAGGATCCCGGCGAAATTGGTATTCGCGGCGTTCTGCTCGATTTGCTCGTGCGAGGCGATGATTCCCTGCGCGGGATCGTTGGCGAGGTTGGTCGTGCACGTGTTGCTCGGCGCGCAGCAGTCCGCCGACACGAAGATGTCCCGGCCGGAGATCCACATCACACGCTGGGTCGTCGACGCCGGAATCCACTCCGTATTCGAAGTCATGACGATCGACCCGGCGGCGATGATCGTCATCGTCGGTTGCTGCGGATTCGCCGTTTGCTTCCGGAATCTCCCATCGACCAGCACAGTCGCGCCTTCGAGCTTTTCGTCCAAGTTGAAAATCGTCTGTGGCACACGGTTGATGTTAAAGGGAACCGAAGCGTTATCGGTGGTCGTGCCGATGGGAGTGTCGGCGGCCCTCGTGACCGTGAATTGAAGTCCGTCACACGACAGCGTCGTATTGCCGTCGGCATCGCACTCGAACCACTCGCCCGTGCCGACCGCGCTGTTCCACCGGTACAGATAGGGCGTATCGGTGGCGGTTCGCGCGGCGTTGGCCGTCGTCGAGCCCGCGGGATACTCCAGTCCGTAATCCTGGCAGGTCGAGGCGAATCCGCAAGTACGGGATGCAGCGGGTACCGTCAGCGGATCGCCGTCTCTCCACTCGACCGGAAGGCGCCTCGCGGCGGCGAGATAGAACCTGGCCCGGTCGGTGGCATTGGTCGGCTTGTAGGCGTCGTCCCACGGATTGATCTCGGGGGCAATCACCGAGCCCGCGCTCGACTGGGACGAACCGGAGTCGATCGTCACCGAACCGGTCGCCGTCACCATCGGCGCCTGGCCGCCGCTGATGTCGCCGACCTCGGCGTTTCCGTTTGCATGGATCTGCTCGCAGCCGTCACCGCAGCCGTCGCCGTTGGGGGCGAAGACGATGTTCCCATTGCCGAGGATGGCCGGTTCCGGATTACGATCGCCGATGATCGCCACAATGGTTTCGCGCGCCAACAGCGTACCGGTGTTGTTCGCTCCATCGTATTTCTCGGCCGTCACACGCACGGTCGTGATGCCGTACGAGGCGTTCGCCACCGCCGGCGGCGCATAGAACGAGATGTCGGTGATCTTCCCGGAGCGCAAGTTCCAATCGCCGCTGCCCAGCAGCATCGCATTGATCTTCGCGTCGAGCCAGCATTCCGTCGACGCGTTGGTGATCAGGACGCCGGTGTTCGGGTTGGTGCAGTTGTATTTGAGATCGTAGACCTCGTCCGCCGCGGTCGTGCTGTACTGGCCGCCGAACGTTTGCGACCAGGTGTCCCGGAACGGAGGATAGAAGAACCGGTTGTTGTTTCCGGAATACTTCGCCGGCGTCGCACCGACGCGGTCTTTTCGCCAGATCCCGATCTCGTTCAGTTGCGTGTTCTTGTCCGTTTCGGTCGTGCCCCAATAATGATACGTCTTCGGATTGGCCGTGTCGTCCGCCGTCGCCGTGGCGCTGTACACCGGTACGAGCAGCGGGTCGCCGGGGCTTCGAAACATTTCCTGGACCACGCGCACGCCCGCTTCCGCGAGCGCGCGCGCCTGTAATGAATCGCGGTAGGTGGTCGCCGTGCGCTCCTCCGTGGTGGTGAACGCCACCATGGCCATGCCCAGCGTCGTCAAGACCATGATGACGATCACGGTGAGGATGAGCGCGGCCCCGCGTTGTCTGGCGGCGTGCCGGCGGCGGAGCGACTGCTTTGCACTGGTTCGCATACGTGTTCTCGCTAGTAACTCTGGCAGCACGCGACGATGATGTCACTGGCATTGGCCGGAGTGGTCGTCTGTGCGGTGATGGGTCCAAAGGACGTATTGTTGCTCGCGTTCTGCTTCATTTCACCGTTGAAGAGCACATACCACTTGTTCGCTGACGTCGTGCCGGCGTCGACGGTCTGGTACATGGACGATAGGAATGAGATGGGCTGTCCCGTTGACAAGGCCAGCGGCGTCGCCGTCATCAAGGTTCCGGTGGGACTGCCGAGCCGGACTTCGGTGATCGTCCTGCTGCCGCCGTAGCCCGTCCATGACAGCGTGATTCCGGTGACGGTGAAGTTCAGGCCGCCCTGAGCCGCGTCGCACGTGTTCTGGACGTTGAAGCTCAATTCGGTGAATTTCGGATTGCCGGTCGTCGGAGTCAGCGTGACGTTCGTTGCGTTCAGTCCGCAGGTTGCGTCGCCGAGGATGACCGGCTGGGACACGACCGCGGTATTGCAGTTATTGACCGTGGCGTAAACGTTCAATGAATAGGTACCGACCGCCTGCTGCGGCGCCGTATCGAATAATCCGAAGTCGAATGTAGCCAGTGTGGCGCGGTTCGGATACACAGTGCTGTACCAGACCACGTTGGTCGACGGGCTGGGCCCGGTAAGCGTCGCCGTGGCGCTGCTCACAGTACCGGCAGCCTCATTATTCACCGTCACATTCGGTGTAAAGCCCGATTCGAAGGGAATGGAGATCTCGATCCCCGCGGCCGGGCTGTTGATGGTGACGGTGTTCGATGAGTTGCAACTGATCGCCGTGTATGGCCCGGCAAGGGCGCCTTCACGGCCGCACGAGGAGTACACGGCCGCGACGTAATATTGATACGAGGCGTCATCGCCGGTGACCTTTGCCGGAGGGGTGTCGGTGTAGGTGAGCGCGGCCACTCCAACGCCGTTGGTTCCCGGCTCGTAGACTTCGATGGGAAGCCCCGGCCCTGTTTCGCGGACGTACGTCGTGGAGGGCGCGATGGCCCTGAACCGATAGATTCTGTAGTGAGCCGTGGCCGTCGGAACGCCCGACACCGTCTGGACGACGGCCGGCCAACTGAGAACGACGTTGTAGTCATTTCCAGCGATCGTGGTGTTGCCCGTAACCGCGCTCGCCGCGCTCGCGCCACCCGGAGCATCCGGGTTTTCGCCGGGATCCGCGCCGGAGATGGAGCTCCCCATCGCCGCGGACAACCCCTTGATATCGCAGAGATCGCAAGCCTCCACCCTGTAAAAATAGCTCTCACATGGTGCGGCAGTATGGTCCGTGAAAGATCTTGCACTGACGCCCGGAGTCGTGTTGATGAGAGTGGTGATGGATGTGGTATCGATTTGATGAGCGGCATCCGCGGCGAAGTTGCCGTTGGCGCCGCCGCCGTAATCCCGGAGCCGGTAGACGTTGTATTTGGACAGGTCGACGGCCGAAGTCGGCCATGAAGTCGATGGCTGCGTCGCCGTTCCGCCCGTCCCCGCGGTCGCGCAGTTGCTGTTTGTGGGAAGCGTCCCGGTATTCGTCGTCACCGGCGTCCAACCCACGATCAACGCATTGCTCCCGGCCGTCTGTGTCGAAGTGATTCCGCTGGGAGCGTTCGGAGTACTGTTCGAGACATCGTGCGCCGACTGGAGACTGACGGACGAACCGTACGTTCCGGTCACGCCGCCGTAGGCGGACGCCACTTTGAAGGTGTAGGTGCGAAAGCCGGTCGTATCGGACTCCTTGAATACATACTCGAGAGCGCCGCCGGTGATGGCCAGATCGCCGGAGTCGAATACCCCATACCCATTGGCCGCGGGCGCCGTGATCCGCAAGGAGTACTCCGTAATGGCCGTTCCCGTCGATGCCGGCCAGCGTATATGGAAATAGCGGCAATGTCCGGTGCATGCGGTGATGTACGTCGGCGGCGTGAGACTCAGTGCCGGCGTCGGATTGTGCTTCCTGCCGATGATGCCCATGTTCGTGGCGAGGATCGTTTCCTGCAGGGCGAACTTGTGGTAATTCGACTTGAGGGTGTTGTTCTGGAGATCGGAGAAATCCGCGCCGTAATGCCACCGGTCCACGTAATTGAAATCGGGCCGGTCGGCCATTCCGATCAGCTTCACCTTGATGCGGCGGACGGCCGCGCGCTCGTCACGCTCGTTGTCGGCGGAGCCGCTGCCCGCGGCCGGTGTGAGGACGGCGGTGCTCGCAATCGTCGCCCCGGTCGCGCCGTAGTATTCGAACTTCATCCTGTAGATGTTGTCGGCGATGACTTCGTATTGCGGCGTTCCGCTGCTGTTGAAGGTCACCTTCGTCAACTGGTAAGGCGGGTCGAGTTGCTGGGCCACCGTGGTCGCGGCGACCATGATGCTGGTGCTCGTTTCCTCGAGGGCGATCGTGGTCTGATTGGTATAGACCGCGTCGCGCTTGCCGGCTAAGGCGCCGGCGCCGGTCAGGTCGGCCTTGATCGTGATTGGAATCGTGCCGGTTCCGTTCTTGCGCAGCACGTATCCGACGATCTCGTCATTGCCGGTCGTCACGATCGGAAACCCGCCCGCGGTGGTCGTGTTCTCGAGCGTGTTTTCGCGTTTGTTGTTGAAGTTTCCGCGTACGAAGATCGCCGACTCCCATGCCCCCTCGATCTGTTCGTCCGCGACCTTCGCCGAGCCGAGCGTGTTGAAGCCGGCGCCGGTGTCCCGGAGCGTCTCCAGCATCCGGTCCATTCCGAACCGCACGTTCTGCTGCTGAATCGCCGCCGCGTCGGTCTGCAGATAGGCGCGGTTCGCCGCTTGGAAGAGCATCAACGCGGTGAGGAAGACGATCGCGAATATGAACACGGCGATCAGCGCTTCCATGAGCGTCATGCCGCGTTGGGACCGCCGACGTCGCTCTGTCATCTTGTACATGGAATCGTTCCCCCGGAAAATTACGGTGTCGTGCGGAGATTCAAGGCTTGAAGCCGGACCGTGCGATGACGGGTCCCCAGCTCGTACCAATCGAGATCGACCACGATCCGCACCATCGAGCAGTCCGCGAAGTTTTTCCCCGCTCCTTCAGGCAGCGGCGTGGCCGTAATGCTCAGTGTGGCCGGATGAGCGGCATCGACCGGCAGGTCCGCGTTGACGAGAAGGTTGCGAATCTCATCCCGCTCGATGGCGTTCGTATTCGAGGTTGCCTCGGCCGCCGGCGTCGTTGTCGCCCCGCGGATCCAGGTCTTGCTGACCGGCGTCGTCGTCGTCGCGTAGTCCGCGGTCGCGAGGCCGAGCAGCGCCTGCGGCTCATAGACGTTCGAGCGCTCCAGTACATGTTGCGCGAGCACGCTGGCCTCGGTCATCTTCTTGCCGCTGTAGGCTCGCCGGACGCCGGCGCTGACCAGGCCGAAGAGGGCGAGCAGAATGACGGCGAGAAGCGCGACCGCGACCAGCACTTCGGCGAGACTGAAGCCTCGCTCTCTCCTCGATTGGACGTCGATCATGCCCGTGCTCCTTCTGCGAGCGACCTGCCACCGGCGTCGACGGGCGATAAACCATACGAGAGCTAGGGCTTAGGCCGCCCGGCGTGTTTTGGCGAGACGATCGCTCGGTTCAAAGTGTTACCTTTTGTATCACGAGTCGGTCACGAAAAGAACTCGATCCGCACGGATGCACCCTCGCCCCGCGCGCCGGAAAGCGTCAGCGTTCCTCCATGATGAAGGATGATTTTGCGTGCGAGCGGCAGCCCCAGTCCGAAGCCGTGAGGCTTTCCCGACTGAAACGGGAGGAGGAACGCGGAGACCTGTTCCGGATCGACGCCGACGCCGTTGTCGCGCACGGTGACGACCGGATGCGGATCGAGCTCGACGCGCGTGTCGATCATGCCGCCTCCATCGGTGTGCCGCTGGTGGACGGCGTCGACCGCGTTGCGCATGACGTTCTCCAAGGCGCGATCGAGCAGTTCGCGATCGCCGTTGATCTCGACGGCCGCGTTGCAGTCGCATGAGAAGCGCACGCCGGGCGTCGCCGCGGAGAATCGCTCTACGACGGCGGACACGATCTCGTCGAGACGCAGGCGCTGCGAACGGATCTGCATCGGCCGCGCGAAGTTCAGCAGCGCATCGACGGCCGCGCTGAGCTTCTGCGCTTCCTGCTCCGCGCTGCGGATCTTCGCGGCCGGTTCTTCTGTCGCGCTGCGCTGGGCCAGACGCAGATATCCGAGGATCGTGAAGAGCGAGTTGCGGAACTCGTGGGCGATGCCTGCCGACATCTGTCCGAGTCCGATGAGGTTCTCGAGATCGCGCACGCGGCCTTCCATGGCCCGGAACGTCGTGAGGTCGGTGAACAGCGCGAAGACGCCGAGGAATCGCTGCTCGTCGAAGAGAGGAACGGTGGTGACGCCGATCAGCGACTCCGACTGCTCGATGAGCACCTCCCGCCGCGTCAGCGCCTCGCGTGCCTCGAGCGAGCTGCGCACGATCGTGGCGAACGACGCGGGAAATGCGTCGAGGCTCGGCACGTGTTCGCCGGCATCCGCGGTGAGGCCGAGGATGGTCCGGCCGGCTTCATTGACGGCCACGATCGATCCGTCGGCGTCGATGGCCGCAAATCCGGAACTGAAGCTGCGATTGAGCGCGCGCGCGAGCTCGTGCAGATCGGGTGTGTGCGACGTCGCCGCCTCGCGCAGGTGATCGATTTCCTGCGACTGCTGCTGGATGCGCTCCACGGCCTCGCGGAACGTGTGCACGAGGTATCGCGCATCGTGATCGCGCCGCGGGTTGCCGGCCAGGCGGTTCGCCTGATCGAGCATCTCTTCCACCGGCCGCAGGAACTTCGGGATGTACAGGATGAAGATCAGCAGTCCGGCCATCGTGGCGATCGTGGCCATCGCGCCGACGACGAGCGCGGTGCGCCGTCCTCCGACCCACCCCGAGACGTCGAAGAAAAACAGCATCCGCCCGCCCGGCACCGGCCGCGTAAGCACCTCGGCCGACGGCAGTACCGATCCCGATCCGATCCACAGCTCCTCGCCGCGATAGATCTCGATGCGGCTGATGCCGTTGGCGCTGCGCAGGAGATCGAGGCGCTTGGTCATGTCGCCGCGCTCGCCGCTCGGGATGAGCGGAGCGACCGCGCGAGCCGTGGCATCGGCGGTCACGGCGAGACGATCCATGCGAAGAATCGAGAGCGCCAGGGCCAGCAACGTGACGATCAACGTCGTCAGAAACACGATCAGCGCTCCCACCAGCACCCGGACCTCGCGCCGGAGCGGCGCGGCGGACGTCACAGCCATCGCGCCGAGTGTAGCGCTCTCAAAGCACCCACGGCAGAACGAAGGCCATCAACTCGCGCCCGAAGAAGATCATCGTCAGCGCCGCCAGCCCGAGGAACACGCCGAAGGGGAGGGCCATCTGCATCGCCCCCTTGTGGCGGATGGCGATGAGCGCGCCGGTCAAAGCGCCGGCCGTCGAGGCGAGGATGAGGATGAACATCACCGGCTCCCATCCGACGATCGCCCCGAGCATGGCCATCATCTTCACGTCGCCGAGTCCCATGCCTTCGATCTTGCGCACCAGTTTGTACGCGAGTCCGATGGCCAGGAGGACTCCCGCACCGAGGGCCGCGCCGGCGACGGACTCGAGGAGCGTGGAGGAGAGCAGCAGGTCCGGATAGAGCGCGCCCATGTGCGTCGCGCCGATCGCCAGCCCGATGACCGCTCCGGGGAGGTCGATGACGTCGGGCAGGATCTGGATGTCGAGATCGATGTAGATGAGCGCGATCGTCATCGACACGAGCGCGGCCAGCGGCAGGAATCCGATCGTGAGACCGGTGCGCTGAACGATCGCCAGATAGAAGAGCGCGTTCGCCAGCTCGACCAGCGGATAGCGCGCGCTGATCGCTTCGCCGCACGCGCGACAGCGGCCGCGCAGCCAGAGATAGCTGAGGATGGGGACGTTGTCGTAGGGACGGATGTTGGTATTGCAGTGCGGGCAATGACTCGGCGGCAGCACGATCGATTCGCCGCGCGGGTAACGGTGGATGACGACGTTGAGGAAACTCCCCACGATCGCCCCGAGGGCGAACGCGGCGCCCTGAAAGAACACGGTCATTGGCGAGGGATTGTAGAGGAGGGCGCGATGGTTAGAGGGCAGAGCGCAGAGGGCGGAGGGCAGAAGAACCACGCACCCGGGAGCTTTTCTTCTGCCCTCCGCTCTCTGCGCTCTGCCCTCTGATTAGGGAGGCGAATGGGGTCTGGTGGCCTCCGCGGTCTTCAAAACCGTTGTTTCGGCGCGGAAGCGTCGAAGGGTTGGTTCGATTCCGACACGCCTCCGCCATGGGGTCAGAGGGCGGATGGCAGAGGGCAGAGGGCAGAAGAGCCAACGCCCGACCTGGTGCTTTTTCTTCTGCCCTCTGCCGTCTGCCCTCTATTTCGGCGCGTCCGTCAGGAACCCTACCTTCTGCGCGCCGCCGGCGTGGGCGGCGTCCATGGCGGCGACGGCGGCGTCGAACTGCAGGTTGTCTTCCGAGTTGATGAAGACCACGCGCTCCGCGGGGGGGCGGGCGACCATCTGTCGGGCGACGGCGTCGCGGAGTGCGTTCGTGGTCGGCATCTTCTGAGTGTTGAGATAGATGCCGTCCTTCTTCACCGTGATCACGAGTTGATTCTGCTCGGACGGCGGGGGAGGCGCGGCCAGCTCCACCTTCGGCGGCACTTCGACGTCGAGTCCCATCTGCAGGATCGGCGTCGCCACCATGAAGATGATCAGCAGCACGAGCACCACGTCCACCAGCGGCGTGATGTTGATCTCCGACTTGACTCCGACGCCGCCGCCTGCTGCCATCGCCATCGCTCTACATCCTTCCCTTGGCCATCTCGGTTCCGGCCTGCTGGTTCTCGGTGAGAATCGACACGCCGATGAACTGAGCTTCATTCGCCGCCTTCAGGACCATGCGCACCTTGCCGAAGTTGATGCGCTTGTCGGCCTTCAGCATGACCTTGCGCGCGGGATCCTTCTGATACTCGGCGCGCAGAAACGTGGTCAGGTTGTTGTCCGGAATCCAGTTCTGGCCGACGAACACGGTTCCGTCCTGCTTGACGGAGATGATGAGATCTCCCGTCTCGCCGGGTTTTTTCTCCGCGTGCGGCCCCGAGGGCAGGAGCACGTCGACGCCGGCCTGCAGCATCGGCGTCACGACCATGAAGATGATGAGCAGCACGAGGCAGACGTCGACGAGAGGCGTGACGTTGATGTCGCCTTTGACTTCGTCGGGACTACCGCCGCCGGCACCGAATGCCATGACCTTCCTCCGCGATCGATGATGCGATCGCTAACGCGTCCGCGCGCGCGCTTCGTTCTTGATGAAGTAATCGACGAGCTGCGAGGAAGAGTTGTTCATCTCCACCTGGAAGCGCTCGACCTTGTTCAGGAAGTAGTTGTACATCCACACCGCCGGGACGGCGACGAAGAGTCCGAACGCCGTCGTCGCCAGCGCCTCGGCGATACCGGACGACACCGCGCCGAGGCCGCCGGAGCCGGAGATGGCCATCCCGCGGAAGGCGTTGATGATGCCGATGACCGTTCCGAACAGACCGACGAACGGCGCGGTCGTGGAGATCGTCGCGAGATTGCCGAGCCCCTTCTTCAACTCCGCGGTGGTCATCAGCGTCTCGCGCTCGATGGCCCGCCGCGCCGATGCGACGAGGTCGAAGTCCGGCGGGAGCACCTCCGTGGTTTCGTACTGAAACTCCGTCAGTCCCGCGGCGAGCACGCGCGCGAGGTGGCTGTGCCGGAAGCGCTTGTCTTTCGTGAAGCTGATCGCTTCGGTGAGCTTGTGCTGCTTGAGCAGCGGCGTCACGCCGAGGGCCACCTGCAGCGATTCCTTCTTCGCCTTCTGGAACCGCCACAAACGCTCGCCGGCGATCGTCAGCGACCAGACCGACATCAGCATCAGGACAATGACGACGGACTTTCCCATCCACGTCATCGACTCCCACATGCCGATGATACTGAAACTGGCTCCTTCCATTGCTTACGTCTCCTCTCTTTCGCCGCGCCGGGCGTTACGCCTATTGGAGTTGGAAGTTGATCGTCAGGTTGTAGTACACCGGCACGGCCTGACCGTTGAGCGTGCCGGGTTTGAATTTCCATTGTTTGATGGCGTTCAGCGCGGATGCGTCGAGCCCCATCGGCAGGCTTTTCAGGATGCGCGCCTCGGTCACGTTGCCGTTGCGATCGATCACCGCTTCGAGAATCACGATGCCCTGAATGCGGGCGCGGCGTGCGAGGTCGGTGTACACGGGCTCGACCTTTGTGACGAGGATCGGGGCCTTCACGTTCCCGCCGACGCGGATCGGCGTGTCGCCCGTGCCGCCGAGCTGACCCCCGAGTTGTCCGCCGAGCGTCCCGCCGATCACGCCGCCGACGACGCCGCCGACCACTCCGCCCACCACGCCGCCCTTCACACCGCCCACGACTCCGCCTTCCTGCGCCGACGTGTCCATGTCCGACTCATCGACCTGCGGGACTTCTTTCGGAACGTCGGTCGGTTGGCGGAAGGTCTGCTTCGGCGTTTCCTGCGGCTTCTCGATCTGCGGCGTTTTCGGCGTCGAGGACGCGGAGCTCGCGGGAGGCGGCGGGGGCGGCGGTGGCGGCGCGGAAGCGACGATGAATGCCGAGATCGGCTTCGAGATCACTTCCGGATTTTCTTTCACGTAGTAACCGGCGGCGACGAGCGCGCCGATCACGCCTAAGTGAATGATGGCCGAGATCAGCGCGGTGACCCAGCCGCCTTTTTTCTTGTCCTTCCCCGCGGACTCGATGAGGACATCGTCAAACATCGCCGTTCCTCTTCAGAATGAAAACGAGCTGTGCTGATGTGGTGCCAAGTCGCATGACCATTGGACCACCGGGGAACCCGAGAAGAAACCAGGGAGGCGCTATGGTACATGAAGTTGTGGTGACCGCTGCCCTCAGCGGTCACACCGCCGCCGCAGGCGGCGGCAAGCGGCGCTTTTCGCGCCGCCGCGACCGCTGGGGGCAGCGGTCGCCACATTCCGACGAACTACCCCAACGTCGTGCGCAGCCGGATCGCGGCTTCCATCACGTGGCGGCCTTCCGGCCACGTTTTCAAAAACGCGCGCCACATGGCGCGGGTGTCGTTGGCGATGGCGAGCTCGAAGTCCTCCGCTTCGTGGCGCCAGCGTTTCGCCTCCTCGGCGCGCGGTGAATCGGGATGCTCGGCGAGGTACTGGTCCCAGGCGGCGACGGTGCCGTTCTCCCACGCCGCGTTCCAGTCACTCGGCTCGTTGGCCATGGTCGCGCTCTGGCGCCGGGCGAGGCGCTTGCGCGCGTCCGACGCCCACCGCCCGTTCGGCC
>Ga0105242_10002455_pt1 | contig 14543 bp, 5 predicted proteins | sample KBSM24metaG_FD_81521 | JGI IMG/M metagenome (GOLD analysis project Ga0105242, IMG submission 81521) | Miscanthus rhizosphere microbial communities from Kellogg Biological Station, Michigan, USA - KBS M2-4 metaG | ecosystem: Host-associated > Plants > Roots > Rhizosphere > Soil | place: Michigan...
CGGTCAGCACTCCGCCGAGCAGGACCGCGGTCGGCCAGAGACGGCGCAAGTCGGCGAGGAGGCGGTCTCGCGCCACTGAACTTGCCGGAAGCGACGCGACATCGAGTGTGCGCATCGCGGGGGTCGGAGCGACGTCGTCCACATCGGCGGCGACATCGTCCACATCGGCGGCGGCGTCGGCGAATCGCCTGGTCCGGCTCGCGCCGGAAACTCTCGCAGGCCTGACGCCGGACGAGATTGCCGCGATCGTGAATTTTGCGGTGCCCGCCGACGGCCAGAGCACGCTCGCGCCGCTGCCGCCGCTGACCGGCACCGTTACCGGACATGTGTTCGAGGGCGACGGTGCGACACCGACGCCGTTCACGCAGGTGGCGTTCAAGAGCGACAGTCTGTTCTTCGGGCGCACCTACCACGCGGGCACCGATGCGGCGGGCCGTTTCACATTCGAGCCGGTGCTCGACGAAGGAGCGTCGCGGCCAGTGCCGATCGACGGCTTCTCGCTCGCGACCACGCATCCGACGACACACGTAGCGAGTCCTGCCGTGCACGGCGCGTTCGGTCCGGATGTCGTGCTCGCGCAGCGGGATATCGTCTTCAACAACACCGCGACCGTGAGCGGCGTGGTGCTGCGGCACACCGGCGCGGCGGTGACGGGCGGATCGGTCCGCCTGAGCCTGGCGGGCGGCTCGCTCACCGCGACCGTGCCGATCGGCGCCGACGCGCGCTATCACGCGACCGGCCTGCCGGCGGGGACCTACGCGCTGTCGGCGTCAATTCCGCATCCGCAGGGGTCGGCACTGACCGGGATCGGCTCGGTGACGGTGATCGCGGGCGGTGTGTCGATCGCCGACGTGACGATTCAGCCGACCGGCGCGATTGCCGGCACCGTGTCCACGGCCAGCGGCACGCCCGTGGCCGGCGTGCTCGTCAGCCTGGGCAGCATCAACGGCACCGTGTCGCGGGAGGTTCGCGCCGACACGGGTGGCGCGTTCTCGCTCTTCGACGTGCCGGAGGGCGTGTTCACGGTGAGCGCCGCGGATCCGACCACGGGCCTGCGCGTGTCGGTGCCCGCGTCCGTCGTGCGCGATCTGACGACACCGGTGGCGCTGACCTTCCCGCCGGTCGGCCGTCTCGAGGTTCAGGTGAACTTCCCGCGCGGGATCGTGGCCGGCTTTGCGCCCGTGCAGCTTCAGGAAGCGGTTCGTGGTCCCGACTTCCGCAGCCTCGGCAATGCCGACGCCGGCGGGCACAAGACGATGAACGGGCTCGGCGCGGGCGCCTTCGTCGTGCGCGCTGCGCATCCCAACAACCCGCGGATCACCGCCAGCGTGCCAGGCACGCTCACGGCGGACGGCAGCGTCGCGGCGGTGACGATCACGCTCCCCGCCGCCGGCACCGTGCGTGGCCTCGTCACCGACCAGAGCGGCGCCGTTGGCGGCATCGCCGTGACGGTCCGCAGCTCGAATCCGGCGTTCGGCGGCTTCCAGAGCACCACCACCGACCCGACCGGTCAGTACGTCGTCGCCGGGGTCCCGGAGGGTGCTTTCACGGCGACGGTCCAGGAGTTCGGACGCCAGCTGTTCGGTGAGACGAGCGGCCGCATCGACACGGACGGTCAGGACGTGACGGCGAACATCTCGCTGATCAACAACGCGGTGGCGCTGCCCGCCTACCGGTACGACGCCAACGGGATGGCGTTCCGCATCGAGGCGAGCGGCCGGATCAGCGACGCGACGAACTACGCGTTCGGCTACTACTGGCAGCCGGGGGATGGCGCGTCGCAGCTCGATCTCGTGGCCGGCGGCACCGTTGTGCCGTTCATCGGCGCCGCGGTCGGCACGATGGAGCAGGACGGCCGCGAGATCGTGATTCGTCAGCCGGGGCTCGCCGGCCTGGACGTGACGCGGAAGGCGTTCGTCCCGCGCGACGGCTACTTCGCGCGGTACCTGGAGCTGCTGACGAACCCGACCGACGCGCCGATTACCGTCGACCTTCGCCTGCGCAGCACGGTCGGCAACCCCTCCAACCGGACGTCGATCGTCGCGACGTCGAGCGGCGACGCGGCGCTGGACGTGTCGGACCCGGCGACGGCCGATCGCTGGCTGACGTTTGATGATCCGTACGATGCCGATCCGTTCGTCCAGTACAACGTCCCGGCGACGGCGTTCGTCTTCGATGGGGCAGGAGCGCCTCTCCGCGTGGCGTCGGCGACGGTGACCGATGCCGCGAGCCAGGAGCAGGCGCTGACCTACGTGTGGAACGCCGTGACCGTGCCCGCCCGACAGACCGTCGGCGTGATGCACTACGTGGTGCAACAGGTATCGCAGGCCGGCGCGCTGGCCGCGGCGGCGCGCCTCTCGCAAATCCCGCCGGAGGCGATCGACGGGTTGTCGCCGGAAGAGGTCCAGGCGGTTCGGAACTTCACGCTGCCGTCCGACGGCGTGAGCCTCCTCGATCCGCTGCCGGCGCTCACGGGAACGGTCAGCGGCCGCGTGCTCGGCAGCGACGGGACGACCGTGGTGCCGGACTCGCAAGTGGAGTTCAGGAGCCTCGAACCGCTGTTCGGCCGGACAATCAGCGTGATGGCCGACTCGGTCGGTGCGTTTACGTTCAAGGGACACATCGAGGATGGATCCGGATCGGTGCCGGTGCCGGTTGCGCCGTTCACGCTTCGCGCAAGGCACCAGCAGACCAACGTGCAGGTGGACCAGAGCGGAGCGTTCACCGGCACCTATTCCGGTAATCTGTCGCTGGCGCTCGGCACGGCGACGGCCAGTTCCACCTACTACATCTACTACGCGCCGCAGTATGCAATCGATGCCGACCCCTACTCCTACTGGTTGAGCACGCAATCGATCGCGGGCGGTTCTGAAGCGCCGTGGTTCGACGTGAGCTTCCCGGCCGACGTCGCGGTGTCGCGCGTCAGGATGTCCACGCTGAATCTGCTGTCGGCGCGCATCGATCTCATCGACGCCGCCGGCCAGATCGTTGCGTCCGCGGACGCCGTCGACACGGGCACGACCGGGGGCGCCGATGTCGCGGTTGCGGGCGCGGGGGTCCGCCGCGTTCGGATTACCGACCTGGGCGACGTCGGCTGGATCGGCATCAGCGATCTTCAAATCATCGGCTCGGCGCCTTCGTCAGGCGGCGCGACCACCCAGGACGTCGTGTTCAGCAACACCGGAACCGTCGCCGCCACGATTCACCTCTACAGCGGTGCGCTGGTGACGAGCGGCACCGTGGAACTGTCGAGTGGTGCGCCGCTCTACACGGGCGCGACCGGGTACGTGACGGCCGGCGAGGCGCGGATCACGGGGCTGCCGGCGGCGTCGTACTCGGTGAGGGCGACTGCCGGAGTGAACGGCAACAGCTACTTCCTGACCGGAACCGGCAGCGTCGCGGTCACGACCGGAGCCACGGCAACGGTCGACGTGCGCCTCGAGCCGACCGGCACGATTCGCGGAACGGTGCGTCGCGGAAGCGGTGCACCATCGATCGGTTCGTTCGTGCGGCTCGAACGAAGCTACCCGTTCCTGGCCGTCATGACGTCGACCGACACCGACGGGCGGTACGTCTTCGAGAACGTACCGTTCGGCTATTACACGCTCTACGCGTCCGAGCCGAACACCGGGACTCGGAGCTACGCGTATCCCGCCCTCTGGAGCGCTGGTGAGGTCATCATCCAGGACTTCACGCTCGTCGGCCTGGGAACGGTGCACGCGCACGTGCAATACACGGGCGGAGCGCCGGTGCCGGGCCTCTACGTCCTGGTCACTCCCTCGTCTGGCGGCCAGTACTACGCGGGACCGACCGACGTCAACGGCGACGCGACGATCGGCAACGTGGTCCAGGGTCCGTTCAGCGTGCGGGCTGCGCACCCCCTGAACAGCGGGCTGTACGTGGAGGCGGCCGGAGTCCTGGCCGGCGACGGCGACGTGCAGTCGGTGACGCTGACGTTGCCCGCCGTCGCGGCCGTCACTGGAACCGTCACCCAACCTGACGGCACGCCGTTTCCATTCCCGGATGTTGCCGTCATGGCGACGGACTTGGCATGGTCTCCGAACACGTGGGATGGAAACGGACATTTCGCGTTCAACGCGGTGCCGGTTGGGCAGTCCCTGAGCGTTCGCGCCTACTGGGGGAGTCCGTACCCGTATCGCATGTTCTACGGCGAGACGCCGTTCACGCTGGCGGCCGATGCGGTGTCGGAGACGGTCGACGTCCGGCTCCCGGGCTTCGCGAAAATCGCGCTCCACCTGACGCGCGGCGACGGCGTCACGCCATGGGCCGGCGCGGTCATCTACTCGTCCGACAAGTTCCGCCCGTTCTTCCAGAGCCGCGGCACCACCGACGCAAACGGCAACCTCACGCTGCGGAAGTCGAACTCGAACGTGACCCCGGAGCAGTTCGCCGAGGGCGACGTGACCATCCGCGTCTACGATCCGAACACCGGCGCGGCGCTCGTGGATACCGTCGCAACCGTTCGATTCGCGGACGTCAACGGCACGGTCGCCGTTTCGACCGATGCGAAGGTCGTCGCCGGCAACATCACGGGCCACGTCTACGGAATCGACGGCGCCACGCCGCTGCCGGGCGCGTACCTCCAGGTGCTGAACGCCACGGATTTCAAGCTGCTCAGGGACGGCTACACCGGCGCGGACGGGAGCTTCGCGTTGCTCAATGTCCTCCCCGGCCAGCAGGGCTTCATCCTCCGCGCCTACTCGCCGACTTTTTCGGTCAGCCTCGATCAGGCTCGGACGTTCTCCGCGGCCGGCGAAACGCAGCAGGTCAACGTGGTGCTGCCGGTCACCCCCGCGACGATTTCCGGCCACGTTGTCGCGGCCGACGGACAGACGCCCATCGACAACGGGTACGTGGAGCTGTTCGACTCTGAGGAGAACTACCTCCAGTACACCCCGCTGCAGTCGGGTGGCGCCTATGCATTCGCGCAGAACTACTTCACCGGTTCCGGCTACAAGCTTCACGCCTACGACTACTCCAGCGGCGTTTCCGTGCTCCTGGCAGGGACCATCCCGACGGCCGGCGCGCACCTGACAGTGGACATCGTGCTGCCGCTGTCGGTCGTCCGCGGCCGCGTGCGGTTCTCCGACGGCTCGGGCGTTCCCCAGCCGACGGTGATGGTCGTCGACGCCGCGGGCGTTTCTCACAGCGCCACGACGTCGACCGCTGCCGGCGACTACGCGGTGCTCAACGTCGCGCCAGGCCCGGTCACGGTGACGGCGCAGGACGGGCCCTCCGGTCTGAACGCGACGGCGACGGGTACGCTCGCAGGCCTTGCCGTGCCGCTCGTCATCGATGTGCAGCTGCCGCTGTCGGGCTCCGTCACCGGCGTGGTCTCCGATGCCGCCGGACACCGCGTCTCGGAGGCGTGGGTTGCCCTGGTCAGCGCGAATCTCGAGTTCCAGCGCTATGCCGTGACCGACGCCGACGGCCTGTTCAGGTTCGATCGCGTCCAGGCCGGCGCCGTCTATGCGCAGGTCGGGTTCTTCGACGGCGTCGACTGGCGCTATGTCGGCAAGTCGGGCGAGGTCGTTGCCGACCAGACGCTCGCGCTGCCGCTCGCCTGGGACGGCGGCGGCATCGTCACCGGCACGGTCACCACCGCCGGCGGCGCGGCGACGAGCGATGTCTCCGCCATCCTCGAAGGCTTCGGCGGCATGGGCCCGAACGGGAGATACCAGTCCGTCAAGAACACGACCGGCGGCTACTCCTTCACCGGCGTGCCGGCGGGCAACGTGCAGCTCGTCGTCCTGGACAACGTCACGGGCGCCGTTGCGATCGCCGACGGCGTGGTGACGACGGGTGGGGTGCTGACTCTGAACGCGCAACTGGGCAACGGAGAGATGCTGGGCGTCAATCTGGATGGCGCCGACGGGTTCAGGTACGACGCCACCGCCAATGGCGCGCTCGGCTCGGGCGGAACGATCGATGGACGTCTCCGCAGCGCCTATTCCGAAGCCGACGTGCTGCAGGTCAACGGCCTCTCCTTCCCCTCGCTGGATGCGGCGCGTCCCGACTCGAGCGGTCGCGACCTGACGCTCGGGCCGGTGCCCTTGCCCGACGTGGTGGCCACGCGGAAGGTCTTCGTGCCGGCCACCGGCGGATTCGCCCGCTATCTCGAGACGCTGACGAATCCCACCGCCGAGTCGCAGACCGTCTCGGTTGTGATTTCCGGCAACACCGGCAACTCGGAGCCTTCGATCGTCGTGGCGCCGTCAACGACCGGCAACACGTTCACCGTGACGGAATTCGTGGCGTGCGATTGCAGCACGCCGGCCCTCGCTCGCGTCTTCCAGGGATCGGGGACGCCTTCCGCGTTGGTGTCCAGGGTCACGATGGGGCACGACGGCCACTTCTCGTTCAGCTACACGGTGACGCTGATGCCCGGGGCCACGGTCACGTTCATGCACTTCGAGGTGCAGCGTGCCGACCCGGCCGAGGCGCAGACACAGGCGCAGGCGCTCGTCGACCTGACCGATCCCCACGTCCTGACGGGCATGTCCGACGGCGAACGGATGCTCGTGGTGAACTTCGTGATCCCGAGGTGATGCGGTGAAGAAGTCCTTCCGTCGAATTCGAGGCACGGTTCTCGCGGCCTGTCTGATCGCCGGCTTGTACCAGCCGGCGTCGGCGATCGAAACACGGCCGATGCCGGCCTTCACGGTGACGCGCCTCGACGGCACGGTCGTCGACAGCGCGCATTTGACGGCCGAGACACAGTACGTGCTGCTGTATGTGAAGCCCGACTGCCGGCCGTGCGATCGCCTGTTGTCGTTGATCAGGCACGCGGACTCGCCGCAGTTCACCAGCCGCGTAGTGGTGCTCGTGAACGGCGCCGCGACGGCCGGCGACCGATACGTCGCCGGCCTGATTCCAGCCGAGGCCGGTCCGGTCACCTGGTATGCGGACACCGACGGGGGAGGATATGGTGCGCTCCGGCTGACCGGAGCTCCGGTGTTGATCGGGGTGAAGGACGGCCGTGTGATGTGGTCGATCGCCGGCGTGCTGAACGACGCGGCAACGGTCGAGTCCGTGGTGCGGACATGGGTTACCTACTGATGCGTGCCGCGGCCTGCGGACGAGCGATCGGCTCCCTCTCGGCGATCGCATATGTGGCGGCCGCCAGCATCCTGACGGCGCAGTCGATGGAACGCCCCGTCAACGAGCGCGGCCCCGCCGACGCACCGGTGACCGTCGTCGAGGTCTGTTCCTATGGCTCGGAGGTCTGCAGCCGGCTCAACATCGTCGTCTCCGGCGTGCTCGACGAGTTTGGCGAACGCGTGCGGCTGGTGTTCCACCACGTCGCAGGCGACGACGCGGCCGCCGGATTGTTGCGCTACCGCGCCGCGCTGAGCGCCGGGCGACAGGGACAGTTCTGGCCGATGCACGATCTGCTGATGGCCAATCGACAACGGGAGACGCGGGCCGATGTCCTCGCCATGGCGCACCAGCTCGGCCTCGACTCCGAGCGGTTCCGGGCCGATCTCGACAGCCCCGAAACCATTGCGGCGGCCGAGAGCGGACGGGACGAGGCTGCCGCAGCGTCGGGAGCGGCGGCGCCGGCGTTGATCGTGAATGGACGCTCCCTCGCCGTGAGATCAGAAGCGAAAGACGTTCGCGCGGCAATCCGCGCCGCGCTCGGCGTGAGATAGCACACCAGGGGCGGCTCCCATTCTTCAGAACTGGATCACGTTCTCCACGTAGGCGAACGTCAAGACGTCGCCGCTGAACGCGCGACGGACCACGTCGCCGCCCCGCATCACGCCGACATAGCCGTTGATCGACCAGTGCGGCGAGATCGATCGGTCCGCCGATCCTTCGATCATCGTGCCGAGCGAGGTCTGGCCATTCGAGACCCGTCCTGCATAACCGAAGTAGGTCCCGGTCGATTGCGTCGCGCCGCTGCCGGCGTACCAGCGATCGGCGGCGCTGACGAGGTCGAGCGCGTGCAGGTCGACTCGAAGCGTGAGCTTCGGCGAGGGACGCAGCACCGTCTGCGCGAACGCATCGTTGAGGTTCATCAGGCTGTACACGGTCGAGAGCGAGTACTTCCTGACGGTGGGCATCACCGGGAAGTAGGTCTCATGACGCGCGTCGGCCGGATCGTCGTCGCCAGAGGCGCGGAAAATGCCGGCGCGAATCCATGGACGCCAGGGCAGCGCGACCCACTGATAGCCGACCTCGCCGGCCGCCGACCACGCGCGGTGCGTCTGGGAATACCACGATCCGGTTTGACCCGCGGCCCAGCCGACGACATCCCACCGGCCAGGACCGGCCGCGTACTCTCCCACCAGACTGGTGCCGAACGTCTGGATGTGGACATCCACCGACGCCGCGGCGAGGCCGGAATTGTCCGGGCGGGCGGCCACGGTGCGCGTGTCGTCGTACCGGTTGGCGAACAATTGCCACTCCGTGTGGCGCAGCGCGGTATTCGGCTTCAGTGTCACCGCGCCGGTCAATAGATCGACGCGCGTCATCTCGACGTTCGCGGCGTCCTCGAATCCGCCCTGAGTTGGCCGCATGGCCGAGGCCGCGACATGCCATCCTGGCCGATCGACGTCGACCCGCACGCCGTCGAACGCGCGCTGGTACAACGACCATTCGAATTCGCCGATCAGACGCGAGTCGAGCCTGAGCCGCTTGACCGCCTCGATCGTCGCGTCGCCCGACGCCGACTCGGCGCCCGACGTGTAGCCGAACCGCCCGACCTGAATCACGGCGCCCGGGATCAGGTGCTTCAGCCGCGCGTTGAGATAGCGCAGGTACAGTTGATGGCTGTCGGTCTGGCTGCTGGCGGCGAAGTACAAGGCGCCTGATCCAAGCGCGCCGGGCCCGGTCGCGTTGGTGGGCAGGTTGCCGAACTGGACGTATTGCACCGCTCCGGTCAAATCGATGGCCGGCGTTCGATGCTCGACGCTGACAAACAGCCGATTGGCGACATCGGTATAGTCGGGATCGCCACCGCCAGGTTTGGGCTCGAAGTAGCGCCAGGATTCGACGCGCGTCCAGTCGCGCACCTGCCAGGTCGTGCTCGCCGTGGCGGCGGGGACTGGCGCCGGAACAACGGGCGCTGGCGGCTGTGCCAGCGCCACCGGCGCTCGAAGCACCAGCGTCGCGGCAAGTGGCGCGACGCGCCACAGTGGATGACTCGTAGGAATCAAAGGACTATCGGGGCTCGAGGTGCACGTGGCCCATCAGGCCGCCGTCCGCGTGGTCGAGGATGTGGCAATGGAACATCCACATGCCTGGACGCTCGTCGAAGACGACGAGAAAGCGAATGGTGCCGTCGAGCGGCACGTTGAGTGTGTCCTTCCACGCCATCGGCCGGATCGGTTTGAGCGTCTCGTCGAGCGGCAGGAAGAAGAAGCCGTGGAGGTGAAACGGGTGGGCGAACTTGGTTTCGTTCTTCACCGTCCAGACCTGCGCCTCGCCGACCCGCGCCATGTAAGGCCGCGCCTTCCAGAACGGGACGCCGTTCACCAGGAACTCCGACTTGCCGTTCGCGCCGGCTTTGGGGAGCGTGAGCAGGACGTCCACGCGGGTCGCGGTCGACACGTCCGGTACGGCGAACGCGCGGCTCACCACCGGCATCTTCGGCGCCGGCAGCGCCGGCTGATCGGTGAACGCGATCGTCAACACGTCCTCGTTGTTTCGATACTCGGTGCTGCCGTAGCCGCGGTTGTAGAGCATCGCGCGCAGCGCCAGCGTCCCGCGCGGCGGGCCGGTCGGTGCGACGATGACGTCGACCCGCTCGCCCGGTGTGACCAGGAGCAGGTCGGTCGTCTCTGGGCGCTCCTGCAACCCGCCGTCGGTGCCGATCACATGGAACGGCTGTCCGTCGAGGTCGAGCTGGAAGTACCGGCTCTTGGCGGTGTTGACGATGCGCCAGCGCTGCGGCGCGCCGGCGCGCGCGCGCAGCGTCGGCATGACCTTGCCGTTGGCCAGGATGTACGCGCCCTCGCGTCCGAAGACCATGCCGGCGGACCCGCCGGTCTCGGGGGAATCCAGCACTCCCTTGGCGTCGAAACCGATATCGCTCAAGACGAGCGTCAGCTGATCGGGCACGCCGACGCCATCGTCCGGATCGTCGACCAGGAGGGCGCCGTACAGACCGAATCCGACCTGGGCGGCCGACATCACGTGCGGGTGATACCAGTACAAGCCCGCGTCGCGCGCGATGAAGTCATAGGTGAACGTGCCGCCCGGCTTGACCTCGGGCTGCGACACGTCGGGCACGCCATCCATCTCGATCGGTACCCGGACGCCGTGCCAGTGGATGGTCGTCGGTTGCGGCAGTTCGTTCGTGAAATGCACGATCACCCGATCGCCGACGCGCGCGCGTATCAGCGGGCCGGGGATGCCGCCGCCATACGTCCACGCGTGCACCACCTTGCCGGGCGCCACTTCGACGTCGGCCACGCGCGCCGTGAGATCGATCTCGACAGTCGACGGATCCGGATTGCGGTCGCTGGCCTCGGCGAGCTTGAGGCCGGCGTCCCAGCCGTCGGGCGCCAGCGCCGCCGCCGTCAGGACGGCGTGGGCCGCGAACAACAGCGCCGGAACCGTGATCGCCGCGCAGGCGGCGCTTCCGTTACGAACGAGACGCATGACGCTACCGACCTCAGCATGTGCCGTTCCATGTCGGCGGCCGATCGCGTGGCCTGGAGGCGGTCGCGTCGCGTGATCTGACCTCAATCGCCGGGGAATTTTCCACGACCTGGGAAATAGTCCGCACACGGGTCGCGTGTCGAGACGACGAGTTCGGGTGAAGTCTCCAGGCAGGTATGACTGCCGTCATGGCACGACCGTGGCTATAAGCGCATGTTCGAACCATGACACATGCCCGATCCGACTGGTCCTCGGGCGTCTATACTCGGACCCATCAACGGACACCCTGAGGTTCCCACTGTGGTGACGACGGACGCTCGGGGCGGCACTCGGGCGCTGACGCTGGCAACGATTTCGTTCACGATTTCCTTCGCGGCCTGGGGACTGATCGGTGGACTGGCGTCGGTGTTCACCGAGCTGTACCGGTTGACGGCGTCCCAGACCGCGCTGCTGGTGGCGGTGCCTGTCCTGCTTGGATCGTTGGCGCGCCTGCCCATGGGCATGCTGACCGATCGCTTCGGCGGGCGAGCGGTGTTTGCGATCCTGATGGGATTGTCCGCGATTGCCGCCTGGCTGGTGCCGTTGACCAGCAGCTACTCTTCGTTGCTGGCCTCCGCGTTTTTCCTCGGTCTCGCGGGTGCGTCCTTTTCGATCGGCGCAGCCTTCGTCTCTCGCTGGACGCCCGCCGCGCGGCAGGGCACCGCACTCGGACTCTATGGGCTCGGCACGCTGGGCCAATCGCTCGCGGTCTTTGGCGGTCCCGTCGCCGCCGCCGCATTCGGCTGGCCCGCCGTCTTTCGCGGCGTCTCGGCCGGCCTGTTGCTCTGGACCGGCCTGTATGCGCTGCTGGCACGCAATCCGCCATCGCCGGCGCGCCCCGCCGGCATCGGTGCGATGGTGGCCCTGTTACGGCGGGAACCGACGGCGTGGCTGCTCGGTGCGTTTTACTTCCTGACCTTCGGCGGATTCGTCGCGTTCTCGATTTATTTGCCGACGCTCTTGCGCACGCAGTTTCACCTCGTGCCGTCCGACGCCGGCTTCCGCGCAGCCGGCTTCGTCGTGCTCGCGACGCTCATGCGGCCGGTCGGCGGTTCGTTGGCCGATCGGATCGGGGGCGCGCAGGTCCTGTCGTGGGTCTTTGGCGGCGTCGCGGGCTGCGCCTGGCTGCTGATGTGGCCGTCGATCGTTCCGTTTACGGTCGGCGCGTTGTCCTGCGCGCTGCTGCTGGGACTCGGCAACGGCGCGGTCTTCAAGCTCGTGCCGGAACGCTTTCCGAAGGACACCGGCACCGTGACCGGCCTGGTCGGCGCGTTGGGCGGTCTCGGCGGGTTCTTTCCGCCGCTGCTCCTCGGCGTATTCCGCGATCGGCTCGGCGTGCTGTGGCCCGGATTCCTTCTCCTGTCCGCGACGGCGCTGGTTCTGCGCTATGCGAACCAGCGCGTGTTCAAGCCGGCGGATGTCGCCTGGACGCAATCGCTGTCGCCGGCGGCACGCCGGGGGCTGGAGCGCGCCCGTGCCGGCGCGTGGGCCGGGCTCTCCACGGGCGCCCTGGCGATTGCCATCGTGGTGGGATCGCGGCGGCTCGATCATTTCGATGCGGCGCTTGTCAGCTACACCTTCGCGACGCTGTTCGCGGTGTTCGGTATCGCGTACCGCTACGGCATGTGGCTGAACCGCCCGCCGACGCGGATGTACTGGCGCCGGGGATGGCAGGTGTTCTTCTCAGGTCGCGCCTTCGGCAGGAACGCGCTGTCGCTCGGCCGGCGCGCGGTGATGGAATTCGCGGCCAACCGCTACATCTTCCGGCGAGGCCGCCTGCGTGGTCTCGCCCATTGGCTGATCATGTGGGGCTGCGTGCTGGCGGCCGCTATTACCTTCCCGCTGGTGTGGGGGTGGATTCACTTCGAGACGGTGCCCGGCGATCTGCATCAGTACCGGACGTTCGTCTTCGGCCTTCCGGTCCAGGACTTTCCGGTGGACTCGGTCGTTGCGTTCGTCATCTTCCACGGGCTGGTCTGGTCCGCCATCCTCGTCATCGCGGGTGTGATGCTGGCGTTTCGTCGGCGCATGATCGATCACGGTGCCGTCTCGGTACAGCAGTTTGGACAGGACATCCTGCCGCTCCTGCTGCTCTTCTCGATCAGTGTGACCGGCCTGATGCTGACGGCGAGCTATACCTGGATGCACGGGTACGCCTATGACTTCCTGGCCATTCTCCACGCCGTGATCGTCATCGTGACGCTGCTCTGGCTGCCGTTCGGCAAGCTGTTCCATGTGTTCCAGCGCCCGGCCCAACTCGGCGTCGGATTCTACAAGGACGCCGGCGCCTCGGGCGAGCAGGCTCGCTGCCGTCGCTGCCGGCAGCCCTACGCCTCGGCGATGATGGTGCGCGATCTCGAGACGGTGGAGCGCGAGCTCGGGTTTGCCTACGAGATCCCCGGCGGTGGTCACTACCAGGAGATCTGCCCGAAGTGTCGTCGGGCGCTCTTCGGTTTGTCGCAAGGGGCCCTGTGGCGCACGCAGTTGAACGCCCGGGCAGAAGACAAGTCGATCCCGCCGGCTGAGAGGATGCCCTGAGAATGGCGACGCTGCCCGCCGACGAACGCGCGATCATCGACCGGTTCGGTCCCCATCTCTCCGGGACGACGGCGGCACGGGCGTCGACGAGCGTCGATCCGGAGCGGCTGGTGAAGACCCACTGCTGCTTCTGCGGACAGCAGTGCGGCATTCAGCTCAAGGTGCGCAACAACGAGGTGATTGGCTTCGAGCCGTGGGAGGAGTTCCCGTTCAACCGCGGCATGCTCTGTCCGAAAGGCGTGAAGCGCTATCTCCAGGGCTCGCATCCAGATCGCCTGTTGGCGGCGCAGCGCCGCGACACCTCGGCGCCGTCCGGCTTTTCCGACATGCCCTATGGCGCGGCGATCGCGGAAGTCGCCGCGCAGATCGCGCGGTTGCAGCAGACGCACGGCCCCGGCTCGGTCGCGGTGCTCGGCGGTGCGAGCCTGACGACCGAGAAAACGTATCTGCTCGGCAAGTTCGCGCGCGTCTGTCTCAAAACGCCGTTCATCGACTACAACGGCAGGCTGTGCATGGTCAGCGCCGGCGCGGCCAACAAGAAAGCCTTCGGCATCGACCGCACGACCAATCCGTGGTCCGACATGGTCGGGACCGGCGTCATCTGGGTCGCCGGGTCGAACGTGGCGGAGTGTTCGCCGATCACGACGGACTACATCTGGCAGGCGCGTGAGCTGGGGGCGAGGGTCATCGTGCAGGATCCCCGAATCACGCCGATCGCCCGGACCTGCGACCTGTACCTTCCGGTCAAGCCCGGGCGTGATGCGGCGCTGTTCGCCGGCGTGCTCCAGATCATGATCGAGCGCGACTGGCTGGATCACACCTTTATCGCGAATCACACCTCGGGCTTCGAGCAGGTGGCGGAGTACTGCCGCCAGTGGACGCTGGCGCAGACGGCCGACGTCACCGGCGTGCCGCGGCGCGCGATCGAGCAGGCGGCCGAGATGTGGGGCACGGCGCACTCGAGCTTTCTGTTCCATGCGCGCGGCATCGAGCATCATTCGAACGGCGTGCAGAATGCGCTCGGCACCATCAACCTGGTGCTCGCCTCGGGCCGCATCGGCAAGCCCAGGAGCGGATACGGCACGATCGTCGGCCAGGCCAACGGCCAAGGCGGCCGCGAGCACGGACAGAAGTGCGATCAACTGCCCGGCTGGCGCGACATCAGCAATCCCGACCATCGCCGATACATCGCGAGCGTGTGGAAGATCGACGAGCGGGACCTTCCCGGTCCCGGCGTCGATGCCTACGAACTGTTCCGGAAGATCGACGCCGGGGAGATCAAGGGACTGCTCGCGATCTGCTTCAACCCCAAGGTCTCGCTGCCGGACAACACGTTC
>Ga0105242_10002456_pt1 | contig 14540 bp, 10 predicted proteins | sample KBSM24metaG_FD_81521 | JGI IMG/M metagenome (GOLD analysis project Ga0105242, IMG submission 81521) | Miscanthus rhizosphere microbial communities from Kellogg Biological Station, Michigan, USA - KBS M2-4 metaG | ecosystem: Host-associated > Plants > Roots > Rhizosphere > Soil | place...
CCTCAACGACGGCGCCGTCGGCTACTTCGAGACCGAGGAGGAGAACCACCGCACGTTCGAGGTCATCGCCCAGACTCTGCGCGATGGCGGCGGCCACCTGATGCAGCTGCCGAACGTCCTCCACGCCGAAGCGCACCTGCCGCAGAAATCCTGGATCGTCGGCGAGTCGACGCTCGAACTGAGCGATCACCACTGGAACGCCGAGGACCGGTACATAGAAGGCTCGACCGTGCCAATTCGCATCGGCGAGGTCTTCGAGCGCTACGAGGAGATCCCCTTCCGCCAGCGCCTCTACACCGCCGAGGAGCTGGCGGAGATCTACGAGTCGGTCGGCATGCGCCTGGCGAACACCTTCGCCGGCAGCGGCAAGGCCCGCAAGCCCAAGCCCTCGCAGTTCGAGATCTTCGTCGAGGGCCGGGCGTAGTAGCCCAGCCGGCCTCAGGCAACCTAGCTCATTCGTTTGCGCAGGCGGCGAGGCCGTATGCGCGGAAAAGCTTTTCGGACTCGGTGAAGTAGCGTTCGATCTCGAATCTCGAAACGATGTGCTTCAAGTTGGCGACCGTGTCAACCGCTTCCTGCTCCGAGGTGAGCATCTCTTCGACTTCGCCCTCTTCGCCGCTCGGGGCCCCCAGCTCACGGATAGCGGTGATTTCTTTCCTGATCGTCGGCAGCAGGACCGCCTTGGTCATAGCCGCAAACACCGCGGTTTCTTCGGCTCGACTTGAATTCTTCGCTTCGTGCTGGTTGATGTAGGCAAGAACGCGTTCGAAGAGGTCTTTCCTCAGGTGTTCGCAGGCCTTCGAAGCCCGAGCGACAAACTCTTGTTTGCTGAGCGAAGACGTCGCGACCGTCACGGCACTGCCCCCCGAGCCGGTGCTGGAGACGCTTTCGTCGCCGCTGCTGTCGCCTCCCCCACAGCCGGCGGCGATCACCACCGCCGCCATGGCCGCCAACACAAGCATCGTCAATCGAGCCCTCAAGATCTTTCTCCTTCGTCCCTCGTGCGGTGAATTAAGAACAGAGCATACTCGATATTTTCTGATCATTCATTCCGCTATCGATAGCAGGGACGTGCATAGCGGCGAACGGTGGCCGGATCGAACGACGTCAAGCCAAACAGCTCCCGATAGTCGTTGACGGCCGCATTGACCTGGGCCGTCGAAACGAAGGGCAGTTCCCGTTCAGCCCTGAGCTTGATCCTGACGATGTAGTAGCCGGCCTGAGATGCCTTCCAAGCTTCCTCGTTCTCCAGCATCTCCCGGTTGGTTTCGCAGAACGCGTCTAGTGATGCTTTCTGGACAGGCCCGAGATCCTCGGCGCGGCTCACCGCGTCATAACGGCCGCCTGAGAGCGCTGCCCTCTTGAGGCCATACAGAATGCTCACGTAGCTCTCGCCTCCATCGTCCCCGCTGCCGCAGCCGCTGATCAAGGCGATGGCCAGGAGGCAGAGTGCGAGCGTTCCCGTGAGCCGCAGGAAATAGGAACGCATCATAATTCTATTACTATAGACTTTCAATTCGATGAAAGTAGCCTTGGCTCTGATAGCGGTGGCAGTCTTGACTGCCATATTCGCCGGCTGCGGGGGCGCAGACAGCGATACCCAGTCCTCGTTCAGGCTCAGGGCCGATACCACGATGAAAGTCGGCTCGGTAACCAAGGCGCGGTTCGTAGCTCAGGCCAATCAAGCCTGCCGGCACGGTTGGCCAATCATTCTGGAAAACTTCGCTCAGTACAGCAGTTGGCAAAGCCCGAAACTGAGCAAGGGAGAGCTATTCGCAAAGGCGATTCGCTTTTCTTTCCTCGCCGGGCTCGACTTCTGGATCTTCGACCCGATCCAGAAGCTCAGAGCTCCTGTTCGAGAGAAAGAAAACGTCGAAGAGGTTATCGGCAAGATGCAAATTGCCGTCGAGCGCGGCCAGCGAGAAATTCGCGCGTACACCCCCGTCCAGCTCTCAGCGCAGTTCGCGGACTATAACCAGGCCGCGCTCAGATATGGCCTCGTTGATTGTCTCGTTGACGGAGCACGACTGGCGAATGCCCGCGCGTAACGGGGAGCGAGTCCGGACCGCGCCCGGGCCCGCTCCCCTTTTACCGGTGCCGTGATACTCAATCTCAATCGAAGCTCTGGCTAGCTCCCGGTAACTTCAATACTTGTGGCTGATCCCCCTTCGTTCGTGCCGCTAATTACGATACCAACGTCCTCTTTCGCTTCTTTCGTTTCTGCATTTCCCCCGCACAGAATGCCAGATCTCGTCGCTTTGATACCGGTGATTGGGCCGCCAAGTTCTATTTTTCCACCCGCGACATTCTTAACGAAGCCGCCGGCCAGTCCCACCTGAGCTGGAATTACATATGTACAAACAGTGCTGCTGTGTGCCGCACTACTGTACGCATGGATTTCGATTGATTTACCCCCGGCGCACACAATGTCTGTAGTGCTGGCATATTTTCCTGATTCCAGTTTTGCTCCAACGTGTTCCGTAAAGTCGCAGCCATTCATTGTCACTGTCGCGGGGGCTTTTAGTTCCCCGATGACGGCGACGCAATTAGTCTCATGCTTTTCAATTGTGATTGTCGACGTCGGTACTTTTAGCGGACCATGGGGTGTTTCAGCAAAGTTGCTCCATGTCTCTACAGAGTGGCATTCCAGCTTTTGACCGGCAATCAATGTCAACGTAGCGGGGCTTTCTGTACCAGTCGCTTTTACCGGGCCATCTGATGTGAGCAGACCTGCCGATGCTGGAGATGCAAGCATCGCGCTCACAGACATGACTGCGATCACAGCGAGCCCTAGCACTTTGATGTCGTAGAACATATTGCGTCCTTTCGGGTTGCACACACCGTGCCAGGCAACATTGGCGCGCAGCACGGCCTCTATCGGATACTCCAGTGATAGACCGATTAACCCGAATAGTCAAATTCCCTTTTTGCGAACGCAACAAGGCGCAGCCATGTTTGGTGCCTTAAAAGTCGCCCGGAGCCGCTTCGCTTAGCCGCTCCGGGCGCGTAGCCTCCACCAAGGCCGCGAGCTACATATGCGTAGATGAAGCTAGGAACTAGCGCTAGCTGCCCGTAACTTCGATGCTTGTGGCCGCTCCCGCTTCATTGGTGCCACTGATCACGGCGCCAATATCCCATCTCCCTTCTTTAGTTTCAGCGTTGCCGCCACACAGGATGCCGGTCCGCGTCTCTTTGAGGCCATTTATCGGACCGCCGAGTTCGATTTTTCCGCCGGAGACGTTCTTAACCGTACCGCCAGTCAATCCGGTCTGGGCTGGGATTTTGTATGTACAGACAGTGCTGCTGTGGGCCGCACTGCTGTAGCCGTGGTTTTCAATTTCTTTTCCAGCTTCGCAAACAATGTCAACCGTAAAGCCATATTTTCCGGTTTCTATTTTCGCTCCGATATGCCAGACAAAGTCACAACCGTTCATTGTTATTGTTCCAGGCGCTTTCAGTTCGCCGATAACCGATACACAGGCACTGTAGTCTGGGGAAACTGTGAATGTTGAGGCCGGAAGCGTCATGAACTCCGGGTGAGGTGTTACGCCGACTTTGCCGATTGTGTAAACGGCGTGACATTCGATCTTCTGGCCGGCGATAGCTGTGAGGACGACTGGATTTTCTGTGGCAGACAGTTTTACTTTGCCATCTGATGTTAGTTCTCCTGCCAAAGCTGCGGAAGCGACCATTGCGCTCATTGCAAAGACAGCAAGCAGGGAAAGCCCCAGTATCTTGAGATTGCGAATCATCTTTAGTCCTTTCGATATTGACCGTGTCCTGGCCAGTAGCCCGACACGCCTTGCGTCGTCTATCGATAGAACGGCAGGCGCCGTTGAGGCGACTTTTAGTCGACAAATCGTGCGAAGTTAACGATGCCTCCATTTAACCCGACGTTTACGCTGCATATACGCACGAGCATCTATCGCCCGCGCGAACTCACATGGACGTGAGTCCGCTTCGCCAGAGCTTTAGCGGCTGCTGTTTCGCTTCTGCTTCCGCGCCGACCCACAGCTGGCCTGCACTATCGGGCGTAGGTCGTATTCCTTGTAGTTCTGCCCGGTGAGTTCAGCGCTTGCGCGGTTTTTGCCGGCGCAGATGTTACGGCTGTTGATTATCAAGCCCTTCTTACCCCCTTGCATTTCGAGGACGAAACGCGAAACGGGGGCATCCGGGACATTTTCAAAGGTGGAACGAATACCGCCGTGACGAGAGTCGATGCGACTTGCCAAATTGATATTGAAGATGCCGTGCAGGGCCAGTACCAAGTCTGGCAAGTTGTGGTTTGAGGATCTGAGGTAAACGGGGCCAGAGAGAGGTTCTTCCAGAATCGGGGTCCAGACCTTGGCACGACCGTAGACGGCGCCCGCGGGGCAGCCACCGCCGTTACCGCCGTTTGCTGCGAACTGGACCCTGGTGCAGATCGTACGAATGTGCGCCTGGTCGAGGAAGGCGGAATGCGGGAGCGTCACAACAGCGCCAGCGAAATTCGCATCTTCCGATCGGGGCGTCACTACTGCTTTAAGCGCGGGGTGGCCCCCTCGCTTCGTACCTCCACCCTTTAGATTTATCGCGAGCTTTGGCTTGAACCCCAAGGCTGCGCAATTTGCCGCCTGGTAGCGGGCCTGCAAGTCGACTGGAACGTCATCCGCGGGATCCAGTGGAGCCAAGAAAGAGCCGAATAGGGTCGCCCGGGCATTTGAGGCTTCGCAGTTAGTCGCATTGAAAGTGAAGTTCGGCCGGTCCGCGTAGACCCTGAGGTCACGGAGATTCAGCGGAATGCCCTTGAGGATATGGGGAATGGGGTCTGAGTGAGATCCGTCGACTTCGGCTTCAGCGGTGTCGGGGTTGGCCGTCAAGGCCACTCTCACTACGACCGTACCGGCGTCGAAGGGACCCGCTAGCGCCGGGGTGATCGCCACCACGCTCAGTGGATCGCCGTTCACCGGACCCGCGAGATAGAGGCTGCCGGGTACGTAGGTGAGCTGCGAGCCAACCCCTGCTCCTGCCAGCGTTCTTCCAATTCTCGCGGACGCGGGGCAACTGGGGTGTTCGAGCTCTTCCTGACCGCCGTGTGGACCGGTTCTCAACTTTGCGGCCGCGATCGCGGAATCTGAGCATTTAGCCAGCCCGGAGATCTTGCCCAGCACCCCCGGTGGCAAGACCGCGGAGAACTTGGTCATGTCCTGTTCGCCGTCCTTGCGGGTCAGGCGCATGTAGAAGGGCGAATAGGCGCCGGCCGCATTGTTGGTAGTGCCGGCTTCGAAACCCGGATGGAAGGGAGCGGCACCAGACGGGCACGATCCTTCGTCGGGGCCACTGCCGATCGTGAACAACGAGTCGGTTTCGACTGGTGCCCCGCCGGACCATGGCGTCAGCTCTGCCTTGGCGGCGAACTCGCCGCAACGCGGCGGGCTGATCAGCGGGCTACGACCGCCCTCCCGAAAATGCAGCCTGAAATGACTGAATGGGACCTGAGGAATGTTGTCGGTAGTGGCGACAAGCTGTCCGGTGACCGGGTCCGGCTCGACCTTGGCCGCCTGCTTGACGATAACTCCCAGATTAGGATTCTTGATGACGAAGTAAAACGCGATCAGAGAGTTGAATTCGTTTTCGTAGGGCTTTGCTTGATACAAGGCGCCTTTGATGGATTCCGAGACCAACGGAGATTCAACTTCAATAGTGCCGATCTTGGAGGCTTCCGGACATCCGGCGCCTGGCACCGAGTCGACCGTCTCACGGGCCAAGTCGGCCTCCGAGCAAACCTCGAGTCCTTCGGCCACCGAGGGATTGGCGGTCATCCCTTCAGGCAAGGTGACGACCACTTTTTTGATGTCGGATTGCGCGCGCCCGCTTACGAGGGTCAAGCCTTCGTCCTTCACGTCGAGGCCGAAGTCCAGACCGGTTGGACTCTGGGCCGCTCTGGTGGTCGGCTTCGCGCTAATCGAAGGTTTGAAGTTGAGTTTGTCGCAGGCGATGAAGGGTTGAGGGTTACCTTCGCCGTCGTGCGCTTCGACATCCTCAGCGTGCCAGTTGGGATCATTCAGGTTTGGCCCGCCGCTCGGAAGGTAAGTGCCTGGATTTTCCCAAGAATCAACTGCAAAGGTAGTCAGATTCTGACCCGAGCAACGGGTGGGCAAGGTGAGCAAGGGTTTGGCCTGGGGACTAACCGGACAGTCTTCCCCACTTTCGCTTTCGAATTCAAAATCTTCGCCGGAGTCCGGTGGAACGTGCTGCACGTAGCATTTACCGCGCATGTCGTCGTGCCTCGAGTCGGAGGGATCGCCCCAAAGCTGGGTCTTGTTGGCGAAAACGTAGAGTGGCTCGGGGACGTTGCTCGCTGCGGCAACCGGTCGATATGGCGGCTCATGTTCGAGGCCAATGTCGACGACGATATTCACGGCTTCAGCACGGAAGCCGAGCCTAAGCAAGACGCCAGGGGGTGGAACCAGGTTGAACACCGCAGAACCCGCCCAGCCACCGGGTTCGGTGAGTGAGTTGGCAGTAACGCCCACTGCGGTATCAATTGGACATTTGTTCGGGAAGATTTCCGGGCTGGACGTCAAGAAGTCAACGGTCGAGCAGCGAGGGTACGCCGTGGTATCGCCGACAACCCCGGGAACCTGCTGGAGGATCAGGTCCTTGAACCTCCCGTCGGTGACTGCTTTGCCTCCTTCTTCAGTGAAGTTCACGCCGAAGGAAGAGGTCACAGCAAAGGGATGAGTGCCGGCTTCAGTGGCCGGGCTTCCGTCGGCGTTGGTGAAGGTGAAGTCGGGATTGTTGATGCCGAATTCGGCGTTGGCAGCGAGGGGCGCCCAAAGGGCAACCGTCAACACGGCAGCGGTGATCATGGCCAGGCGCCTCATCGTGCGTTCCTCCCCTCGTGATTGGCCGCTCGATGATGCGCGCGCTTGGCATGCTTGCGGCGTTTCTTGGCAACGCAACGCCCTTTGCGGCGAACCTTGCCTTTGGTGCATCCGGGAGGCCTTTCGGTGACTTGAAAGCCCGAGGACGCTGGGGCCGGATCATTGGGCGCCGGCGGCGGGCTCTGGCACGCTTCGCCTTCACAAGACGCAGGTCGGGCCGGTTGGGCAATTCCACCTTCCACCCGAGCGTCGTAGAGATCGATCGAGCCGGGATCCTGAGGCAGAAGACTCGATTCAGTCGTGAAGAAGACATCGTTGCCATTGGTGCTGGCGTCCCAGAATTCCGATTCGAAAGAGCTTTCCCCCGAAGAAATAAGGTAAATGCAACCTCCGTTCAAATCTCGAAAGGCGGGGCTTTCCTCGTCACAGCGACCTTCTCCCGGCGCCTCCCACTCGTATACGTCCTGAGCGCCATTGGTATCCCGAGAGACCAACGGCGTATAGCTCATAAAGAAGAGTCGCCCGCCATTCTGGGAGAGGACATTGGAGGCATGCAACGGGTGTTCCCAGCCAGGGATCCTTGCGGCGGCCCAAATGCCCGTCGAATTGCTTATCTGCGGGTACCTGAAGGCTTCCGGAAGTTCACGACCAAGGGGCCGCACGCCACTACGGTTGCATGACACGCAAAGCAGCGTACCGCCAGCTTCATAGGTGAATACCTCAAGGTCAGCCTCGCCACTTTCCCCGTCAGTGTTGTCGAAGTGAGTCAGCGGCGCGCGGGACTGAAAAACAATATTGGCGCCATCGGCGGTGACACGCGACGCGTTGAAGCGTGGGTTGAAGGAGCCTATGCGATAGGTGGCATGGGCTCCCTGTTCTGCAGCCAGATTACCTCCTTTGCTTCCCGCGACATCTCCGCCGGGACCGCCCAATAAAGTCGCTATAAAAGTAAGGCTTCCTTCTTCCTCGAGGTAGAGGTTGGGCTCGTCTTCTTGAGCTTCATCTCCAATATTATTTGGCTGGCCCGGAGTAAGCACATCAGTTGAAATAAAGTAAATATGGGAGAGGTTTTCGGACGCTCCCAGGACACCGGTTACATGTTGCGCCAAGAGCGTACGAGTTGCGGGTTTCACGTCGGAACGGTAGCGATAAAGGTTGGCGCCACCTTGTTCATCGCCGAGACTTCCTTCGCTATAGAGCGCCAAAGAGCCATCAGGCGTGGCCGTCCAGAAGGTCGCGCTCCCAGTGGACACTGCCACGGTACAGGCTTTGTCCAAGTCGGTGCATTCACTGGTAGCCGAAAGGTGAATACCTACTGCCGTTTTGATGGCAGGGGCCGACAGAGTAAGCGTATGTCCCGCTTCTTCGACCGCCGCGACGGTGGCGCCGGCAGGAATTCCCGGAGCAGAGATTTCTTGGCCGACCTGAAAGCCACCCGTGAGAGTGACAACATTGGAGACGACGGGCGAGGCGGCACCGGTAACGGCCACTCCAGTTTGGGTCGCAGTCGCGTTGTTAGAGATTTTCAGGCGTTCGTTTTCCGGTTCGACCGCGGTGATCGTGGTTTCCGCCGGAATGTTGGCGCCAGAGATCGACTGGCCCACCGCAAACGCGCCGTTAGCGACGACGACCTGGGTAAGTGATTTGGAGTTAATGGTCGTTTTGGCCGAGGCGGCGGCGGTGCCGATCAGATCGCCCGTGCCGGTGGCCGCCCCGTGCAGGCGATCGCTGCGAGGCTGAGTGGGGTGGGAACGAAGGTAGAGATTGCCTTCCTGATTGGGGAACGGATAGGTAGTACTGGAGGTCCAGAACACTCGGGAGCCATCTTCGGACACGGCATCAGCCAGGTGTCCTCCAAACCCTCCCGAGACCCCGCCGCCCACTGCGGCGCCCCTGCTGCTTAGCCCCGGATCGGCGCTCTCGTCAGGCAGTACGCTGACCAGATGAAGCTGTCCATTTGCGTAGTCATAAATCTGACGATTGGTTTTCCCTTCTACCGCATCGGTCGTAAGCCCCGCTTCGGCGACGACGAGGACCTGACTGAGATCCGCCGAGAAACCTTGCACTGAATTGTTGGTCACATAGGTGACGGTTGCGGCACCTGACGGAGGCGCAGCTCTCGTCAACGCTTCAAATGCTTCTCCACCGCAGAGGTTATGCCGATAGAGATTCACATATCCCGGTTGCGCCGGAGGCACCAATGGGGTCGCGTTGTAATCGACCATCCACTCGCCGCAAAGGTCTGGCGCAAACGCTGCCACTTCGGTGATCGGGTAGAAGATTCCTTCGTCAGTGAGATGCTTGCCAAGCGGCGCGTTGATTCCATGGTTGCCCCACCCGCCGACCCGACTGGCGAGATACTGATTGTAGATCTTGTTGCTCGGCTGGTCGCCGAAAGAAGGCACCGCGGTGTAGGTGATCCGACTCCCATCAGCAGATGCTTGGATATAGCTAAATTCTCGCGGAGGCCGAATGTCGCCGCCGTTTTTGTCAACCGGCGAGACCATCTCGTATGCGCGGCAGTCTGGTAAAAGAGCCCCGTCACCGCTACGAAAGGCCTGGTTGGAGCAGCTGGTTTCCGGCCCAGAGGGCGGGCTAGTCGTGGTAAAGGTGCTTTCTTTGCCATCCAGTGCTTCGGTTCCGCCCACCCCGAAGACCGGCCCACCGCCACTTGACTGGGCAACAAAACGATAACGGTAGTTAGTTGCTGGGATGAGACCGCTAAGGAGAACTTTGGCGGTTTTGGCGCCGACATCGATGGCGCCCGCACCCAACTGTGCAGGCACGGCGGGGCTTTTTTCCACGCACGTTGCTTCCCAGCCTTGAGCTTCGCCTTCAATACAAGCGGTGGTTGCGTACTGCACGTAATAGGAGGTGTCTTTCCAAAACAGGGGATTGATCTTCGCCTGCACCGTGGCGAAGTTGCTCTCGACCGCAAGAGCTCCCTGCCCTTCTATCGCGGGGGCCCGTTGTGGCGGCGGGCAAAGCCCTATGTGCGCTTCATCTGGCGGCGGACCGAAGGCACGTACAAAGCCGGGTTCCCCCGGGCTAGACACGAAGAGACCATAGTTTGGCGACGAATAGCACGCAGAGCCCACGGCGATCCCAGTTGATGAACCGAAGCCGTCATTGAAGGCAAAGCCGGGAGCTTCGGTGCCAGCCGAGGAAAACTGGCGAATAGTCGGGGCGGCAGTGCCATCGACGACGAAGAGTTCGCCGCCCGGACCGACAGCGAGCGCTTGTGGGTTCGAGACGGCAATCGTCCCCAGTTCGGTACCGATCGGGCTCAGCTTGCGCACGCCGGCTTTCGCGGCCTGACCGAAAGCGCAGCCGGCCACTCCGCAGAAAGAGGCGTAGAGGTCGCCCGAAGGGTCCACCGTCAGTGCTCTTACCGTCTCACCTGGTAGTGAGATTTCTGCCTGATACGCGCCTTCGGTGTTGAAACTCTGGATTCGTTCCTGATCCCCCACGTAGACCCGGTCGTCCGTGGCGCTGGGGGTGCTTAGGGTGTCGACCGCGATGTAACTCCCGACAACCGAGAGCGCGCCGAACTGGCCGGGCCCCGTGCCTTCTCCACCAACACCACAGACATCGGTGGGAGCCCCCGCATTAGTGCAGATTTCCGAGTTTCCGGAAGTGCCGCCGTTTACACCCTTACCCCACATCCGAAGAAAATGTCCTTCGGGGTCAAATTTCTGCACCCGCTGATTGGAAGGAAGTCCTCTGTCCAGGGCGTAAACATTCCCACCAGAATCCACGGCAATTCCAAGAGGAGAGGTCGCGCCAAACTGACCAGCTGCGGAGCCTGCTTGTCCCGTGGTGCAAACATCACCATTGGCTGGGACGCAAATCTCGAAGTTGGAAGGCTGTTGAGTAGTGCTGACCGTGGCACTGGCCGCGCCACCACTGAGGGTCGATTCGGTCACTTGCAACAGCGGGATATCGGAATCGGCGTTATGACCGCTGAATTCAATTGCCCATGGCCCACCTGGCGGGCCACTGACCGCAAAATCCCCGGGAGCCGTCCCAATTTCTCCGTTGAGCGATCCTTTTTCGGGCATTCCTTCGAGCGCCGCTTGCACGGTCGCGGCAGGAGCGTCGAAGGAAATGGCGGTGGTGATTTGATTGAAGGACGCTTTGAGTTTGAAGGCACCCGCGGCAGCGTCGACGGTTACCTGCTGGAGCTCGTTACGCGGATTGTTGTCCGGTCCCGAGGCAACGACGCCCCAGCCAAAGATTCTAACCAACTGACCCCAAGCATCAAACTCGACAACACGACTCTTTCCGGCGTCCGCGACATAGATATGGCCGTTGAGAGGAGAAGCAGCAATCCCGCGTGGGTTGCAAGAGACGTCGGTTTCCGTTTCAGCCGCACATCGCGTCCAGAAGCGCTGCGGCGTCGCTCCATAGGCTCCCGTTGGGCCAATGATAAGAACAGCGAGTAGCGCTACAACGAGCATCCATCCGGGCTTGAAATACCGCCTCGCTGACCAAAGCATGGTCAATGCCGTTCGGCTGCCTCTCACGATCGTTCTCCCTTTCTGCTCCAGCCATTGCCGGCTGCGTCCCTGTTATTAGCCTCATGATGAATCGGCCCCCTGCGAGCCTTAATCCATCTAGAGGCAGGCCCAGCATATAGGTACGCGAGCATGCTTGTCAAGAACATATCGAGTTTCCTAACCAAAACGGGGCCGAGAATGTTCTCGGCCCCGTTTTGCAGTTCGGCTACTGCGTAGCGCTATGCGCTAGCTGCCGGTGACTTCAATGTTTGTTGCAGCACCAGCTTCGTTCGTTCCGCTGACTACTGCGCCGATGTCCTGTTTGGCTTCTTTGGTTTCTGCATTTCCACCACACAGGATTCCGGTCCTCGTTGCTTTGATGCCATTGACCGGGCCGTTGATTTCGATTTTCCCAGCATTGTTTTTGACGGTGCCGCCAGTCAAGCCAGTCTGTGCTGGGATTTTGTATGTGCAGACGGTGCTGCTGTGCGCAGCGCTGCTGTACGCGTGGACTTCGATTTCTTTTCCAGCTTCACAGACGATGTCAGCCGTGCCACCGTATGAACCACCCGAAAGGGTCCCGATGTGCAGGACAAAGTCACAGCCGTTCATTGTCACTGTCGACGGCGCTTTCAGTTCGCCGATGACCGATACGCAGTTGCTGTAGTCCGGCGAGATTGTGAATGTCGAGGCTGGAAGCGTCATGAACTCAGGGTGAGGTGTGACGTCGACTTTGCCAATTGTGTACACAGCGTGACATTCGACCTTCTGGCCGGCGATAGCTGTGAGGACGGCTGGATTTTCTGTGGCAGACAGTTTTACTTTGCCGTCTGATGTCAGTTCTCCTGCCGAAGCTGCCGAAGCGACCATCGAGCTCATCGCGAAGACAGCCACCAGGCAAAGCCCCAGTACCTTGAGATTGCGAATCATCTTCTATTCCTTTCGATTTTTCGATTCACGCCGTGCCGCCGTGGCTCGGCGCATACCCCTCCTGGGGACGTCCATCGATAGTCGGATTGGGCGCGACGATCAAATTTCGCTGATCAAATGGGCTGCTGCTGCCTTCTAAAGGCCTACGGAGCCCTTATTTCCCCTGCATTCGAGGTGGAAACGTTTTTCGTCCGCGCGAACTCGCGTGGATGTGAGCCTGCGGGGTTGAGTCCCTCGCCTCCTTCGTATAGGGCAGAGCTAAGGAACCGGCGGCTTCTCGCCGATAAAGGCCCCGATGTTCGAAATCGACTCAGCGCTGCGCACGCTCGTCGAGCGGGGCGGTTCCGACCTTCATGTGAAGGTGGCTGCGCCGCCGACTATCCGCCTGCACGGTGAGCTCACGGCCCTTGAGGGCCACGAGCCGCTGAGCGGCGAGGACACCGAGAAGGCCTTCCACGACATCGCCGAGGTGCGCTCGCTGACCGAGTTCGAGGAATGCGGCGAGGCGGACTTCTCCTACGCGATCCCCGGCCTCTCTCGCTTTCGCGTCAACGTCTTCAAACAGCGCGGCTCAACCTCGATCGTCTGCCGCGCGATTCCCTTCGAAATCCGCTCAGTGGAGGACCTCGGCCTGCCCGAGGTCGTCACCAACCTCGCTGAGGAGCAGCGCGGGATCATCCTCGTCACCGGCACCACCGGCTCAGGCAAGAGCACGACCCTGGCGGCGATGATCGACCACATCAACCGCACCCGGGCACACCACATCGTCACGCTCGAGGACCCGATCGAGTACCTGCACGAAGACAAAGGCTCTATCGTCAACCAGCGCGAGGTCGGCTCCGACACCGAGAGCTTTGCCCGTGCGATGCGCCGCGTCCTGCGCCAGGACCCAGACGTGATCCTGATCGGCGAGATGCGCGACGAGGAGACGGTGCGCACCGCGCTCTCCGCAGCCGAGACCGGCCACCTCGTCCTCTCCACCGTCCACACCCTCGACGCAACCGAGACGATCAACCGCATCATCGACTTCTTCCCCCCCCACCTCCAGCACCAGGCTCGCGTAATGCTCTCCTCGACCTTGAAAGGAGCGATCGCCCAGCGCCTCGTCCCCGACATCACCGGCGAGGGCCGCGTTCCCGCATCCGAGGTGCTCGTCGTCACCGGACGCGTCCAGGATCTAATCCTCAACCCCGACGAGACCGGCAAGATCACCGAGGTTATCGCCGAGGGCGAGTACTACGGCATGCGCACCTTCGACCAGTCATTGCTGCGCTATGTGATGGAGGGAAAGATCTCCGAGCAGGTCGCGCTCGACTACGCCTCCAGCCCCCACGACTTCAAACTGATGCTGGCCGCCGGCGGCCAGCGCGCCAGCGGCATCGAGCAGCTCGAGAGCTCGGCCAATTAGCGGCGCAACCGCAGCCAGGCGCTTAGTTTTATTTGTGTAAAATTCGTGAACCGTGAGGCAAGCGCTTCTGCGAAAGGTCATCCTGGGGGTTGCGCTGCTCGCGGTCGGCGCTCAAGTTGCCGGGTGCGGTGGTAGCTCGGAGGCATCCGAACCGAGCTACAGCGAGGTACTTCGAGGGCTGCATAGCGCAGCGCTCGCACACAAGGCCTATGGTGCCGCCCGACTCGCAAACGATCTCTCGGTGGCGCAAAAGGCGGTCCTCCATTCCTTTTGCCGCTTCGCCTGGGAGATGAAGGTCAACCGTGAAGAGTGGAAGCTCTCCGGGCACCCTTACGTCATCGGCAGAATCACCACTGAGGCCGAATTCGCCACTGAAAAAACGCACCTTCGCGAAATCAAGGCAGCAATGAAAAGCCTTCAGAAAACCATCTCGTTGACCAGCCTCGACAACGGCCTGATCAAGCGTTACATCCGAGCCTGTTACGTCTAGCTGGCCAGGTCGGCGAGCGCCTTGAGCACGAGCGAGTCGTGCTTTTTGGGCTGCACCTTGGGGAGGACCTTGGCGATCTTGCCGTCGGGGGCGATCACGTAGGTGTTCCTGAGGATCCCCATGTACTTCTTCCCGTACATCGACTTCTCGCCCCAGGCGCCATAGGCCTCGGCGACCGCGTGGTCGGGGTCGGCGAGCAGGGTGAAGTCGAGGTCGTACTTGCCGGCGAACTTCTTCAGTGCCTCCGACTCGTCAGGTGAGACACCGATGACGCGGGCGCCGGCTGCCTTGTAGTCGGCGCGCCGGTCCCGCACGCCGCAGGCCTGGGTCGTGCAGCCCGGCGTGTC
>Ga0105242_10002459_pt1 | contig 14535 bp, 5 predicted proteins | sample KBSM24metaG_FD_81521 | JGI IMG/M metagenome (GOLD analysis project Ga0105242, IMG submission 81521) | Miscanthus rhizosphere microbial communities from Kellogg Biological Station, Michigan, USA - KBS M2-4 metaG | ecosystem: Host-associated > Plants > Roots > Rhizosphere > Soil | place: Michigan...
AACCGCCGCGCCTTCCTCAGAACGGAACGTCGTCATGAATTCCTCGTTGAGTGTGACCGATCCCACAGTAACCGTCGGCAGCCCCGTCAACTTCTTAGTCCACCCAGCGAGGTTCAGATTGCTGCCCTCAAACTCGGCATCCCAAAACCGCCGGCTGGAGCAGTGGAACGCATCCACCCCCGCGTCCACCAACGGGTTCAGCAGTTGTTCCAATTCCTGCGGAGTCGTCGCCAGCTTCGCCGTGTAATCCTGCAATTTCCATTGTGAGAATCGCAGCACCACCGGAAAGCCCGGACCCACCGCGCGCCGCACCTCCCGCAACACCTCGACGGCGAAAGTGGTGCGCGCCGCGATGCTCCCTGCAAAGCGGTCCGTACGCTGATTGGTACCTTCCCAGAAAAATTGATCAATCAAATACCCATGCGCCGCATGAATTTCCAGGCCATCGAACCCCAACCGTTTCGCCGACGCCGCCGCTTCCCCATAAGCCCGTATCACCGCATCGATATCCCCTAGCGTCATCGCCACGCCCGACTTCTCCCCCGGCACCCGCAATCCCGAAGGGCTCACCGGCTGCACCCCCGCCGGCAGCGGATGACTAGGATCGCGCATCACTCCCACATGCCACAGCTGCGGAAAAATCACGCCGCCCGCCGCATGCACTTCCTCCACCACCTGTTTCCACCCCGCCAACGCGTCATCTCCGTAGAACCGCGGCACGTCCGGATAGAATACCGCTGCCGGATGCGGAATCGAAGTCCCCTCGGTGACGATCAGCCCCACGCCCCCCTCAGCCCGCCGCCGATAATAAACCGCGACGTCGTTCCCCGGAACCCCGCCCGGCGATTTCGACCGCGTCATCGGAGCCATCACAATCCGGTTCCGCAGCGTCAGATTGACAAGAGTAAACGGCTGGAATAGAGGGTCAGTAGTCATTGAAAATTGGGGTATGCACTAGCGTTTTCGCCACACTATCGGCGATAATACTAAGTTTACCCCACCCCTAGGAGCTCTCACTTTAGATGGCCAAGATAAAGGTCAACACACCCGTCGTCGAAATGGACGGCGACGAGATGACGCGCATCATCTGGCAATGGATCCGCGAACGCCTCATCCTCCCCTACCTGGACATTGACCTCAAATACTTTGATCTATCGATTGAAAAGCGCGACGCGACCGACGATCAAATCACCATCGACTCCGCCAAAGCCACCCAGCAATATGGCGTCGCCGTCAAGTGCGCCACCATCACCCCCGACGAAGCCCGCGTCAAAGAATTCGGCCTCAAGAAAATGTGGAAGAGCCCCAACGGCACCATCCGCAACATCCTCGACGGCACCATTTTCCGCGAGCCCATCATCTGCCGAAACGTCCCCCGCATCGTGCCGCATTGGGACAAACCGGTAGTGGTTGCCCGCCACGGATTCGCCGATCAATACCGCGCAACGGACTTCCAATTCCCCTCATCCGGCTCGCTCAAACTTAGTTGGACCCCCGACGACGGCGGCGCTCCCATCGAACGCGAAATCGTGAAAGCCCCCGGCGCCGGCGTAGTGATGGGCATGTTTAATCTCGACGACTCCATCTCCGGCTTCGCGCGCGCCTGCTTCACCTACGCGCTAGACCGCCACTATCCGGTGTATTTATCCACCAAAAACACGATCCTGAAAGTCTACGACGGCCGCTTCAAAAATCTCTTCCAGGAAATCTTCGAGCGCGAATTCAAGAGCCGCTTCGACGCCGCCGGCCTGACCTACGAGCACCGCCTCATCGACGACATGGTAGCCGCCAGTCTTAAATGGACGGGCGGTTACTTGTGGGCCTGCAAGAACTACGACGGCGATGTGCAATCCGACACGCTGGCCCAAGGCTACGGATCGCTCGGCTTGATGACCTCCGTGCTAATGTCGCCCGATGGCAAGACCATCGAATCCGAAGCCGCCCACGGCACCGTAACCCGTCACTACCGCCTGCACCAACAAGGCAAACCGACGTCCACTAACCCCATAGCATCCATCTACGCCTGGACCCGCGGCCTGCAATACCGCGGCAACATGGACCACACCCCCGAAGTAGTGAAGTTCGCCCAAACTTTAGAGAAGGTCTGCGTGGACGTAGTAGAATCCGGCAAAATGACCAAGGATCTGGCGATCCTAATCCGCGCCGACCACCCCTACCTGACCACCGAAGCCTTCATGGACGCCGTCGACAACGAACTAAAAAAGCGCCTGGCATAAAAAATAGGGACGGAGCCTGATTTCGCCCGTGCCCCGCCAACAAATCAGGCTCCGTCCCTATTTTTAGTTCCGCGCCAAACATTTTGCGACAATAAAAATTTCCTATGACCTCCACCACACCGCTCGTCGCCGTCATCATGGGCAGCAAGTCCGATTGGGAAACCATCCGCCACGCTAGCGAGACGCTGACCCGCTTCGGCGTCCCCCACGAAAGCCGCGTGCTCTCCGCGCACCGCACCCCGCAAGCCGCCACTGAATTCGCTGCCGGCGCCAGTGCCCGCGGATTAAAGGTCATCATCGCCGCGGCCGGCGGCGCCGCCCACCTTGCCGGAGTCCTCGCCGCCCACACCCTTTTACCCGTGCTCGGTGTCCCCATGGAAAGCGCCATGTTGCGCGGCATGGATTCCCTGCTTTCGACAGTCCAGATGCCCGCCGGAATCCCCGTCGGCACCCTCGCCATCGGCAAAGCCGGAGCCATTAACGCCGCGCTCCTCGCCATCGCCATCCTGGCCCTCCAGCGCCCCGATCTCGAAGAGAAACTGGACGCCTTCCGCAAAGAACAAGCCGAAACGATTCTGAATCAAACCCTCTGAAATTGGCCCCTCACATGCCCCGTTTCCCGGGTGACGATTGCCTGGTTTGTGCCTGCTCGTTGTGCGTGTGACCATAGCGGGTCAAGTGACCATATACGGTCACTGACGCGTGGTTAAGGTCGACGAAGCTCCCCTTCGCGCCGAACTCTTCAATGCCGAGCAAATGGACCAGCACGCCCAGACTCTGGCGGGCTCCCACGTCGTCAGTTCCGCGCGCAGCGCCGAGCAACTTCTCTCGCGCCTAACCGAAAACGAAGACGTCTTGATCGCCGCGCACTCTCTGCTCGCCGAGGCCATCAAAGACAGCCGCCGCATCACGCCCGCGGGTGAATGGCTGCTGGACAATTTCTATCTCATCGAAGAACAAATCCGCACCGCTCGCCGGCACTTTCCCAAAGGCTACAGCCGCGCGCTCCCCCGCCTCGCGAACGGTCCTTCCGCCGGACTCCCGCGCGTCTACGACATCGTGCTTGAAACGATTTCCCATACCGATGGGCGCCTTGACCCCGACGGCCTGCGCCGCTTTCTCGCGTCCTATCAGACCGTCACTACCCTGAAGCTGGGTGAATTGTGGGCCATCCCCATCATGGCGCGCCTGGCGCTGATTGAGAATCTCCGCCGCGTCAGCGCGCGCATTTCCGCCGCTCGCGCCGACCGCAACCGCGCCGCTTATTGGGCCGACAAGATGACCGCCATCGTCGAAGTCGATCCCAACGGACTCATCCTGCTGATCGCCGACATGGCGCGCTCCAACCCGCCCATGGCCAGCGCGTTCGTCGCCGAGTTCTCGCGCCGCCTGCAAGGCCAGAGCCCCGCCCTGGCGCTCCCGCTCACTTGGATGGAACAGCGGCTTTCGCAGAGCAGCCTGACCATCGAACAACTGGTGCAAGCGGAAAATCAGCAGCAAGCCGCCAACCAGGTTTCGATGAGCAACAGCATCGGCAGCCTGCGTTTGCTGGGCGCGATGAACTGGCGCGATTTCGTCGAGGACCTCAGCGCCGTCGAGCAAATCTTCCGCGCGAACCTCGACGGCACGCACGCGAAAATGGATTTCGCCACACGCGACCGCTATCGCCAGTCGGTCGAGAAAATCGCCAAGCGCTGCTCGCTTACCGAGAGCGACGTGGCACGCATGGCCATCCGTCTCTCCACGCATAGCGCCGTCGAATGCGGCAGCGATAGCCGCTCGGCCGACACCGGTTTCTATTTGATAGACAACGGCGCGCCGCTGCTCGAAAAAGCGGTGGGGCTGCGCCGCTCCGTGCCGCGCGCGATCGCCAACCGCGGCCGCCGCCTTCCGGTTTTGCTTTACGGAGGCGGAATTCTACTCAGCACCGTGCTTTTCAGTGCGGCCTTATTGCCTGCGCTCGATACCGTGAACACCCCGGACTGGCTGCTGGCGCTCACCGCCGCGCTGGCGGTTTTCCTGACCGCCCATTTTGCCATCGCGTTTGTGAACTGGCTGACGACGGCATTCGTGCGCCCGCATCCCTTGCCGCGCATGGATTTTTCCGCGGCGATCCCGGAGGAATCGAGCACGCTGGTCGTTGTCCCCACCATGCTCTCGAGCACAGACGGCCTCGAATCCCTGCTCGAAGCGCTCGAAGTCCGTTTTCTGGCGAATCGCGGCGACAACTTATACTTCGGCCTGCTGACTGACTTCGCCGACGCGCCCGCCGCTACCATGCCTGAAGACGACGGCCTGCTCGCGCTTGCACAGAGCGGCATCGAAGATCTCAACCTGAAATACCGCGGCGCCTCGCCCGCTCCTTTCTTTCTTTTCCAGCGCCCCCGCGTTTGGGAATCCCGCGACAAAATCTGGATGGGTTACGAACGCAAGCGTGGCAAGCTCGCCGCCCTCAATTCCCTTCTCCGCCCCCCGCTTGGGCTCGAAGAAAAGAACGTCTTCACGCTGGTGGTGGGCGACACGTCCGTGCTCCCCGGCGTAAAGTACGTCATCACGCTCGACACCGACACGCAGCTCCCGCGCGAGGCTGCCTGGCAATGCGTCGGCACCATGGCGCACCCCTTGAACCGCGCGCGCTATAACGCCGAAAGACAGCGCGTGAGCGAAGGCTATGGAATTCTGCAGCCCCGCGTCGCACCCAGCTTGCCTGGAGCCAACCGCTCGAGCTACGCCCGCATGTGCGGCGGCGAAGCCGGCATCGATCCCTATACGCGCGCCGTCTCCGACGTCTACCAGGACGTCTTCGGCGAGGGCTCCTTCATCGGCAAAGGCATTTATGATGTCGACGCCTTCGAACAATCACTCAAAGGACGCTTCCCCGAAAATCGCATTCTGAGCCACGACCTGCTCGAAGGCTGCTACGCGCGCGCCGGGCTGTTAAGCGACGTCGAGCTCTTTGAAACCGATCCGGCCCTTTACAGTGCGGACGTCAAGCGCCGCCGCCGCTGGATTCGCGGCGACTGGCAAATCCTGCGCTGGCTGCTGCCGCGCGTCCCGGGCTTCAACGGGCGTGCCCTGCGGAATCCATTATCGGCGCTCGCGCGCTGGAAAATCTTCGACAACTTGCGCCGCAGTCTGGTGCCAGCGGCGGCCACGATCCTCCTGCTGATCGCCTGGTGCCGGTTGTCGCGCCCCTGGTTGTGGACCTTCACGGTGGTCGCCATCCTCACCGCGCCGTCTATCCTCACATCTCTGTTCGAAGCCTTCCGCCGCCCCGAAGACATCCTGTGGAGGCAGCACCTGGCCGCCGTGGCACGCGCCACCCGCCGCCGCTTCGCACAAACGGGCTTCGGTCTGGCCTGTCTTCCCTACGAAGCTTTCTTCAGCCTGGACGCCATCCTGCGCACACTCTGGCGCATGGCAGCCACCCGGAAACGCTTACTCGAATGGGCTCCCTCGGGCATTGAAAGCGGTGGCGGGACTCTCGCCGCCTCCGTGAAAGCCATGTGGATCGCACCCGCGACTGCTATCGCGGCCTACACCTATCTTGCGGGCACACACCCGACGGTCCTGTTGCCCTCCGTGTTGTTGCTCGGCCTGTGGTCGCTTTCGCCCGTCATGGCGTGGTTGATGGGACTCCCCATCCCGGTTCACCGCGCCAAGCTCAGCGCGGAACAAGTATTCTTTCTGCGGAAGCTGGCGCGCAAGACCTGGGGATTCTTTGAGACCTTCGTCACCGCCGAAGATCACTGGTTGCCGCCTGACAATTACCAGGAACACCCTCTCGCCGTGGTGGCGCATCGCACCTCGCCCACCAACATGGGTTTGGCCCTGCTCGCGAACCTCGCCGCTTACGACTTCGGTTACATCGGCGCCGGCGAACTCATCGAGCGCACCTCGCGTGCGCTGGCCAGCATGCAGACCATGGAGCGGCACCTGGGGCATTTCTACAACTGGTACGACACGCAGACCTTGCGCCCGCTGACGCCGCTCTACATCTCGACAGTCGATAGCGGCAACCTGGCTGGCCACCTGCTGACGCTGCGTGCCGGCTTGCTCGCTCTGCCGGATGATAAAATCGCAAGGCTCTGCGTGTTCGACGGCATCGACGACACTCTTGCGCTTCTCGAAAACTGCGGCGGCCCCTCGGGATTTGCCGCAGTGCCTGTCGATCCCGCCATGCACCAGCGCCTCGAGAGACTCACAGCGGCCGTCGACACCGCGGTGTCGAGCCTCGCGGCCGCCGCGGGCGGCGAAATCGCTTTGTGGTCACAAGCGCTCGTCCGCCAATGCCATAGCGCGCTCAACGAACTCCATTCCTGGCTTCCAGCGGAGCGCGCCCACACGCTCCGCGAACTCGCCGCGCGAGGCTCCAGCCCGCAGGCTTTGGGGAGAATTCATGTGCTTGAAGACCTGGCCCACCAATGCGGCAGCCTAGCCCACGCTGAGTACGATTTTCTATTCGACAAAACCCGCCGCCTGCTTGCCATCGGTTATCAAGTAGAAACCTCACGCCGCGACGACAGTTACTACGACCTGCTCGCGTCCGAAGCCCGCCTGTGTAATTTCGTCACCATCGCACAAGGGCAGCTTCCCCAGGAAAGCTGGTTCGCTCTCGGCCGTCTGCTAGCCAGCGCCGGCGGCGAACCGGTGCTCATTTCCTGGAGCGGCTCCATGTTCGAATACCTCATGCCGCTGCTGGTCATGCCGACCTACGAAAACACGCTGCTGGATCAAACCTATCAAGCCGCCGTCGAACGCCAGATCGACTACGGTAAAAAACGCGGTGTGCCGTGGGGCATTTCTGAATGCGGCTACAACACCATTGACGTCCATCTCAACTACCAATACCGCGCCTTCGGCGTCCCCGGACTGGGTCTCAAACGCGGACTCGCCGACGACCTAGTGATCGCGCCCTATGCGTCGGCCATGGCCTTGATGATCGCACCAGTACAGGCGTGTCTGAATCTCGAGCGCCTCAGCCATGAACACCGCGAAGGCCGCTACGGATTCTACGAATCGCTCGACTACACCGAATCGCGTTTGCCGCGCGGAGAGACTTGCGCGGTCGTGCGCTCATTCATGGCGCACCACCAGGGCATGAGCCTGTTGTCGTTCGCCTACGCCCTGCTCAACCGTCCCATGCAGAAGCGCTTCCAGGCGGATTTACAATTCCAAGCCACCACCCTGCTATTGCAGGAGCGTATCCCCCGCGCCACCGCGTTCTATTCACAAGCCGCCGAAGTTTCCAGTTTACGGACCACTGCCGCGCCGCTCGAGCCCTCGTTCCGCGTCTTTACTGATCCGAACTCCAGCGTCCCCGAAGTGCAATTGCTATCGAACGGCAGATATCACGTGATGGTGACGCACGCGGGAGGCGGCTACAGCCGCTGGAAAGATCTTGCCGTCACACGCTGGCGCGAAGATACCACCCGCGATCCTTGGGGCACATTCTGCTACGTGCGCGACACCGCCAGCGGTGAGTTTTGGTCCACCGGGTATCAGCCCACGCTCGACCGCCCGGATCATTACGAAGCCATTTTCGCGGAGGCGCGCGTGCAATTCCGCCGCCGCGATGGCAATTTCGACACCCACACCGAGATCGCCGTTTCGCCTGAGGATGACATCGAACTACGCCGCGTCACCGTGACCAATCGCAACTCGCGCGCGAAGACCATCGAAATCACCAGCTACGCCGAAGTGGTGCTGACATCTCCCGCCGCGGACGCGCTGCACCCCGCCTTCAGCAATCTTTTCGTGCAGACCGAGATTCTTCCGCAGCGCCAAGCGATCTTGTGCTCGCGCCGCCCCCGATCGGTTGACGAACCGGTCCCCTGGATGTTTCACTTGATGGCCACCGAAGGCGCGAACAGCAGCGAAGTTTCCTACGAGACTGACCGCGCACAATTCATCGGTCGCGGAAACACGGTCCAGCGTCCGCGCGCGATGTCCGAACCCGGACCGCTATCGAGCGGCTCCGGCTCAGTGCTCGATCCTGTGGTCGCTGTGCGCTACCGCGTGACGATCGCCGCCGGCAAGTCGGTAAGCGTGAATATCGTTTCCGGCGTCGGCGAAACCCGCGAGATCTGCCTGGGGCTGCTCGAAAAGTATCAGGACTCGCGCTTGGCCGATCGCGTGTTCGATCTGGCGTGGACCCATAGCCAAGTCGCCCTGCGCCAGTTGAACGCCAGCGAATCCGACGCACAACTCTACGAACGCCTGGCGAGTTCCGTGCTATACGTCAACTCCTCCCTTCGCGCCACCCCCGGCACGCTTTTGCAGAACCGCCGAGGCCAATCCGGACTGTGGGGCCACGCCATCTCCGGCGACTTGCCCATCGTTCTCCTGCAAATCGCCGACCCCGCCAACATCGATCTGGTCCGCCAACTGGTCCAAGCCCACGCCTATTGGCGCTATAAAGGACTCGCCGTCGATCTGGTCATCTGGAACGAAGACCAGGCCGGCTACCGCCAACAATTGCAAGAACAGATTCTCGGCCTGATCGCCGCCGGCATCGAAGCCAACGTGACCGACCGCCCCGGTGGAATTTTCGTCAGAGCCGCCGAGCAGATGTCCACCGAGGACCGCATTCTGCTCGAAACCGTCGCCCGCGCCATCCTCTCCGATAAGCGCGGCACCTTGACCGATCAGATCGTACAGAGCCGCATCGGCGAGGGCTCGCGTGACGCCGTGCCTCGGATCGTCCCCGCCAAGAACCGTCCTGCGCTCAACGCCGCGAGCGCGCAGTCCCCCGTTCGCGATCTGCTGTTCCACAACGGCCTCGGAGGCTTCACGCCGGATGGCCGCGAGTACGTGATCACCACCTCCGCCGGACAAACCACGCCCGCCCCGTGGGTGAACGTGCTCGCCAATCCCAATTTCGGAACCGTGATTTCAGAGAGCGGCCTGGCCTACACCTGGAGCGAGAACGCCCACGAGTTCCGCCTGACTCCGTGGGCCGACGACCCGGTCGGCGATTGCGACGGCGAAGCGTTCTATCTGCGCGATGACGAGACCGGAGCGTATTGGTCCCCCACGCCGCTCCCCGCGCGAGGCAAAGGCGATTACGTCAGTCGCCCCGGCTTCGGCTACAGCGTTTTCGAGCACAGCGAAGCCGGGATCGTTTCGGAGCTGTGGGTTTACGTGGCCATAGATGCCGCCATCAAATTCTCAGTGATCAAGCTGCGTAATATTTCCGGCAAAGCGCGCAAGCTGTCGGCCACCGGATACGCCGAATGGGTGCTGGGCGATTTGCGTCCCAAATCCACCATGCATATGACCACCGCTACCGATCCCACCACTGGCGCGCTGCTCGCCCGCAATCCCTACAGCGCCGAATTCGGCGAGCGCGTGGCCTTTTTCGATGCGAGCTGGTCGGGCTTAAAAGGCGCCACGCGAACTCTCACCGGAGACCGTGCCGAATTCATTGGCCGCAACGGCAACTTTGCCGCGCCCGCCGCCCTGAGCCGCGTCCGCCTTTCCGGCAAAGTGGGCGCCGGCCTGGACGCTTGCGCCGCGATGCAGCTCTCCTTCGAACTGGCCGCGGGCGACGAGTGCGAAATTGTTTTCACGATTGGGGCTGGACGCGATATTGAGGACGCCCGCAATCTGATCCGCCGTTTCCGTGGGTCCACACCGGCTCGTGAGTCTTTGCGCGCCGTCTGGCAATATTGGAATCACACATTGGGCGCGGTGAACATCGAGACACCCGATCCGTCCGTCAACGTGCTGGGCAATGGCTGGCTGCTGTATCAAACGCTCGCCTGCCGCATCTGGGCGCGCAGCGGCTTCTACCAATCCGGCGGCGCCTTCGGCTTCCGCGATCAATTGCAGGATGTGATGGCCATCGTCCACGCCGAGCCCGGTCTGGTGCGCCAACACCTGCTGCTATGCGCTAGCCGTCAATTCAAGGAAGGCGACGTCCAGCATTGGTGGCACCCCCCGTTAGGCCGCGGCGTGCGCACGTTGTGCTCGGACGATTTCCTGTGGCTGGTCTTGGCCACCTGCCGTTACGTCACGCATACCGGCGACACCGGCGTGCTCGACGAGCAGGTGCCTTTCCTTGAAGGCCGCGCACTGAGCCCGGGCGAGGATTCCTATTACGATCTCCCGCGCCGCTCCGACGACACCGCCAGCCTTTACGAACACTGCACCCGCGCCATCCTGCACGGCCTGCGCCACGGCGAGCACGGACTTCCGCTGATGGGCACCGGCGATTGGAACGATGGCATGAATTTGGTAGGCGAGCACGGTAAAGGTGAAAGCGTCTGGCTGGCGTTCTTTCTGTGCGACGTCCTCACCCAGTTCGCCCCTCTCGCCGACAGCGCCTTCAGCGAACGCTGCCACAGCGAAATCACCCGCCTCCGCGAAAGCATCGAACGCCACGGCTGGGATGGCGAATGGTATCGCCGCGCCTACTTCGATGACGGCTCGCCGCTGGGCTCCGCGAGCAATCCCGAGTGCCGCATCGACTCGATTCCGCAAAGCTGGTCCGTGCTGTCGGGCGCCGGCGACCCCACGCACACCCGGCCCGCCATGGATGCCGTCGATAAACTCCTCGTACGCCGCCAGGACGCGCTGATTCAGCTCCTGGACCCGCCCTTCGACCGCTCCGCGCTCAACCCCGGCTACATCAAAGGATACGTTCCAGGTGTGCGCGAAAACGGCGGCCAGTATACGCACGCGGCCATCTGGGCCACCATGGCCTTCGCGCGCCTGGGCGACAGCCGCCGGGCCTGGGAGCTGTTCGGCATGATCAACCCCATACACCACGCGTCGTCCGCGGAACAGATTGCAAAATACAAAGTCGAGCCATATGTAGTCGCCGCGGACGTCTATGCCGTAGCGCCGCACACCGGACGCGGCGGCTGGACCTGGTACACGGGCTCGGCCGGCTGGACCTATCGCCTGATCATGGAATCCCTGTTGGGCCTGCGCGTCGAGGGATCGAAACTACACATAGAAGCCTGCATGCCGCTAGAGTGGAGCGGATTCACCATTCACTATCGCTATCGCGAAACCGTGTATCACGTCCACATCGCCCCAGCCTCAGCCGGAGAAGCAGCGAGTTTAATACTCGATGGCACCGCGTCGCCCGAGCCCTGGATCACCCTGATTGACGACCATAAAGAACACTCGATCGAAGTGCGAACCGCAATTCCTATATACTCGGTTTGAAATACAGGAGGAGAATTTGTGGCGCAATTGTCTCTAGTTCTGTTAGCGATCGTGGCCTTTATGGGTCTGTACGTGATTTTTGGCAGCTTTTTTACGGTGAACACAGCAGAGGTCGCGGTAATCACCCGCTTCGGCAAATTCCTGCGCATCGCCGATGCGGGACTCAACTGGAAATCCCCGTTCTTCGATACCGTCGCCGGCCGCGTCAGCCTGCGCGTGATTCAGATCACTTTGACCATGGAAACCAAAACCAAAGACAACGTGTTCGTGACCATCCCCATTTCCGTGCAGAACCGCGTCCGTCCCGAAAAAGTCTTCGACGCCTATTACAAATTGGCTGATCCGGTGGCGCAAATCAAATCCTACGTGGAACAAGTAATTCTGGGCCACGTGCCCGGCATGACGCTGGACGAGGTGTTCGCCAGCCAGTCCAGCATCGCCGCGGCTGTGAAGCAGGAGCTCGACGCCGACATGGCCACCTTCGGCTATGAAATCGTCAACGTGCTGGTCACCGACATCGTTCCCGACGCCAAGGTAAAGTCCGCCATGAACGACATCAACGCCGCGCAGCGCGAACAGGTGGCCGCCAACGCGCGCGGCGAGGCCGAAAAGATTCTGGTTGTCAAAAAAGCCGAGGCGCAAGCCGAAAGCACCGCTCTGCAAGGCCAAGGAATCGCCAACCAACGCAAGGCCATTATCGAAGGTCTGCAGGTATCGATCGAGCAATTCCAAAAAGTGGTCGAAGGCGCGTCCGCCAAGGAAGTCATGCAACTGGTGATGGTGACGCAGTACTTCGACACACTAAAGTCGATTGGCGAAAGCGACCGCACCAACACCTTGTTTCTGACGCACTCGCCCGCGGGCGTCAAAGAAGTCTCCGATCAGATCATGCAATCGATGCTGGTGGCGGAGAGAGCCAACGGTTAGGCCGCTACTTTTTCCACCACCACGAAGGTGATGTCGTCGGTCTGCGGCACGCCCTGCGTAAAGTCTGCGATCGTCCGCAACAGCTTTCGCTCCAGCGCATGGCTGCCGGCTGGCGCCTCCTGGCGGATCAACTCCAGAAGGCGCTCCTCGCCGAACATTTCTTCCCGCTGATTTTCCGCGTCGGTGAGCCCGTCGGAATAGACCACCAGAATATCGCCGGTGTCCAGATGGAAAGAGCGCACCGGAAAGCAGGCGCCATCGAACATACCCAACGCGAAGGCGTCGGGCCCCAATTCTTCGATCTTTCCCGTGGCCGAGCGGAATAGATAAGCAATGTTATGTCCCGCGCTAATGAATCGCCCGGCGCCATCGGGCCCCAGCAAAAGCAGAAACAAAGTGACGAACTGAAACGGCAGCGATTTTTCGCGGAGCAGCCGGTTGACGCGGCTCAGGACTTCCGGCGCCTGCGTTCCCGCGTGAAACTCCATGCTGAGAGCGCCCAGCACCATGGAACTCAGCAGCGCCGCCGACATTCCCTTGCCCGATACATCCGCCAGCACCCCCATCCATTCCCCCGAGCTCAATTGCAGGAAATCGTAGAAATCCCCACCCACATAGCGCGTCGGATTGTTGAAAGCATGAATGCGGAAATTCTCAAACTGCGGCAGAGAGCGCGGCAGCAGGCTTTCTTGTGTTTGTTGCGCGAGAGACAATTCCTCCTCGCTCTTCCTTTGTTGCTCCAGAGTCTTCAGCCGTATCACCTCGCGGCTGGCCTCCAGTTCACGCACCGTTTCCTCCAGCACTCGACCATGCTCCTGGGCTTTTTGATGCAGCAGCCGCACCTCCAGAATGTTGCGGACGCGCGCCCGCAGCTCGGCCAGTTCAAACGGTTTGCTGACAAAATCCTTGGCGCCGGCTTCGAGCGCGCGCAGTTTGTGAGCGGGCTGTGCGGTGATCACCAACACCGGCAGATAGCCCTCGCCTTCGATTTCCTTCAAGCCTTCCATCACCTGAAATCCGTCCAGACCGGGCATTTGCAGATCCAGCAGGATCAGGTTGTAACGGTTCCGCCGGTGCAGATCGCATACCGCACACGGGTCTGTGGTGGACTCAACCGAAGTGTACCCGGCGCCGCACAGCATACGTTCGATCAACTGTACGTTGGCTGGTTTGTCGTCGACGACCAGAATTTTCGCGTTTAGAATATCGATTGCGCTCACCATCACTTGGCGGCCGTAACCGCCGCGTGTTCGAGCGCGATTTCCAGCGTCTCCATAAACTCATTCACCTTGATCGGTTTAGTGAGATAGCGGAAGAAGCCTGCCTGCAAGCCTTTTTCGACATCGCGCGGCATGGCATTGGCGCTCAGCGCCACCACCGGGATATGCGCCGTCGCCGGATCGCCGCGCAGAATCCTGAGTGCTTCGATGCCGCTGATACCCGGAAGATTGATATCCATCAGAATGACTTCTGGTTGCTGCTCGCGCGCCAGGTTGATTCCCAACGTGGCGTCGCGCGCGCTCAGCAGACGCATATCCGGGCGGCGTGCGATCAGTTGTTCAATCAACATCAGGTTCGCCGGGTTGTCTTCCACATAAAGCAGCGTCCGCAGGCCTGCCCCGTGAGTCACCGCCGTTTCGGCCGCGGCAGCGGATTCGGCTTGATCCAACGCCAGGCGTGGCGCCGCCGCTGCGTTGAGCTCAAACCAGAACACGCTCCCCGCGCCCACCGTGCTCTCGACGCCGATCAATCCGCCCATCATTTCCACCAGCCGCTTGCTCATCACCAAGCCGATCCCAGTGCCCTCCTCCGCGCTATTTTCCTGTCCCAGGCGGTTGAACGGCTGAAACAATTGCAGCAGCATATCGGGAGGCAGCCCGGCGCCGCTATCCCTGACACTGATGCGGATGCGGTCCGGAGCGCTCATCGCGCAGTCGACGGAAACCGTGCCCTTCGGCTGGTTGTATTTGATCGCGTTCGAAAGCAAGTTGATGAGCACCTGTTTCACGCGGGTGCGGTCGGCGTCGACGAAACATGGAGTATCGAAGCTAGGAAACTTCATACTGATTCCGCGCTTCTGGGCCTGCGGCTCGATCATGGCCTCGCACTCCGCCATTACCTCCGCCAGCGAAGTGGGCTCCAGCGACAGCGCCAGTTTTCCGGACTCGATTTGCGCCAGGTCCAGAATTTCGTT
>Ga0105242_10002460_pt1 | contig 14534 bp, 11 predicted proteins | sample KBSM24metaG_FD_81521 | JGI IMG/M metagenome (GOLD analysis project Ga0105242, IMG submission 81521) | Miscanthus rhizosphere microbial communities from Kellogg Biological Station, Michigan, USA - KBS M2-4 metaG | ecosystem: Host-associated > Plants > Roots > Rhizosphere > Soil | place...
GGCGAGGCTGGACAGGCCGAGTGCCGAATTGGAAATTCCTATAGACCGTATCGCTGAAGGCGCCGTTACAGGGCGCTGCGGCTGAGGCCGAGCGCCTTGGCCGCCTGGCTGACGTTGCCGTCGAAGCGCGCCATCGCTTTCTTGATGAGGAACCCTTCGACGTCCTCGAGGCTCATGTCCTCGATCCGCGAGGTCGCGTCGCGATCGATCCGCAGCCCCAGCTCGCCGAGGCGAATCGCGGCCCCCTGCGCCATCAGCACGCCGCGCTCGACGGCGTGGTCGAGCTCGCGGATGTTGCCGGGCCACGGGTGGTCGAGCAGCGCCTGGAGCGCCGCCGTCTCGAAGCCGGTGATGTTCTTCCGGTACCGCTGGGCGTGTCCGCGAAGGAAATGGGTGGCCAGCGCCGGGATGTCTTCCCGCCGCTCGCGCAGCGGCGGCAGCTGGATCTCGATCGTGTTCAGCCGGAACAGCAGGTCCTGGCGGAACCGGCCGGCGGCGACCTCCTCGCCAAGGTTCGAGTTGGTGGCCGAGACGATCCGCACGTTGGCCTGCCGGGTGCGCGACGATCCGACGCGTTCGAAGTCGCCGGTCTCGAGCACGCGCAGCAGCTTCGGCTGCAGGTTCAACGGCACGTTCGCGATTTCGTCGAGGAACAGCGTGCCGCCGTCGGCCAGCTCGAAACGGCCGACGCGATCGGTCTTGGCGTCGGTGAAGGCGCCTTTGACGTGGCCGAACAGCTCGCTCTCGAAGACGCCTTCGGACAGGCCGCCGGCGTTCACCGTGACCAATCCCTTGCCGGCTCGCCCCGACACCGAATGAATCGCCTGCGCGACGGTGCCCTTGCCGGTGCCGTTCTCGCCGGTCACGAGGACGTTGGCTTCCGACGGCCCGACGCGCGAGATCAGCTCGAGCACCGGACGCATCGACACCGCTTCGGCGATCAGCATCGGCCGGACGTCGGGCTTCAGCGATCGATTCTCGGCTTCGAGCCGCTGCTGGCGGCGCAGGGCGCGGGCCAGCTCCACCTGGGTGCGGACGATGGTCAGGACGCGGGCGTTCTCCCACGGCTTCTGGACGAAGTCCCGGGCGCCGCGGCGCATCGCTTCGACCGCGACCTCGACGCTGCCCCACGCCGTCATCACGACGATGGGGAGGGTCGAATCGTGCGAGCGCAGCTGCGAAATGAGGTCGAGGCCTTCCTGGCCCGACGTCGTGTCGCGCGCGTAGTTGAGGTCCATCAGCACGGCGTCGAACTCGTCGCCGTCGATCGCCTCGAGGATGGCCGCCGGCGATCCGGCGGACTCGATGCGGTAGCCCTCGCCTTTCAGCAGCAGGCGGAGCGCTTCGAGCACGTCCGGCTGATCGTCGGCGATCAGCACGCGCGGCACGGTCGACTCGAATCGCGTCGGCAGGTGGTCTTCAACGGGCCATCGTTGTGCAATTGCCACGGGTGTCTCCTGAGTCAGTCGTCAATCGTCAGTCTCAGTCGCAGGACTGCGACCGCCGCCTGTTGACTGCTCGAAAATCGAGCGCCGTTTTAGACGTTCGCGAGCGGTCGTTGGTTTGATGTTTCTTCTTCCACGACCCAGCCGTCGCGCAGCTGGATGATTCGCGTCCCGTACGACGCGTTCACCTCCGAATGTGTTACTTGGACGATCGTGGCGCCGCTTTCGTTGAGTGAACGGAACAACTCCATGATCTCTTTGCCTTGAGCCGAGTGAAGGTTGCCGGTCGGTTCGTCGGCGAGCACGACCTGCGGGTTCGCGATGACCGCGCGGGCCACGCCGACCAGCTGCTGCTGGCCGCCCGACAGCTGGTTCGGATAGAGATCCTTCTTCCCGACAATCTGGAAACGGTCGAGGATGTCGCCCACCATGCTTTGACGGTCCTTGCGGGAGACATTGCGATACGACAAAGGAATCTCCAGATTCTCGTAAACGGTCAGGTTGTCGAGCAGGTGGTAGCTCTGGAACACGAAGCCGATGTGCTTTTTGTGCAATTCCGCACGCTGTTTGGGATTGAGACGATGGACCGGCTGGTCCATGAAGTAGTACTCGCCGGACCACGCGCTGTCGTGCATGCCCAGGATGTGGAGCAGCGTCGACTTGCCGGCGCCCGACGGCCCCATGATCGAGACGAACTCGCCTTCCTTGATGTCCACGTTCACGCGGCGCAGCACATAGGTGCGGCCGACCCCGTGGGGGTACGACTTCTCGACGTTCCGCAATGAAATCAGCATGATTAGTCCGCTCTGAGTGCCACGATGGGATCGACGCGGGTCGCGCGCCGGGCCGGGAGATACGCCGCGAGGAGAAGGACGGTGATGAGGGCCGCCGACACGGCGGCAAACGTCAGCGGATCGCTGGCGGTAACGCCGAACAACAGGCTGTCGAGCACGCGGGTGACGGCGAGCGCGCCGGCGATCCCGATGGCCAGCCCTGCCGCGCCGAGGCGCACCGCCTGGTTGACCACGAGCGACCGGACGTCGGCCGCCTGCGCCCCGAGCGCCATGCGGATGCCGATCTCGCGGCTGCGCTGCACCACCGCGTAGGCCATGACGCCATAAAGGCCGAACCCGGCGAGCATGAGGGCGAGGCCGGCAAACCCGCCGAGCAGGATCGCCGTGAAACGCGGCGTCGCGATCGAGCGCGCCAGGAACTGGTCGAAGGTGCGGATCTCACCGGCGGACTGCTCCGGATCGAGATGCGCCAGGGCCTGCCGCAGCGATCCCGCCGCCGCCTCCGGCGCCGCGGCGGTCTTGGCGACCGCGGTCAGGAAGGGCCACGGCGCCTGGACGAACGGCGTGTACATCTGCGCCGACATCGCGGCGGTCAGGCTGGTCTGCTTGACGTCGCCGGCGATGCCGATGATCTCGCGTGGACCGGTGTTGTTGTAGCTGATCTTTACGCGCTTGCCGATCGGATCCTCGCCCGGCCAGTACTTCGCGGCCATGGTCTCGTTGATCACCACCACCGCCGGCGCGCGCTCATCGTCGCGCTCCGTGAAGCCGCGGCCGCGGACGATGGCGATGCCGAGCGCCGAAAAGTAGTCGGGGCTGACGCCGAAGAAGGCGGCCGACATGCGGACATTGGGATCGACGGCCCGGCCGTCTGGCGCAAACCCCATCGTGATGTCGCTGCCGGTCATCGGCAGGGTAGTGGCGACGGCGCTCGCGGTCACGCCGGGGATCGCGGCAACCTCGTCGTGCAGCCGGCGGTAGAACGCAATCATCGAGGCGGCATTGGCGTAGCGTGTCTGGGGCAGCAGGAGCTGCATCGTGATCGCCCGCTCGGGCCTGAAGCCGGGGCTGACGCGCTGCAGCACGCCGAGGGTGCGGATCAGCAGTCCGGCCGACGCGAGCAGCATCAGCGACAGCGCGACCTCGGCGATGACCAGCGCGTGGCGCGTGCGGGCGCCGCGTCCGCTGCTGCCGCCGCGGTCGCCATCCTTGAGCGCGTCACCCGGATTCGACCGTGAGAGCTGCAGGGCCGGGAGCAGGCCGCAGAGCGCGCCGGTCAGCAGCGACGCCAGCACCGTGAAGATCAGGACGCCGCGATCGATGTGGACGGTGTTGAGCCGGGGAATCTGCACCGGGCTGATGCGGATCAGCGCGTCCACACCCCACAGCGCGACCACAGTGCCGGCAGCGCCGCCGGCGACGGCGAGGATCAGGCTTTCGATCAGCAGTTGGCGCACGATGCGCGCGCGGCTCGCGCCGAGCGCCGTGCGGATCGACATCTCGCGGCGCCGCGCCGTGCCGCGCGCCAGCAGCAGGTTCGCGATGTTGGCGCAGGCGATCAGCAGCACCGCCGCGACCGCGCCAAACAGGGCAATCAGGGCAGGGCGGTAGTTCTTGACCAGCATGTCCTGGAACGGGCGGACCGCGATGCCGTGCGTCCCGTTGCGCGGGTTGGCGGCGTCGATTCGAGCGGCGATCGCCGACAGTTCGGCTTGCGCCGCCGTCAGGGCGATGCCGGGGCGGAGGCGGCCGATCGCCTTCAGGAACGACGCGCCGCGCTGGTCGGCCCACTGCGCCGAGAAGCGCGACGCCAGCACCGGCATCCAGATCTGCGGCGGGTTCTCGGTGTCGAACGGAAATTCGAACCGCGCCGGCATGACTCCGACGATCGTGACGGGATCGCCGTCGAGCAGCGCCGGCTTGCCGATGATCGACAGGTCGCGCGCGAAGTAGCGCGCCCACAGCGTCTCGGAGATCACCGCCGTCCGCTCCGCACCGTGGGTGTCGTCGGCCGGCCTCAGCACGCGTCCGGCAACGGGCGCGACCCCCAGCAGCGGAAAGACGTCGGGGGTGACGACCGCCAGCGGAATCGACGCCGCCTCGCCGTGTCCGGTCAGCGTGACCGCCGCCGTGGTGTAACCGGCGATGTGATCGACCGTGCTGGATTGGGCGCGCCAGTCGAGGACGTCGAGGTAAGCACTGTCGTCGGGCTCGTTGCGGACCGTCGTATCGAGGGCGACGAGACGGGACGCGTCGGCAAAGGGCAGCGGCTTCAGAAGCACGCCGTTGACGATGCTGAAGATCGCCGTGTTCGCGCCGATGCCGAGCGCCAGCACGATGACGATCAGCGCGCTGAAGCCCGGAGACTTGAGGAGGAGTCGGAGTGCTTGGCGGAGGTCAGTGAACATGACAGGGATCAGGGAACGGGGCGCAGGGATCAGGAACGCTGAGCCCTGATCCCCGATCCCTGTGCCCTTTTTATTCCGTAACCGCCATCTCCGTCTGTTCCTCGACGACGCGGCCGTCGAAGACGTGGATGCTGCGGTCGGCGTGGCGCGCGTAGCGCGGGTCGTGCGTCACCATGCAGATGGTCGCACCCGCGCGGTGCAGCTCGCGGAGGAGATCCATCACCGCCTCGCCGCTGCGCGAGTCGAGGTTTCCGGTCGGCTCGTCCGCCAGCAGGATGAGCGGTTCGCCGGCGACCGCGCGGGCCACCGCGACGCGCTGCTGCTGACCGCCGGAGAGCTGGCTGGGGAGGTGCTTGGCGCGGTGCGCCATGCCGACGCGCTCGAGCGCCGCTTCGACCCGCTGCTTGCGCTCGGCCGCCTTCATGCCGCGGTAGGTCAGCGGCAACTCGACGTTCTCGAAGACGGTGAGGTCGCCGATCAGATTGAAGCTCTGGAAGATGAACCCGATCTCGCGGTTGCGCACGCGCGCCCGCTCTGAGGCGGCGAGCTCGGCGACCGGTCGATTGTTCAGGAGGTACTGGCCCTCAGTGGGTGAGTCGAGCAGGCCCAGGATCGAGAGGAGCGTCGACTTGCCGCAGCCCGAAGGGCCGGCGATCGACACATACTCGCCCTTGTTGATGTGGAGGTGGATTCCCGAAAGCGCGTGCGTCTCGACCTCGTCGGTGAAGAAGACCTTGGTCACACCATCCAGCTTGATCAGCGCCTGTCCGTTCTCAGCCATGCTTCAGTCTCCTCGTGGGGGCCGACCATGTGTCGGCCCGATCCGGCGGACACGCGGGTCCGCCGCTACTTCAATCGGATGCGGTCGTATGCGTCGTATGCCGACATGTCGGACAGGATGACCTGGTCGCCGACCTTGAGCCCCGACAGGACCTCGATGGTGTTCACTGAACTGCGCCCGAGCTTCACCTGCACGCGCTCGGCGTTCACGCCGTCTTCGCCAATCTTGAAGAGCCCGACGACGCTCTGATCCTGGCCGAAGGCCGGGCGCCCCATGAAGAGGACGTCGTTCAGCCGTTCGAGCTCGATCGTGCCGTCCACGCTCAGGTCGGGCACCGCGCCCTTCGGCAGCGCCCCGGTCAGCGTCACGTCCACCGTGCGCGTGCCGTTCTGGACGGAGGGATCGATACGCGCGACCCGTCCCTCGACGATGCCGTTGCGCGTGTCGACTTCGGCCTTCTGGCCAAGCTGGATGTCCTTCGCCTGGGTTTCCGCGATCTTGATCTCCGCCTTCAGGCGGCTCGGGTTGGCGACGCGGGCGAGGTTCGTGCCCGGCGCGACCTGCTGGCCGACTTCCACCGGCACCAGCTGCAGCATGCCGTCGAGGCCGGCGCGGACTTTCAGCTCGTCACGCTGTTGCTGCGTGAGGCGGAGGAAGGCGCGCGCCTGATCCACCAGCGACTGCTGCACATCCATCTGCGCCTTCATCGAGGCGGCCTTGCTTTCCAGCTGGTCCTTCGAGATTTGATTGCGGACGCCGAGCGACGTGGCATCGACCCGCGACTGTTCGAGCACCAGGTTCGAGACGAGCTGATCCTTGGCGAGCGCCTCGTTCATCTGCGCCTGCATCTTCGCCTTGTTGAAGTCGGCTTCGATATTGGCGGTCACCGCGCGCTGGGCCAGCAGATCGTTGTTCAACTGCACCCGGATGTTGGCCAGGCCGGCTTCGGCCGCGCCGAGCTTGAGCTGGGCGTCCTGGAGCTGCTGTTCGAGTTGGGGGTTGGTCAATTCGAGGATGACGTCGCCGCTCTTCACCTGCGTGCCGGGCCTGAGGATGATCTTTTCGACCCGGCCCTGGGTGGTGGCGGGAATCCACCGGATGTCCTCGGGGGTCAGCGTGCCGAGGCCGCGCACCTGGCGCACCATCGGGCCTCGCTCCACCTTGGCCGGCCAGACGACCGCGCGCTCCACGGTGGGCGCGGCCGGCTTCAGTCGCGACAGGCCGACACTGACCAGCACGACGGCCAACAGGCCCACGCCGGCATAGATCGCCTGCTTGATCCGCTTCTTCTTGGCATTGGAGGGGCGTGCAATATCCATGTTGTTTTGTGTGCTTAGACGGAAAGTTTTGGGAAAACGATCGCGCTTTCGTAAGGGCAAACGCCGCGCCACTACCCTTGCGACGAGTAAGTCATTCTATCGTAGAGAGTTACGTGGATGCAAAGGGGCGTTGGAGAGGGGCAAAAGTGTCCGTACGTGGGACGAGCTCGTCCCGGAATCGGCGATCTAGTGGCGGCCGAGGACGGTGATGAAGGCGGCGACGATCTCGGGGTCGAACTGCGCGGGGCTGCAGCGAAGGATCTCTGCGACGGCGTCTGACGAGTCCAGCCGCATCCGGTAGGAGCGATCCTGGGTCATCGCGTCGTACGCATCGGCGATCGCAATGAGGCGGCTGATGAATGGGATGGCGGTGCCGGTGACCTTCAGCGGGTAGCCGCCGCCCTGAAACCATTCGTGCGACGCGCGGACCGCCGACGCCGCGGACGCCAGCGACCGGGTCGATTCGAGGATCTCGGCGCCGATGTCGACATGCCGGCGCATGATCGCCGCCTCGCCTCGGGTGAGCGGGGACGGCTTGGTGATGAGCACCTCGGGCACCGCCAGCTTGCCGACGTCGTGAAAGCGCGCGGCGATCTCCAGCTCCGGACGCAGCGCGCGCTCCACGTCGAGCTCGCGGGCGACGGCGTGGGAGTAGCGCGAGACGCGCTCCCCATGGGCGGCCACTTCGGGCATGCGCTCCAGGCACAAGGTCGCCAGGGCGTCGGCTTCGTTTGCGCCGGCCGCGACGCGCTGATGGAGCGACTCGACAAGCTGGGCGGTTCGATCGCGCAGCTCGAGCGAGAGCATGGCGTGCCGGTGCACCTCTTCGAGCGCCAGCTCACGCCATTGACGGCCTCGATCCACCGCGAGGGCGAAGCGCTCGCGCTTGAACGGCTTGATCAGGAAATCGGCGATCGGGGTGTGCTGGGAATCGCCGCTCAGCAGCTCGGTGTAGGCGGTAGACACGATGACCGCGGTCTGCGGATGCTCGCGCTGCATCTCGCTGGCCAGCCACAGCCCGTCGTGCCCCGGCATCATCACGTCGATGACGGCGAGGTCGCACTCGTGCCGCCGCAGCGACGCGAGCGCCTCGTTGGCATTGGACGCGGTCTGCGCGCGAAGCCCGAGAGACGTCACCCACCGGGACATCAGGTCCAGGACGGCGGGTTCGTCGTCCACGATGAGCACTGACGTCACAGGGGCCATAGGGTGCAGCCGCGAAGGGGCAAAACGATTGCCAGCGGCTCCCTCCGGCTTCGCTTGGAACGATGATGCGGGGCGGTGTGCGCATGTGTGCTATAACGCACACATGCGCACAGTGTCACGACCGTAACCGCACACTGTGTGCGGTTTGGTGACCGATTCAGAGTCGCTGGCTCGACCGGTCCGGGCACGGTTTTTGGACCTCTGCCGCCCGACACGACCCATGACTGCACCAAAGCCCTCCCGGCCGCTGCTGCTCGTCGTCGACGACGAGATCCCCGTCCTGAAAGTGGTCGAGCGGCTGGCGGCCAAGATCGGGTTCGACGTGGTGGCCTGCGCGAGCGGCGCCGAGGCGATGCGCACGCTGCTGCGCAAGCCGGCCGATCTCGCGATGGTGGATCTCCGGATGCCCGACGTCAACGGGCTCGATCTGCTGCGCCAGATCCGCACCATGGTGCCCGGCTGCGAGGTAATCCTGATGACCGCCTACGCCGCGGTCGACAGCGCGGTCGAGGCCATCAAGCTGGGCGCGCGCGAATACCTGACCAAGCCGTTCGACTTCGATCGCCTGAAACAGGTCCTCGAAGACATCCGGGCGGAGCTCGAGCGCCGCGCCCAGGTGCTCGCGCTGGAAAGCCAGGTGGCGCGCCAGCTGGAATTCTGCGGAATGCTCGGCCGAAGCCCGGTGATGCAGGAAGTCTTCAGCCTGGTCCAGCGGCTGGCGCCGCACGCCAAGGTCGTACTGATCGGCGGCGAGACCGGGACCGGCAAGGAGCTCGCCGCCCGCGCCTTTCATCATGCCGGGACCCGCCGCAACAAGGCGTTTGTCACGATCAACTGCTCGGCGGTCGTCGACACGCTGTTCGAGAGCGAGTTGTTCGGCCACGTGCGGGGCGCATTCACCGGCGCGGTCGAATCGAAGGCCGGCGTCTTCGAAACGGCCCACGGCGGCACCCTCTTCCTGGACGAAGTCGGCGAGCTGCCGCTCTCCGTCCAGGCGAAGCTGCTGCGCGCGCTCGAGTACGGCGAGGTGCAGCGCGTCGGCTCGCTGCAGCCGAAGCGGGTCGACGTGACCGTCGTCGCTGCCACGAACCGGGATCTGCGGGCGGAGGTGGCCGCCGGACGGTTCCGCGGCGACCTCTTCTACCGTCTCAACGTCGTCGAAGTGATCCTGCCGCCGCTGCGGGACCGGCGCGAGGACATTCCGTACCTGACCGCGGCGTTCATGCGCGAGTGTGCGGCGCGGATGCACAAGCCGATTCACGGGCTGACGCCGGCCGCCGAACGTGTGCTGCTCGGCGCGCGCTGGGAGGGCAACGTCCGCGAGCTGAAGAACGTGATCGAACGCGCCTGCATGCTCTCTGAGGGCACGCTGCTGTCCGAGCGCGAGCTCGCGGGCGCGTTCGGCCCCGAGCCTGGCCCTTCGCGTGGGCGGATGCCGGAGTTTGCGAGCCGGGGCGCCGAGCCGCCCGCGCCCCTCGACGCGATCGAGCGCGAGCACATCCTCGACGTGCTGCGCCAGGTGAACGGCAATCGGATGGCGGCCGCCAAGGTGCTCGGCATCAGCCGGCGAGCGCTCTACCGGCGTCTCGATCGCCATCACCTCGGCGCGGAAGCCCCACCGCCGTCCGCGCGCCGGCTGTCATGAGGGAGCCCGGCGTCATGATCCCGCCGGCCGCCGCCGGTCTCCCGGCAGACGTGTCTACCAGCTCGCTCGATCAGCGCTACCGCGAGCTCTTCGAAGGCGCGCTGCTCGGCATCTACGTGACGCGCCCGGACGGCGAACTGCTGGCGTGCAACGCTGCCTTCGCACGGATGCTCGGGTTCGCCTCGGTCGCCGACGCGATCGGCAGCAGCATGGACGCGCTCTACGAGGGCGGGGACGAACGCGAGCAGTTCGTCGCGTCGGTCCGCGAGCAGGGCCGCCTCGAGCACCACCGCGGCCGCCTTCGCCGGCGCGACGGCGGCGTGATTTCGGTGATCGAAACCGTGGTGGGTGAGTTCGATGCCGGCGGATCGCTGACGGAGCTGCGTGGATTCCTGATCGACGTGACCGCCAGCGTCGAAGCCGATCTCGCGCTGATCGAGCGCGAGCGCCAGTTCCGCGCGGTCTTCTTCGATGCCGGCGATGCGATGCTGATCCTCGACGACAGCCGCCTCGTCCTCGAAGCCAACCCGTCCGCGTGCGCGCTGTTTGGCGTCGCCGCCGACGGCATCACCGGAGAATCGCTCGACCGGCTGCTCGTCGGCGGGCAGGACGAGCTTCGCGCCGCGTGGCGCGAGCTCATGGCGCTCGGCGAGGCGCGGCGCGAGCACCGTGTGCGGTCGCGCGCGGATGGCCAGGAGGGTGTGCGTCTGGTCGAGTGCAGCTATCGCGCCCGCGTTCACGGGCAGCGCCACCTCTGCATCGCCCGCGACATCACGAACCGCCGCCTCATCGAAGAGCGGCTGACGCAGGCGGAGAAGATCGAGAGCGTCGGGCGTCTCGCGGGCGGCATCGCGCACGACTTCAACAATCTGCTGACCGCCATCCTGGGGTACGCCGAGCTGCTGATGGGCCGCTACGCCGAGAACGATCCCGACCGCGCCGATCTCGAAGAGATTCAGAAAGCGGGGCAGCGCGCGGCGGACCTGACCCAGCAACTGCTCGCGTTCAGCCGCAAGCAGGTGCTGCTGCCGAAGCAGGTCGACCTGAACGAGACGGTGTCAGCGCTGCAAAGCATGCTCGAGCGCCTGATTCGCGCGGACATCACGCTGTCGTGCTCGCTGGCGCCGGCGCCCGCCGTGGTCCGGATCGATCCCTCGCAGATCGAGCAGGCGATCCTGAACCTCGTCCTCAACGCTCGCGATGCGCTGCCGGCCGGCGGAGAGATCCGGTTGGAAGTCGCGCGCGTCCCCCGTTCGCAGGTGACGCCGCCGCCCGAGCTGCTGCCGTATGCGGTCGATCTCGTGCGGCTGCGGGTCGTGGACAACGGCGTCGGTCTGTCTCCCGAGGCTCGCGCGCACCTCTTCGAGCCGTTCTTCACGACGAAGGACGTGGGGAAGGGCACCGGCCTCGGCCTCGCCTCCGTGTACGGCATCGTTCGTCAGAGCAACGGCTTCATCACGGTCGAGAGCGAGCCGGGCGCCGGCAGCACTTTTACGATGTATTTTCCAGCGGCGGCGCGGGCCATTGATCCGGCAACGGTTCCGCCGATTGCTGTTGAGGCTGAAGGCGCGAGGGGGACCGTGCTGCTGGTCGAAGACGAGGAGTCGGTCCGGGCGATCGTCGGCGTCGTGCTCCGCCGTGAGGGCTACAATGTGGTCGAGGCGTCCGGCCCGCTGATCGCGTGTGAGATCTTCGCCCAGCGGAACGACATCGACCTGCTGCTGAGCGACGTCGTCATGCCCGACATGAGCGGGCCGGCGCTGGCGCAGCGTCTGATCGGCCGGAAGCCCGAGCTCCGTGTGCTGTTCATTTCGGGCTACACCGACATGCTGTCGCTGCCGGGCGGCGACAACCCGAATGTCGGCTTTCTGCGGAAGCCGTTCGAGGCGTCGGTGCTGACGTCGCGAGTGGCGCGGATGCTGGCCCGTCCTGGACCTGCGGCGCCGCCGGCGTGAGCGGTGCCAGCGAGCCGGAACCGCACAGCGCACACGGCAGCACCCGGATCTGTGGTGAAAATGGCGACGATTGATACTCACGACCTGGCAAGGACTTGGCTAATCCCCCGGCGGGTGCCTGGAGGCATCTGCGATCCGACCCGCGACCGATCCGTACTCCCTCTCCGCTCAGGATCCGGGCGATGCGTTTGAAGGGTGTTCCTTCCCGTCCACGGAGCATCCTGGTCGTCGACGATGAGGAGCTCGTGGTGAAGTTCGTGGAGCGGGCGCTGAGGGAGGCCGGCTATCAGACCGCCACGGCGCCCGACGGGCCGGAGGCGCTCGAGGCGGCGGCCAAGCTCGAGACCTTTGACATGGTCGTGACCGATCTGATGATGCCGAAGATGACGGGCGACGAGCTGGCGCGCCGGCTTCGTCTCCTCTCTCCCGGTGTCAAGGTGCTGTACCTCACCGGATTCAGCGATCGCCTCTTCAAGGAGAAGGTGACGCTCTGGGCGGACGAAGCGTTTCTGGAGAAGCCCTGCAGCGTGAAGGGCCTGCTGCAGGCGGTGTCGCTGCTGCTGTTCGGACATTTCGAGCTGCCGCAGGAAAAACAAACCTAGCCTCCTCAGCAAGGCAACACGCATGACGACCCACGACACCGTCGAACTGTTGGCCGGCGGTATCGCGCACGACTTCGACGCGTTGCTCGACGCGATCATGGGTCACGCCGACGCGTTGACCGACTGCCTGTCGCCTGGCGATCCGCGCTCGGTGCAGGTGGCAGCGATCCGCCAGGCGGCGGAGCAGGCCGCCGCCCTCACGCAGAGGCTGCTGGCATTCAGCGGGACGCAGCCGCGGCAGCTGACCATGCTCAGCCTCAACGTCATCATCGAACGCGCCAGGCCGACGCTGCAGCGGCTCGTCGGGCCGGCGATCCGCATCGACGTGCACACGACGCCGGATTTGTCGACCGTCTGCGCCGACCCCGAGCAGATGGAGCAGCTGCTCCGTCATCTGGCGATGAACGCGCGTGATGCGATGCCGGACGGCGGCGTGCTGACGCTGGCGACGGCGAACGTATCGCTCGACCCGGCCTCCGCGGCCCAGCGTGAAGTCCCGCCCGGCAGCTACGTCGAGTTGTCGGTCTCGGATACCGGCGTCGGGATCGATGCCGCCATGCAGCCGCATCTCTTCGAGCCGTTCTTTACGACGAAGCTGCGTGCGCGCGGTACGGGGCTCGGCCTCGCGATGGTGCAGGGAGTCGTGACGCAGAATCACGGTCACATCAGTGTCGAGAGTACCGTGGGACGCGGGGCGCGGTTTGCGATCTACCTGCCCGCGACGCGCGAGACCGCTGCCTTCCGCACGTCGTCCGATCACGGGTCGAAGGCCGGTCGTGGATCGGAGACCGTGCTCCTGATGGGCGACGATCTCGTCCAGGGGTTCATCGGGGACGTGCTGAAGCGGCGGGGATATCAGCTGCTGCTGGCGCATGACGAGCGCGACGCGCTCCGGCTCGCCAGCGGTGAGGACGCGCCGATCGATCTGCTGATCACGGCCGGGAGGGACGCCAGCGCCGTCGTCGATTCGCTTCGGCTGCATCAGCCCCGCGCGCGCGTGCTGGATATGCCGCTGGGCAAGCCGTTGACCCCGGACGCGCTCGCGCGGCGGGTGCGGGCGGCCATCGAGCGAGAAGCCTAGAGTTAGCGCGGCGTCGTAGTAGATCGCTCGTGGTGAGCCTGTCGAACCACGAGCCGCACGGGTGGGCTCGTCCTTCGACAAGCTCAGGACGAGCGGTGCCCTGCCTGTCCCGCCCTTCCAGCCGATCCTGCCCTTCCTGCCTATCCCCCCCGCGTGTGCATTTCCAGGTGCGGATCTTTTCTGAGCAGATCCTGCACCGGTACGAAGGCTCGGCGATCGCCGAGCGCGAGGCGATCTTCCGCGCCCCGGTCGGCGCGTGATTTCCAACCGCCGGCGATCAGCGCCCGCAGTTCCTCGGCGGGCAAACCGGCGCGCAGCGGCGCGCGCAGATCCAGGCCGCGCGTCGCATACAGGCACAAGTACCACATGCCGTCGGCGGTGAGCCGGCTCCGGTCGCACGTGCGGCAGAAGGGATCGGTCGTCGACGCGATGATCCCGAACGTCGTGCCGTCGGCGAGCGCATAGCGATCCGCCGGCGCCGACGAGCCCGGCTCGTCGACGGGCACGATCGGGCCGTAGCGCCGTGTGAGCGCGTCCAGCATTTCCCGCCGCGAGACTACGCGCTCCGCCGACCAGCGGCTGGCGCCGCCGACGTCCATGTATTCGATGAAACGCACCTCGCCGTTGACCGTGCGGCCGTACTCGATGAGCGGCACCAGTTCGTCGTCGTTGACGCCGCGGATGACGACCGTGTCGATCTTGATGTGGCCGAAGACGCGATGCGCCGCCGCGATCCCGCCGTGGACCGCCTCGAGCTGTTCGAAGCGCGTCAGCGTCTTGAAGCGATCGCGGTGCAGCGTGTCGAGGCTGACCGTGATGCGCCCGAGGCCGGCGGCCTTGAGCGCGTCGATCTGATCGGCGAGAAGAACGCCGTTGGTGGTGAGCGCGAGATCCTTCAAACCGGGTTTGGCGGCGATCATCTGCACCAGCGCCGCGAGGTCGCGTCGAAGCAGTGGCTCGCCGCCGGTCAGGCGAATCTTGTCCACGCCGAGCGACAGGAAGACGTCGACCAGCGCGCTGGTCTCCTCGAAATGCAGCACGTCCTCGCGCGGCAGCCAGACGTAGTCGTCCTCCGGCATGCAGTATTCGCAGCGCAGGTTGCAGCGATCGGTGACGGACAGCCGCAGGTTGCGGAGCGGACGTCCGAGGGTGTCGTTCATCACGGGTTCAGGATTCGGAGTGCCTGATGAATTCTAGTCCGAAAGGGGCGCTCGGCGATCTGGCCGGCAAAGCCGTTGCCCCAGCGTCCCGGCACGACCGCGGCGCAGGATGGGCAGCGCCCGTCCGCGGTCAGGTGA
>Ga0105242_10002462_pt1 | contig 14531 bp, 11 predicted proteins | sample KBSM24metaG_FD_81521 | JGI IMG/M metagenome (GOLD analysis project Ga0105242, IMG submission 81521) | Miscanthus rhizosphere microbial communities from Kellogg Biological Station, Michigan, USA - KBS M2-4 metaG | ecosystem: Host-associated > Plants > Roots > Rhizosphere > Soil | place...
GCCATCTCGGCGCGGCCGTGGCCGATCGCGTTGTACCACAGGCTGGCCATGCCGTCGACGAGCTCCCGGCCGTTCTCGTCCCATACGAGAGCGCCCTCACCGCGTTCGATGCGGATGAAGCTTTCGCGGCTGACCTTGGCGAATGGGTGGATGAGCGCTGCGGGCATGTGACAACGGTATCCAACCGGCTCGAATCGTCAAGAGTTGCGCCTACACTCCGACGCCGAGGAGGTGCGGGTGCTCCCAACCGCGACGAAATCGACGCCAACGGCCGTGCCTCCGATCCGCACGCAGCCTCGGGTGCGACGACTCTCCCTCACGTCGACGCCGGCCCGGTTGTCGCTGGTGCGCCTCGCCCTGATCGTCGCCGCGATCCTCTTCGCCCTCGCCGGCGCGTTCGGTGTCAACCAGCGCGCCAACGCGATCGACGACGTGCACACGGCTGCCGGCCAGCTGCTGGCACTGCAAGACATCCAGGTGCGCGTCGTGCACGCCGATGCCATCGCCAGCTCGCAGTACCTGCGCAGCGGTCAGGAGGATCCGGCACAGCGCACCGCCTACCTCGACGAGATCGCCAAGGCCGGCGACGGCCTGGTCGCCGTGTCGAGCGCGGCGAACGCCGCCGACATCGAAGAGCTCAGCCAGGCCAGCCGGTTGTTGGGCGCCTATGTGGGCCTCGTCGAGCAGGCCCGGGCCAACAACCGTCAAGGGTTTCCGGTGGGCGCCACCTATCAGCGCCAGGCGAACGGCATCGTCAGCAACGCCGATCCCGACGCTCCCGACATCGTGTCGTCGCTGCGCACCGTCGAGGCCTCGCAGCGAGATCAGATCAACAACAGCTTGGCAACCGCTCATCTCGCCGGTCTGTGGCTGGTGATCACCGGACTGCTGTTGCTCGCCCTCCTCGCAGCCGCGGGATTCTGGCTGTCGCGCAGGTTCCGCCGGCTCGTCAACATTCCCATCGCGGCCGCTGGCGTCGTGGTGTTGCTGGTGCTCGTGTTCGGAGGATCGACGCAGGCGAAGTCGATCAGCGACGTCGACGACGCTGTCGGCACCCAGTTGTCCGCGGCCGACTCTGCTGCGCAGGCCCGCTCGGCGGGATTCGAGGCCCAGTCGCAGGAGGCGTTGACACTGATCAACCGTGGCAACGGTGCGGCCAACGAGGCGAACTGGCAAAAGAGCATGGACGTGGCCACGCAGCTGCTCGGCGGTGAGCTCGGCAGCGACGGGTCGCTGTCGACCGACGTCCACGACTCGTTCAACGCCTATCGCCACGCTCACGTCGAGATCCGCGCCCTCGACGACGGCGGCGATTGGGACGGGGCGGTCGCCGCCAGTCTGGGCACTGTCGACACTCCGGACGGCATCAACGCCGTCGTTGCGTTCGATGGTTTCACCAGCAGTCTCGCCAAGATCGTGACGAACGAGGGATCCCATGCCTCGGCACTCATCAGCGACGCCTTCTCGCCACTCCGCTCGTTGCGCAACATCGTGTTCGTCGCCGGGCTCGTCGTCGCGGTGCTCGCCGCGCTCGGTTGCGGTCAACGCTTGCGGGAGTACCGATGATCCGCCGAGGGCATCGCGTGGCCGTGATGGCGTTGGGCGCGCTGCTCGCCACCGGCTGCTCCGGATCCGTCCGGCTGCCGGATGCCGTCGAGGGTCAGGCGCCGCCGTCGACCGACGCGGTCACACCGGCCGCACCGCAGTGCTCAGCGGAGCAGAAGGCACTGAATGCCACTCGTTCGTACGCCCCCGATGGTCCGTTGCCGTCGCCCGACGCTCTGCCTGCGGGGTCGACGATGGCGGCCATCCGCGCCCGCGGCCGGTTGATCGTCGGTGTCTCCGCGGACACGCTGCTGTTCGGGGCGCGCAACCCGGCGAAGAACGACATCGAGGGCTTCGACATCGACATGTTGAAAGAGGTCGCCAAGGCGATCTTCGGGCCCGACGGCGAGTCGCGCATCACCTACAAGGTCATCACCTACGCCGATCGTCTTCCCAACCTCGAGGCCGGGCCCGACAACGGTGGTGTCGACATCGTCGCCCACACGATGACGATCAACTGCGATCGATGGCTGCGCATCGCGTTCTCGTCGACGTACTTCGACGCCGGGCAACGCGTGCTGGTGAAGAAGGGGTCGGGATTCGAGAGCATCGACCAGCTCAACTCGGCGTCGGCCACGGTGTGCGCTCCCGAGGGGAGTACCAACATCGAGCTGCTGCGCAACGACCCGGAACACTTCGGTCAACTCGTCGTTCTGGCCAAGCCCGACGTCACCGACTGCCTCGTGGCGATGCAGCAGGGCCAGGCCGACGGCGCCACCGGCGACGACACCGTGTTGGCCGGGCTGGCGGCGCAGGACCCCAACACCGAAGTCGTCGGCGACAAGTTCACCGACGAGCCCTACGGCCTGGGGATGGGCAAGGACAAGATCGACTTCGTGAAGTTCGTCAACAGTGTCATCGAGGAGATGCGCACCGATGGACGATGGAAGGACATCTACGCCAAATGGTTGGTGGGGCCGCTGACCGACCAAGTGATCGATCCACCGCCCGCTGTCTACGGCAGGGAGCCGTAGTGGCCGCGACTCCGACAGCCGAACAGATGGCCGCGCTGCTCACACAGTGGAACGACTGGCTGTCGGCGTGCACCGACACGATGCTGTCGCTCGAGGACCGCGCCCGAACCGCCGGCACCGACGACGACCGCGCCGATCTCGCCGCGGCCTTCGTGGCGCGCAAAGTCGTGGGGGATCGCTTGGACGAGATCTCGAAACTCGTTGCACACGACCGTGCCGGCGCCGCGGCACTGGCCAACGAACCCTTGCTCGACACGTTGGGTGCATCGGTCGGTGCCAATCTGGCCGACGCCGGAAAGCTGATCGATGCCATCGTCGACCGCGTCGAGGCACATGTCACCGCGGTCGAACGACAGTCGGCGACCGATGTCGAATCGGCGACGCGTGCCGACGCTGATCTCACAGTCGCCGAGCGGCTCGCCCAGGAGTTGGGCAGCCATGCGAACCGGGCGGCGCAGTTGCGATCCGATCTGTTGGCGCGACGTGATCTGCCCGGCGTCGCCGCTCGGGCTGCGACGTTGCGCGGCGAGCTCGAGGCGATGGACACCGAGCGCCGGCAGTCGTTCAGCACGTGGGCGGGCCTGCCCGATCGGCTCCACTCGCTCGGTGATGTCGAGGTGTCCGTTCGACAATTGGCCGAACGCTGCCGCGACAAGATCGCGAACGCTCCGAAGTTGGCGATCCCCTCTGTCGCCGCGGTGGGCGAGCTGGCCGCCGACGACGATCTGCGGGCCATGCCGTGGCCGGCCGCACGCGCGGCGATGTCGCCGGTGGTCGTCAAGGTGCAACGACTGGAGGCTGCTCTCAGCGAGGCCCGTCGCCGGTTCCAGCAGCCACTCGACGAACGCGACGACCTGCGCGGGTTGCTGCAGTCGTTCCGCGACAAGGCCGACGCCCACGGACTCGGCGAAGACGCCGAACTCGAACCGATGTATCGCCGCGCCCAGTCCGTGTTGTGGGGTGCGCCGTGCGACCTCGACGCGGCGCGCCCGCTCGTCGACGGCTACGTCAGTGCGGTCAACGTCAAGATCAGTTCCGCTGTGTCACGGGGCGGTGCCGGTTCATGAAATGCGCGCAACCCGGTTGCACCGGCACGATCGTCGACGGCTACTGCGATGTGTGCGGCCTTGCGGCGGTCGCCTCGTCCTCCGCGCGCACCGAAGCCCCGAGCACCGTGACGGGCCGCTCGGGGACGACGCGCCTCGGCCAGGTTCCGCTCGGATCGGCGCGTTCGACCGGTGCCAGCCGACCCACCCGACGCCTCACCACCACGGGCACGCAGACGTCGCGACTCGGCGCCGGTCTCACCCAGGTGCCGTCGGTACCTGTCACCGATCCGCGCCAGGCATTGTTGGACCCACCGACGGTTCCCGAGGACAAGCGGTTCTGCTCCGTCTGCGGCGCACAGGTCGGCCGTTCGCGCGAAGGCGCACCGGGACGGTCGAAGGGCTTCTGCCCGAAGTGCCGCACACCGTTCGACTTCGATCCGAAGCTGCAGCCGGGCGCACTCGTCGGAGGCCAGTACGAAGTCGTCGGCTGCCTCGCCCACGGCGGCATGGGCTGGATCTACCTGGCGAACGATCGCAACGTCAACGATCGGTGGGTCGTGTTGAAGGGTCTGCTCAACACCGGCGACCCCGACGCGGCGCGTGCGGCTGTTGCCGAGAAGCAGTTCCTGGCGGAGGTCGAGCACCCGCTGATCGTCGAGATCTACAACTTCGTCACTGCGCCCGATGGCGCGTCGTACATCGTGATGGAGTACGTCGGCGGTCGCTCGCTCAACGTCATCCTCAAGGACCGGATGAAGGTGACCGGCCGGTTCTCGCCGATCCCGGTCGATCAGGCGATCGCGTACATCGTCGAGATCCTCCCGGCGTTCGCCTACCTCCATCTGCTCGGCCTGTTGTACTGCGACTTCAAGCCGGCCAACATCATCCAGGTCGGCGACGGGCTGAAGCTGATCGACCTCGGCGGCGTACGCCGGGTCGACGACGATCAATCGCCCATCTACGGCACGGTCGGCTTCCAGGCACCGGAGGTCGCCAAGGAGGGCACGTCGATCGCCAGCGACATCTACACGGTGGCGCGCACACTGGCGGTGCTGATCTTCGAGTTCAAGGGCTACCAGAGCACCTTCGAGACGTCGCTGCCCGCAGCCACCGACGTGCCCGTCTTCGCCCAGCACGACTCGCTGTACCGGTGGCTGCTGAAGGGCACGGCAGCACAGCCGGAGGATCGCTTCCAGAGTGCGGACGAGATGCGCGACCAATTGATGGGTGTGCTGCGCGAGGTCACTGCCGCGGCATCGGCCGCGGCGGTCACTCGCAGCACACCGTCGCGATTGTTCGACACGCCGGCCGTTGCCGGCGACCGGCTCGACTGGGACGATCTGCCGACGGTCAGCGTCGACCAGTCGGACCCGATGGCGTCCTGGTTGGCATCGGTCACGGCCGACGATCCCGCCGATCGGTTGCGCGCACTCGCGTCGGCGCCGGAGCAGACCGTCGGCGTGGCGATGGCAACGGGCTACGCGGCCATGGCTGCGGGTCAACTGCAGCAGGCCTCGGCCATCTCCGACTCGATCCTCGGAAACGATCCGTGGGAATGGCGAGGTGTGTGGTTGCACGGCCTGGTGTCGATGGCTGCCGGGGACCACTCGGCGGCGATCTCCTCGTTCAACAGCGTGTACGGCCAATTGCCAGGGGAACTGGCCCCGAAGCTGGCCCTCGCCAGAGCTTGCGAGCTGGGTGGTGAGGCGGACGTCGCCCAGCAGATGTACACGCAATGTGCACGCACCGATGCCGCATACGTCGCGCCCGCACAGTTCGGCCTGGCGCGGCTTGCCGCGGCTGCGGGACGGCGCGACGACGCACTGGCCGCGTACGATCACATCCCCGCGACCAGCCGCGCCTACGGCGAGGCCCGGCGGCAGCGGGCGCTGCTGTTGGCGAGCAGCGACGGGTCGGTCGATACGCTCGACGATCTCGCCGCCGCCGGCCACGAGCTCGACCAGGCCGCACTCGACCCCGTCGGCCGCACCGCCCTGCGCATCGAGATCCTTGCGTCGGCACTCGCGCACGTGCGCAATCACGGAGCCGCACCGCAGATGATCGTTGCCGGGTCGCCGGCCACCGAGCCGTCGTTGCGTTCCGGACTCGAGCGTGCCTACCGCGATGCGGCTCGACTGGCCGACGACGCCGATGAGCGCATCCGCCTGGTCGACAGCGCCAACGACATCCGGGTTCGCACGCTGACATGACCGACACTGAACTGCGGTGCCCGGCATGCGGTGCACCGATCGCGGGAACCGACACGTTCTGCGAGGCGTGCGGCGCGCACGTCGGGGCGGGAGAGGCCGCACCGGATCCGTCGGCGGACACTGCAGCAAAGACCACCGTGGTGCCCGACACCTCGGCCGGAGCAGTGTGCGAACACTGTGGCGGCGAGATCCTCGACGACGGATTCTGCGGCACGTGCGGACAGAAGGCGCCCTCACCTCGCGACCGCTGGTCCGAACAGCCGGCGCCGTGGGTGGGCGGTGTGTGTGACAAGGGCGTGGTGCATCCGGCCAACGAGGATGCGATGGCGCTCGCCGCGGACCCGGACGGAGGCTTTGCCGTCCTGGTCGTGTGCGACGGCGTCACCAGTGCACCCCACAGCGATCGCGCCGCGATGGCCGCGGCGCGAGCCGCCTGCAGCCTGCTCTCCGGCGTGCCGGTACCGGTGACGCACGGTGTCGCGGCGACGATCAGCTATTGGACCAGCGCGTTGGAGAAGGCGACGAGCGAAGCCAACGGAGCGGCGGTCGGCGTGGCACACGCGCTGGGCGATCCGGCCGAGCCACCGTCGTGCACGTTCGTGGCCGCGATCGTGGCCGACGCCGTCATCACCGTTGCGTGGTGTGGCGACTCGCGCGCCTACTGGCTGCCCGACGCCGGCGACGCCCGCCAACTGACGGTCGATCACTCACTCGGCACCGCACTGTTGGCGGCCGGCGAGCCGCGTGAACAAGCCGAGGCCGATCCCGCCTTCCACACCATCACCCGATGGCTCGGTGCCGACTCCGTCGAGCACTCCGCGGAGTTCGTCTCACAGACGATCGACACGCCCGGCTGGCTGCTCGTGTGCAGCGACGGATTGTGGAACTACGCATCAGTGCTGGAGGAGATGGTCGCGTTGGTTGCCGACAAGTCGGCGACGTCGAACGGCGATCCGGTGCAGTTGGCGGCAGCGCTCGTCGATTGGGCCAACGCCGCGGGCGGCCACGACAACGTCACCGCAGCGCTGGCCCGCTGCAACCCACCGGTACTGTTGCACGGGGAGGGGACATCACGTGGCTGAGTTCACCGCAGAGGTCTTTCAGAACGAGTTCTTGTCGGAGGGCGCGACCGATGTGCACGCCGTGGTGTCGGTGACGTGCAAGGGCGCCGGCACCGCCGGCCAGTCGGGTCACGGCGAAGCGGCCGAGATCATCATCGTCGACACGTCGGGTTCGATGGACATGCCGACGGCGAAGATCGTCGCCGCACGCCGCGCCGCGAAGGTCGCCATCGGCGAGATCGTCGACGGCACATGGTTCGCCGTGATCAGTGGTCACAGCGTCGCCCAGATGGTGTATCCCTCGCACCCCGGCATGGCCAAGATGACCGACGTCACCCGACGTGAGGCCACCCACATGGTCGACAACTTGATCGCCGGTGGCGCCACGGCGATCGGCGCGTGGATCGCGGCCGCCACCGAGCTCTTCGGCCAAGTGCAGACAGCGCAGTGCCATGCCATCCTGCTCACCGACGGCAAGATCGAAGGCGAACCGCACACGGCGCTCCCCGAGGCTCTCAGCGCGGCCCGAGGAAAGTTCCAGTGCGACTGCCGTGGCATCGGTTCCGACTGGGTCGTCGACGAACTGCGGGCGATCGCCGACGCGTTGCTCGGCACCGTCGACATCATCGCCAAGCCCGACCAGTTGGAAGCCGACTTCGAAGCGATGATCCGCACGTCGATGAGCCGTGGTGTCGCCGATGCTCGCCTCCGCATCTGGGCCCCTCAGGGGAGCGAGGTGTTGTTCGTCCGGCAGGTGGCTCCATCGGTCGAGGATCTCACCGCGAAAGCTGCACAGGTCGGCCCGTTGATCCGCGAGTACCCGACGGGTGCGTGGAGCGACGAGAGCCGCGACTACCACATCGCCGTGCGGGTGCCTGTGGCGCCAGTGGGCAACGAGCGGCTGGCAGCGCGCGTCGAGGTGACCATCAACGACGAAGTCGTCGCCAAGAGTCTGGTGAAGGCGACGTGGAGCGCCGACGCCGACCTGACGACACGGATCGATCCGGCCGTCGCCCACTACACCGGGCAGGCCCAGTTGGCCGACGCCATCCAGAAGGGCCTTGCCGCCAAGGCGGCCGGGGATGACCGCACCGCAACCGTTCTGCTCGGCGAGGCCGCGAAGATCGCCCACGACAGCGGGAACGAGGACACCACGCGGCTGCTGGCGAAGGTGGTGGACGTCGTCGATGCCGACACGGGGACCGTGCGGCTGAAGGGAAACGTCGACAGGACCGACGAGATGGCCCTCGACACGCGCAGCACGAAGACCACGCGCATCCGGAAGGAACCGTGATCCGGCGGTGACCGACGTCGTCTGCCCGAACGGCCATCACAGCGCCGACCCCGACTGGTGCGATACGTGCGGTGCCCCGATCGGCGGCGCGCCCTCGGCGGCCGCACCCTCCGCTCCCGCAACTCCTGCTCCCGCCGCGCCGACACCGAGTGCTCCGGCCGCTGCCCCCGTATCCGCTCGCGTCGAATGTCCCAACTGCGGCCTCGCCAACGATGCGGCCAACCTGTTCTGCGAGCAGTGCGGGTACGACTTCACCACCGGCCAGGCGCCACCGTCGTCGACATCGCCATCGATCCCACCGGATGGATCGGGCGAACTGGATTCGGATGTGAAGTGGGTGGTCGTGGTCGAGGTCGATCCGGCGTGGTTCGCGTTGAAAGGCGCGTTGGCCGACCAACCGTGTCCGCCGGTGTCGTCGTCGACGATCGCTCTCGGCCAACACACCGCGTTGATCGGCCGTTCCAGTCAGTCGCGTGGCATCCACCCGGAGATCGTGCTCGACTCCGACACCGGCGTCTCACGCCGTCACGCCCAACTGGTGCGCGACGGCGACGGCTTGTCGGTGATGGACCTCTCGTCCACGAACGGCACCTACGTCGTCGAGGCCGGAGCCGAACCCGCAGAGGAAACGCAACCGATCGAACCGGGCGTGCCGAAGACGTTGCACGACGGTGACCGCATCTACGTCGGCGCGTGGAGCCGGCTGACCGTACGCATCGGCTGACAGAATGCAACAGTGCTAGCGGTTCGCCTCCACCCGGACGGGTTGAATGTCGAGGAGATCGAGGCGCCGGCGCCTCGCGCGGGTGAGGTTCTGGTCCGCGTGCATGCGGCGGCGATCACGCGTGGCGAGTTGGAGTGGCCGGCCGATCGACTGCCGGCGACTCCGTCGTACGAGCTTTCGGGTGTCGTCGTCGACAGCGGTGAGGAGGTCTACGCACTGACACCCTTCGATCGCGACGGGGTGGCCGCCGAGTACGCCGTTGTTCCGGCCCCGGTGCTTGCACCGAAGCCGGCCCGGCTGAGCCACGTGGAAGCGGCTGCGGTGCCGATGGGTGGGCTGACCGCCTGGCAAGCCTTGTTCGTTCACGGTCGACTTGTCCGCGGCGAGCGGGTGCTCGTCACGGGCGCGTCGGGCGGAGTGGGACATATCGCGGTTCAACTGGCGCGACACGCTGGCGCAGAGGTGGTCGAGAGCGGGCCCGTCGATCTGGTCTTCGACACTCGTGGCGGCGAGATTCCCGCGGGCGAGCGCGTCGTGACGATCGCAGAAGAGGTGCCGGGCGCGATCTTCTTCATTGTCGAACCCGATCGTGACCAACTGGTGGAGCTCAGCGCGTTGGTGGATGCAGGCGACCTCCGCCCTGAAGTCGACTCGGTGTTCCCACTCTCCGGGGCTCGAGCGGCTTTCGAGCGGGCTGCGGCCCGCGGCAAGCGGGGCAAGGTCGTGCTGGAGGTTGACAGTCGCTAGCGGACGCTGACTCGTTGTGATCTCGGAATCGTGTATCAGGCGGCGCCCACCGAGGCTCTAGTAGTTGTGCCCGGCAGCGCTGCGCACCTGGCGAACCTGACTCGCCGGTTACCCCCCAACCTGCTCGGGGGCGAGGTTCCGGGAGGGTCCCTCGCCCCCGAGCTCTTGGGTGTTGCGGGTCAGCGGCGGTCGACGCCGGGCAGGACGCAGAGCATCTCGTACAGCAGATTGGCGGCGATCAGCGAGGTGTTGCCGGAGACGTCGTAGATCGGGGCCACCTCCACAAGATCGCAACCGACCAGCTGCAGACCTGCACAGCCGCGGATGATCTCCATCCCTTGCCAGATCGTGAGGCCGCCGATCTCGGGCGTGCCGGTGCCGGGTGCGAATGACGGATCGAGCCCGTCGATGTCGAAGCTGAGGTAGACCGGGCCGGGGCCGAGCTGCTCGCGGACCTCGGCCATCAGCGGATCGAGGCTGCGATGCCAGCACTCCTCGACCTGCACGACACGGAAGCCCTGCTGGCGCGACCAGTCGAAATCGTCGGCCTGATACCCCGTTCCGCGCACGCCGATCTGGGCGACGCGCTTGCCGTCGACGAGACCCTCCTCGACAGCCCGGCGGAACGGCGTGCCATGGGCGATCCGTTCTCCGAACATCGTGTCGTTGATGTCGGTGTGTGCGTCGACGTGGACCAGGCCGACCGGGCCGTGCCGTTTGCACATCGCCCGCAGGATCGGCAACACGATCGTGTGGTCGCCGCCCATCGTCACGGTGGTCAGGCCGCGCTCGAGCAGCGCGTCGTAGTACGCCTCGATCCGCTCCACCGAGTCGGCGATGCTGTACGGATTGGTAGCGACGTCGCCGAGGTCGTCGATGCGCAGGCTGTCGAAGGGCGCGGCGCGCGTCGCCATGTTGTACGGACGGATGAGCACGCTCTCCGAGCGGATGCCGCGCGGCCCGAAGCGCGCCCCGGGTCGATTCGAGGTGCCGATGTCGAAGGGAACGCCGACCACCGCGACATCGAGTTGCTCCGGCGTGCTGCAACCCGGAAGGCGCATGAAGGTGGTGATCCCGGCGAACCGCGGCAGTTCGTTGCCGCCCATCGGTTGAGGGAACGCAGACGTCGTCATCGCCGCACGGTATCGCGTGGGCAATATGGCTCATTCACTGCGAATTCGGTATCACGGAGCGGTCTTCCATGCTCTACTCATTGCCCGGACCCAGGGACGGGCGGCCGGACTGAGAAGTCGTGTGGCTCCGCCATCCGGCTTCGGAGGGTAACCCCCACCTGGGGAGCGAGTGGGACGGCTCGTTCCCCAGAGTGGCCGGGATGCGTTCTACGATGGGCGCATGACCGTGACATCTCCGATTGGCACATTTCCCTCCGGCACCGTCGAGTTCACTCGCATGGCCGACGGCACTCGCGAGGAGTACCAGTACCTGCACGGTCTCGAGCGCGAGTACATCTCCGAACTGCCCGGTCGCCTGGTGTCCGCCCTCCGCCTGCTCGACAGCGGCCTCGGGGGATACAAGATCAGCCGCTATCAGCACTCGTTGCAGACGGCGACGCGGGCGATGCGCGACGGCGCCGACACCGAGATGGTCGTTGCCGCGCTGCTGCACGACATCGGTGACGATCTTTCTCCGGAGAATCACTCGCAGGTCGCCGCTGCCATCATCCGCCCGTACGTACGCGCCGAGGTGACTTGGGTCGTGAACATGCACGGCATCTTCCAGATGAAGTACTACGGGCACCACATCGATCTCGACCCGGATCTCCGTGAGGCATATAGAGGTCACAAGTGGTTCGACAGTTGTGACAATTTCTGTGCGAGCTGGGACCAGGAATCGTTCGATCCGGATTACCCCACTGAACCGATCGAGACCTTCGAGCCAATGCTGCACGAGGTATTCACCCGTAAGCCGTTCGATCCCGCCGTGGTCGGCGAATCCGACATTCCGCAATCGGCGCGGATGTAGCCGCGCGATAGTTCCGGCTCAGGGGATCAGGCGCCGCACGGAAGTGAGAATTCCCTTCGGGGGAATCGGTGCCAGACGCACCACATCGCCCGGCGCAGGTGCGTGAATCCAGTGCGTTGCGTCGACCGCGATGCCGACATGGTTGATCACATTGGGGTTGCCGTGGGTTGCCATGAACACGAGGTCGCCGGGCTGAATCGGTTCGTTCCAGAAGTCGACGGCGGTGCCCATAGTCGCCTGTGATGCAGCGTGATGGATCAACTGAATCCCGACCTGGGCATAGGCAGCCATTGTCAAACCGGAGCAGTCGAACGTGTTGGGTCCGGCGGTGAAGAAGCGATAGGGCTTGCCGAGTTGCGCATAGGCAAATGCGACCACGGCCCCGGCCGGACCCGGGGCGGTGACGACCTCGGCGGCCGTCGCCGTCGCCACGGGCTGCACGGCGTTGGCAGGCAGGGTCAGTTTCATGCCCGGCAGGATCAAACTCTTGGCGGTCAGCTTGTTGACGGCCAGCAGGTCGGGCAGCGAGACCTTGTACGCAGCGGCGATGCCCGCCAGGAAGTCGTTCTTCTTGACGGTGTAGGTCAGCGAGCCCGCCGCCGGCCCCGACGAGGTGGTCGTGCCGGCGGCCGGGGCGGCAACGGCATTTGCCGGCAGGGCGAGTTGCTGCCCGGGCAGGATCACGCTCTTGACGGTGAGCTTGTTGACGGCCAACAGATCCGCCAATGTGACGTTGTGCTGGCTGGCAATTCCACCGAGGAACTCGCCCGATTTGACGGTGTGCGTCAGCGGCCCGGCGGTTGGTGCGGCCGCACTCGGTGCGGCCGTCGGCAGGGCGCCGCCGGCGGGCACGATCAATCTGTCACCAGGGACAATGACGCTCTTCGCCTTCAAATTGTTGGCGGTCAGCAACTGCGGTAATGAGACGCCGAGCTTTGCGGCGATACCGGCGAGAAAATCACCGGCGACAACGACATAGGTCGCGCTGCCGGCCGCAGCTGGAGCAGCAAATGCAGGCGCGGGAAGAGCGAGAGTGCCCAGCGAAACTGCCGAGAGAGCGACGCCGAACAGCACTCGTTGAAACCGAGACATGCCATTCTTTCGGCAGGACGCGCACGAACCTTTACGAATTCTTGACAATTCTTCGAATGTATCCGCCCGGCCCGAGCTTGTCCATGGGCGCGGCATGGGCGCCCTGGTCAGGCCATGGAATTAATCGTCTCGAGGGGCCCGACCGGCAAGGAACTCGATCGATCGGGCCACGTTTGCGGCGACGAATCGTTCGAGTCGCGGCGAATCGAGCAGGCGAGCGACGGCCTGTAACGGCAGCATCGATTGGCTTCGGGCGGCCTCGATGGACGCCGCCCGGCTGGTCTTGATGCCGTGGGCGTAGACGATGAATGCCGAGGCGTTGTCGAGCAACGCTTCGCGTTGCAGCGCCTCGCCGGCCTCGGTCACCGTGGCGTCACCGAATGAACGTCCATCGTCGCGTTCCGCGACCCTCGTGTGCCATTCATGGCGACCCGTCCATTGGGCCAGGAACGCGGTGAACATCGCCAACCGGACGGTGTCGCCGGATGTGTCGACAGCGTCGCCCGCGTGAGTGTGATGCCATCGGGCGGCGTTCGCGTAGGTCAACCCGTGCGTGATGTCGAGCCATCCGAAGTCGTCGAGCAGATCGCTTTCCCCGGCGACGTCGTAGCGCATCATCCGTTCACCGACGGTCCGCACGACGACGTCGAGAACGCCGTCGACGCCGGCACCGTCGCGGATCGCCGTCGTCACTGCGGGAACGATCGCCCGCCGGTCGCTGCCGAGCAGGACGTCGAACAGCGTGCCGTCGTCGCGCCACGTGGGATCGACGGGCGATGTGGCGAGCTCGGCGAGGTCGGTGTCGGCGAGGAACCGCATGAACGGTCGCATGTAGGGCAGCACGTCCTCGCGGGTGCCGTAGACGATGGTCGGCACGAGGTACGGCAGCACTGTGTCGGCGCGGTCCCACCCGATCATGTCGAGCAGTTCGAACGCCTTCTGCGAGTAGATCGCGCCGTGCCCGTACGACAGCAGGTGGTCGCTGACGACAGCGGTGAACCACTGCCTCAGCTCGTCGCCATCGCATCCACTGTGGATCGCCGCGCGTACGAGTGCCTGGGCGTGCTCGAGTTGTTCGGTCTCGACTGCGCGGCGGAACTCGGTCAGCGGCTCGGCGGGTAGTTGTGCCAAGGGATCCGGCAACGGGTTGACAGGTCGGTCACGGTCGACCTCGGCGATGCCGGCGATGGCCTGCACGATCGGCAGTGCACGTTGGTCGCCGTCGAAGAACTCGACCATCGACAGGCAGTCCGTGGCCGAGGCGACGGCATGGCCCCAGCCGAACTCGGCCCGCGGCGCACCGTGCTGGACCGCCTCCCACACGAGCTCGCCCGGATTGGTGTCGATCTGCAGCAGCCGCACGACGTCGCGACTGATCTGGCCGACGTAGTCGCGCTCGATGCCGCGGCGCAGGCTGGTCATGAGCTTCGGGCGCTGCGACGCGACGTCGGGCCGGTGCAGTTCGACGAACACGTTGCCGTCGTCGTCGATCGTCGCGGTGTGCGTCGTGACGTCTTCTTCGCCGACGACACACTCACCGTCGTCGACGCGGAACTTCCAGTTGTGCCATGCGCATGTGAGGAGGTTGCCGTCGAGGGCGCCCTGCGTGAGGCCGTAGCCCTCGTGCGGGCAGGCATGGTCGAGGGCGAACACGCCTTCGGACGTGCGGATCAGGCACAGGCGGTGGTCGTCGACGCGGACCATCTTCATCGAACCGACGCCGAGGTCGTCGATGTGGGCGACGGGTGTCGCGGTGACAGTGTCGGTGGTCTGGGTGCTAGTCATCGGCCGA
>Ga0105242_10002465_pt1 | contig 14522 bp, 14 predicted proteins | sample KBSM24metaG_FD_81521 | JGI IMG/M metagenome (GOLD analysis project Ga0105242, IMG submission 81521) | Miscanthus rhizosphere microbial communities from Kellogg Biological Station, Michigan, USA - KBS M2-4 metaG | ecosystem: Host-associated > Plants > Roots > Rhizosphere > Soil | place...
GAGCGGTTGCCCGAGCCGGGGGAGACCGTGGGCGGCGGGACGCTCAGCCGGGTGCCCGGAGGGAAGGGGGCGAACCAGGCCGTTGCGTGCGCGCGGCTGGGCGCCGACGTGACGATGATCGCGGCGGTCGGGCGCGACCCGCAGGCCGAGGAGGCGCTCGCGGGCCTTCGCGCGGCAGGCGTGGGGATTCTGCTGGAGGAGACCGACGCGCCGACGGGCGTGGCGCTCATCCAGGTCGACGCAGCGGGCGAGACGACGATCGCCGTAGCGCTCGGTGCGAACGCGACCCTCGGCGCAGTCGGCCTGCCTCCGCACGATGCCGTCCTCTGCCAGCTCGAGATCCCGGACGAGGCAGTCCTCGCGGCGTGGGAGGAGTGCACCGGCCTCTTCTGTCTCAACGCCGCGCCGGCGCGCCCGATCGCCGTCGACGCGGACCTTGCCGTGGTGAACCGCCACGAGCTCGAGACGCTCGTGCGGCGCGACGGCCTCGTCGCCCTGACGCTCGGCGCAGAAGGCGCCGTTCTCCTGGACGACGGCGAGGAGCTGGCCCGCGCGGCACCGCCGCCGGTCGACGCGGTGGACGGCACAGGAGCGGGAGACGCGTTCACCGCGTGTCTGCTGGTCTCGCTGCTCGAGGAGCGCTCGCACGAGGAAGCGCTCCGCCGCGCGTGCGCGGCGGGCGCCCTCGCAGCATCGCGCTTCGGCGCGCAGCCGTCGCTGCCGACCGCGTTCGAAGTCGACGAGATCCTCGCTCGGAGATAATCGCCGCGTGGCCACGCCGATCATCCTCGACTGCGACCCCGGTCACGACGACGCCATCGCGCTGCTGCTCGCGCTCGGCAGCCCCGAGCTCGAGCTGCTCGGCGTCACGACGACGTACGGGAACCAGACGCTCGAGAAGACGACGGCGAACGCGCTGCGCGTGCTCGAGCTCGCAGGCCGCGGGGACGTCCCCGTCGCGTCGGGCGCATCGGCGCCGCTCGAGCGAAAGCTGGTCGTCGCCGCGCACGTCCACGGCGAGAGCGGCCTCGACGGCCCGACGCTGCCTCCGCCGAGCCTCGCACCGGTCTCGGAGGACGCGGTCGAGTGGATGGCCGGGGCCGTCGCGGACGCCGCAGGCCCGGTCACGCTCATCCCGACCGGTCCGCTGACGAACGTCGCACGCTACCTCGACGAGCACGGAGCGGAGGGCCTCGAGCGGATCGTCCTGATGGGCGGTGCGATCGCCGAGGGCAACATGACCCCCGCCGCGGAGTTCAACGTCTGGGCGGACCCGGAGGCAGCGCAGGCGGTTCTCGACGCGCCGCTCGACGTGACGATGATCGGCCTCGACGTGACGCACAAGGCCGTCACCGGCCCGGACGTGCAGCGCCGGCTCCGCGATGCGGGCTCGATCGGCGTCTTCGTCGCGGAGCTCGTCGACTTCTTCACCGTCTATCACCGCGAGACGTACGGCTGGGACGGCGCGCCGATCCACGACGCCGTCGCCGTCGCGCACGTCCTCCGTCCCGGGCTCGTCCAGACGAAGCTGCGTAACGTCGAGGTCGAGCGCGAGTCGGAGCTCTGCCGCGGCCGCACGGTCGTCGACCTGTGGCACCGCACGGACCGCCCCGCGAATGCCCACGTCGGCGTCGACCTCGACTCGGCGGCCTTCTTCGACCTGCTCGTCGAGCGCATCGGCAGACTGGGGTAGGTTCGGCGGATGGCGGACGTGATGGTCTTTGTCGAGGTTCCCTCCGGTTCGCGGAACAAGTACGAGGTCGACGCCGAGACGGGCCATATCGTGCTCGACCGGCGGCTCTTCACGTCGATGAGCTACCCGGCCGACTACGGCTTCGTCGAGGGGACGCTCGGCGAGGACGGTGACCCGCTCGACGCACTCTGCCTCGTGAGCGAGCCGACATTCCCCGGCTGCCGCATCCCCGCCCGCGTCGTCGGTGTCTTCCACATGACCGACGCAAAGGGGCCCGACGAGAAGATCCTTTGCGTCCCGCACAAGGATCCCGCGTGGATGCGCGTCCACGACGTCCACGACATCCCGCCCGAGCTCCGGAACGAGATCGAGCACTTCTTCCAGGTCTACAAGGACCTGGAGGCAGAGAAGGTCGAGACGCGCGGGTTCGGCAATCGCGCAGAGGCCGAGGTGATCGTCCCGGAAGCCCGCGCCCGCGCGGCCTAGCCGTCCTGGCCAGGTGCTCTGTAGGCGATCACGTCGACGCGCTCAAGGGTGACCATGCCCTCGGTCACCATCTCGTCGAGGAGCGGCAGGACGCGCTCGATGTTCTCGGCCGAGTCGACGAGCTCGATCACGATCGGGAGGTCCTCGCTCAGGCGCAGGATCCGCGACGAGTGGATCCGCGAGTGGGCGCCGAAGCCCTCGATCCCGCGCAGGACGGTCGCGCCGGCGAGGCCCTCCTTGCGGACACGGGCGACGATCGCCTCGTAGAGCGGCCGGCCGTGCCACGTATCGGATTCGCCGACGAAGATCCGGAGCAGCTTGCCCTCTCCCTCGATGCGCATCAGATCGCTCGTCCGGCGGCGACGCCGAGGTACACGGCGACGAGCCCTGCGGCGAGGCTCCCCAGCGTGTTCGCGAGGGCGAGGCCGATCGCCCCGTCCTCGAGCAGCCGGTAGCTCTCGAAGGAGAGCGTCGAGAACGTCGTGTAGGCACCGAGAAAGCCGATCGTGATCGTCGACCGCAGCCAGGGGTCGACGCTCACCCGCTCGGTGAGGAGCACGAACACGATGCCGATCGCAAAGGCGCCGCTGATGTTGACGACGAATGTTCCCCACGGGAACGCGCCCGGCCACCGGCGGCTGACGGCGCCCTCGAGCCCGTACCGTGCGAGCGCGCCCATGGCGCCCGCCACAGCGATCCCCACCACCGTCACGACCGGACACACTACGACGAACGCGAGGGCGGCCGCGCAGGACTCACGCGGGCGGTGGAGAACGAGCAAGCCCATGGCCACGAGGAAGAAGCGGACCGCGCCGGCGCGGACGCGCAAGCCGCGCAGCCCTGCGCGCGTCCGCAAGAAGACGAGGAAGACACGCGGGCACCACCATCCCGAGCTCTGGGGGCTCGGTCTCATCGCGGTCGGCCTCGTGCTCGCAACCGTCCTCTGGCTCGGCTTCGACGGAGGGCCGGTGGGATCGCACGTCGCGGGCTGGCTCCGCAACGGCCTCGGCGCGGCCGCACCGCTCGTCCCACTTGCGCTCCTCGGTATCGGCGGCCTGATGCTCGTCCGCAGCGAGCTGATCGACCTGCGCCCCTTCCGGACCGGCGTCGCCATCGGCCTCCTGGGCCTGATGCTCGCGTTGGGAGAGGGCCACGGCGGCGCTGTCGGCTCGGCCCTGGGCGGTAGCCTTGCGCGCTTCATCGGGGAGGCCGGCTCGCTGATCGTCGGGATCGCACTCGTTCTCGCCGGGCTGCTGCTCGTCACCGGCGCGTCGGCAGGCGCGCTGCTCCGCAGCTCCGGGAACGCCGTCCGGCAGGCCGGCAACGCCGCTCGCCGGTCGATCGAGAGCATCGAGTGGGCCGACTGGAGCGACACCGAGCCGTCGGTTGACGGCATCGAGACGGCTCCGCGAGGGCTGCCCCGCACGCCGGTCGTGCCGGTGGACGGCATGGAGGCGTACCCGGACGTCGTCGCGGCAGGGCCGCTCTCCGCCGAGCCGCCGCCGCTGCTGCCGCCCGAGCCCGACGTCGCGTCGGAGGAGGGGCCGACGGCGGACGACGCGGCGCTCGACTTCGAGCCCTCGACGAGCGGCGAATACCGGCTTCCCGACCGAGCGCTCCTCAAGGCGAGCCCGCCGACCCGCGCCGACTCCGCCGACGTCAGCGCCCGCACCGCGCAGGTGCTCACCGAGACGCTTGCGCACTTCGGCGTCGAGGCGACGGTGGTCGGCACGATCGCCGGCCCGCGGGTCGTGCGCTACGAGCTCCAGCTCGCGCCGGGGACGAAGGTGTCCAAGGTCGCAGGCCTGAAGGACGACCTCTCCTACGCGCTCGCGACGACGGAGATCCGCATCCTCGCGCCGATCCCCGGCAAGCAGGCGGTGGGCGTCGAGGTCCCGAACCTCGCGCCGCGCATGGTCACGCTCGGCGACATCTACGACGATCTCCCGGGCACGGCAAGCCCACTCTCGGTCTGGCTCGGCAAGGACATCTCCGGGAACGCGGTCTGGACCGACCTCGCGCGCATGCCGCACCTCCTGATCGCGGGCACCACCGGCTCGGGCAAATCGGGCTGCATCAACACGCTCCTCACGTCCGTGTTGCTGCGCGCGACCCCTGACGACGTCCGGATGATCCTCATCGACCCGAAGCGGATCGAGCTCAACTTCTACGAGTCGATCCCGCACCTGCTGACCCCGGTCGTGTCGAGCCCGAAGGAAGCCTCGGCCGTGCTCCAGAACGTCGTCGCGGAGATGGAGCGTCGCTACGAGCGCCTGTCGCTGATCCGTGCCCGCAACCTGCCCGAGGCGAATCGCACCTTCCGCGCGCGTGGCGAGGACCCGCTGCCGTACTTGCTGGTCGTGATCGACGAGCTGGCCGACCTGATGATGGTCTCGCCGCAGGCGGTCGAGGACGCGATCATCCGGCTCGCGCAGAAGTCCCGCGCGGTCGGGATCCACCTCGTCCTCGCCACCCAGCGCCCGTCGGTGGACGTCATCACGGGGATGATCAAGGCGAACGTCCCGAGCCGGATCGCGTTCGCCGTCTCGAGCCAGACCGACTCCCGCGTGATCCTCGACGGCTCGGGAGCGGAGAGCCTCCTGGGGCAGGGCGACATGCTGTTCAAGCCGCTCGGAACGTCACGCCTGCAGCGCGTCCAGGGCGCGTTCGTGACCGAGGACGAGATCGCGCTGATCGTCGAGCAGTGCCGGTCACAGCGCGGTCAGCAACTCGACGAGACGCTCCTCGAGGTGCCGGAGGCCGCGCCCGCCGAGGACGGCGACGACCTCGACTTCGACCCCGACGAGGACCCGCTGCTCGACCGCGCGATCGAGATCGTCGTCCAGACGCAGACGGCCTCCGTCTCGCTTCTCCAGCGCCGGCTGCGCGTCGGCTACACGCGTGCGGGCCGGCTGATCGACATGCTCGAGCGCCGCGGCATCATCTCGGGCTACGAAGGCTCGAAACCGCGCCGCGTGCTGATCGAGGAGCACCAGCTCGCCTCGGTGACCGGCTCCGAGTAGCGCGGCGTTCCTTACAACCCGAGCGCCGGATTGCGACTAGGCTGCGCCGGTTGCGACACCGGTCCAACTTCGTGTCGAATCCCGCGTCACAGAAGCGGGAGGCTTCGTCAAAGCATCATCAAGGAGGGTACGTACGTGGCGATTCGCAAATGGATGGTCCTCGCCTCGGTCGCGCTCGTCGCGGTCTCGGCGTTGACCGTCGCCTCGATCGGGTCGGCCAAGCCGGCTGCGCCCGCCAAGCTCCGCGTCGCGCTCGTGACAGACGTCGGGGGCCTCAACGACAAGAGCTTCAACGCTCTCGCGTACAAGGGTCTCAAGGACGCGCAGAAGAAGCTCGGCATCGACGGGCGCGTCTTCATCTCGAAGAGCTCGGCCGACTACATCCCGAACCTCACGACCGGCGCGCGGCAGTACGACCTCGTGGTCGGCGTCGGGTTCCTGATGGCCGACCAGGTGGCAGCAGTGGCGAAGCGGTTCCCCGACAAGAAGTTCGCGATCGTCGACTTCGCGGCCGCGGGTCTCAAGGGGAAGCCGAAGAACGCGCGCGGCATCCTGTTCGCGGAGCAGGACGCGGGCTGTCTCGCCGGTGTCGCTGCGGCGTGGTCGTCCAAGAGCGGCGTGATCGGCTCGGTCGGCGGACTGAAGATCCCGCCGGTCGACCACTACATCGCCGGGTACCAGTACTGCGCGAAGAAGTACAAGCCGGGCACCAAGACGCTCAACGACTACTCGCAGGACTTCGTCGACCAGGCGAAGTGCAAGGAGATCGCCCTCAACCAGATCCAGCAGGACGCCGACGTGATCTTCCAGGTCGCCGGCGCATGCGGACTCGGGGCGCTCCAGGCCGCGAAGGACTCCAAGGACTGGGGGATCGGCGTGGACGCCGATCAGTTCTACCTCGGCAAGCACGTCCTGACGAGCGCGTTGAAGAGGGTCGACGTCGGTGTGTTCGACACCATCAAGCTCGCAGGCTCGTCGAAGTGGAAGGGCGGCGTCGACGGCATCTACAGCGCCAAGAACGGCGGCGTCGGCGTCGGCAAGGTCTCGACGACCGCGCCGCGCCGCACCGCGCTGATCAACGTGCTCGGCAAGTGGCAGAAGGACCTCGCCTCCGGCAAGGTCAAGCCGCCGAGCACCGTCAAGTAAGGCGACAAGAGCAGCGGTTCGATCGATGGGCGGGCCTCGTGCCCGCCCATCGATCGTTTCGGTAGGCCGAGACCGGGGTAGACCGCGGGTATGCCACGCACGCGCCTTCTGGTCGCCTGCGCCGCGATCGTCGTTCTCGCTGCGCTCGCGGCGGGCTGTGGCGGGAGCGGTGACAGCGGAAGCAGCGGCTCCGACGTCAAGGTCGCGCTGGTCACCGACATCGGCGGCCTGAACGACCGCGGGTTCAACGCGCTCGCCAACGCAGGCCTCGAGCGCGCGGAGAAGGATCTCGGGATCCAGGGCCGCGTCTTCATCTCGAAGTCCGCGAGCGACTATGTCCCGAACCTCACGAGCGCCGCGCGCGACGGCTACGACCTGGTCATCGGCGTCGGTTTTCTCATGGGCGACGCCCTCTCGACCGTCGCGCAGCAGTTCCCCGACACCGATTTCGCGATCGTCGACTTCCCCTGGGCGGCACTCAAGGACAAGCCGCAGAACGTGCGTGGCCTTGTGTTCGCCGAGCAGGAGGCGGGCTACCTCGTCGGCGTCGCCGCCGCCACGGTCGCCGATGGCGGCAAGGTGAGCGCGGTCGGCGGCCAGGCCGTTCCGGCCGTCGTTGCGTTCCTGGCCGGCTACCGCGCTGGGGTGAAGGCCACCGACCCGGCCATGGACGTGCTCCAGGGCTACTCCCAGGACTTCGTCGACCAGGCGAAGTGCAAGGAGCTCGCGCTCACGCAGATCACGCGCGGTTCCAAGGCCGTGTTCGCCGCCGCCGGTGGGTGCGGGCTCGGCGCGCTCCAGGCCGCGAAGGAGCGAAACGCCTGGGGGATCGGCGTCGACAACGACCAGGCATTCCTCGGACCCTTCATGCTCACGAGCGCGACGAAGAAGGTCGACGTCGCGGTCTACGACACGATCCAGAGCGAGATCGACGACAAGTTCGAGGGCGGAACGGACAGCCTCTTCGACGTCGCGAACGGCGGCGTCGGCTACGGGAAGGTCAGCGCGGATGCGCCCGACCGCGACGCGCTGATCGAGAAGCTCGACGACGTGTCGAAGCAGATCGCCGACGGCAAGATCGACGTCCCGCGCGGGTAGTACGTCAGACTCTGTCCGTGGGGTCCAGGCACTAGAATCGCGCGACGATGCCCGAGCGCCCGCAAGTCCTCGAGATGAGGCACATCACGAAGCGCTTCCCGGGGATCGTCGCCAACGACGATGTGAGCTTCGACCTGCTCGAGGGCGAGGTGCATGCGCTCCTCGGCGAGAACGGCGCCGGCAAGTCGACGCTGATGAACATCCTCTACGGCCTGTACCACGCCGACGAGGGCGAGATCGTCATCAAGGGGACGCCCGTCCGGCTCGGCTCTCCCAGCGCGTCGATCGGGGCCGGCGTGGGGATGGTGCACCAGCACTTCATGCTCATTCCCGTGATGACGGTCGCGGAGAACATCGTCCTCGCCGAGGAGCCGACCCGCAGCGGAATCGTGTTCGACCTCCGCGAGGCCGAGCGGCGCGTGCGGGAGATCTCGGACCGCTTCGGGCTCGCCGTCGACCCGACGGCGAGGATCGAGGACATCACCGTGGGCCAGCAGCAGCGCGTGGAGATCTTGAAGGCGCTCTATCGCGAGGCCGACATCCTCGTCCTCGACGAGCCCACGGCAGTGCTCACGCCGCAGGAGGCCCAGGATCTCTTCGAGGTGATCCGCGGCCTCACCGCGCGCGGCAAGTCGGTCATCTTCATCACCCACAAGCTGAACGAGGTGCTCGACATCGCCGACAGGATCACCGTCCTGCGCCGCGGCAAGCTCGTCGAGACCTTGCCCGCCGAGGGGGCGACGGAGGCAAGCCTCGCGCGCCTGATGGTGGGACGAGAGGTGCTCCTCCGGGTGGAGAAGACCTCGGCCAAGCCCGGCAAGCCGCTGCTGCAGGTCGAAGGGTTGCGCGTCCACGACGACCGGGGCCTCGAGAAGGTGCGCGGCATCTCGTTCGAGGTGCGGGCCGGCGAGATCGTCGGCATAGCGGGCATCGACGGGAACGGCCAGACGGAGATGATCGACGCGCTCGCCGGGCTGCGGTCGATCGACTCCGGGACGGTGCGCATCGACGGCGACGACGTCACGCGCGACTCCGTCCACGGTCACTTCGAGGGAGGGCTCGGCCACATCCCGGAGGACCGCCAGCGCCGTGGGCTCGTCCTCGAGTACTCGATCGCGGAGAACATCGCGCTCCACGACTACCGTTCCGAGCCTGCGTCGCGGTACGGCTGGCTCTTCCCACGCCGGCTGATCGAGCGTGCCCGCTCGCTGATCAAGGCCTTCGACGTCCGCGGTGGGAGTCCGAGCACGCGCGCCGGCGCGCTCTCGGGCGGCAACCAGCAGAAGGTCGTGCTCGCCCGCGAGATCGAGCGCGACCCGAAGGTGCTGATCGCCGCTCAGCCCACCCGCGGCCTCGACGTCGGTGCGATCGAGTTCGTGCACCGCAGGCTGATCGAGGAGCGCGACGAGGGACGCGCCATCCTCCTCGTGTCGCTCGAGCTCGAGGAGGTGCTCTCCCTCTCCGACCGGATCCTCGTGCTGTACGAGGGCGAGATCGCGGGCGAGTTCCCGCCGACTGCGAGCGAGGAAGAGCTCGGCATCGCGATGACGGGCGCCGGCCGGGGCGAGGTCGCAGCGTGAGCGACGCGGGCGGCATGCCGCCCACGCAACCGTTTGGTCAGCCAGCGGCGTCCCCGCCCGAGGAAGGGGGCGAGAGCTTCGCGTCCCGCATCGCGCTCGCACAACGCGCGGGCGGTGCCGTCGCGCCGCTGCTCACGGTGCTCCTCGCGTTCGTGATGGGCGGGGTGGTGGTGCTCATCACCACCGGGAAGAACCCGATCAACACGTATCGCGCGATCTTCGACGGCTCCGGCCTCATCTGGTTCTTCCAGATCCCCTGGGACACCGGCTCGGACGCCGCCTTCAACCTCCAGCAGACGCTGATCCTGACGACGACGCTGATCCTCGTCGGGCTCGCCGTCGCGTTCGCGTTCCGCTGCGGTCTGTTCAACATCGGCGGCCAGGGCCAGTACCTCGCGGGTGCAATCATCGCGGTTTGGGTCGGCTCGTCGTTCGAAAGCATGAGCCCGATCCCGCACGTCGTCCTCGTGCTCCTGGTCGGCACGCTCGCAGGAGCGCTCCTCGCCGGAATCGCCGGATTCCTCAAGGCGACCGTCGGCGCCCACGAGGTGATCACGACGATCATGCTCAACTGGGTCGTGATCTGGGTCGGGCAGTTCCTGTTCGGGCTCGGTGGGCCGCTCCAGAACGACACGCAGACGTCGGTCCCCGTGTCGAACGACGTCGTCGAGGGGGCCAAGCTCCACGTCTTCTGGGGCGACGCGCTGCTCCAGGGCCTCCATATCGGCTTCTTCATCGCTGTCGGCTCGCTTGTCGTCTACTGGGCGCTCCTGAATCGCACGACGCTCGGGTACGGCGTCAAGGCGGTCGGCTTCAACCCGGAGGCAGCGCGGTACGGCGGGATCAGCGTCGCCCGCAACTACTTCCTCGCGATGGCAATCTCCGGCGCGTTCGCAGGGATCGCGGGTGCGATCGACATCCTCGGCTGGCAGTTCCGGCTTTCGACAGGGGACATCAAGGCGTCGGCAGCGTCGGGCATCGCCTTCACGGGCATCGCGGTCGCGCTGCTCGGCCGCAACACAGCGGTGGGAACCTTCTTCGCGGCACTGCTCTTCGGCGCACTCCTCACCGGGACGTCGACCCGGAACCTCGACCCGTCGATCTTCCAGCCGGAGCTCGCGTCGAACCTCACGCTGCTGATCCAGGGCCTCGTGATCCTCTTCATCGGCCTCGACTTCGTCATTCTCTGGCTCCTGGCGCGCATGCGCGGGAAACGCGTGGCGATATGACGAGCGTCGCCCTACCCGCCGTCGCGGCCCGGAATCCGCTCCGGACGCTCGCGTGGGGCGGCATCGTGGTCGGCCTCGTGGCGGCGTTCGTCGCCCTGCCGCCCATCTCGGCGCGCTCGTGGATCCCGAGTCTGCTGCTCGCGCTCCTCGCCGCGTTCGCAGGCATCTTCGTGTTCACGAGAGGCGACCGGCGGTTCGGCATGTACGCGGTCGCCACGGCGATCCTCGCCTTTGCCCTCGCATACCTCGCGACGCGCTCGTCGATCGGGAAGCTCGAGACGGTCGTCGTCTGGTCTGCGCTCTTCGCGGCGATGCTCCGCTACGCGACGCCGCTCATCTTCGCCGCTCTCGGCGGGATGTTCTCGGAGCGCTCGGGCGTCGTGAACATCGGGCTCGAGGGAATGATGCTGATGGGCGCGTTCTTCGGGATCCTGGCCGCGGACAAGCTCGACTCGTGGGTGCTCGGCCTCCTGATCGCGATCCTCGCCGGCGGCGCTGCGGCGCTGCTGCACGCGGTCTGGTCGATCCACTTCCGCGCCGACCAGATCATCTCCGGCTTCGCGGTGAACGTCCTCGCGGCCGGCCTGACCGGATACCTGTTCATCGACATCTACGGACAGGAGGGGACGCCGAGCGACATCCCCAGCATCCCGAACATCCACCTCGCGTTTCTCGACGGCGTGCCGTTCCTCGGGGACATCTTCGGGAACCTCAACCTGATGATCTGGCTGGCGCTGATCCTGGTCCCGGTCTCGTGGTTCGTACTCTTTCGGACGCCGCTCGGCCTCCGAATTCGCGCCGTCGGCGAGCACCCGCGGGCCGCCGACACGGTCGGCATCGACGTCTACAAGATCCGCTACGGCGCCGTGGTCGCCTCGGGCATGCTCGCTGCGGCCGGAGGCACATTTCTGTCGATCGGGTTCGTCAACTCGTTCACCGAGGGCATGACCTCCGGCAGGGGCTACATCGCGCTCGCGGCGGTGATCTTCGGCAACTGGCGTCCGTACGGAGCCTTCGCAGCCTGCCTCCTGTTCGGCTTCTCGAGCGCGCTTGCGGACCGCCTTCCCGAGTACTCGGACTCGGCGGCCGTGCTCTTCCAGGCGCTCCCGTACGTCCTCACGCTGATCGCCGTCGCCGGGGTCATCGGGCGGTCGATCCCGCCGGCGGCGGACGGCAAGCCGTACAAGAAGCAATAGGGGCATGGCCGCGAACGCCGTCACGCGCACGGAGGACCGCACATCCGGCAACGGCCGAGCGCTGGCAAGCGTCGTCGTGGGGCTCGCCGCGACCGCCACGATGCCGCTCGCGATCGTCGCCACCCGCTACTCCGGCTCGTACGAGCTCCTGCACGCCGGCGTTGCGATCCCCGTGGCCGTCCTGCTCGGCGCGCTCGCGATCGGCATCGCGCGCGGTGCGCTGCGACTCGACGACATGCGTCTCGGCCGTGCGGGCGGTCGGCGGACGGCACGCCTGGGGCAGGCCCTCGGCGTGCTGGGGATCTCGCTCGCGGCGACGTGCGCCGTCGCGCTCGCCGTCTACGGAATCCTCACGTACCTCGGCGAGCGCTAGACCGATTCGCCGTCGGCGGATCGCGACTACACTCCCGGATTCGTGTTCGAGATCGGTTCCAGTCTCCGCGAGGCGCGCGTCCGCCAGCACCTCGAGTTCGAGGAGCTCGAGGGACAGACCAAGGTGCGAGCGAAGTACCTCCGCTACCTCGAGGAGGAGCGGTTCGAGCAGCTTCCCGGCCATGCGTACACGAAGGGCTTCCTCCAGGTGTACGCCGACGCCCTGGGCCTCGACGGTCGGCTCTACGTCGAGGAGTACAACATGCGGTACGTCGGCGGCGGGAGTGGTGCCATCGAGGAGGGGAGCGCCCCGCGCATGCCACGCGCGCCGGTGGGTCGCCAGAGGCGCAGGCGGAACCGGCGCGAGTCCGGCACGGTCGGCGTCGCGCTCGCTGCGATCCTGCTGGTCACGGCGCTCGTGATTGCCGCGTGGCGCTTCGGCGGCCACGACGAGCCGCAGGTCGACGGCGTGAACGCGCCCAAGGCCCGCACCACGGCGGCCACCAAGCGAACGGCGACACAGCAGCAGGTGGTCGTCACCATTCATGCGCTCCGCGGCCCGTCGTTCATGGAGGTCCGCGCGGGCAACGGCACGCCGCTCTACACCGGCACGCTCGAGAAGGGGCAGACCCAGCGGTTCACGAAGAAGTCACTGTCGCTCTCGGTCGACCGACCGCGCAACGTCGTCGTGAAGGTGAACGGCGCGCGGTACGTGTTCCCGGCGGGCGGCCGGGCGCTCACGGTCTCCGGAGCGACGGCCGTCAGCGGGTGAGCCACCGGCCGCGCGCGATCGTCGTCGTCACGGGCAGCGAGCTCGTGCGCGGTGAGCGCACTGACCGAAACGGCCCGTTCTACGCCCGCGAGGCGCTCTCGCTCGGTCTCGTGCCGGAGCGGATCGTGATCGTCGGGGACGATCCGAATGACCTCGAGGCGGCGCTTCGTGCCGCGGAGGACGCCGACATCTGCCTCGTGTCCGGCGGGCTCGGGCCGACGCACGACGATCGTACGGTCGAGCTCGTCGCCAGGGTCGCCGAGGCCCCGCTCCGCGTCGATCCGGCGCTCGAGACCACGATCGAAGGGATCTCGCGCAGAGTCGCCGAGCGGCTCGGCCGGCCGTACGGTGACTTCGCGCCCGGGGTGACGAAGCAGGCGACCGTGCCCGAGGGATCGGTGGTCGTCGGAATCGCGGGCACCGCTCCAGGGCTCGTCGTCCCGGGTCGGCGCTGCGTCTACGTCGTCATGCCCGGCCCGCCGGGCGAGCTCCGCCGGCTCTGGCCGGCGGCCGTCGCCAGCGAGCCTGTGCAGGCCGTGCTCGCGCGCACGACGCCGCCCGGCCGGCGAGTGCTCCGCTTCTACGGCGTCAGCGAGTCGGCCGTGGCACGTGCGCTCGCGGAGGCCGGGGGCGACGGCGACGGCGTCGAGGCGACGATCTGTGCGCGCGACTTCGAGATTCACGTCGACCTCGTGGTCGAGCCGGGGGCCGAGGCGCGTGCCGACACCCTCGAAGGCGCCTTCCTCGACCCGCTCCGTTCGTACCTCTTCACCCAGGACGAGCAGTCCGTCGCGGAGATGGTCCTCGACCTCTGCCGCGCGCGCGGACTGCGCTTGGGGACGGCCGAGTCGTGCACCGGTGGGCTCGTCGCCGCGCGCCTGACCGACGTTCCCGGCTCGAGCGACGTCTTCGCGGGTGCGGTCGTCGCCTACGCGGACGAGGTCAAGATCGCCCAGCTCGGGGTGCCCGCTGCCCTGATCCAGGCACACGGCGCCGTCTCCGCGGAGGTCGCGGCGGCGATGGCGGCGGGTGTGAGGGAGCGGCTGAGCGTCGACGTCGGCGTCGCGGTGACCGGCGTCGCCGGCCCGGACGGCGGCACGGAGGCGAAGCCCGTCGGGCTCGTGTACTTCCACGTCTCGACGCCAAACGCCGAGCGCGGGGGGGAGTTTTCGCTCCCGGCCGACCGTGACACGGTCCGCTCGCGGGCGACGGTCGGCGCGCTGCATCTCGCGCGGCGCGTCCTGACACAGAGTCGGCACGAAGACGTATGACTTCCGCGGGTAGCGTCGGAGGCGATGAGCGCCTTCGGCTCTTCCTCGCACTCGAGCTTCCGCCCGCCATGCTGGACGACCTCACCGAGTGGGGCGCGACGAACCTGTCGGGCGGCGGCCGCGTCGTTCCGCGGGAGCATCTGCACGTCACACTCGCGTTCCTCGGCAGCCGCCCTGCAGCGGAGGTCGACTCGATCGTGCGCGTCCTGCGAGACGCCGTCGCGGCCGGACCGGAGCCGATCGTGCTCGAGCCCACGCGCTGGCGCGAGACGCGGAGCGTCGGGATGCTCGTCCTCGCCGACCACGACGGCGCCGCGACGCGGCTCGCAGGCCGATGTCACGCCGGCCTGGAGACGCTCGGCGTCTACCGGCAGGAGGCGCGGCCGTGGCTGCCGCACCTCACCCTGCTCCGATTCCGCGAGCGGCCGCGTCTGGAGCCCCCGCTGCCCGGGACGGGAACATTCGTTCCGTCCGACGCGGCTGCTTACCTTTCTCGACTGCACCCGACCGGAGCCCGGTACGAGGTGCTGGAACGCGTCTCGCTGATCGCAGGAGGATGATTCGATGAACCGGGAGGAAGCGCTCGACGTCGCGCTCGGCCAGATCGAGCGGCAGTTCGGCAAGGGCTCGGTGATGCGCATGAGCGACGCCGCCCA
>Ga0105242_10002467_pt1 | contig 14516 bp, 14 predicted proteins | sample KBSM24metaG_FD_81521 | JGI IMG/M metagenome (GOLD analysis project Ga0105242, IMG submission 81521) | Miscanthus rhizosphere microbial communities from Kellogg Biological Station, Michigan, USA - KBS M2-4 metaG | ecosystem: Host-associated > Plants > Roots > Rhizosphere > Soil | place...
CGCCACGGGCGCGGCGCTGGCCTTCGTGTTGCCGGTGTACCCGGTGCTGTGTCTTGCGGCGCTGATGACGGGCGGCGCTTCGGGCGCGGCGCTGATCGCGCTGCAGCGCCACGTGGGCCGCGCCGCGCACGACGCCACGCAGCTGCGCCGGGTGTTCAGCTGGCTGGCCATCGGCCCGGCGGCATCGAACTTCCTGGGGCCCTTCTTCGCGGGCCTCTTGATCGACCATGCGGGCGCGCTGGTGGGGGAGGGCGCGGGCAGCACGGCGGGCTACCGCGCCGCCTTCGCCATGCTGGCGGCGCTGCCGCTAGCCACCTGGTTCTGGGTGCGTGCCACGGTGGAGCTGCCGCCGGTCGAGGCTGCACCCACCGACGGGCCGCGCCCCCGCGCCTGGGATCTGCTGGCCGAGCCGCGCTTTCGGCGCCTGCTGCTGGTCAACTGGCTGCTCTCGTCGTGCTGGGACGTGCACACCTTCGTCGTGCCGCTGCTGGGGCACGAGCGCGGGCTGTCGGCCTCGGTGATCGGCACCATCCTGGGCGGTTTCGCCATCGCGGCGGCGGTGGTGCGCATGCTGATGCCGCTGCTGGCCGCGCGCCTGAGCGAGGCGGTGGTGGTGGCGGGCGCGATGGTGGTCTCCGCGCTGCTCTTCGGCATCTATCCGCTGCTACCCACGGCGCTGTCGCTGGGCATCTGCTCGGTGCTGCTCGGCTTTTCGCTGGGTTCCGTGCAGCCCATGATCATGAGCATGCTGCACCAGATCACGCCGCACCACCGCCACGGCGAGGCGCTGGGCCTGCGGCTGATGACCATCAACGCGTCCAGCGTGCTGATGCCGGTGCTGTTCGGCACGGCCGGCGCGCTGATCGGCGTGGGCGGGCTCTTCTGGGTGGTGGGCGCCACGGTGGGCGCGGGCGCCCGGATGGCCTGGCGCATGGAGCCCGCCGGGCCGGCCGCGCCCTGAGCGGGCCGGTCAGCCCTGCTGCTTCATCGCGGTGACTTCGATCTCGATCTTCATGCGCGGATCGAGCAGCCGGGCCGAGATCATCATCGCCGCCGGGCGCACCGCGCCGAAGTACTTCTGCAGCACCGGCCAGCAGGCCTCGAAGTCTCCGCCGTCGGGCAGCACGTAGGTCACCCGCACCACGTCGGCCAGGCTGGAGCCGGCCTGGCGCAGCGCCTGATCGATGTTCTTCAGGCACTGCTCGGCCTGTGCCGCGACGCCGTCTTCGATGGTCATCGTGGCGTAGTCGAAACCCGTGGTGCCCGAGACGAAGACGAACGGCCCTTGCGCGACCGCGCGCGAATAGCCGATCTGCTCTTCGAAGACGGAGCCGGAACTGATGAGCTGGCGCTGCATGGCGGCGGCCCTGGTCAGATCTTGTAGAACGCCTTGATGACGTCCCAGGCTTGCTGGGGCTCGTCGACGTAGTGGAAGAGCTTCAGGTCGGCTTCCGAGATGGTGCCTTGCTCCACCAGCGCGTCGAAGTTGACCAGCTTCTTCCAGAACTCGGAGCCGAACAGCACGATGGGCACGGCCTTGGCCTTGCTGGTCTGCACCAGGGTCAGCACCTCGAAGAGCTCGTCCAGCGTGCCGAAGCCGCCGGGGAAGGCCACGAGCGCTTTGGCCCGCATCATGAAGTGCATCTTGCGCAGCGCGAAGTAGTGGAACTTGTAGCTGAGCGACGGCGAGATGAAGCGGTTGCCGCTTTGCTCGTGCGGCAGCGCGATGTTCAGGCCCACGTTCAGCGCGCCCACTTCGTGCGCGCCGCGGTTGGCCGCTTCCATGATGCCGGGGCCGCCGCCGGTGCAGATGTAGAGGCGCTCGGCCGGGGACTGGGCCTCGCTGTGCTCGGCCACGATGCGCGCGAACTGGCGGGCCAGGTCGTAGTAGCGGGCGTTCTTCACGGCCAGCTGCGCGCGGGCGATGCGGGCCGCGTCGCCGCTGGCCTCGGCGGCCTGCAGCTGCTCGGCGGCCTCTTCGGGCGAGAGAAAGCGCGCGCTGCCGTAGACGACCACGGTGTTTTCGATCCCCTGCGCAGTCTGGCCCAGGTCGGGCTTGAGCATTTCCAGCTGGAAGCGGATGCCGCGCGTTTCCCGCCGCAGCAGGAACTCGGGATCGGCGAACGCGAGCCGGTAGGCGTCGGCGTGCAGCGGGTTGCCGTTGATGGCGTGGTTCTGCAGCTCGGCCCAGGCATTGGCCAGGCGGCTGTCGTTCAGGTCGTTGGTGGCTTCCATGGCGAAACGGGAAAAGTGATGAGGGGCAAATCCGGCAATAGCGCCCGCGCTCTGTGCGCGGGCAGCTACGGAAGTGATAGTAACGCCGCCAGGGAGGGTTAGCCGCGCAGTGCGGGCCAGAGCAGCGCGACGGTCTGCAGGCCCACCCAGGTCATCAGCAGGGAGCCGCAGACGTGGACCAGCGCCGTGCCGCCCGCCAGCAGCCAGCGCTGTTCCACCAGCATGCCCACCACCTCGGCCGAGAAGCTGGAGAAGGTGGTGAGGCCGCCGAGGAAGCCGGTGACGAGCAGCAGGCGCCAGGCCGGATCGAGCTGTGGCAACTGCTGGAACACGCCGACGCACACGCCGATCAGGTAGCCGCCGATGAGGTTGGCCGCCAGCGTGCCCCAGGGGATCAGCGAGCTGCCGGTGCTGAGCCACAGGCCCAGCTGCCAGCGCAGCAGGGCGCCCAGGCTGGCGCCGATGGAAATGGAAAGAACGGGAAGCATGGCGGGCAATGCTAGCGGCGTTCCCTCGCAGCCGCTTCAGTGCCCGTCGGCTGGGGCAATGCGTTGCCAGGCGGCCACGGCGGCCAGCGTAGCCCGCATCTGTACGGTATGCGCGAAGCGGAAGGCCTCGCCATGGACGGTTTCGTCGGGGAATTCGGTGATGAGCGTGACGGCGGCGTCGTGCGCACGCTCGGTGATGGTGTAAGGGAAGCCGTGCAGCGTGTCGAACGGAATCGGGCCGGCGTGCCGCTCGTAGAGCGCCAGCTGGCGCGCGTTGAATTCGGCCAGGCCCGGCACGTCGTGCAATGCTTCGGTCACTGCCTGGATGAGTGCCCTGGCCTGGTCTCCGTGGCCGGCATGGTGCCGCAGGATCAGGAAGAAGCCCTTGGGCAGCATCCAGGGCTCGAAGCCGCGCGGCACGTAGCCGGAGAGCGGGCGCGTCCATTCGTGCGCCGGGTAGCCGTGCAGGTTGACGTGCAGGCCGGCACCGGAGAGCGCCAGCGCCTCTTCGCGCGCGGCGCGCTCGTGCAGCGGCAGGGGCGCGCTGCGGTACTCGATGTCGTCGCCCAGGGCGCTGTAGCGCGCCGCATGGTGCATGTGATGGGGATGCTGCGCGCACAGCTCGCGGTGCAGAGCGTAGCCATCGGGGTTCTCCAGCGCGATCAGCGCGAAGTGCGCGTCGGGCTGCCCCTGCAGCGTCTGGGCGGCGCGCAGCGCACCGACCACGCCCGAGGTCTCGTTCGCGTGCTGGCCGGCGCTGATGAGCACGGGCGCGCTCCTGCCCGGCTGGTAGAGGCCGTGCACGGTGCGGCCCTGGCGCGAGGTGGCGCCAAAGCGCTTCACACCAGGCCGCGCGAGCGCTTCCAGCACATGCGCGATGCGCCCAGGTGCGGCAGCCTGCTGCAGGGCGTGCAGGGGTTGCCCGGGTGTGTCGGACTCGGCCCAGGCGGCGGCGTCCTGCGCCGCCATGTCGAAGCGCTGCAGCGCGATGCGCAGGCGGGGTGGGCCGTCGGCCGCCAGCGGGCGCACGTCGGGCACCACCTGGCCGGGCTGCAGGCAGCGGTCGCCCGTTGGCCGGCCGGAATGCTGCTGGAACCATTCGAGCAGCGAGAAGTAGAGGTCTTCGTGAAGCGCCTCGTGCGTGCTGACGCGTTCGTCGCCCACGGGCAAGGCGTATTCCAGGCCGGGCGTGTCGATGCGGATCTGCAGGCGCTCGAAATACGGTTCTTTCCGGCCCCAGGGCTGCGCCTGCACGCTGTGCAGGGCCAGTGCGAAGAGCTGTTCATAGTCGGTGGCTTGCGGCGCGTCCAGCCGGTCCGCGGCGCCGGGCGTGCTGCCCACGCGCAGCCAGCCGGTGGGGGAGAGCTGCGGCTGGCCGATGGCGTCGCTATGACGGCGGTTGGGCGCGAAGACGCTGCTGTGGTGCAGGCTGCCGTCCTCGAGCGTGGCTTCGACCTCGTAATGCAGCGCAGCCAGGTCGTCCCCGCTGGCGGTGGGCAGGGGCTCGAACCGCAGTGCGCCTTCGGTCAGCAGGCCGGCGAGCGGGTAGGCCTCCATCAGGAAGCGCCGTTCCGAAGCCGGCGCGGCGCTGGGGTAGCGCACCACGGCCTGGGCGATCTGCGCGATGTCCAGCGCTTCCAGGAAGTGGTGCAGCAGCGGCTTGTAGGCGCTGTGAAAGCGCGCCTGCACGCCGGCCCGGGCCAGGGCCTGCTCGGCGGCACGCCGCGCCGCGGCGTCTTCGAACAGCCAGCCCTGCACGTGCGCGCCGGCCCATTCGGGCTGGCTGAAGCGCTCGACCCAGGTGGCCAGCGTGCGCGGCACGGTGGCGTCGATCAGCAGCCGGTCTTCGGCGGGGAGGGGTCTCGTCATGAATCAGGCTCCGATGCGCGCGCTGCGGCCGTGCTGCCTGCGCGGTTTGCTATGGTTTTTGAGGCGGTGCAGGGGCTGGAGGTGCGCGTGGTCTCAGGAGTCGCGCTCGTCGCTGTGCACGATGCGGCTCAGGCTGCCCGGCACGTCCTTGCCGGCGCGGCGGGCGCGGAAGAGCGCCGCGCGCATCAGGAAGATGTTGGTCACCGGTACGGTGATGGCGATGAAGAGTGCGATCAGCAGCGCGTGCATGGCCAGACCCCCGCTCTGTAGCGAGAAATAGAGGATGGTGCCGTGCATGATGCACCAGCAGCCCAGGGTGGCGATGACGGAGGGCGCGTGGACGCGCTCGAAGTACGTCTTCAACCGCAACAGGCCCAGCGAGCCCAGCAGCGCGATCAGCGAGCCCGCCAGCACCAGCACGGCGATGGCGATTTCGGCCCAGAGCGGCAGCGTGCTTTCGGTCATTCGATCACCTCGCCGCGCAGCAGGAACTTGGCCATGGCCGTGGAGCTGGCGAAGCCCAGCAGGGCGATCAGCAGCGCGGCCTCGAAGTAGTTGGTACTGCCGTAATAGATGCCCAGCACCAGCATGATGAGCATGCCGTTGAGATACGTGCAGTCCAGCGCCAGCACGCGGTCTTGCGCCGAGGGCCCGCGCAGCACGCGGATCAGGCAGCAGGCCATGGCCAGCGCCAGGATGAAGAGGGCGATGGGCAGGGCCCACGAGAGCACCGGGCTGGTCATTCGAAGATCTCCATCAGCGGGCGTTCGTAGCGCTGTTTGATGTGGTCGATGAGCTCCTGCGGATCGCCCACCTCCAGCGCATGCAGCAGCAGCACCGAGCGGTCCAGCGACAGCTCGGCCCACGAGGTGCCGGGCGTGATGCAGACGATCACCGCCAGCACGGCCAGGGCATTGGGGTCTCGCAGGTCCAGCGGGATGTGCACGAAGCAGGACGGGTGGCGGCGCAGCGACGGAAACGCCAGGAAGCGCACCACCGCCCAGTTAGACGCGGCGGTGTCCGCCACCACGGTGGCCGCCAGCCGCAGGACCGTGCCGGGCTTGCGCACCCGCACGGGCAGCGGCCGCAGCCCGCGGGTCAGCACCGGAATGACGACGGCCACCAGCGTGGCCAGCACCAGCTGCCCGGCGCCGAGCGAGCCGTTGAGCAGCAGCCAGGTGGCGAAGAGCGCCACCGACAGCAGGGGGGCGGGGAAAATGCGTCGTAGCAGGTTCATGGCGTGCCTCCTGCAATGCCCTGGACGGCGGCGGCATCCGCCGGGGCGCCGCTCGAGACCGGGCCGGGCACGGGGCGTGCGGACATCACGGCGCGTACATAGGTCGATGGGGCATGCAGCACGTTGGCCGTGGCCTGCATGTAGCGCATCACGCTGTCGGCACGCACGGTGAGCACCACGCAGGCGGCCAGCAGCACGGCGATGGGCAGGCCCTCGGCCACGCGCAGCTGCGGCGTGGGCCGGTCGTGGCTGGCCCAGAAGTGGCGGATGCCGGCCCGCGTGAGCGCGATCAGCGCCATCAGCCCGGTGGCGATCAGCAGGGCCACCAGCGTCCAGCCCGGCAGGCCCGGCTGGTTGCCGGCCGACGAGCCCAGGCCCAGCGGGTTGAGCAGCGCGGTCAGCATGGCGAACTTGCCGACGAAGCCCGAGAGCGGCGGCAGCCCGGCGATGACCAGCGTGCAGGTGAGGAAGGCCAGCCCCAGGAAGGCAGCGGCGGCCGGGATGACGCGGCCGATGAGCGCGACCTCGTCCTCGTCCAGGTTGATGCCCGTGGTCGGCATCAGTTGGGCGTTGAGGAAGGGCGCGTCGCCGTCGGTCTCGTAAGGTGCGAGCGAGGCACCGTCGTTGCGCCAGCGGTCGATCAGATCGGCCAGCAGGAAGAGGGCGCTCACCGCCAGCGTGGAGCTGGGCAGGTAGTAGAGCAGCCCGGCGGTGAGCACGTTCTGCCCGAACCCGGCCGCCGCCAGCAGCGTGCCCGACGAGAGGATGGCCGCATACCCCGCCAGATTGGCGAGCCGCTGCGAGCCCAGCATGCCGATGGCCGCGAACGCCATGGTGACCATGCCGGCGCCGATGAGCCAGAGGCTGCCGAAGAGGGCCGATGCCCCGGCCTCGCTGCTGAACATCAGCGTCCAGAGGCGCAGCAGGGTATAGACGCCCACCTTGGTCATGAGCGCGAAGAGCGCTCCCACCGGCGCCGTCGCCGCGCTGTAGGCCGGTACCAGCCAGAAGTTGAGCGGCCAGACGGCGGCCTTGATGAGGAAGGCCGTGGCCAGGATGCCCGCCGCCGCATGCAGCAGGCCCCGGTCGGCCTCTGCCACCTGCGGAATGCTGCGCGCCAGATCGGCCATGTTCAGCGTGCCGGTGATGCCGTAGAGCATCGAGGCGCCGATGAGGAAAAGCGACGAGGCCGCCAGGTTGATGGCGATGTAGTGCAGGCCCGACTGGATGCGCGTGCGGCCCGAACCATGCAGCACCAGCCCGTAGGAGGCGGCGAGCATGATCTCGAAGAACACGAACAGGTTGAACAGGTCGGCCGTGAGGAAGGCACCCGCCAGCCCCATCAGCTGGAACTGGAACAGCGGGTGGTAATGGACGCCCGCACGGTGCCAGCGCGAGGCGGCGAAGACGATGGAGCACAGCGCGATGCCGCTGGTCAGCACCAGCATCAGGGCCGAGAGGCGGTCCAGCACCAGCACGATGCCGAAGGGCGCGGGCCAGTTGCCCGGCAGATACACGCCCATCGACGCGGGGGCGCCGGCCTTGTGCGTCCACTGCATGAGGGCGATGGCGATGATCAGGCCCAGCAGCGTGGAGGCCATGTTCACGCCCAGCTTGAGCCGCTGGCGCTCCTCGCGCAGCAGCAGCATCAGCGCGCCCGTGAGCAGCGGCAGCATGATGGGCGCCAGCATCAGGTGCGGCATCAGCGAGGAGATGAAGGATGCCCAGGCGGTCATGGCATCTCCTGCAGGTCTTTGGCGCGGTCGCCGTCCACGTGGTCGGTGCCGGCGATGCCGCGCGAGGCCAGCAGCACGACCAGGAAGAGCGCCGTCATGGCGAAGCCGATGACGATGGCCGTGAGCACCAGGGCCTGGGGCATGGGGTCGGCGTAGTGCTGCAGATCCTGCGGCACGCCGGCGATCAGCACTGGCTCCTTGTCGACGGCCAGGCCCAGCCGGCCCATGCTGAAGATGAACAGGTTGACTGCGTACGACAGCAGCGACAGGCCCATGATGACCTGGAAGGTCCGTGGGCGCAGCAGCAGCCAGACGCCCGAGCCGGTGAGCACGCCGATGGCGATGGCGAGAACGATTTCCATCAGCGGCCTCCTGCGGTGAGTGGGTTGGGGGCGGGTGCCGTGGCGGGGGCTTCAGCGCCTCCGGACGCTTCGGCGGCTTCTTCCATCAGGCGCGCGTGGTAGCGGTGGCCGCGCACGGATTGGTGGGCGATGGCCGTGAGCATCAGCAGCGTGGAGCCGACGACGATGGCGAACACGCCGATATCGAAGAAGAGCGCGCTGGCGACGTGGATCTCTCCGATCACCGGCAGCGTGAGATGCGCCGTGTGGCTGGTGAGGAAGGGGTACCCCAGCACCACCGCGCCCGCCCCGGTGGCCAGCGCGAAGAGCAGGCCCACGCCGATCCAGCGGCGCGGGTAGAGCGGCAGGTGCGCCTCCACCCATTCGGTGCCCGAGATGATGTACTGCAGCAGCAGCGCCACCGACAGCACCAGCCCCGCCACGAAGCCGCCGCCCGGCTGGTTGTGGCCGCGCATGAAGAGGTAGAACGACACCAGCAGCGCGAAGGGCAGCAGCAGCCGCACCAGCACGGCAGGCACCATCAGGTAGCCGATGGCGGTGTCGGAGGCGTTGCGCGGGTTCAGGAGATCGGTCTGCAGGTCGGCCGGCAGCAGGCGCTGCTGCTCGGGCAGGTCCATGGTTTCGCGTGCAGGACGGAAGCGGCGCAGCAGCGCATACACGGTGAGCGCGACGATGCCCAGCACCACGATCTCGCCGAAGGTGTCGAAGCCGCGGAAGTCCACCAGCACCACGTTGACCACGTTGGTGCCGCCGCCTTCGGTCAGCGCGCGTTCGAGGAAGAAGGTCGACGTGCTGTCGGCGAACGGTCGGCTCATCATGGCGAACGCCAGCCAGGCCATGCCGCCGCCCGCCGCCAGGGCGATCAGCAGATCGCGCAGGCGCCGCGCACGCGCCGCGGCCTGGCTCACACCGGCGCCGCGCAGGCTCTCATCGCGCCGGGGCAGCCAGCGCAGGCCCAGCAGCACCAGCACGGTGGTGACGATCTCGACCACCAGCTGCGTCAATGCCAGATCGGGGGCGGAGAACCAGAGGAAGGTGATGCAGACGCAGAGCCCCGTGGCGCCCAGCAGCGTGAGAGCGGCCAGCCGGTGGTACTTGGCCTGCCATGCGGCGGTGACGGCACAGATCGCGCCCAGCGCCCAGAGCAGCACGAAGGTGGGCGAGAGCGCCAGCGTGCCCCGGTCGCCCAGCTGCAGCCCTTGCGTCCAGAGCGGCATGGTGCCGGCCGCGAGCGAGGCCAGCACCAGCCAGAGCATCTGCCACTGCAGCCGCTGCGTGGAGAGGAGCTGGCGGCCGGCGCGGCCCGCCTGCGTGAGCAGGGCCATGGCGCCTTCGAAGATCCGCTGGCCGCTGATGCGGTACATGAGCGGCGGTGCATCCACGTGGCCGGCCTTGCGCTGCCAGCGCAGCAGCAGGTAGAGGGCGATGCCGCCCGCCATGGCGATGATGCTCATCACCAGCGGCGTGTTGAAGCCGTGCCAGATGGCCAGGCTGTATTCGGGCAACTCGCCCCCTACCACCGGCAGCGCGGCGGCGGCGAGGTACTTGCCTACCGACCAGGAAGGGAAGATGCCCACCACCAGGCAGGCCAGCACCAGCAGTTCGACCGGCACGCGCATCCAGTGCGGCGGCTCGTGCGGCTCGCGGGGCAGGTCGGTGGCGCGCGGGCCCCAGAACACATCCACGATGAAGCGCAGCGAATAGGCCACGCTGAACACGCCGGCGATGGTGGCCGCGATGGGCAGGGCCATGGAGACGAAGGGCGTGGCGTTGATATAGACGGTCTCCGCGAAGAACATTTCCTTGGACAGGAAACCGTTGAGCAGCGGCACGCCGGCCATCGACGCGCTCGCCACCATCGCCAGCGTGGCCGTCACCGGCATCATGGTGCGCAGGCCCGAGAGCCGGCGGATGTCGCGCGTGCCCGATTCATGATCCACGATGCCCGCCGCCATGAAGAGCGAGGCCTTGAAGGTCGCGTGGTTCATGATGTGGAAGACGGCGGCCACCGCCGCCAGCGGGCTGTTGAGCCCCAGCAGCAGCGTGATGAGGCCCAGGTGCGAGATGGTGGAATAGGCCAGCAGGCCCTTGAGGTCATGCTGGAACATGGCCGCGTAGCCGCCCACCAGCAGCGTGCACATGCCGGCGCCGCCCACCAGCCAGAACCAGGGCTCGGTGCCGCCCAGCACCGGCCAGAAGCGGGCCAGCAGGAAGACGCCCGCCTTCACCATCGTCGCCGAATGCAGATAGGCCGAGACCGGCGTGGGCGCGGCCATGGCGTTGGGCAGCCAGAAGTGGAACGGGAACTGCGCGCTCTTGGTCAGCGCGCCCAGCAGCACTAGCACCAGGGCCGTGAGGTAGAGCGGATGGTGGCGCACCTGTTCGGCGGCGGCCAGCACGTGATCCAGGTCGTAGCTGCCCACGATGTGGCCTATCACCAGCATGCCGGCCAGCATGCAAAGGCCGCCGGTGCCGGTCACCGTGAGCGCCATGCGCGCGCCGCGGCGCGCGTCCTTGCGGTGGTGCCAGTAGCCGATCAGCAGAAAGGAGAAAAGGCTCGTCAGCTCCCAGAAGAAGGCGAGCTGGATGATGTTGCCCGACAGCACGACGCCCGTCATGGCGCCCATGAAGGCCATGAAGAACGAGAAGAAGCGCGGCACCGGGTCGGCCGCCGACATGTAGTAGCGCGCGTAGAGCACCACCAGCGAGCCGATGCCCAGCACCAGCATGCAGAACATCCAGGCGAAGCCATCCATGCGGATGACGAGGTTCAGCCCCAGCGAGGGCAGCCAGGTGATCTCCTGCCGCAGCACCCCGCCCGCCGCGACATCGGGAAAGCACAGTGCCACCTGCACCGTGCAGAACACCGCGATCGCACCGGCGAGCGTCGATTCGGCATTGCGGGCATTGGCGGGCAGCAGGGCGGCCAGCACGCTGCCCAGGAACGGCAGAAGGACGAGGAGGATGAGTGGCATGTGCGTTCCATTCTACGGGCACGCATTTCAAGCCGCTATGAAAACCTGAGCGGCAGACGGCCATTGGCCGCGGGTTGGCGGGGCACTGGATGGGCCGTGTCGGACAGCGTCCGGAAGTGTTGTACGCGCCTCGCCTACGGCGGTGGCGAGTGCGGCGCGGAGCTGTCCGAGCCCGGCGCGGGCCGTGGGTCGGGCGTGCGGGCCGGGGCTGGACTGGCGCCTGCGAAGCCCTCGCCATTGACCATCAAGCCCTCTGCCGAGAGCTTCGTGGCCGTGCCCTTGCCGATGCCCGGCACGCGCGCGATGAGGTCGTTCCAGTCCTTGAAGGGTGCGCTGCTGCGGGCAGCCAGGATGCGCGCGGAGGTGGCGGGCCCGATGCCCCGGACGCTGTCGAGCTGCGCCTCGGTGGCGAGGTTGGCTTCCACCGGCGCTGCGCCGTGGACGGCGGCAACCCAGCACCAGAGGACTGCCGCAGCAAGTGTCTTGGGGTGCATGGCGGCCTTTCTTCCTCGCTTCGGTTGGGGCGGACAGGGCTCTCGGCGGGGCTATGCGGCGCTCACAGCTCTTCCACCCGGCGGGCGGGGTAGCTGTCCCAGCTCTGGCACCCGGGGCACTGCCAGAAGTGCTGGCGCGCCTCGAAGCCGCAGGCGGCGCAGCGGTAGCGCGTGAGCGGCTTCGTCGCGGCGTCGAGCGCGCGCTGCACCTGGGGGTGGAATTCCTCATGGTCGAAGCGTTCGTTCGCCAGCCACTTCGCGGCGGCGACCAGCGAGGGCTCGGCATCCAGATGACGCACATACCATTCGCGGGCGGGGCCCTGCGGACCGGCCGCGGTCGTGTCCAGTGCCACGATGCCTTCGAGCAGGTCGAGCGAATGGCTTTGCTCGTAGTGGCGCAGCAGTAGGGCGCGCACCTCGGCCGCACGGCCCGTGGCGCCTGCCAGTTCCACCAGCAGCGGCGCCGCCAGGGGCAGGGCGATGGGGGCATCGTCCGCCAGCTGCATCAGCGTGGCCAGTGCACCGGCGGCGTCGCCCCGGCGCTGCAGCAGGCGGGCCAGTTCGATGCGGGCGCGGGGAGCTGTGGGCGCGGCGGCGATCGCTTCTTCCAGCTGCCGCTGCGCGGCGGCCAGATCGCCCTGGGCTGCGTGCGTCAGGGCCTGTTCGCACAGGTAATGCGCCTGGCGCGGGCCGAAGTCGCCCTGATGCGATCCCTGCATCTTGCTCGCGATGGCGGCGGCCTGCGGCCAGTCGCGCGACCGCTCGTAGATCGCGAGCAGGGCCAGGCGTGCCTGGTTCTCGAACGGTGTGCCTTCGAGCCGCCGCAGGGCGTCCTCCGCCCGGTCCAGCAGGCCGGCCTTGAGGAAGTCCAGCGCCAGCGCGTGCTGGGCGCGTTCGCGGTCGGCACGGCTCAGGTCGCCGCGCGAGAGCAGGTGTTCATGCACCCGCACGGCGCGGTTGTATTCGCCCCGGCGCCGGAAGAGGTTGCCCAGTGCGAAGTGCAGCTCCGAGGTGTCGGGGTCGTTCTGCACGGCCTCGATGAACGCGTCGATGGCCTGATCCTGCTGCTCGTTGAGCAGGTAGTTCAGGCCCTTGAAATACGCCTTGGGCGCGCGGCGGTTCTCCTCGCGCAGCTGGCGCAGGTCGAAGCGCGATGCCAGCCAGCCCAGACCGAAGGCGAGCGGAAAGCCGAGCAATATCCAGCTGAGATCAAATTCCATGGAACGGGGGCTGTGGCGTGGTGAGAGGGGAGGCGGGCGCATAGGCGCCGGCGGGTGGTGCGCTGGGGTCTTCGGCCGCAGGGGATGCCGCGGCAGGCGCCGGTGGCTGCGCGGCCACCGCCTTGCGCGCTGCGCTGCGGTGCTTCCACCAGCGGGGCACCATGCCGAGCACGCCCACCACCAGTCCGGCTGCGAAGGCCGTCAGCACCACCAGCACCATCGGCGCGCGCCACTGCGTGCCGAAGAAGAAATGCACGGTGGCGTCCTGCTGATTGTTCAGTGCGAAGGCGAAGAGCGTAAAAAAAATGGCTGCCTTGAGCAGCCACAGAAGGTATTTCATGTGTCTCCCCGGTGGAGGGGGCATTCTACGATCAGCACCCCGGCCGGGGTTGGGCTTGGCGCAGTGCGCGGCCTGGGGCCGGGATCACCCGCGGCGCAAGGGCTTGGAGGCCGGGAGCGCTCGTGCTACCTGCGCAGTAAGCTATCTTTTCGATAGCGTGGCGGTCAGCTGCCGGCGGCGTCTTTCAGCTCGGCGGTGCGCTGATCGACCGCTTCGCGCAGGGCCTTGCCCGGCTTGAAGTGGGGCACACGCTTTTCGGGAATGGCGACGGCCTCGCCGCTGCGCGGGTTGCGGCCCATGCGGGGCGGGCGGTGATTGACCGAAAAGCTGCCGAACCCACGGATCTCGATGCGGTGGCCGCGCACCAGGGCATCGCCCACGGCGTCCAGGATGGTCTTGACGGCATGCTCGGCATCGCGCTGGGTGAGCTGGCCGAATCGTGCGGCCAGTTCTTCGACGAGGTCAGATCGGGTCATGGGAATGAAGGGCTTCTTTGCAGAACCGTCGGCAGCCCAGGGACTGCCAAAAAATACGGGCGCCCGAGGCGCCCGCTGCGGCCCGCCGACGCTGGGCGCCGGCGGGTTTGAGCCTGCTGGTGAGGCTCCTCGCTCCGGCTTACTTGTCGGAGTTGTTGTCCAGCTTGGCGCGCAGCAGGGCGCCCAGGCTGGTCGTGCCGGCGCTTTCGCGGCTCGACTGCTGCGACAGGCTGGCCATGGCGCCTTGTTCGTCGGCCATGTCCTTTTGCTTGATCGACAGCTGGATGTTGCGGGTCTTGCGATCCACGTTCACCACCACGGCCGTGACTTCGTCGCCTTCCTTCAGCACGTTGCGGGCATCTTCCACGCGGTCGCGGGAGATTTCCGAAGCGCGCAGGTAGCCCACGATGTCTTCACCCAGGTCGATTTCGGCGCCACGGGCATCGACGGTCTTGACCTTGCCGGTCACCGTCTGGCCCTTGTCGTTCACCGTCACGAAGGTGGTGAACGGGTCGCCGTCGAGCTGCTTGATGCCCAGGGAGATGCGTTCGCGGTCCACGTCCACGGCCAGCACGATGGCTTCGACTTCCTGGCCCTTCTTGTAGTTGCGCACGGCGGCTTCGCCGGGCTCGTTCCAGGACAGGTCGGACAGGTGAACCAGGCCGTCGATGCCGGCAGCCAGACCCACGAACACGCCGAAGTCGGTGATCGACTTGATCGGGCCCTTCACGCGGTCGCCGCGCTTGGTGTTCTGGGCGAACTCTTGCCACGGGTTGGCCTTGCACTGCTTCATGCCCAGGCTGATGCGGCGCTTGTCTTCGTCGATCTCGAGGACCATGACTTCGACTTCGTCACCCAGCGACACGAGCTTGGAAGGAGCGATGTTCTTGTTCGTCCAGTCCATTTCGGACACGTGGACCAGGCCTTCGATGCCGGGTTCCAGTTCCACGAACGCGCCGTAGTCGGCGATGTTCGTGACCTTGCCGAACAGGCGCGTGCCTTGGGGGTAGCGGCGCGAGACGCCCATCCAGGGATCGTCGCCCATTTGCTTCAGACCCAGCGAGACACGGTTCTTCTCGGTGTC
>Ga0105242_10002469_pt1 | contig 14513 bp, 13 predicted proteins | sample KBSM24metaG_FD_81521 | JGI IMG/M metagenome (GOLD analysis project Ga0105242, IMG submission 81521) | Miscanthus rhizosphere microbial communities from Kellogg Biological Station, Michigan, USA - KBS M2-4 metaG | ecosystem: Host-associated > Plants > Roots > Rhizosphere > Soil | place...
CCGACGACGGCAAGTTCGTGACGCTCACCGACATCCTCGGCGCCGAGGACGCGCTCGGCGACATGGACTTCAAGGTTGCCGGCACGGAGGAGTTCGTCACCGCGATCCAGCTCGACATGAAGGTCGCCGGCATGCCCGCCGACGTGCTCGGCGCGGCGCTGCAGCAGGCGAAGGACGCACGGTTGAAGATCCTTGACGTCATGCTCGACGCGATCCCCGAGCCACGTGCAGAGGTGAACGCGAACGCGCCGCAGATCATCACGATCCAGATCCCGGTCGACAAGATCGGCGAGGTGATCGGCCCGAAGGGGAAGAAGATCAACGAGATCATCGCCATGACCGGCGCCGAGATCAACATCGAGGACGACGGCACCGTGTTCATCGGGTCCAGCGGCGGCGAGGGCGCCGACGAGGCGGCCCGCATGATCGACGAGATCGCGAACCCGCGTCCCGTCCTGGTCGGGGAGACCTACGAGGGCCGCGTCGTCAAGACGACGACCTTCGGCGCATTCGTGAACCTCGTTCCCGGCCGTGACGGCCTGGTCCACATCTCGAAGCTGGGGAAGGGCAAACGCCTGTCCAGCGTCGAGGAGGCGGTCAGGGAGGGCGACGACCTCACCGTGTTGGTCGAGGACATCGACCCCCAGGGCAAGATCAGCCTGAAGCCGGTCGGGTCCGAGTGGGAGGCACCGGAAGGCGCCGAGACCTCATCCGGCGGCGGTGGCGGCGACGGTGGCGGCGAGCGTCGCGACCGCGGCGGCTCGCGCGACCGGGGCAGCCGGCCGCCGCGGCAGGGCAAGCGCTTCCGTGACCGCGAGGGCGGCGGCGACACCGGCAGCGACAGCTGATCTCGATGTCGATCACGCGCACCGAGTTCACCTCGGGCCTGCGTGTCGTGACGGAGCGGATGCCCGGCGTCCGCTCCGTCTCGATCGGCGTCTGGGTGCTCGCCGGCTCCCGTGACGAGCGCCCCGCGATCAGCGGGCACTGCCACTTCCTCGAGCACCTGCTGTTCAAGGGGACCGACCAACGCACGGCCTTGCAGATCGCCGAGGACTTCGACGCGGTCGGCGGCGACGTCAACGCCTTCACCGCCAAGGAGTACACGTGCTACTACGCGCGGGTGCTCGACCGGGACCTCGAGATGGCGGTCGACCACCTGGTCGACATGCTCCAGCACTCGACGATCGCGGCGACCGACCTGTCCGCCGAGACCGATGTGATCTTGTCGGAGATCGACATGCACGAGGACTCGCCGGAGGACCTGGTGCACGACGTGTTCACCGAGGCCTTGTGGCCGGGGCATCCACTCGGGCGCCCCATCCTCGGGACGAAGGATCGGATCCAGGCCTCGACGCGCGCCTCGGTACGCGGCTTCTACCGCCGCCACTACGTCCCCGGACGCATGGTCGTGTCGGTGGCGGGCAACGTGCGCCACGACAAGCTGCTCGCGATGCTCGCCGACCGGATGGAGGTGGGCAAGCCGCTCGGTCCGCGTGGTCGCTCCGCGATGACGGTGCGGTCGAACGCACGCGCCCCCAAGCCGTCGGGACATGACGCGGTCAGGCACAAGCCGGTCGAGCAGGCGCACGTGGTGCTCGGGACCAACGGGCTGCCGCGCACCGCCTCGGAGCGGTTCGCGTTCTTGATCGCGAACACCGTGCTCGGCGGCGGCATGTCCTCGCGCCTGTTCCAGGAGATCCGCGAGAAGCGCGGCCTGGCCTATACGGCGTACAGCTACCACTCGCAGTACACCGAGGCCGGCGTGTTCAGTGCGTACGCGGGTACGACCCCGACCAAGGCCGCCGATGTGATCCGGTTGATGCGCCACGAGATCGAGGACGTCCGCGACGGGGGGATCACGCCGGAGGAGTTCGATCGCGCGAAACGTCACGTCCTCGGGTCGACGGTGTTGTCGCTCGAAGATCCGGGGAGCCGGATGTCTCGACTGGGCAAGTCGGAGGTCGCACACGGCGAGATCCTCACGCTCGACGAGACGCTCGCACGCGTCCGCGCCGTGTCGCTCGCCGATGCGAACGAGGTTGCGGAGCGGGTACTGTCCCAGCCGATGACGCTCGCGGTGGTCGGACCCAAGAGCATGAAGGGGTTGCGCGGGGTCAAGGCGTGATCCGGGTCGGTGTCCTCGGGGCCGCCGGCAGGATGGGCCGCGAGGTCCGGCGGGCGGTCGCCTCGGCCGACGACCTCGAGATCGTCGCGGCGGTCGATCCCCAGCACGGGGGTGAGGACGCGGACGGTCTCGAGATCGCGGGATCGATCGACGCGCTCACCGCCGCCGAGGTCGCCGTCGACTTCACCCACCCCTCGGCGGTGATGGAGAACATCCGCTGGTGTCTCGCGAACGGGACGCACGTGGTCGTTGGCACGACCGGGCTCCGCCCCGAGGATCTGGACGAGGTGCGCACGCTCGCCGAGGGCGCCGACGCCAACTGCGTGATCGCGCCGAACTTCGCGCTGGGCGCGGTGTTGCTGCTCCGGTTCGCGGCCGAGGCGGCACGGTTCTTCGACGCCGCCGAGGTGATCGAGCTGCATCACGACGGGAAGGCCGACGCACCGAGCGGCACGGCGCTCGCCACGGCCCGCGCGATCGGCGCGGCGCGGGCGGGCGACTGGTCGGCTCCCGACGCGATCGGGGCGGACCCCGCCGCGCGCGGCGCCGATGTCGAGGGGGTTCGGGTGCACGCGGTTCGTCTCCCTGGCCTCGTCGCCCATGAAGAGGTGTTGTTCGGCGGCCCCGGACAGGTCCTCACGATCCGGCACGACGCGCTCGACCGCTCGGCGTTCATGCCGGGGGTGCTGCTCGCCGTCCGCTCGGTCGCGGGCCGGCCCGGCCTCACGGTCGGTCTCGACGCCCTGCTCGGCTGAGGCGCGTCGTCTCGGCCGATAGGCTGACCGCGATGTCCGACCTCTTCTTCCGCGCGATCGTTCCCGACGAGGTGGACGACTTCTTCGCGGCGCTTGCCGTCGCGTTCTCCGATCCGCGGCCGGACCCCGACGAGGTCGAGACCGACAAGAAGGTTGCCGAGCTCGACCGAACGTTCGCCGCGTTCGAGGACGACCGCGTCGTCGGCTGCGCCGGCGTGTACACCCAACGCATGGTCGTGCCGGGCGGGGCGCTAGTGCCGACCGCGGGCGTCACGATGGTCGGGGTGCTGCCGACGCACCGCCGCCGCGGGATCTTGCGCGAGCTGATGGCGATGATGCTCGACCAGGCGGCCGAGCGGGGCGAGGCGATGGCGTCGCTGTTCGCCTCGCAGGGCGCGATCTACGGACGGTTCGGGTTCGGGCATGCGGCGCATCACCTCGAGTTCGACATCGCGCTCGACCACCTGACCTGGGCGGACGGCACCGAGCCGACGGGCCGGGTCACGCTGTACCCGCGCGCCGAGGCGCTGCCCATCATGCGGCGCATCTACGAGGACGCGATCGAAGGCCGGCCCGCCGCGCTCGAGGTCAACGACGCGTGGATGGACGTCGGATTCTGGGAGTCGAAGAAGGACGACGAGCGCGTGTTCTACGCGATCCACGCGGACGACGCCGGAACGCCGGACGCGTTCGCGATGTACGGGATCAAGCACGAATGGCCGCGCGGTCTCCCGAGCTTCGAGGCGAAGGTGAAGCGGTTCGTGGCGACCACGCCGGAGAGCCATGTCGCGATGTGGCGGTACCTGTGCTCGATCGACCTGATGGCACGGGTGAAGGCGGACCTTCGCCCGGTCGACGAACCGTTGCAGTGGCTCGTGGAGGAGCCGCGCGCGCTTCGCCCGCATCTGGAGGACGGGTTGTTCCTCCGGCCGGTCGACGTCGCCGCCGCATGGTCGGCACGTGGATACGTCGGCAGCGGCTCGCTCGTGGTCGAGGTCGTCGACCCGTTCCGCCTCGAGGCCGCCGGCACGTTCCGGCTCGAGGTGGACGACGGCGCCGGGATCTGCGCACGGACCGACCGGGAGCCCGATCTGCGGTGCACGGCGCAGGTGGTCGGTTCGACCTACGTCGGCGGCGTCACGTGGACGACGTTGGCGGGGGCGAACCGCGTCTCCGAGGTGACGCCGGGCGCGCTCGCGGTGGCGGACGGGCTCTTCCGGTGCGATCGTGCGCCGTGGCCGGTCTTCTACTTCTGAGCGGGAAGGCGCAGCTCCTCCACGCTGATCGTCCCGTCGTCGGCGCGGGTGATCAGCAGGCCTTCGCACTCTCGCATCTGCTCGACGGTTCGGCCGGTGAGGCCGGCGGCGGCCCGCTCGACGAGCGGCGTGTGGCTGATCGCGAGCCCGATCCCGTCGTCGGGAACCTGGTCGAGTAGCGCCCGGATCCCGGCGGCCATCCCCTCCGGCGATCCGCCGCTCGCGTCCTGACCCGCGAGTCCAGGGATCACGGCGTGGCCGGGCGGCAGCGGCTGCCCGGCCCCCCGGAGGATCCAGGCCGCCGTTTCGGCGGCGCGGGCGGCGGGGGAGACGAAGATCGCGTCGTAGCGGATGCCCTGCGCGCGCCCGACGTCTTCTGCCAAGGCCCGTCCTCGATCGGACAGGCCGTCTCGCTGGCCGTCGCGCGGCGCGTGTCGCCGGAGCTCCAGCCGCTCCACCCGTCCTCCGATCGTCTGTGACGTTTCCGTTCTCGTCCCCGGGCGGCGCCGGGAGGCTCGCGTATCATGCCGCATCCATGCGCCCCCGAAGCCTGCTCGCCCTGCTCGCCACGCTCGTCCTCGTCGCGGCCGTGGCCTGCACGAACGGCAGCTCATCCGGGACGCCGCCGAGCTCCGCGACATCGGCCACCGCGCCGCCCACCGGCACCACCGACGTCTCGATCGTGCCGGGGGAGTGGACCTACGAGTACCTCGGGGTGAAGGCATCCTTCGACTGGAAAGCGGGGAGCCCGGCGATGCTGCACGTGAAGAACGGCAGCGAGAACCAGGTCGGCGCGCCCGAGGTCTACATCGTGACCAAGGACCAGCGGCACGTCGACGGCAAGGCCGACGGTTCCGCGCCGCTGGACCCCGGCCAGTCCGGTGACTACGCGGTCACCTTCCCCGACGGCGTGACGGCCGACGATCTCGGGCTCGTCGTGCTCACCCTTGGCGACGTGAACTGGGGCGCGCTGGGTCCGAAGGTCATCCAGCACTAGCGGTTCGGTTGCCGGTAGGAACGAGGCGTGCCTAGCGTGGTCGGATGACGTTGCGCCCTTCGGTCCGAACGGTTGCGCTCGCGGGCGCCCTGGTCGTCGCGCTGCAGCTCGCGGCTCCCACCGGTGCGCTCGCCGCGACCGGAACGGCCCTCACGCTCGCCGCAACGCCGGCGACGGCGAAGGTGGGCGATGCGATCGACCTGTCGGGGACGCTCTCGTTCGCGGACCTGTCGTCGAGCGCGGGCCAGACGATCACCCTGACGCGCGACGACGCCGCGGGATCCGGCCAGCCGCTGGGTGATGTCGTGACGGACAGCGACGGCTCGTACTCGGCGACCGACACCGTCGACGTCGGCGGTTCCGTGACCTATCACGCGTCGTTCGCCGGCTCGCCCGGGTACGACCCCGCGCAGGCGAGCGATGACGTCACGGTCTCGAAGCTCGCCTCGAAGGTGTCGCTCGCCGTGAGCGCTCGCGCGGTGACGTTCGGAACGCCGGTGCATCTGACCGCACACCTTGGCCGCGGAACGGAGTCTCGGGTCGTCGCGATCTTCGCGAAGCCCGACGGTGGGAGCGAGAAGCGGATCCGAAAAGCCCGGGTGGATCGGCATCGCGACCTGCACGCGACCTTCACGCCGTCGAAGGACACGACCTTCACCGCGCGCTTCGACGGCGACCTCGCGCATCGCGGCGCGCACGACGAGGCGGTGACGCGCGTCCGGGTGATCGTCCGTGCCCAACTGAAGAAGGCCGTCGCGAGGTCGGGCAGGTACCGCATCTACCGCCGGGGCACGCGCGCCCCCTGCGTCGTGCGTGTCCTGCCGAACCACAAAGGCTTCGCCGTGCGGGCGACGCTCCAGATGTTCACGAACGGCAGATGGCGGCCGTCGGCGAAGAAGGCGTTCCCGTTGAACGCGTCCAGCCTCGCCGGCTTCGCGATCCGCGGCACCGCGAACGTCAACTTCCGCGTGCACGTGTCGCTGCCGACCCACGCCGACCACCTGGGCGACACGTCGCCGTGGCTGTATCTGCGGTTCCGGTAGGCCCTCGCGTCAGCGGCTGACGGGTTCGTCCTCGTTCGCCTGCCGGCGCGCCAGCACGAACAACAGATCGCTCAGGCGGTTCAGGTAGACGCGCACCGCCGGGTTCGGCGCGCGATCGGCGCGCTCCAGGGCGACCACCGCGCGTTCGGCGCGGCGCACGATCGAACGCGCGAGGTCGATCGCCGCGCTCGCTGGGTTCGCGCCGGGCACGATGAACACCTGGGGCAGCGGTCGCTCCGCGACGAACGCGTCGATCCGCGCCTCGAGCGCGCCCACCATGTCGTCGGTGACGAGCGAGACGCCGGGCTCCAAGCGGTCCCGTTCTTCGGGGTTCGTCGCGAGGTCGGCGCCGACGACGAACAACGCGCGTTGCAGCGTCAGCACGTCGGCCGCGATCGCCTCGTCATGCGTGAGCGCGCGCGCGAGGCCGAGCGCCGCCACGGCCTCGTCGGTCGTGCCGTACGCCTCCGTGACGAGGTCGTCCTTGCCGATTCGCCCGCCGAACAACAGGCCCGTGGTTCCGTCGTCGCCGGTCTTCGTGTAGATGCGCGGCATGGGCCGCTAGCATAGGGCCCGTCCGGCGGCCCCCTCGCGGTGGCGCCGGGGAAGGAGGCTTCCTCACGATGACCGGCACCTTCGGATCCCTCGTCACCGCGATGGTCACCCCGTTCCGTGACGATCACGGGCTCGACCTCGACCGGGCGCAGGAGCTCGCGAGCTGGCTCGTCGCGAACGGTTCGGACGCGGTCGTTGCGGCAGGATCCACCGGCGAGTCGCCGACCCTCACGCACGCCGAGAAGATCGACCTGTTCCGCGCGGTCGCCGAGGCGGTCCGCGGGAAGGGCAAGATGATCGCCGGCGTCGGCACGTACTCGACGGCGGAAACCCTCGACCTCGCCGAGGCCGCCGCGGGCGTCGGCGCAGACGGGCTGTTGGTCGTCACGCCGTACTACAACAAGCCGCCGCAGCGAGGGCTGACCGCACACTTCACGGCTGTCGCCGACGCGACCGACGTGCCGGTGATCCTGTACAACATCCCGGGCCGCACGGCCCTCAGGATCGAGGACGAGACCCTGCTCGAGCTCGCAAGCCACCGCAACATCGTCGCGGTGAAGGACTCGACGGGGGACTTCCAGTCGGTGTCGCGCCTGATCGCGCGGTCGCCCGACGGGTTCGAGATCTACTCGGGCGACGACTGGGCGGCGTTCGGCTACGCCTGCCTCGGCGCGGTCGGCGTCGTCAGTGTGGCCGGTCACCTGGTCGGCGGCCAGATCCATCAGATGCTCGACCTGATCGCGTCCGGCGACGTACCGGCCGCGCGCAAGATCCACGAGGAGCTCACCCCGCTGTTCAACGCGTTGTTCATCACATCCAACCCGATCCCGGTGAAGGCCGCGCTCGACATGCTCGGGCGCGGCGCCGGCCCGACCCGGCTGCCGTTGGTGCCCGCGACCGCCGCCGAGTCCGCGCGGGTCCGGGCGGCACTCGAGGACGCCGGTCTCCTTGCCTGACGTGGACTGCAGACTCGTCTTCCTCGGCGGCGTCGGGGAGGTCGGCCGCAACATGGCGTGCCTCGAGGTGGATGGGCGGCTGCTGATCATCGATGTGGGGCTCTCGTTCCCGTCGGCGGACATGCCGGGGATCGACCTGGTGCTCCCCGACATGGAGTTCGTCCGTGATCGGGCCGATGCCGTCGCGGCGATCGTGCTCACCCACGGACACGAGGACCATGTCGGCGCGCTGCCGTACCTCCTTCGTGACCTCGACCGGCCCGTCCCGGTGATCGGGTCTGCCTTCACGCTCGAGTTGCTGCAGGGCAAGCTCGAGGAGCACGACGTGGTGGGACTGGCCGACCGGATCGTGGCCGAACCGGGCGGCTCGCTCGAGGTCGACGGGTTCTCGATGCGGTTCCTGCACGTGACCCACTCGATCCCGGACGGCCTCGCGATCGCCGTCGACACCCCCGCGGGAACGGTCCTGCACACCGGCGACTTCAAGCTCGACCCGACGCCGATCGACGGCTTCGCGACCGACCTGCACGGCTTCGCCGAGGAGGCCGGGCGCGGCGTGCACGTCTTGCTCTCGGACTCGACCAACGCGGAAGAGCCGGGGCACAGCATGAGCGAGCGGAGCGTCGGTCCGATCCTGCGCGACATCGTCGCCAACGCGCCCGGGATCGTCGTCGCCGCGTGCTTCTCGAGTCACATCCATCGGATCCAGCAGATCGTCGACGCGGCGATCGCCGACGGCCGCGTCGTCACGTTCCTCGGGCGGTCGATGCAGAACTCGGTCGGCGCCGCACGCCGGCTCGACATCTTGCGCCTCGATGATCGAGACGTGATCGACATCTCGGAGGTCGACGCGTTCGATCCCGGCCGGGTCGTGATCATCTGCACCGGCAGCCAGGGCGAGCCGTACTCGGCGCTCAGCCTGATGGCCGCGCGCGAACACAAGTGGGTCAAGCTCTCCGAAGGCGACACGGTCGTCCTGTCCTCGAGCTTGATCCCGGGCAACGAGCCCGCGATCCACCGCGTGGTCGACGCGCTGTACCGCAGCGGCGCAGACGTGTTCCACATGCCGTCCGATCCCGTCCACGCGAGCGGCCACGCCGCGCAGGAGGAGCTCCGGCTGCTGCTGTCGCTCGTGCGTCCGCGTTGGTTCATCCCGGTGCACGGCGAGCGGCGGCACCTCCAGCACCATGCGCGCCTGGCCGAGGAGGTCGGCATCCCCCGCGCGAACATCCTGATCTGCGAGGACGGCGACGTGATCGAGATCGGGGAGCGCGTCGTGAAGGGAGAGCGCGTGCGCGCGGGCATGACGTTCGTCGACGGGCTCGGGATCGGCGATATCGGTGGGGAGGTGCTCCGGGATCGCCGAAAGCTGGCCGGCGACGGCGTGGTGGTGGTCGTGGTCACCGTCGACGCGCAGTCCGGAGAGCTCGTGGATGGCCCCGATGTCGTGAACCGCGGCTTCGTCCACGAGGAGACCTCCGGCGACATCTTGGAGGAGGCCCGCCGGCGGGTGATCGCGGCGCTTGAGGAGTCCGCCGCGGCGCACGTGACCGACCCATCTGCCTTGCAGCAGAACATCAGGCGCGTCCTGAAGCGGTACTTCGTCGAGGTCACCCAGCGCAAGCCGGTGATCCTGCCGGTGATCATGGAGGCCTGATAGGCCGGGTTGCTTGCAGCAGGCCCGTGACGCGTCAGACTGACCTCCCCATGGCCACGAAGACTTCCCCCTCGCGGCGTTCCAGCCGCGCGTCCAGCAAGCGCCGCAGCACTTCCGCCCACAACCGCCCGGCCCGTCGCCGGCCCGCGAAGAAGAAGGCGCCGCCCAAGACCCCGGTTCACCAGATCCTGTCGCCGCACGCCCGCGACGCGCTCGGGATCTTCCTGTGCGTCCTCGCGCTCGTCGCCGTCCTCGGCCTGTGGTTCGACGCGGCGGGACCGGTCGGTGACTTCCTCGGCTGGCTCTTCCGCGGAGCGTGGGGCGTCGCGGCGATGACGTTCCCGCTGATCGGGATCTATTGGGGCATCCTCTTGCTGCGCGACACCGCGCGCGAGGAACGCGTCCGGATGTTCATCGGGTTCACCGTGCTCGGGCTCGGCATCCTCGGACTGCTGTCGCTCCTGGGTGGGAACCCGGGGGCCACGGCCGGCTACGACGCGGTCGCGCACGCGGGCGGGGTCGTCGGGGCGCTGGTCGCGCACCCGCTCTCGAGCGTGATCTCGCCGATCGGCGCCGCGATCGTCTGTCTCGGGTTCGCGATGCTCGGCGCCTTGATCTTCACGGGCACGCCGATCGCGACGGTGTGGGCGACGCTCCGCGACTTCTTCACCGCCGCCGACGTCGACGAACGCGCCGTCGAGCCCGAGGACGAACCGGTGCAGATCGGGTACGACGTCGCCCCGGCAGCGGAGTCCGCCGCGGCCCCGGCCCCCAGGAAGGAGCGGCTCCGGCACTTCAAGGAGGCCTTCGGGCTGCTCGTCCCCGAAGACGGCGACGTCGTCACCGTGCCCGAGGCCGCGTGGGAGCAACCGGACGACGACGAACCGATGATCGATGCCGACGAGGACGATGAGGCCTACGACCTGGACGAGCCGGACGACGAGGGCCAGGCACCGACCCGTCGCCGGCGTGTCGCCGCGGACGACGGCTCCTACCGGTTGCCGCCGCTCGACCTGCTCCGTGAGGCGCCGCCGGCCAACGCCGATCTCGCAGACCAGACACAGATGCAGGACGCGCTCGAGCGAACGCTTCGCACGTTCGGCGTCGATGCGCACGTCACCGGCGCCCACCGCGGGCCGACCGTGACGATGTACGAGGTCGAGGTTGCCGCCGGCACCAAGGTCAACAAGGTCGTGTCGCTGTCCAGCGACATCGCGTACGCGCTCGCGACCCCCGACGTCCGCATCCAAGCGCCCATCCCGGGCAAGTCGGCGATCGGGATCGAGGTGCCGAACAAGCACCGGGACTTCGTGATGCTGGGCGACATCCTGCGCTCGCCCGCCGCCCGCGAGGCGACCCACCCGCTGGAGGTGGCCCTCGGCAAGGACGTGCACGGCCGTGCGCGGATGGTGAACCTCGCGACCATGCCGCACGTGCTGATCGCCGGCGCGACGGGCGCCGGGAAGTCGAGCCTCGTCAACTCCTTCATCACGTCGCTGCTCGTGCGCACGTCGCCCGACGACGTCCGGCTCGTGCTCGTCGACCCGAAGCGGGTGGAGCTGAGTCACTTCGCCGAGGTGCCGCATCTGCTGTCGCCGGTGATCGTGCATCCCCGGCGGGCCGCCGAGGCCCTCCAATGGATCGTCCGCGAGATGGAGACGCGATACGAGACCCTCGCGACGGTCGCCGTCCGCGACATCGACGGCTACGAGGAGGGCTTGCGCGACGGAACCCTGCGCATCCCGCCGGGCCTGGACCACCGGTACGAGCACATGCCGTACATCGTGGTCGTGATCGACGAGCTCGCCGACCTCATGATGGTCGCGCCGCGCGATGTCGAGGATGCGATCTGCCGCATCGCGCAGATGGCGCGCGCCGTCGGCATCCACCTGGTCGTGGCGACCCAGCGCCCGAGCGTCGACGTGGTCACCGGCCTGATCAAGGCCAACATCCCGTCACGGGTCGCGCTGATGACGTCATCGCAGGCCGACTCCCGCGTCGTGCTCGACATGAACGGCGCCGAGAAACTGGTCGGTCACGGCGACATGCTCTTCGCGCCGGCCTCGGCCTCCAAGCCGGTCCGTCTGCAAGGCGCCTGGGTCACGGAGCAGGAGATCCAGGGCATCACGGACTTCATCCGGGGCCAGCGCGAGGTGTCCTACGAACACACGGTCGAGGGGCTGGGCCTGCCGCCTACCGAGGCCGAGCTCAGCGGCGGCGGCGGGCTCGGAAGCGACGACGACCTGTTGGAGCAGGCGGCCGACCTCGTGATCCGCTCGCAGCTGGGATCGACCTCGATGCTTCAGCGCAAGCTCAAGGTCGGGTTCGCCCGTGCGGGGCGTCTGATGGACCTCCTCGAAGAACAGGGGATCGTCGGGCCGTCGCTCGGTTCGAAGGCCCGCGACGTGCTCGTCACGCCCGAGGAATGGGAAGAGCGCCGCAGCGCTTGATCGCTACAGCGCGCCGACGCGGCGCGCAACCTGGAACATCGTGTCGGCGTGCTGCTGCGGATCGATCATGATCGATCCCGCGGCACCGACCTGCGCCTGCCAGTACCGGTAGATCTGCTCGTGGGTCCAGCCGCGAGCGAGCGCGCTGCGGACGTTCCGGACCATCTCCGACCCCGGCCAGATCGATTCCGGGGCGACGAGGAACCCGCCGCGCGCGCCGTCGATCGCGAGCCAGAAGGCGCCGATCAGGCCCCAGGTCTCGTCGTCGCGAGCCCCGGAGATCAACAGGAACCGGACGGGTCCCTCGGCGAGAGCGTCGGGCGCGATGATCCGTTCGCGCAAGGCAGCGAGCGGCGACTCGCCGGTATGCAGCTCATCATCACGTGCTCGCACGCGCCCCCCCGGCTCGAACGGTTCCTTCGACCGCGATGCTACGGGTGCGAGGGTGACCGCCGCACCTAGCGGACGGCTCGATTCACCGGGTCGGGGTCGTGCCTCGGGCCTAGGCCCTGCGCCGGGTGCGCGGCGTGACGCCCAGGCGCGCCACGACCTCATCGTCGATGATCTCGCCGCTCTCCCGGAACCCCAGCGAGCGATACAGCCGCTGAGCCGCCTCGTTCGTGGGCATATAGGTGAGCACGATCTCGCGGCAGCCGGGCTTCGCGCGGAGCGCCTCGATCAGTGCGACGAGCGCCGCGCGGCCGTGGCCACGCCGTTGATGCCGCCGGTCGATCTGGAACCCGCCGATCCAGTAGCTCCCATCCTCCGACGATCGCGCCCACATCACGAACCCGACCAGCGTCTCGTCGGCCCAGATCGCGAGCGGCTGCCACTTCATCTCGAGCAGGCATCTCGCGAGATAGTTCGCGACCAGACCGACGAACGTCCGCTGCTCGCGCGCGACCCGCAGCTCGAGCAACCGCTGCCGGTCGTTCGCCGTGACGTCTCGCAGCGTGACCGAGCCCGACGCTCCGAACACCGGCTGCGACTGCTCGCGGAGACGCACGTATCCGATGTGGTCGCGCCAGTCCCCGTCGAGGAACAGGTAGCGGGGCGAGCGCGATCGGGGCTCGAACCCGAGCGAGCGGATCAGCTGCACCGAGGCGACGTTCTCGGGCCGCACGTTCGCCTCGAGCCGGTGCAGGCCCAGATCGTCGAAGGCGTAGCGTACGGTGAGCTCGAGCCCCTCGCGGAGATAGCCCTTCCGCGCGTGTGGCGTGAACGCGTAGTAGCCGAGGAAGCCGCTCTGGAACGCGCCGCGCACGATCGCCGAGACGTTCACGACGCCGGCGAGCTCGCCGTCCCCGGGGCGACAGATCAGGAAGCACGCCTGGTCGGCGCGACGCGCGCGTCGCAGATACCCGTCGAACGCCTCCGGCGTGTCGGGCGCCGTGACCCACGGCCCGTGCAGACGCCGAGATCGCCGCGCGGCCGCGACGAACGCCGCGGCGTCATCCGCGCCCGGGTGACGGATCGAGACCCGTTCGCCCTGCGCGAGCGCCCGGGTCATCGGGTGGTGCCGGCGCGCGCGAACGCCTCGGCGATCACCCGCTCGGCGGCCGCGAGGTCCTCGAACCCGTCGGTCTCGACCGCGTGTCCCTCGAGGTCCTTGTACACCTGGAAGAAGTGCTCGATCTCGTCGAGCAACGGCTGGGGGATCCCGTCGAGCCCTTCCACGTGCGACCACATCGGATCGCGCAGCGGGACGCACAGGACCTTCTCGTCCTCGCCCTTCTCGTCGGTCATCCGGAACATCCCGATCGGGCGGACCCGGATCCGGCAGCCTGGGAAGGTGGACTCGCCGACGAACACCAGCGCGTCGAGCGGGTCGCCGTCGCCCCCGATCGTCCCCTCGATGAAGCCGTAGTCGGCGGGGTATTGCATCGAGGTGAACAGCATCCGGTCGAGGTAGATCGCGCCGCTGTCGTGGTCGAGCTCGTACTTGTTGCGCGAGCCCTTCGGGATCTCGACCACCACCGTGAGGACGTCCGCCACCATCCGCGGAGTGTAGCGACGACCGAGCCGCCGAGAGCCGGGTCCAACGGCGCAGGTAGCATGGCTCGTCATGGGCGGCACCATCGGAGTGGGCGCAGCGCTGCGCCGTGCCCGTGAGATCCGGGGCATCACGCTCGACGAGGCCGCCCGCGACACGAAGCTCCGCCCCGAACAGCTCGAGGCGCTCGAGGGCGAATCGTTCGAGGATCTCGGCGACGCGGTCTACGCGCGCGCGATGCTGCGCACCTACGCGCAGTACCTCGGGCTGAAGCCCGACCGCGTGCTGTCCGTCTACGCCAAGCACGGCGAGGAGGTCGCGCCGCCGGAGCCGCCGGGCAAGCTGGGCCGGGTCGAGCGTGGCCTCGCCGCGAGCCGCGTGCGCGACAACCAGAAGTTCCTGCTCGTCGCGGCGGCGGTCGTCCTCGTCGCACTGATCGGGTTCGGGCTGGTGTCCCGGAACGGGGCGCCACCGGCCGGCGCGATCACGACCCCGTCCTTCGTGCCGGCGTCCGGTGTCTCCTCGCCGCAGCCGGGCGTCGACGTCGTCGTCACCGCGACGGGGCCGGTCGAGGTGACGGCCGTGATCGACGGCGCCACCCAGGACCCGACCTCCCTGCGGCCGGGCGAGTCGATGTCGCTGATCGCCGGCGAGGAGCTGCAGGTCTCCGTGGACGACGGCGGCGCCATCCAACTCGTGGTGAACGGGCACGACGCGGGCACG
>Ga0105242_10002471_pt1 | contig 14505 bp, 9 predicted proteins | sample KBSM24metaG_FD_81521 | JGI IMG/M metagenome (GOLD analysis project Ga0105242, IMG submission 81521) | Miscanthus rhizosphere microbial communities from Kellogg Biological Station, Michigan, USA - KBS M2-4 metaG | ecosystem: Host-associated > Plants > Roots > Rhizosphere > Soil | place: Michigan...
GCTTTCGTTTGTGCTCCCGTAGCTCAGCTGCATAGAGCGTCCGCCTCCTAAGCGGAAGGTCGCGCGTTGGAATCGCGCCGGGGGCACCATATCTCAATGAAACTCCGTGAATTTCCATTATCGGTAGCAACATTGAGAAGCCGCCGCCATCGAATATATCTCTAGTCAATTTCTTCCCTGGAAATCTGCTCCGCGCGGTGAAAGTGGTAAGACGCCGTCGACGGAAATCACGACGGACGGGGATGCCACGGTCGATTTCAGAAAAAAGTGCCGTCGACTTTCAAAGATTTTCACCACCCGACGACGAACTAATAACGATTTATCAAGCGAAGACAAAAACTTGCCGGACTGGCACGAGGCACACTTCATCACTAATGGCCCTAAACAAATTGCTTACACAACCTCCTACCTTATGTCGAGTACATCTCCTTGTGAGGTAACGATTTACAGCTCGAATAGTTTTGCGTCTGTTTTGACGGGTGCTTCCGTTATTAGCAAAAAATTCGATTGACAAGCATCCGGAAATGCAGTATTAACCTTTGCTCGTTTCGGTCTCAGGAATTTAGAAAGTGGCGACTCTTCCTGATAAAGAATATAAGGAGCGCGATTTATTTCCCCGAACAAGCGTGTCAACTCCTTAAGACTTAATCTTCCTGGACTTCCCGTGCAGCAGTCAGTCTGGAAGACTCGAGAACGCCTCAAACAACCCATGCTCGGATAGCCAAGGAGAGAATCAATGAACGATCGGCGTCCCCGTCCCCGCACATCACTAAAGCACCGCCTTCACCTTTTTGCACTCATCGGAGTGTTCATGTTTGCGGGCGCCGCCGTCATAGTGCCTTTCTACGCAAGTAGTGCGAGTTCTTCAATCGGCAAGGTTCGGCGTAACGCTCCAAATGCCGGCCGATTAAGTTCTTCGATAGCCTCGACCCGGACTGGTATCGGTGCGCGAGCCGTCACTTCGTTTTTGCCAGTCCCGCAGGCTACACCCGCTCCAATCGCAACGTTTGCCAGCGATTGCACAACGCCAAAGACGGATTTTGATTTGGGCGAAACGGTGTGCGCCAAGGCCTCGGGTGTCCCTGTCACGTTGTTCCCCTGGCGGATTACCTGGGTTGACCCACGTGGCTTTGTTAGAGAGGCGGACATAGCGTCCAGCAACGATTCCACGCAATATACCTATACGCTGCCTACAGATCCCACGACGCAAATAAATACAGATGGGGAGATCGTCGATAACCGCGGTACCTGGAGTGTTAATGTTGTTCGGTCCAACGGATCGATCAGGTCCACGTCGCGCTTTGCCGTTCACCAGCCAGCCAACCCGCAGGCTGACGTGATGGTGCAAAAGTTTCAGCGTGATTCAAATGATTTGATCCATGTGGGAGATAACGCGGCCTTTGCGATCGTATTGATCAATGCCGGCCCCGATGACGCGGCGGTGGTTCACTTAGTTGATTCGATTCCGGCCGGCGCAACGCTCGTTTCGTTCACTCAGAATTCAGGGCCAGCCTGTACCCCGAGCGCACCAGGCGATTGCACAATTGCGCTTATGACGAACGGTGCTCGAGCCGAATTCACCGCCGTTTATACCATCGGGGGTTCACCAGGAGACCAGCAGACGTCGGCGAGCGCTTCAGGTACGACACCGGACCCGAATACCGACAATAACTCTGCTACAGCTACTTTTGTGGTCGATACCGGGAGCGGCGGCACTGCTACTTGCGAGCTAACCTGCCCCAGCGACATTACCGCGTTCGCCAACACCACTGAGGGTGGCCAACGTGGAGCCCATGTTAATTATGATGCGGTTGTAGGAACCGGCACTTGCGGATCGATAAGCTCGACGCCGGCTTCAGGCTCGTTCTTCCCAGTGGGAACTACAGTTGTGACAGCGACGTCTGAGACTGGCGACGGCGCGTGTCAATTCTCGGTAACTGTTGACGAGTCAACCGGCAACGTGTCGATTAGCTGTCCCGCTAACCTTACGGGTAATGCGAACGGCAGCTGTGAAGCCTCATTCAACCTTGGCAGTCCGACAACCGCAGGCGACAACGTCACCGTGAGCGTTAGCCGCAGCGACGGCAAGCCGATGTACGACTGCGATAGTAACGGCGAGAACTGTGTACGCAAGACCACTGATCTGCCATTCGGCGCCGGAGTCACCACGGTGACCTGGACCGCCTATTCACACAGTACGCCCGGTCCGTACGCCACCTCAGACGATGAGGAAGCGGCGCGCAACGGTAGTGCCTCGTGTACGCAGACAGTCACGGTCAATGATGTGACGCCGCCAACCATCGGGGCGACCGACCAAACAGTCTCGGCTGATGCGAACTGCCAGGCGGTGATTCCGGACTACAGCAGCACTGTCTCAGACAATTGCGCTTGCGCGAGTTCTGACACTTCGCAGGACTGCGTGGATCATAGCCGATTCACGGTTACGCAAAGCCCGGCGCCGGGTACGGTAGTTGGACTCGGCCCACATGCAGTTCATATCGAGGCGAATGACGGTTCGAGCAATAATGACGGAGCCGGCAACACCTCGACGAAGGACATCACGTTTACGGTAGTCGATACGACACCGCCAACGTTCACCTTCGTGCCGGGCAATATCACCGCTTATACCGGTCCTGGTGCCACGACTTGCGATACGGTGGTTGACCCGGGACAGGCCACAGCAGCCGACAATTGCGGCACGGCAACCGTCACTCGCTCTCCATCTGGAAATACCTTCCCTGTGGGAACGACGACGGTAACCTGGACGGCTACGGATGGTGCCGGCAACAGCACAACGGCGACGCAGACCATCACAGTAATTGACAATACTGTGCCGGTGATCACGCTGAACGGCAGCACGCCGTCGATGTGGCCGCCGAATCACAAGTATCAAACCTTTAACGTTACTAACTTTGTGGCGTCCGTGTTTGATAACTGCGGCGGGGTCAACGTCAGCGACGTGCTCATCGATCACGCCACCAGCGACGAGATCGAAAACGGTAACGGCGACGGCAACACCACGAACGACATTGTGATCGCTTCAGACTGCAAGTCGGTTCAGCTAAGGTCTGAGCGTTCGGGTGCCGGTGACGGGCGCGTCTATACAATAACGTTCCGCCTAACCGACACACACGGCAACACGACCACGGCCACCGCCAGGGTCACGGTGGCCCATAATCCCGGCGAGACACCGATAGACAGTGGAGTTCACTACACGGTGAACGGTAGTTGCCCGTAAGGAGAGCCTGGCAACGTTTCTCCGAGGATCATGAAGGCCTGGGCGAGTCATTCGCCTATCTCAGAAGTAAGGAGTGCAATTATGAAAAACTTAGATGGCTCGCGGTTGCCCCGCAGCGTTCTCATCATCTTCGTAGCAGCGATCGCTTTGGGCGCTCTGCCGTTACTATCAGGTGCGCGGACGTTTTCGACGTCGGTGACGATTGTCAACAACTCGGATCGTGAAATCCGCAATGTATATTCGTCGCACGTGGACGCCGATGATTGGAGTGCTGATCTACTCGGCGAAGAGACGATTGCGCCCGGGCATTCAGCAACCGTGTCAAATCTCACCTGCGATGGTCAACAGGTGAAAGTAATCGGTGAGGACCAGGACGGGTGCTTTGTTTCTACCGTCGTTTCCTGTGGCAGCAGCGGCAACTGGACCATCACCAACGATACTGCCAGGGATTGTGGGTACTAAACGCAAAAGCTTCAGCAATTTTTGATTCTCAGTTACCATGGGAAGACTCGGTGCAACAGTGGCCGGAATGGATCCGTGTTCTACTGGCGACCATCCCAAACTTCAGCAGAAAGAAAAAGGAGACTCCAAATGAACAAGTTTCGGTTCACTATTCAAATACTGGCAGTGGCGATCTTCATGTTCGCGTTTGCCGCTATTGCCCAGGCGCAGGCAACGCGTACCTGGGTGTCCGGCGTCGGCGACGACGTTAACCCCTGTAGCCGCACGGCACCCTGCAAGACCTACGCGGGAGCCATTTCCAAAACAGCTGTCAACGGTGAAATCAGCACCCTGGATCCTGGGGGCTTTGGCGCCGTGACGATCACCAAGTCGATTACGATCGAGGGTACGCAGGGACAGGGCTACGGCTCGATTCTTAACTCAGCGACCACTGGCGTGTCGATAGCTTACGACTCGTTCAGCGGTGAAGCGTTGACGCAGAGAACAGTTCGTCTGCGCAACCTGAACATCAACGGATCGGGCGGTAGCGGCGGCAGCCCCAGCGCCGGTTTACGTGGTATCCGTATCTCGGGCGGCGCCAATTCGGCCAACAGCAAAGTGTTCATCGAAGACTGCGTGATCGACGGCGATTTCGGCAGTCCCGGCCGGGGTATTGAGGATGTACGCACCGGCGGCGGTGCCCATCTGGTGATAAGCAATACGACTGTCCGGAATATGATTGGAACCGGAATCCACGTTGATGGATCTACTAATGTCACAATCAGTGGTTCGCGCGTCAGCAATTGCGGCGGTTTCGGAATTTCCGTCTCGAACGGTGTGAGAGCCGTCATATTTAATTCGGTAGTTTTTTCGAATCCGGCAGTTGGCATGCAGGCCAATAGCAACTCCACCATTGAAGTCGATCACTGTGTGGTCTCGAATAACGGCACCGCGGGGTTTGGCGCGAACGGCGCGGGTTCGACCATTCGGGTTTCAAATACGACGGCCATGAATAACAACCCGCTGGCCTCGATATTTGCGTCAGGTGCGGTAAGCTCGTACGGGAACAATCAAACCGGCGGCGCCACGTTCCCGAGCCTCGGCACCCAGCAGCAGTAATCGTCAAAACTAAACCCGCTTCTTCTCATGTGCACGGTGAGGCTCAACGCCTCACCGTGCTTTTTTCCATCGCGCGAGGCACTGATTTCTCTGTTTCCCCGCCGGTTGTGAAACCCGCGTATTAATCAATGCTCTGAACTTCTCTGCCAAGAGTGCGTCGGCGGCCACCTAACGTCCGTCAAGAAAAACGGTGGGCCTGCCATTGACTCAAAAGGTTGGGGCCTTAATCCTCTCGAATTGAGGCCCTCTCAAAAGTCCTCTGACAACGCTGATGACTCCTCCTTTAAAAGAAAACGCTGTCATCTAGTTTCCGGTCAGGTTTCGCATCTCCAGCCAGTCCGTATTGAGGACGTTGCCTGACCCCGTGGTAATCCGACGCCAGCCCAGAACGATGTACTTCGAACTCGCAGAACCTTGCTCGGTCGGAGCCGTCTGGAAGACTATCGTTCCGGCCTTCCAATCGCCGGTCGATGGCATGGCCGCAGCGTAATACACCGGGCGCTCCGGACCGACAAACGGAAACACGCTCGCCTTGGCGCTCGTCCCCCGATAGAGATAGGGCGCCGCGTGATACCCGGGGTTTATCTGAAATCCCCACGCATGGAGAGACCCGCCGGTGACGAGATTCAGACGCACTAGATAGGTCTTGCCGGCAGCAGCGTAGAAGCTCACGGCCAGACGAACCCATTCAGAGCCCACCGAGAGCGGGCGGGCGACGACGACGGCAGAATCCGTCGAGTTGTAAATAGAGACGATGTTCGCGGCGGCATAATTGCGCACGTACAGAGACATGGTGTAAGTTCCCGCTCCGCCGAGCGCGGCCGTCGTGATGCCGCCGCTGTCGAGCGTCCCGAAAGGCTTCCCGATAATGTTAATGCCGCTACGCGATCCGTCCGGAGCAACTACGGCGTTGTTGGTGAAGGAAACACCACTCGCCGACCAGTTGCCCGAGATTGCTTCTGACGCGTCCCCAAACAAATTAACAAAATCAGTGTCGGGCTTTACCACCGGCATCTCTCTCGTGGCCGCACTTCGGCCCAGACCGGTCCCTTCAAGCGTGAAATAGAGCCCACCGTTTTTGAACGCGATGAAGGGCAACACAGGCGTGGCGGAGTCACCCTGCTGGTTGTTCCTGAACGTATTATTGCTCGTCGCGAGCGCCGCCGGCGAGGTCGCCGCCGCACCAACCGTCGCGCCTACATAGTTGTCGTTGACAATCCACCCGTTGTTCGACTGGAACCAGTTATCCTCAATGAACACGTTGATCGGGTACACGTCCAACTGGATATTGTAAGAGTCGGTGTGCGAATGGACGACATTATGCTTTAACGAAGTGTATTGCGCGCCGGCAACCGTGCGGAGAAATATCTTTCCGGCTGGAGATTCGCCGCCTACAATATTCCACTCGGCCCTCAGTTGCCCGGCGTTGACCAGGTAATAGGCTGGCGGCGAAGCTATCCCAGGTGTAATGCGATTGTTGGTGAAGGACGCTTGCCCGTCGTTGTAGAGCAGCGGATTCGTGCTGGTGAATTCGAACCAATTACCGTCAACGATGGTCTGATTCGTCGCCGCGTAGACGCCTCCAGCAGTATTGATGAACTTGTTGTTTGTGACTCTGAGGGTCTTCGGCATCCCGACTGCAGTAGATCCCCCCTTGATCGGATAACCGCTCTGTCCCTGAAACGTGCATCTGTCAACGTCCAACTCGGTCGCGTCGATATTATTCTCCGCGACCAGAATCGCATTTGTCCCGCTCTGGAATTGAATTCCGCTTATCACCGTTTTGACCGGGTCCTTAACGTCGAAAATCGCACCTGACCCGGAACGCACCAGCACGGCGTTCGCACCTCTCAAGTAGTGAGAGGAATAGAGGCCAATCACTCGGTTGAGATTGTAAGTCCCGGGCGGAATGTCGATAGCGATCGACTTAGCGAGCGCGACACCGGAGCCGGGGGAATAGGTTCCCCTGGCTTGTTCGGCCAACCACACGGCATAGGCCAGGGCCACAAAATCCTGGGTGTCAGTGCCATCCACAAAAGTCAAAGTGCCGAACGTATTTCCGCCGAGGTAGGCGCCCGCAAGCGAAGCCGGAATGCCATGGGTCGTGCGCCAGCCGCTCGATGAAGTTGTAGCCCTGCCGTCAGCGGGAGCGCCCAATTGCTGGGGGTTGATTACCCCACTTTTGTCCGCAACATCGCCGATCGTGGTCTTGGTTCCGGTCTGGGACATAACCCGGGTCACCGGCAAGACGATCGTGGTCACGAGTGCCAGCATCACCAACCTCGCCAAGTTTCTGTTGATTCGCATCTGATTTCTCCTTTTGGAAAAGTTAATAGAGAGTTCGCCACGCATAGGGGTCCGCGGCACGTCGTCGAAGCTCGCCATTTTCTTCAAGCCAATCACCACCACGCGTCGCTCTTTGAAAGGGTGTGGCCATGAAACGTAAATGCGCGCGCACGCCGTTGCCAAAAAGCATGTGGGTAATGGTCACATCTGCGATATCTCGGTGCACGTACCGGCGCTGTGTGCTGAAACCTGAAACGGCATCGCGTGCATCAGACGCAGAATCACTGCAATGTCGTATGGCGCAAAGCCCAGAGAATATTTTCTTCGCGGCGCACCTTTCCGAGGTCAAGCCGATTCGATGAGAGGTAGCGCACCTGCCCAACTCGCCGGCGTGCAGAGCCTGGTTACTGTATCGTCGTTCTCAGCGTGGCCGTATCACTCCTCGCTTGGACGTGTTGCGACAAAGTTTACGCTTAGTACGCTACTTGAGCTATTGTTTTCGCCGTAATGTACTGAACCGTTTGACACGAAGTCGATTACCGATTAAACTGCGCGCTCGCTTAGGCACGTGCCTCATATGCTTCTAACATTCAGAGGAGTATCAACTCAGCGAGGGTTTTGCCTGCGCACCACCAGCAGGTGAGACGAAGTTTTTGCGGTTCTCGCGGTAGGCAGAATCCTGTTACAGCCGCATGGAAATCAATCTGCTGCGGCGAAATAATTCGCAATGAAAAGGGGAATCAGGATGACGGTTTTTGTTAACGCATCCACGTGGAGATTTCGCAAGTCCTCTGTTGCGAGGCCGAAGATGGTTAGTTGGCCGAAGTAAGACACTATTGAATGCTGCCTCGCGAGAGAGGTTTCCCTCTGGGTGCGCGTTAGTTCTAAGGGCAAATGCTTATAGAGCTGGATGCCGGGGTGGAGTTTTATCTTGCGAAAGAATAAACTGTCCGCGGATAAGGAATGTCAGTGGCCGGTGGCGCGTTGTGTTGAGGTGATAATAATGATCAACGAATCTACCTTCCTGAGTTTTGCTAACTGCAAGCTGCTGGTGAGTTGCGCGGCAGTAGTTTTGGTGACTACCACGTTTCTAGCCAGCGCCAAAGCTCAATCAGCTGCAGTAGACACCATCCAATCAGCTAATACCTCCGCGGCTGTCACTTCGCTGCCCAACGTGGATACTCGGTACCGGATCGGTCCCGGGGACGTGCTTACAATTGTCGTGAGAAAGGCTCCCGATCTTTCCCTGGAAGCTGTGAGAGTGGACCAGCGAGGACTGATTCGCATTCCCATGATTGACGACGGCGTGCCGGCGGCGTGCAAAACCGAAAGTGAACTTGCCGCCGATATCAAGAAGTTGTATTTAGAGTACAAAACCAATCCGAGCGTTGAAGTCTTCGTCAAGGAGTTTCAGTCCCAGCCGGTAGCTGTCATTGGCGCAGTTGACAAGCCTGGACAGTTTCGTTTGCAGAGGCAGGTTCGGCTACTCGAACTTATCAGTTTCGCGGGAGGTCACACCGACAAGGCTGGTCGCGTGATAAACGTTATTCACGCGGGCGGCACCAACCTCTGTGCAAAGGACGCGGCCGGCAATATCGCGAAGGCGGAAGGTCAAAGTCTCTCGGTCTTCAAGTTAAACGATACCCTGGCGGGGGTGGAGGCGGCCAACCCTTTTATTCAGCCGGGCGATGTCGTTTCTCTGCCGGAAGCCGATCAAGTGTTCGTCACCGGTTATGTTTATTTGCCCAAAGCAATACCTCTGAAAGATAAGCCGATAACCGTATCGGGGGCGATTGCGATGGCCGGAGGGCCTCAACGTGAGGCGAGCACAAGTAAGGTTCGCATTATTAGACAAACGGCGGATGGCGGGGGCAAGCAAGAGATTCCCGTGGACTTAAAAGCGATCCTGAAGCTTAAATCCCCGGACATTACCTTGCTCCCTAACGATATTGTTGAAGTGGGCGCATCCACCAGCAAGCAGATTATGAATATACTAACGGGGACTCTTCCCGCGGTCCTTTCACAGGGTGCGATCCGAGCCATACCCTGAGTGATGTTCAATCCGCGCTTGCTTCTCGATCTATCAGCATCTTCGGTTTAATAATAACGACCCTTCAGCATGAAAGAAGCAACACAACTACATAGGCAGGCCATTGCTACCCGAGACCAGGATGTCGTCCTGGAGTCCCGAGAAAAGAACGGTGGCGATGCAAGTTCGCATGGTAGCTACGAATACGGCGATGGCGTTCAGCAGGGCGTACACCTGCTCGACTACTGGCGAATCGTAGCCAAACATAGTTGGCTTATCCTTGGTATCGCAGTAGTCATTCCGACACTGGTCGCGATCTATCTAATCAGACAGCCTGACATATACGAAGCCCAGGCGCGCATTCAGGTCGACCTTGAGAGCGCGAATCCACTGCTTGGGGGCATGTCCAAAGGCGGCTCCGTTATTCTGAATAGCGAGAGCAACGATCCGGCTTATTTCAATACTCAGCTTCAGATTCTGACGGGCCCCGGTTTGCTGCGCAAGGCCGTCAAGAACCTCGATCTTGAACATAATCCCAGCTTTAATGCTGCTCATCAATCAGCGAATACCTCGGTGTGGTCGCGCGTTAGGCGCCTCTTGGGATTCAAATCGCCAAGCGATCCCAAGGCTGGCGGACAGGATTCGCTGCCGGTAACCTCCGGTCCTTCCTCATCGGCACAAGACCTCGCGGAGGCGGAGCGGCTTTCCGATTATGTGGACGATCTGCAAAGAGATTTAAAAGTTGAACCGGTAAAGGAAACGCGCCTTACCGTGCGCGAGACTCGATTAATCGACATTAGTTACCGCCATACAGATGCTCGATTGGCGGCGAAGCTGGTCAACACGATAGCCCAGACCTTTGTGGACCAGAACCTTGAGAAGAAGACCGAGTCGAGTGGTAACACCGGTAGTTATCTGCAAAAGAGAATTGCGGAATTGCAGGCAACGATCAGGAACAAGGAAGAAGAGAGGATTAATTACGGCAACGGTCACGAGATCCTTTCTTTGGATGCCAATCAAAACACCGTGGTCGAACGACTGGTAACTCTGAACAAGCAACTGCTCGAGGCCGAAGAAAAGCGAAAGTTGGCGGAATCCGCTTACAGCGCGAGCCTTCAGCCCGGAGCAGCGGAAGCTCTGGCCGAAGCCGGATCAGAGGAGCGAGGTGTGCCCTCGGCGACCAGAGTCACTACGGAGGCGGAGCTCAAACTAGCTGAGTTGAAACAGAAACGGGCAGAATTGTTGGTTGAGAACACTGAGAAATGGCCGGCTGTTAAGGAAGTCGACAAACAGATTGCCTTCCTGGAAAAACAGATGAAGGACACGCGAGCGCGGGCCACCGGGATCGTGACTACCAATCTGGCAACACGCTATCGCGAAGCTCTGGCAACCGAGGATGCACTGCGGAAGTCCTACGATAAGCAGCGAGCCGAGACCCTCACGCAAAATGAGGCTGCCGTCAATTATCGGCTAATTCAGCAGGAGATCGAAAACAATAAGACCCTGCTGGACGGGTTGCTACAGCGAACGAGAGAAAACGATGTCATTATGACGGGAACGCCCAACAACATACGGGTGGTCGACTACGCGATAGCGCAGAAAAACCCGGTCGCGCCCAGGCGAACTTTGATTGTGGTAACGAGTTTCTTGTTCGCGCTTGTTTTGGGAGTGGGCTTGGCACTACTCATTGAATATCTCGATGATACCGTGTCTTCAACTGAAGACGTCGAGAATTTTCTTCGTCTTCCGTCCGTGGCGGTAATTCCTCAAATTGGAAGGGCAAAGGCGAAACGGTTGTCGCTGGCTGCGCCCAAAAATGGCCTGGTATCGCAAAATGGTGGCTCTAACCAAGAGATCCTGTTGACCGAAATCGAAAAGCACTCTCCACTAGCCGAGGCTTATCGGCATCTCCGGACCTCTATATTGCTATCGACTGCCGGAAGGCCGCCCAGGACTTTAGTGGTTACCTCGAGCGTGCCGTCCGAGGGAAAGACGACAACCGCGGTCAATACAGCGATGAGTCTTGCGCAGACTGGCGCGAAAGTGTTGATTATTGATGCGGATATGCGCCGGCCGCGCCTCCAGTCCATCTTCAATCTCAATAAAGATATCGGTCTGAGCTCACTGCTTTCGCGCGAAGTTACCCCGGCTGATGTGGCTTCAGCCACCCAGCACGATCCGGCGTCAGGTTTATTCGTCATCACCGCCGGACCGTTGCCGCCCAACCCCGCCGAGTTGCTCGGTTCCGAGCAGATGCTAAAACTAATAGCCATGATAACGCCGAACTACGCTCACGTTGTGATCGATTCACCTCCAATCGCGGCGTTTACTGACGGAGTCCTAAATCGCAACAATGGTTGACGGAGTCCTGCTCGTTGTTCACAGTGGGAAGAGTTCGCGTAAAGTTGTGGCTCGTGCGCGCAAACTGTTGTTGGATGTCGGAGCCCGCATAATTGGTGTTGTCTTAAATAGGGCGGAGTTAGCCGGGTTGAACGGCTACTATTATCACCAGCAATACTATTCACACTATGCACCCGGCAAGGAAGCGAGCGACGGAGTGGGCGAGAGAGCCTCAGGATGAGTCTCCGCAGGCCAGCGTTGATGCAGGAACACGAGCATCCGGGCCAATGCCGCACTCCTTGATTCGTCCCGACGTGAAATCTCTGTCTACGCGCTTTCTAATCCAAACCATAATCCTGGGCAGCTTGGTACGGATCCTCAATAGGGTTTCATCCCTCTAAAGCCCACTAGATGGCAACTAGAATAATTCAGGCCAGACAAATCTATCCTCGCGTTAAGCGATTAGGGCGCGAGTTTTTCTGGATTGGATTAGGTCAGGCGGTTGCGGCTATTGCCGGGATTGTCGGAGTCCGCTTGTTGACGGGTGCGCTAAGTCCCTCCAAGTATGGTGAATTGGCACTCGGCATGACAGTGGCAACATTGGCCAATCAAGTGATACTAGCTCCCCTCTCAGGTGCTTTTCTACGCTTCTTTGCTCCGGCACAACAAGTCAACCAAACGAGCGCTTACTTGCGGGGCGTTCTGCTCTTGCTGATCCAGGCTACCTGTCTTCTGCTGGGGGTCGCATGTCTATTTGCCTTGGGACTCTGGATGTCTGGTCGGACTGAATGGCTATGGTTGATATTTGCCGCTCTAATCTTCTCCTTACTCTCTGGCTATAAAGCGGCGCTGGACGGCATACAGAACGCCGCAAGACAGCGGGCGATTGTCGCGTGGCACCAGGGACTTGGAGAATGGTTGCGGTTTCTGACTGCCGCCGCGATGATTGCCTTGCTTGGGGCTTTTAGCTTCGTAGCGATGGCAGGATATGCCCTCGCGACTTTGGTGGTGATCGTCTCACAGTTGATCTTTTTTCGACGTAAGGTTTTTCGATTTAAGCTTCTGCCGATGAGCGTGTCACGGTTTGAGATTAATCAGAGTGAAGTTCAAAAGTGGGTTGGACAAATGCGTGTGTATGCCTGGCCCTTCACTTCCTGGGGTCTGTTTACGTGGGCTCAAGTGGCCTCGGATCGGTGGGCACTACAAACGTTTGGGAGTACGAGCGCTGTCGGTCTTTACGCCGTGCTCTACCAACTTGGCTATTATCCCATTATGTTAATGTCAATTACCGTTACACAGTTGGCATCTCCAGTGCTCTTCAGTAGGGCAGGCGATGGGACCGACCCGGAAAGGCTGAATCAGACGCATCAGTTAAATAACTGGATAGTTCTTAGTTCGATTGTGTTAAGCATTTTTGGATTCATAATGGCTCTTTTCTTTCACCATGAAGTTTTCGTAATCTTGGTGAGTCCGGAGTATCAGAGCGTCTCACCACTCCTGCCTCTCATGGTTTTGTCGGGCGGTTTGTTCGCAGCGGGCCAACTGGCCGTTCAATCAAAATTGATGACTTTCGATACACGAAGCTTGATGGTGCCTAAGATCGTCACCGCATCGTTAGGCATATTACTTAATTTTGCCGGAGCTTATGCGTTTGGGCTAAGAGGTGTGGTGTTCGCAAATGTTTCTTTCTCGGCTATCTATTTTTTGTGGATTTTGTACTTGACACGAATGAAAGCGCAGAAGGCGTGCCCGGTATAATTGTGACCCCTCATACTACGGCTGCGAAAGTCACGCTTACCAATATGGAGATAGGTCGGATGGAGCCACGGAGCCATTTCAAGGGCTACCTCCGACGGAACTTGAGAGCGTATAAAGCCGCACGCTGGTTGTACCGGGTGTTGGGCCCGTTTTCTTTTCCAAACCCTCTCACCGTCATACGTCAGTACTACGCCTTCTTTAAGGATTTGCGAGTTTATCGGCTTCTCGCATCTGCAGAAGCAATCAATTGGACTGATTTATACCCTTACGTTTCTGATAAGACCGCCGGCACACCAATAAATCTAAGTTATTTCTACCAAGACACCTGGGCGGCCGGAAAAATCTTCGCTGCCCACCCCAGGCTGCACCTGGACATTGGTTCTACAGCATTGCTCGTTGGCATTCTGGCGAGATTTACCAGAGTTTGTAGCTTTGATATTCGTCCATTAATGGTCAAGCTTGACGGTCTCGAACCTTGTTCAGGGAGCATTCTTGCATTACCTTTCAAAGATCATTCGATCGAGTCACTTTCGTCCCTTTGTGTGTTGGAACATATAGGCTTAGGGCGTTATGGTGATTCGCTGGAACCGCGCGGGACGGACTTAGCTGCCGCTGAAATGCAACGAGTACTGGGGCCTAATGGCGACCTGTATGTCTCGGTTCCTATCGAATTAAGCAGTAAGGTCTATTTCAATGCTCATCGAGCTTTTACGCTTGAGGGCTTCTTAAAGAAGTTTCCCGAACTGACCCTGGTCGAGGGCCGACTTATTCAGAATGGGAAAGAGTATTCCCTGGAAGCAATCAAAGATATTGATTTCTCACGATACGAGGTAGTCGCCTTGTTGCATCTTCGTCGGCTGCAGGAATAAACGATCCTGGGCTATTTTCCCGTTAGGTCTTTATCGCCGGCGATCTGGTCTCGTGCAATGTGGGAATCAGGCTACAAACCTGCTTTGATCCACCGATTCGATCACCGATTCCGCCGTCTTGGTATCGTAAATTCCTGCCTGAAGCCCGTCGCCAGGCGTGAGGTTGGATTGCCTTGAACTAGAGCGTGTGGCCACGGCAAGCTATCATGTGACCGCAATCAAAACCAGGATAGAGGATTAGCATGCGCGTCTTAATAACCGGGAGTAGTGGATTAATTGGCTCTGAGGCCGTGGAGCACTATGACCGCCTGGGCTGTGATGTGCATGGTCTGGATAACAACATGCGGCGTGAATTCTTCGGCCCCAAGGGCGATACGCTGTGGAATCTCGCGCGCCTACAACGAGTCACACGTAATTTCACACAC
>Ga0105242_10002476_pt1 | contig 14478 bp, 8 predicted proteins | sample KBSM24metaG_FD_81521 | JGI IMG/M metagenome (GOLD analysis project Ga0105242, IMG submission 81521) | Miscanthus rhizosphere microbial communities from Kellogg Biological Station, Michigan, USA - KBS M2-4 metaG | ecosystem: Host-associated > Plants > Roots > Rhizosphere > Soil | place: Michigan...
CGCTGAAGACGAGGAGAGTTCGGCGCGCTTCCGAACGCAGCCGCCATTTCATTTAGGACTGAGGATTTATCATTGGTGTCCGCGAAATCCTAATTGCTAATTCTTAAATGCAAAATGCCCAATCGCTCCCGAAGTGTAAGAGCCCTGCATGCCGCTCTGCGAAGGCGGAGGTTCGAGGTGCAAGTCCTCGCGGGAGCAGTTTCTCAATAGCCCTGTAGCTCAAAGGCAGAGCGCCCGGTTTTGGCCCGGGAGGTTGATGGCGCCATTTCGGCGCGTCGCGCTTCGCGAGACTTGCTCAAGGCCCTGAGCCTGTCGAACGGGCGAATCCATCCGGGGCCGATCAATTTATTCCGGCTTGACAGAGTCCCTCGACAAGCTCGGGATCTTTGACAGCCGTAAGCCATGAGCACGCGAAGCGCGTCGAATGGCCGGATCCACTTTTCGATGGAGACTATGATGTAAGAGCAGCATCCGGTTCTGTGAAAACCGTCGTGTGCGGTGCAAGTCCGGCTGGTCTCCCCACTTTGGAAAGTAAGAATTAAGAAGGAAGAATTAGGAAGTGGCTCGGATTTCCTTATTACTTCTTAATTCATAATTCTTACTTTCTTCCCCCGGCGTAGCCCAACGCAGAGGCAACGAGCTCAGACCTCGTCGAGTGCGGGTGCAACTCCTGCCGCCGGGACCATTTTCGCTCCCGTAGCCCAACGCAGCCCCGAAAGCTTTCGGGGTAAAATCCGTCAAGTGTCGGTGCAAGTCCGACCGGGAGTATTTCGCCCGTGAATGCAAAGAGCCGCGCGTCTCGTCTTTCAAGCGAGTCCTAGCCGGTGCAAGTCCGGCCACGGGTGCCAAGCTTTACATAGGTCGCGTAGCCCAATCGGCAGGGGCACAGCGCCGAGAACGCTGCCAGTGTCCGCCGCGGCGGACCGCGACTCTGATTTCTTCGAGCTCGAAGCTTTGGCAGCGAAGCAACCGCCTTTTAAGTGGTTGAGGAGGGTGCAACTCCCTACGGGCTCACCAGATTTCGTCGCAATCGTCCTCATGGCTGCGCGGCTATCGCCGCACGCAGTTCCGTTTATCGGCCGCGACGCTCCTAAATGGCAATCGGCTGTAAACCGACTGGGTTCGACTCCCATAACCGATCTGCGTCGGCGACCTGCCCCTGAGCATTCGCCCAGAGGCAACCGCAACCCAGCCTAGCGCAACCGGCTCCTCCGCCGCGTTGCCCGCTGGCGAGCAGTGGCTGCTGCCGTGGATCGGCCAATTTTTTATACACAAACAAGAAAGGAAAACTAAACATGACTAACGAATTCATTCTGATCTTCTTCCTCGCGATTGCGGGTGCAGTAGCGGCGAAGATCATCCGCGTAAAGTACCGCCACGAATTCATCGTGACCGATGGCTTCGGCGGCCTGCTCTCCCACGAAGGTAAACTCAGCGAAACGCTGGTCGCCGGCCGCCATGTGCGCTGGGGTAAACATTACCGGCTCGCTCTCGTGGACAACCGTAAGACGCTGCTCCACGTGGCCGGCCAGGAAGTGCTCAGCGCCGACAACGTTGGCCTCAAGCTGAGCGTTGTGCTGACGATGCAGGTCGTCGATGCGGCGAAGACAGTTCAGGCCGCCGACAACTATTCCGCCCACATTTACAGCGCGACCCAGACCGCGGTCCGGGCCGTTGTTGGCAATGTGACAATGGATGCGCTGCTCACCCAGCGTGTCGCAATCGGTGCTCAGCTGCGCGATTTGATTGCGTCGAAGGCGGAAGCCGTCGGCGTGCAACTGCACGCGGCGGAAGTGCGCGACGTGATGCTGCCAGGCGAACTGCGAAAGGCTTTCAGCGAAGTGCTGAAGGCGAAGCAGGAAGGTCAGGCCGCCCTGGAACGCGCCCGCGGTGAATCGGCTGCGCTCCGCAATCTGGCGAACGCGGCCCGGCTCATCGAAGACCAGCCAGCGATCGCCACGCTTCGCTTCCTGCAGACCATCGCCGGTCACGCGGGCTCGAACCAGATGCTTGTAATGAACGACATGACTGCGTTCGCGCCTGCGGCCAAAGCGCGCGGCGCTCCACGCGTCGGCGGCGGCGCGCAGGAAAACAAATAGGTGCGTAGGTCGCACGTCCCGGCGGAGAATGGGCTCCGCCGGGGCACCCTTCATTTTCTCCCCAAGTTTTCGGCAGTAAGGCTCGGGCTACTTCGTGGTCATCGCGGGTTCGAATCCCGCCGCTCCTCTCGCGAGGAGTGAATCCCGGGCCAATTTTCTCCGGAAACAATTTTTAACTTTGCGGCAGTGAGATCGGAGTTCCTTCGTAACTCAGTTGGTAGAGTACACACTTCGGCGTGCTGTCACGGGTTCAAATCCCGTCGAATCTTCCCGGAGCAATCCGAGTTGATTCAGTCCTCTGGTCGACTTTCTCCGCAAGCAATTTGAGGCAGTAAGGATGGAGTTACTTCGAATTCGTTGGTTGCCGGTTCGAGTCCGGCTCCGCGCCTGGCGCGGATAGCTCAAAGGTAGAGCAGCGAGCGCCGCGTGAGCGGCAGCTACTCCGCCGTTTTTCTCCTCAATCCTTTCCCCTGGCACAAACAACAACCCGGCTTCCGCCTTCGCGGAATCCACAACCACAAGGAGGTGAACTCACATGAAGTTCAACCGTTTACTCAAGCGCCTCACGTCCGGCGATACCATTAACTACGCCGGCGGCCGCGCTTTTGCTCAGTCGCCACAGGACGAGCTGGTCTCGATCCTGTTGACGGCGACACTCGGCGACCAGTTCTACCGCAGCGGCGATGCGACCATTGCCCGCGTCCGCGAACTGATCGCCGCATCCGAAGACAAAACGTTTGCCGCCAAGGCCGCGATTTATGCGCGCACCAAAGCCGGCATGCGTTCGGTCTCGCACCTCGTCGCGGCGGAAATCGCCCGCGGCGTGAAGGGCGCACCGTGGACGAAACGGTTTTACGACCGCGTAGTTCACCGCCCGGATGACGTGCTGGAAATTCTGGCCTGCTATCTCGCGCTCCACGCGCGCCCGATCCCGGACGCCCTGAAGAAGGGTCTCGGCGCGGCGCTCGCGCGTTTCGACGAATACCAGGTGGCGAAGTATCGCCGCGACTCGGCTGAGCTGAAGCTCGTGGACGCAGTGAACCTGCTCCATCCGCCGCACTCGGAAGCGCTGCGCAAGCTGGTCTGTGACGAGCTCGCTCCCGCGGAAACGTGGGAGACAAAACTCACGCAGGCGGGCGCGAAGGTGCACGATGGCGCGAGCGAGGATGAAATTGCGGAGCTGAAGAGCGCCGCGTGGGGCGAACTGATCGTCTCGCGCAAGCTCGGATACTTCGCGTTGCTGCGTAACCTGCGCAACATCCTCGAGCAGGCACCGGCGTCCATTGACGCCGCGCTCGCTTTGCTGGTGGACGAGCGTTTGATTGCGAAATCGCTCGTGCTGCCGTTCCGCTTCCTCACTGCGCTCGACGCGGTGAAAGCGAGCAGTCTGCCGCGCGCTGGAGACGTTCTCGCTGCGTTGAATGACGCGGCCGATAAATCTCTGGCCAACGTGCCGCAGTTTGAAGGCCGCACGCTCATCGCGCTGGACTGCTCCGGCTCGATGATCGGTCGTCCGCTGGAGATCGGTTCGTTGTTCGCGGCCGTCCTGGCGAAAGCCAATGCGACTGCCGACATGATCCTCTTCAGCGATGACGCGAAGTACCTGACCGTCAACCGTCGTGACTCGACGCTCACGCTTGCGCGTGAAATCGCTCGAGGCGCGGCCCCCGCGGGCACGAACTTCCATGCGATCTTCCAGCGCGCGAATCGCGCCTACGATCGCATCGTGATCCTGTCCGACATGCAGGGCTGGATCGGCCACGACGCCCCGACCGCGACGTTCGCTGCCTACAAGCAGCGCACCGGCGCGGACCCGCGCGTCTTCAGCTTCGATCTGGCCGGCTACGGCACGCTCCAGTTCCCGGAACGCAACGTCTATTGCCTCGCCGGTTTTTCCGACAAGGCGCTCCAGACGATACGCTTCCTCGAGGAAGACAAGAGTGCCCTCATTCGCGAGATCGAATCGATCGAGCTCTAGGGCCTGACGAATAGTAAGCCCGCCCGGTGGCCAGCGCGCCGCCGGGCGGTTGGGCCGTCCCCCCTTTATTTCACCACCACCAACCACAACCAAAGAAAGGAGATCCCATGCAGAACGAAGTTTTTCAGCGCGTCCGCGCCGCGCTTGCTCAGCTTGAAGTTGAGCGCAACGTCCGGGTGCTCTTTGCGTGCGAAAGCGGCAGCCGCGCCTGGGGTTTCGCTTCGCGCGATAGCGACTACGACGTGAGGTTCCTCTACGTCCAGGCGCGTGACTGGTATCTGTCGGTCGAAGACCGGCGAGACGTGATCGAACAGCCGATCGCTGACGATCTCGATGTCAGCGGCTGGGAGCTGCGCAAGGCGCTGCGGTTGCTGCGCAAGAGCAATCCTCCGTTGCTCGAGTGGCTCAAGTCACCCGTCGTCTATCAGCACGACCCGGTGTTCGTGGCCGAGTTCGGCGCGCTCGCGGCGGAATTTTATTCGCCCCGGCGCTGCTTCGCCCACTACCTGCACATGGCCCATGGCAACTGGCGGGACTACCTGCGCGATCGCAGGGAAGTGGGCCTGAAGAAATATCTTTATGTCTTCAGGCCACTGCTGGCCTGCCGTTGGATCGAGCGCAGGCTCGGCCAGGTGCCGATGCGCTTTGCGCATCTCGTCGAGAACGTGCTGGAAGAGGCCGCCGTACGTGTGGCGCTCGAGGAGCTCGTGGCCCGCAAACAAGCCGGCGAGGAGCTGGCGGTCGCGCCCCCGGTCGAAGTGCTCTCGCGCTTTGTCGAGGCTGAGCTGTCGCGGCTCGAGTCGCTGAGCGAACCCGACGAGGTCGTGCCGAACGTGGAAGCGTTGAACCGCTTCTTCCGCCGTTACGCCCTCGCGGCCTAACGCGCTCAACAAAAACTGCCCCGCCTGGCCGCCATCGCGCTGCCAGGCGGGTGAATTTCCACACGCAAACAAACAACAACTCAACCTAACGAAAGGAGGTGACTGCAAATGAGTCATCCAAGTCGGCGATCCTTCGCCGAATCGCGCGCTGGGATGAGAGCGCGGCTTCTTCAGAAGCGAATCCCACCCAATCAAACTCAAACAAGACCGGGATCACGGATCCCGGCAGGAACACAGAAAAATATGAACTATTCCATTACCTACGAGGGCGACCGCATGCTGCAAGCGATCATGGGTGATCTCGGTGTAGATTTTGCGCAGTCGCCCTTCCACCGCATCGGTTTTGAAATCGATGAAGCGGGAATCCAGCTTCTCTCCGAGCGTTATCACGACCGCGTCTTCCGGACGCGCCAGTGGTTCCGCGATGAAAAGTTGAGCTGGACGAACCTGTTGCTCCGTTTCGATGGGAACGCCTATGTGATTGCTCATGGCGACGGAAACAACTGGGCGGAGATCATCGCCCCTCGCGCGGAACAGGTCCGCGCGTTGCATGCGGAAATTCGCAAGGTGCTGCAGGGCGAAAACAAGCCGAAGCCGCCTGCGTTTTTCATGCTGCGCCATGACTCGTGCGACATCTCGGCCGATCCGATCGAGAACCTGCCGGAAGCCGTTCCTGACGACTTCCTGCGTCTTTGCTACGGCGAAGACATTCTCGACTGGGTCGCGAGATTCGCGGAGAAAACGGTGTCGCGCGCCAGCGGTCTGACGATTTTCGACGGACCGCCCGGCACGGGGAAGACCAGCCTGATCTCGCAGATGATTCGGCGCCTGGAGAAGACACACGTCTTTTACTCGTTGCCGGTCTCGCAGGATAAGGCGCTTTCTTCTCCGGAGCTGGTCCCGTTCTGGCAGAAGCAGAACACGCGTCATGCCGATCGCGTCAAAGTGATCGTCATGGAAGACGCGGAACGCCTGCTCTGGCGGCGCAACGGCGACAACCGGGAAGCGGTCTCCTCTCTGCTCAACATCGCGGACGGTCTCATGGGCCGGATGCTGCGGTTGCACATCATCTGTTCGGTCAATGCGAAGATGGAGGATCTCGATCCCGCCGTTCTTCGCCCGGGCCGCCTGATGAACCACCGCAGCTTCGCCCTGCTCAACCGGGATGCTGCCGAACGTGTGGCCCTCGATCGCGGTCTGGCTTTTCAGCCTAACGAATGGTCGGAGGAGTACACGTTGGCCGAGGTCTTAAACCCCGGCTCGGACGAACCCATCGCCGAAAAACCGCCCATCGGTTTCCAAAACTGATGCAAGAGGCCCCGCCGGCGCCGGCGTAATTGCCGCGCCGGCGGGTGGGCCTTGAAAAACGACTAAAGAACAAACACCGCAAGGGCGACGCGAGAACGTTAAAGCCGCAGCTCGGTCAGAGCAAAAGCCGCCGCCTTTCGAACCATCTCAGATTCGACGGTTGCTTCGTTCACGGAGTCTGGGTTGGAATCAATCGCGCTGATGAACGCTTTGAGCGCATTCCTGGCGTCGGGAGATAGTTCGTCGGCCGCACGATTCAGCTCCACCTTCATCCGGGCGAGGCGCTCGGGGTGGGGGTTGCGAAAAAATTCCTCCGCTTCACTGGCGCATAAGGCGACAAGCAGTTTTGCCCGGGTGAGTGGGTCGGGTTCGCTCCACAAGCTCAAGATTTTTCGCGCGAGATGGAAGCGACCCGTGACGTCACTGGCAGTTCCCCCATAACTACTCGCCTTTAGGTCCTCGAACTCCTCCCGGCTCGCGGTTGCGAGTCGTTCGATTTCCGACTGCAAGTCGTGAAGGTTCGCACACCAGATAATCCAGATGAGTCCGGGAACCGACTTGTTTGTGTGCGACAGGTGCGGCCGGATAATCTCTACCAGCCGCGGATTGAACCGACCCGGATCGCTTTCGGCGAGATGCGCCAGCGCTTGGAGGAAACGTCCGTAACTGCTTGCATCATCTCTAGTCTTTTGCAGTTGCTCGACAATGCTATCGAAGCTCTCCGTGCGACCACGGCGCGCCAGGGCCAGGCAAGCTTCTTCCTGGGTAAAAGTTCCGCTCTCGTCTGCCTGTTCGGGGACGAGAACTTTGAGCAACGCGTCATCAATTTGCTGGCCGGGATATCGAAGCGGATTGTTTTCAGGTACCAGCGCTCTGACCGCATCAGCGCGTTCCTGCCAGCCCGTCTTCGGGTCGAGCAGTATTTTGATAATTGTCCCGAGACGTTGGGCCTCTTCTGGAACAGCGCCGGACTCCGCTAACACGAGAAACGCGGGGATGGTAAGCGGGTCGATTTTCTCCGGCGGCAGCTCGCGGGCGATCGTTGCCGCGCGTGCACGATCCACTTGGGCAAGCGCACCGTAGAATTGGCGCGCCCACTTTTCCTTCGTTTTGCGCGTCAGCGTTTCCAGCGCGTCGGCATAGCGTTGTCGATCGAGCTGCCCTAGACAACGCAGGGCCCATTGCTGGTCATCCGATTTTGAGACCGCGAGAACGCTCAGGCGATCTGCATCGGTTGCTACCGCCAGTTCCCGCAGCGAAGTGGCGATGGCTTTTCGAAGAATCTCGGGACTGCCACTTACGTCGTCGTAAAGGATCGCATGCTGTTCCGCATCCAGGGCAGCCAGTCGTTCCTCGACGCGTTTCCGTTTCTTCGCGTCTTTGATTTCCCACGTTCGTGGGAGTTTGTTCCGGTCGGCTTCGACCTCGTCATAGGTGCGTTTTGGCGGAGCCGGCGGCGGCAGAGTGGCTTCGATTTCCCGCAGGCGCGTCGCATCCGAAGTAATCCCGAAGTCTCCCGCAAATTGCGCGGCGACGCTTACGATTGAAAACGAAGCTTTCTCCTGCGCTAGAGAAAACCAGCCAAGAAACCGCTCGCTGAAATCCTGCAGACGCTTCCGTTCCGCATCGGTGTAGACCGGCGCGGAATCTTGCCGCATCTCGCTGGGCCTTTGCTCCGTGGGTTCGAACTGGGACCACTTGTTGCCGAGCCGTGCCGGTAATGCGTTGGCAATCAGATAACCGGCTAGATTTACAAATGTCTTGGGCGCATAGTGGTCAGTCCAACGAGCACCGAGACCGCCCAGCGTCGTCGAATAATCGATAACCGCTCGGTCTTCAGCGCGCATGACGAGGTGACCGGACCCGTCTCCACTTGAAACGATTGCACTGGTCTGAGACTCCGTTTTCAGGACACGAGTGCGGACCCGGTCGAGCCACCAGATTACCTGACCGATCTTGCGGGCCTCCTCATAAGGCAAAGGACAGATCCGCAGATCGAAAACCGGTTGATCGTAGACAGCGTTGTAGAAAACCACGCCAGCGGACGACGATCCGGCGAAGGCGAGATACGAATCGTCTGGATCGACGCGAAGGAAGTAATGCCCGTCATTTGCCTGGTAACACCTGGCGGAAGCATCTGAAAAGCTAATCGTGCACCGCTGCGGAGCCTCGGCCTTGTCTCGATCGTCGATAGCGATTTGGTAATGACTGCGGTGCACTTCCGTGCGGTTCGCCTCAACCAATGCCAACGCAGCGGTCTTGGCCTCCATGTTCCAAAAATTTTCGGGAAGGCGGGTGCGATTTTCTGTTTCCGGTTGGCGATCCCACTCCTTCTTCCCTTGAGCCATAAATCGAAGCAGTTCCGAATTGGGCGCGTCCTTTAAAGAGGCGTAACGGAAAGGCGTGGTCCCCTGCGGTGATGGAGTGGGCGTCGCTATGCTTTCCGGCTTGGCCTCATATGTCGAGACCGCATCTCCATCCTTGGGGAACGTGAGTCGCGCCGCCTTTAGCCGGGCTAGTTCTTTCCACAAGGTCGCACCGTTGATGACGCGGAAATGGTCACCGGCCTCCCCCTGCGGGCCAACGTATGCGTGCTTCGTCCGGTCCCATTTCCAAATCGCTTTTGGGGTCAGACCCGCTTTCGTTCGTGGCCCCGCTTCGATGTCCGAAACGCCATCGCCATCCTGGTCCGTTAGGCGGTAGATCCATTCATCGTTGTCCCAGTTTAGGACTACAGTAAGAAGCGGCTCCGCCTTGGTCTCGACCGCGGACACCGTCAACACACTCACGTTGCGGACACCTTCCACGCCACACAACCTCGAGTCGACCCGTTCGATGACTCCATCTCCATTAATGTCGGAGATAGTCCCGTATTCGAGAATGGTGTTGTTGCCGAACGGCCTAACGACACGACCTTCCGCGGTGAACGCACAGATTGCCGGTTCCTCCTCGATGGGGTCGGCCGGGCCGGGATCCGCGGGTGGGAAAAGTTCGCTTGGGTTCTTTATTGAGTATTCGTCGAAGCTCGATCCTGTCTCCGTCCGGTCGAGGAACCCGTAAAGCACAAGGTAAATTGGTGGCTGCGACTTCTCCGAGGGGCAAACGACAAGACGTGTGTTGTAGTGTTTGGCTTCGAACGTCTTGAAGTCGGTGTGTTTGCCGGGCTCCGCGCGCCGTAGAAGTTCAAAAAAGGCGCGCGGCCGCTTCTTGTCGTCAGCGAGTTGCGCGACCAGCTCCTTCCCGGAAAGCCTCGCGAACGAGACCTGTTCCGGGTCGGTGGGGGATTTCGCTTCGGAAAATCCGGGAGCGAGAAGTAATACGGTGATCGCAACGAGGGGAATTTTGCCCACGTTTTTCTTTATCGTTGGCCGTTGATCCTGTCACCTCGCTTCGGATGAAAAAGCCCAGATGGCGCGGCGACGAGTGCCGCAGCAACGCCGGCTCTTTTCAGAGAAGGATCAGGATGGTCACGATCAAGGCGATTAATGTCAGGTCCGCGATGACGGTCGCTAACAGGTGTCCTTGGCATGCGCCCCAAATCGGAAGGACAACCAGGATTGCCAGGACCAGCCAGCCAAGAATGGTTGAAAACCTGGACAAACGTCGAATGCCGGAAGGCATATCTTGCGGCGCCCCAGCCGGTGGTCGTGCGCCGGTGAGAATGAAGTCGGCCACCGTTTCCAAGTCCGCCGGAGAGTCGAAAGCTGCACCGTGTCCGCGGTCGACCAGGTTCTGGTCGCCATCCGGGATTTCGCGAAAGCTTTCGAAGCCGGCTGTGCCGACATCTTTCCGGCCTAACCCGGCGAGAGCGCTACAAAGAATTCCGACCACCTTGTCCGTGTAGGCATACGCGTTGTGCACCACGTAGGGCTGCGGTCGCGAAGGCCAGACGTAAGCCGGGGAAAGGACGCATCCGCCGAGAAAGATGCGGTTAAAGATCATGCCGCCGATTTCGCGGAGACTTTGTGCCATCAGGTAGGTGCCGTTGCTGTGGCCTACAAAATAAAACTCCGCGCCGGGATGCCGGGCCAGGGCCTGGGAGTACTCATCTTGAAACCAGCGCAGAGGTTTCCGGTGAAAGTAGGGGATAGCGAACCGCAAAGCCGAAAAATACCCATAGTCGGGAAGCTCCACGATCGCGCTCGGATCACGGCGGAGGATCTCGTTCTTGAGCTGAGTGGGCCACCCGAGCTTGCTGGCACGAATGCCGTGGAGGAGAAAGATAACGCGAGATTTTTCGGCTATTTGCGCCCCGGCAGCATGCCTCGGAAAGTCGTCGGCAATGGCGTGCCTGATGCACTCATAGTGTGTCTCGGGGTCGGGCGTGCCGGTCAGGTCGTGAAGCTTGACGTGGTTCGCTTCGGGCACATCGATCGGGACGGCATGCGGAAACAAGTCCGGGTCAATAGTGTCGTTCCGGGCGACCTCGTCATCCTTGGTCCCGCGGACCTGGACCACCATCGGTGGATTAGGCAGCGTTCGATAGTACCGCATCCAGGCGATGCGTAGGTTCGTAACAAAGGTGGATCCTTTCAGAATGTCGTAGATAAGCCGGATGCCGACCGGGCGGAGAAAGCGCGCGAAGGGTGTTCCGAGTTTCGCGCGCATGGATCCCTCCGGATTAACGCCGCGATCCATGCTGGCCATGAGGACAAACCGGCTTACGCGGCGCGGCCAGTCGTAGACAGCTTCGCCCTCGCCGAACTTCCCGGCGGCGATCAGGTATGCGGTCCGAATGAGGAGGCCGCCAATACTGTGGCCAATCAGAACCAGTTCCTTTTCTCCGCCGGATTGGCGATCGATCGAATCGAGGCGCGCGCTCAACGAACGTGCAACCGCCATCGGAGACCTTCGCGAAAACGCGCCGCAATGATGTTCCAGCGCAACCCACTGGCCGCCGATGTCGGCGCGCAATTTATCGACAAGCGGTTTCCAACTTTTCTCCGAGCCGCCAAGGCCCGGAACGTACGCGTAGATTTTGTCCGAGGGGAGCATCGCGTCGAATTAAGGAAAAAAATTTCCACAAATCACCGCGTCGGCCGAGAACAAAACGCCGCGCCGTCGCGGCCAATCGTGGAGTTGGGAGGAACAGGGATCGCTCATCGCGCGAACGGCCAGCTGCTGCGTAACTCTTCGATCGAACCAGAAAAGCGGTTCCAATCCGCGCCGTCGAGTTCGTAGGTAGGCGCCGGCAGTTCATCCACGTTTGGATCGCCGTTCGAATATTGCCAGAGCGTGTAGCTATTCCACGTGTTTGTGGGCAGGCCCACCGGGGTTGCGCGGTAGCGCACATACCAGAGCGGACAGCGCGCGAGAAGAGGATCACGGCCGTTTTCGCAGGCCTCTCGCACCGTGTGCCCACCATAAAGGACCGGGTAACGCCCGGTTCGCTCGCGGAACGCACGGATAAAAGCGTGCGTCTGGTCAACGGAGGCCTGGCCGTGGTCGCGGGATTTCTCCCAGTCTAGCGCGAGAAGAACGTCATCCTCGATGTCGCCGATTGTTTCCAGAAAGAAATCGACTTGGGCTTCCGGTTCCTGGGCACTGGAGAGGTGGTACGCTCCCCAAAGCAATCCGAGATCCCGGGCTGCTTGCTTGCGATCCTGATATCGCGGATCGCGAAAATGTAGCGCTTCACTCGCCTTGTGGATTATCGCGACGACTCCCTCTGCCTGCGCGGCGGCCGGTTCAACCGCATTGTCGTAATAAATATCAATGATGTGTTTAACCATGGCGTGAGAGTGGCGGATTGGCTGGAATGAGGGATTAAAGTTTGAGGCCGAGCGCCTTTGCTGTTTGCGGGCCTACTTCGCCGTCGACGATCAATCCCACCGCAGCCTGGAAGCTGATGACCGCGGCCATGGTCTTCGCGCCGTAGATGCCGTCACTCGGCCCGGGATGGAATCCTTTAGCCAGAAGCGCATTCTGGATTGCGATAACCTTGGCCTTTTTCATGCCACCGGCATCGAGATGGTAGAGAGTGCCGGCTTTCGGCGGTGCGACTTTGGCAACGGGTAATTTGACCCCGCTCTCGTAATGAATTCCGGGAACCCTGATACCGGCATCCCAGCGCCGGCCAGCCAAACTCCCGCGGCGAACGCCGAAAGCGCTCCCCATGGCTTCGACCGTTCCGCCTCCTCCGTCAGAGAAAACCACGTGGCCCATCGCGCCCGGCCGAGGAAAACGCAACACGACCGCGCCGACGATACCGCCAGCTTCCGCGACGGAGATCTCCTCCCCCATTTCCTCCAAATCCTCGCGGAAATACCCGGTGTAGGCATCGGCCGTAGCGGGGTTGCTATGTTGATCTACGCCATAGAGGATCTGCCCAGCCTGGAAAATGCACCACGAGATGAATTCGGCGCAGTCCCAGGGACCGGTTGAATTTGAGTTGTTCTTAGCTACGAAGGCACCGAGGACATAGCGTTCGCCGATATGTGGAATAGCTAGTTCGAGGCAGCGAGATCCAGTGGCCATAAATAAAGGATTCGGTTTGGGTTAGTTTCAATGCTTGCGGCATGATTTGATTCCAGGCTGGGAAGAGGTTTGGGGAGATTCTGTCTTGCTCCTTCTCCAGAAACGGAATGTGCGCATACCTCTTACTACGGAGAAGCGGCGGCGAAGTTCCTTAAGGCTGCACGTGTCCGTTTAAAATGGAGGAACGTCCGCTCGCGGATAATCCGTAAGGTCAGATGGGACTCGGATATCCGAGATCAGGAGTTCGGATTTCGGCAGACCAAACGGCCTGTCAGGCCGTCGCGGGAACGACGGTGCGGGCGCGGCCGCCGCGAGTGGTGAGCGGCGGCGATTCCGAGCGAGGGGAAGGAGTCGTGACCTGCGGTTGCGGCTTCGCGGGTGCGGGTGCCGGTTTGGCCGCGGCGGCGGGTGTTGAGGTGAAGTTCTTTTTGCGCGCGGCGCGGCGGCCGCGGCATTCGGGGCGCTGGCTGCAAACCCAGACGGTGCCGTAACTGACACTCAATTCGTCCATCGATGCCTCGCAGGCCGGACAGAGTGGCGGCGTCAGCTTCACTTTGCTCATGAGCTTCGGAGCCCATCGCGAGACGGCGAGGAAATCTTCATCGGGATTCTCGCGCGCTTCGTTAAGCAGGAGGTCGAGCGTTTTCGCGTTGAGCACGGTGACGCCTTTTGTTTTAGCGAAATTGCGCGCGTCCCACGAGAAGCCACTCGAGGCGACATACACACCGCGGGTGGCGCCACAGGTGACCGCGGCTTCCTGGAGCTCGCGGACGCGATCGACGTGCACTTTGTCGTCAGGGTTCAATTTTTTGCATTGCACCAGCAACCGCTCGGACTTGCGCTGCACGATGAAATCGCCGCCGCGCCCGCCGCTCAACCCGGCCGGCATGGTGACGCGATAACCCTGGCGCTGATAAATCAATGCCACCAGGAGCTCGAAGTCTTCCGAGGAAAGCGCGTGGACGTTGTGAGTCATCGTGTAATCCTCGGCCTCTGATGGAATCAGTTTCGAGAGATCCGGCATCATCAAATCATCGACGGGAGAACGCCGCCGCCGGAAGAGGTGAAAACCAAACATCCCGAGGAGCACGATGGGAATGAAAGTCAGCTCGGGATTCAGCTTCGCTTTCTCCATCATCCGGCTGAGGAGCGCGTCGCGCACGGGATTCGGCGCGTTCTTCGCGGGCGACTCCTTCATTTGCGCGGCCGGTTTCGCTGTCGACTTCGTGTTTGCCGGCGAATTCGTTGTGGTTGTCGTTTTTGCCGAGGCCGATGGAGACGTGGAAGAATTGGCGCCTGGCTTCACCGCGGCCAACGGATCGGACGGCTTTGCCCCGGGTTTTTCAAGTTCGATTCCGAGCTCCGACATGGTGGAGCTGTCGCCGCGATTCGCATAGAGTTTGTCGCTCAGCTCACTGGCCAGCTCTTCGCGTTTCGCCGATCCGGAGAACAGGCGAAGCGCGCTTTTGAAAACAGTCGCCATCAGGTCCGATTCTTCCGAGGCGAAATGCGGCGTCTCCACGCCTTCTATTGATGGCATGCCCTCGGGCACGCCTGCGGATTTCATGATGTAAGGCCGGGCAAACCTGGCTGCGGCGCCGATCGCGACAACGAGGATCGCGAACGTAACGAACTTGATGAAAAGTTTCCGGAGCAGCCGCATTTGGAGAAGCGGGACCTCATTTAGCAAAATACGGACCACGGAAGTGGCGAGTGATGAGTGGGATGTGATGAC
>Ga0105242_10002477_pt1 | contig 14478 bp, 11 predicted proteins | sample KBSM24metaG_FD_81521 | JGI IMG/M metagenome (GOLD analysis project Ga0105242, IMG submission 81521) | Miscanthus rhizosphere microbial communities from Kellogg Biological Station, Michigan, USA - KBS M2-4 metaG | ecosystem: Host-associated > Plants > Roots > Rhizosphere > Soil | place...
ACGACCTGACCATCGACCACCTTGCACAGCAACCCTTCCTTCGTGTCGACAATGCGGTCCCGGGGAATGAGGGGGGTGATTTTCAGTTTGGGGATCAGCTTCCAGTAAAATTGCTTACGGCGGCCGCTAGGATCCCTGATCTTCGCGAATTGATCGTTCTTGGTCGGATATTCCGGGTGATTGATGACCGGATTTGCATAGACCCAGAATGCTATCCTGGCATAGGCTTTTGGCAGCCAGCGGGCCTTGAGGAACCAGCAGCGCCATGGAAAGCGGCCCAGGTTATTGTATGTGAAATCGAGGCACTGATCGTCGGCGGTGCCGGGATAATCGATTATGGTCTGGTGCCATTTGCGAAGCAGGGTGCGCGCTGCCAGGGAGTTGCCGTAGAACTGCGCAAGACCGGAGCACATCAATTGGCTTTCGGTGTACCAATCGACGCTGCCGGCGAAACGAAAGTACCTTCCTTTGATTAGCGTTGAGTCCTCCGCCAATATCTCAACCGGCTTGAACATGTCGGTGTATTGGTCGGCAAACCAGTTATAAATGGCGAAATCGCAACGGGATCGTACCAGTTCCGTAAGCAGGTCGGGCGGCGCGCAAAATTCGCAATCGGCGTCCAGATACAGGACCGCCTTCTTGTGTGTTTTCAGCAAATGATGAATGAAATTGGCTTTTGTAAACGAGGGAACGTCACTGCCGCGCATGCTGATGGAGGTATGCACGGTTGGCACTTCGTGCAACTCATGAGGTAGTGCAAATTTTTTGCAGGACGCGGCGAGTCTTGCGGCCTGCTCCGAATAGGCGGGCGTGAACATCGCTCCAACGATGAACGGCTTGTCGCCTGCACCTGTGATCGTGCGCGAGGACTCGAATGGCAGGGGAAACGATCTGGTCATCGGCGGAAAGAGACTTTCACTTGTTTGCGCGAAGATTCGCCACGCCGCCACCTTTGCCGGACGCCTGCTGCCGCCGGACGAACATGCGGAGCAGGCAGCGAATGATAGCGTTTTTCGATTTAGCAAGGGTAAAAGCAGGCAGGGCGGCCCGCCAAGGCTTATTTTGCAATCCGAAACCGGCTTCTCGTCCAGTTCCGAGAATGCTATGGGTGCAATGCAAAAGGGGGCGGTAATTCTGCCGCAAGAACATGGCGCAGCTGCAGACCCTCGCTGAGCGACTGGGTTACGGTCCCGACGCTCGGTTGCTTATCGTCCATGCTGACGATCTGGGACTTTCCGGGAGCGTCAATTCCGCTTTTACCGAGGGCCAGAAATCCGGACTGATCAATTCGGGAAGCGCGATGGTGCCCTGCACCGGATTTGGAGAAATCGCGGCCTTTGCCCGATCGCATGAGCAGGCCGACATTGGGCTGCATCTGGCGCTCACCAGCGCAAGGGTGGTGGAGCGATGGGGGCCGGTAGCGCCGATAGCGGAGGTGCCGTCCCTGGTCGATCAACAGGGGTACTTTCATGAGCGATGGACCTCCGCCACACCCATCAACCTAGAGGATGTGAAACGGGAGCTGCGGTCACAGATAGATCGGGCGATCGAAAACGGACTGCACCCTACTCATCTCGATTCCCACCAATACCTCTTGCAGAAAAAGAATGCGGAACTGTTTGAGATATTCATCCAACTGGGCCGAGACTATGATCTTCCGTTGCTGATCTCCCGGGAATGGTTCGCGGCCTATCCGTATCTCCAAACACTTACGACCCCCAGCGACATTGTTTTGGACCGAACTATCACTATTGGGCCGGTGATATTGCCCGAAAATTGGGCTGATTTTTACAGGAATGAGCTCAAACAACTGCCGCCGGGAATTTCGGAGGTGCTTATTCACCCCGCACATGACACCAGAGAGCTTCAAGCCTTCTTTCAGGGGCGGCAGGAATGGGGCGCCGCCTGGCGGCAGAGGGATCTCGACTTCTTCACCAGCGGCGATTTCAACGCCCTGCTCCAAGAAGAGAATATCCGGCTCGTCACCTGGCGTGAAATCGCTTCGCGCCTGCGATAGGATTTCCGCGATACTAGGTCACCAAAACGCAATACTGTGTGACGTACCCTGGTGGGACGGGGTTCACCATTCGTTAATCTCCAGGCTGTCGGCAGCCCAGGCCGCCGCCAGATGCATGGGTTGAGATCAGGCCAGATGCGACAACCGGAAACACCAGAGTTACGGCTCCTTCTGGCATGCGCCCGCGCCCATACAACGCCTGAAGACGAAGCCGCAATTCGCCGATTGCTGAGCGAGGAATTCGAATGGAAGGCGTTTGTCCAGAAAGCCATCACGCACGGGCTTGCTGGCTTGGCCGGCCAGACCCTCACCAGGGTGGCATCAGAGCTGGTGCCGGACGACATTCTTGGGGCATTCGGTGCCTTCATCGAGCATACGCGCGATAACAACAAGGTTCTTCTGAACGAACTGGTATCACTATTACAGCATTTGACGGCCGCGGGCGTGGACGTCATTCCCTTCAAGGGGCCGGTCCTTACACAACAAGCGTTCGGCGACCTGGCTCTACGCGGGTTTCGCGACCTCGACCTGCTCACTCGCGATCGCGACGTGTCACGGACTATCCAGATCCTCCTTGAATCCGGTTACGAACGCCAAGGCAAGCTGACGGACGCTCAGTTCAGCCTGATCCACTGGCTTCAGGGTCAGGAGATACTCTTCAAGAAAGACTTGGGAGCCGTAGAGCCGCACACCCGCCTGATTTCGGCCAAGATGGCGCTCAACATCGACTATGCGGGGCTCTGGGAGCGGTCGCGCCCCGAGGAGATTTTCGGGCACCGGATGCTGACCTTTTCGCCGGAGGACACGCTTCTGGTCCTGGCGATCCATGGCGGCAAGGAATTGTGGTGGGACATCAAGTGGGCTTGCGATGTCGCTGATTTCATCGCCTCCCATCCCGGGCTCGACTGGAATGCCATCGCCAAGCGGGCCAAGGCTCAGGGCTGCAATCGCATGCTGCTGGTGGCGACGGCCCTGGCGCGTAACTATCTGGGGTGCACGGCAATTCCAGCCGTCCTTGCGGCGGCGGAAAACGGCGACCCGGCTGTTGGCGAGATTATTGACCACATTGTCGCGCGCTGGGAGGCCGAGGATCCCGGCGGACCGCCCAGCAACAAGACGCCCTCGCGGGATCGGCTGTTGTTGCATGACGGCATCAGGCGCCAAGCCAGCTATGTCGCGCGAACGCTCTTACTGCCAGGGCCCGAACACATTCCCCTGGCGGCGTTGCCCCGTTGGCTGTGGTTCCTTTACATCCCGTTGGGTCTTGGGCACGACCTTCTCGCCCTGCCGATATACCGCGCCTGCGAGACGCTCGGTTCGCATTTCAACCGCCTCTTGATGATATCTCCTCTGGCGCTGGCCCTAACGCCGCTGTCAGCCAACAACCGCATAAAATACAAGCGCATACAACAAGCCTACCGCAAAGCCCGAAGCGACTTAGCGACTGATCCCACCAGTTGCCTTTCGTGGCTCGCACTCGGCGATGCGCATCTGTCGATGGAACGTCACAAAGAAGCGATCGCCAGTTACGACAAGGCGCTCGCCATCATGCCGGATAACAGGTCCATTTGGCACAAGCGAAGTTCCGTCGTCAGCATGCTGCAGAAGACGGGAAACACCGATTTCAGCAAGGCCCCGCGGTTCGACGTCAAGAATCCTGACGGCTGGGCGCTGCAAGCCGGCTTCCTTTCCGCCACCAGCCGCCATGCGGAGGCTTCCGAAGCCAGTGATCGTGCGCTGCAACTGGACCCCGAAAACCAGCACGCAACCCGAATTGGAATCCATTCCCGGGTGTTTGCCTGCGATTGGAGCAAGCGGGAGGCGGACAAGCTGGCCGCGAAAATGGGCGCTCAAACCGGCCGATTTGCCATCCGGCCCTTCAGCTTCAAGTTGCTTTCCGACTCCGAGGAGGATTGCCTATGCGCGACCCGGCTGTGGACTCGAAGCGCCTGGTGGACCGGTAAACCCTTTTGGGCAGGCGAACGCTATCGTCATGACAAGATCCGCGTCGCCTACCTGTCAACAGATTACCGCGCCCATCCTGTGGGAAGCACTATTGTCGCGCCGTTTGAGCATCACGACAAGAACCGCTTTGAAATCACCGCGGTCTCCTTGCATCCCGGCGACAGTGGCGAGATACGCGGCCGCATCAAGGCGGCGGCCGACCGCTTTGTAGACGCCCATGTCATGGGGGACGGCGCGATTGCCACCCTGCTGCGCGAGTTGGAGATCGACATTGCGGTAGACTTGAACGGCCATACCGGGGCCAAGCGGCATGGCGTGTTGATGCGCCGGCCTGCCCCCTTGCAGGTGAACTATCTGGGTTATCCCGGCACCATGGCCAATGTTTTTTTGGATTATATCATCGCCGACAAGACCGTGATCCCAGAAGAAAACCGGGCCTTCTACACTGAGAAAGTCGCTTATCTGCCCAACGCCTATCTGCCTTTTGACCGACGCCGCCTGGTCGGCGAAGCCTCGCCCAGCCGCGCCGAGGAAGGCTTGCCGGAAAAAGGTTTTGTTTTTTCCAGCTTCAACAGCCTGCACAAATTCAGCCCTGAAATTTTCGGGATTTGGATGCGGCTGCTAAAGACAGTGGAGGGAAGCGTGCTTTGGGTGCCGGGAGCGGATGCCATCGCATCGGCCAGTCTGCGCCGCGAAGCCGCTGCTGCGGGCGTCGCCCAGGAACGCATCATCTTTGCGGGTTATTTGAAGAACAGCGCAGATCATCTGGCCAGGCAGCGCCTGGCAGATCTTTTCCTCGACACCCTGCCTTACAATGCCCATTCCACCGCTGCCGACGCGCTTTGGGTGGGGCTTCCGGTGCTGACCTGCATGGGACGGGCTTTCCAGGCCCGAGTGGCCGCAGGCCTTTTGCATGCGGTTGGCTTGCCGGAAATGATAACCACCTCGCTCGAGGAATATGAACAGCGCGCGCTTGCATTGGCACGCGATCCTGGACAGTTGGCCGCAATTCGCGAAAAGCTCGCCCGCAATCGCCAGACCGCCGCATTGTTCGATATGGCGAGATTTACCCGAGGGCTCGAAGCAGTTTACACCGCCATGTGGGAACGCCAGCAGGCCGGTTTGCCGCCGGAAAGCTTTTCAGTCGACGATCCATAAACAGGCTGACCCTAGTTACGGACGACCACCGCCTCCTGCATCAGCCTCTCGATGAACACCAGCTTCAGCTCGTCATCCAGCCCGCCTGGAAGATCCCGAACGGTGAAGCTGGGGGTCTCCAACGCAAACCGCAGAGCTTTGCCAAAAAAGTCCGCGAAGGTGATGTCCCGGGTTCCCACTTTAAGGGTTACCGTATCCGCTCCCTCGCGCAGATTGTAGAATAAACCGGGCCGGGCTCCTACCCGATCGCCAAGCTCAAGTTGCCTGGGCTCAAAAAACGCGGTGATCTGGCCCGTAATATCAAGCGATGCCTTTTGAACGCTCTCGTCTCTGAACTGTTCCAGAACCCCCGCGAGAAAAGCGGGATCGGCGGCGGCGCGCAACACTTCGCCCGCGCGCTTCACAATGCCGGCGCCATCACCCTTCATGTGGCCGGCCGGGAGGGAAAGCCTCAAATTGTCATCGCGCAAAATTGCCGCCGCGATGACGGCGCGAAGAAGCTGGTCCCAGCTGTTGTAATACATCCCCAAGGTGATGTGCAGTGAACTGTCCGGGCCGGCTTCCGCGGCATGGACAAATCCCCTCGGGATATAAACCATGTCGCCCTGCTGAAGCGTGAATTCATACAGCTCGCCGCGAAGCTCGCGCCCCTCCTCTTCGATTGTGCCGTCCGCTTGGGGCAAAGTACGACGGGTTTTTTCCACCTGCCAGCGCTTGGATCCCATCACCTGCATCACGAAGACATCGTGATTGTCCCAATGCGCCTGAAAACCTTTGCCGCTGGGCGGCGTCAGGTAGATATTCGTCTGGAACCGGGCTCCGGTTTGCTGGGCAAGAAGTCTGCACATCAGTCCCAGTTTGGCGTTGAAATCCTGCATGCCATCCAAGATCAGCGTCCGGCCCTCATGCATATCGGTCAGAATGCGTTCGAGGGTCTTGGGACCGGTACCTTCCAGCCTGGCCTGCTTCTTGGTGGTGGCTTCCGCGGTTTTCACATAGCCGCGCCCGCTCTTAACGGATTCGTCGAAATCCTTCAGCGTAAACAGATCACCGTAATATCCGGGATCGTTGCGGTGAACGATCAGGGGACTTTTTTCCCAATAGCGGGCGCTGTATTCTTCTTCGGAAACAGGCCAAATCAGACTTTGAATCGCGGCCCGCTCATGGAAAGGGGTTGAAGAACCCTCCTGGAGGCGATCCGCTCGACTGGCGGCGGCTTTCATTGTCTGCGTCATCTCTGTCTCCGTACGAATGACAAACCTTGCTGTCTATGGAAGACCGCATTGATCCAGATCATCCCTTCAATTCCACGGCCAATGGTGAAGGCTGCGCCACCCCCTTGGCTATTCCCCTATTTGCGGACGACCAGGGCTTCCTCCATCAGCCGCTCGACGAATACGAGTTTCAGGTCGTCTTCCAGATCGCCGGGAAGATCGTGAATCGCATAGCTGTGCGTTTCAAGCGCGAACTCCAGCGCTTTGCCGAAGAAATCCGGAAATGTGATCGCCCGGGTACCGACTTTGAGGGTCACGGTCTCTGCCTCTTTGGCGATGATGTAGAACAGGCCGGGCCGGGCACCGATCCGATCCCCGAGCTTGAGCTCCCTGGGGTGAAAAAAAGCAGCGACCTGTCCCGATATGTCGAGACCGGCCTGTTGAACCAGATCGGCCCTGAATTGATCGAGAACCTGGGTGAGAAAACCGGGATCGGCGGTATTGAGCAACACATCGCTCAGGCGCTTCACAATTCCCGCTCCATCTCCCTTCATATAGCCGGCCGGCAATGAAAATCGCAAGGAATCGTCCCGCCGGATCGCCGCATTGATTGCAGCATTCAAAAGCTGATCCCAGCTATTGTGATTGACCCCCATGGTGACGTGGAGCGAAGTTTCCGAACCGCATTCCGCTGCGTGAACAAAGCCGCGCGGGATATAGACCATGTCACCCTGTTGAAGGGTAAATTCATGGAGTTCGCCGCGAAGGTCACGGTCTTGCATCTCGATGACGCCATCCCGCGGCGGCAGGATACGGCGGGCCTTTTCGATCTTCCAGTGCTTGAATCCGATGACCTGCATGACGAACACGTCGTGATTGTCCCAATGGGGCAAAAAACCCTTCCCATTGGGAGGTGTGAGATAAACACCCGTCTGGAATCCCTCGCCGGTTTCCCGCGCCAGGAGGCGGCACAACAACCCCAACTTCGGATTGAATGCCTGCATGCCATCCAGGACCAGGGTATGGCCGTCGCGCATGTCGGTCAGAACACGTTCCAGGGTCTGAGGGCCCGCGCCCTGATGTCTGACCACCTTCTTGCTGGTGGCCTCGGCGGTCTTGATGTTGCCGCGGCAGGCCCTGACCGAGGCATCGAAGTCCTGCAGGGTAAACAGATCGCCATAGTAAGCCGGATCTTCCCGATGGACGATGAGCGGTTTTTTCTCCCAATAGCGCGCGCGAAACTCTCCCTCGGGGATCGGCGACAGCAGACGTTGGATTGTTACCCGTTCGTGAAACGGAACCGATGCGGAAAATGGGACTTCGCTGCCCACGGCGCGATTGGCAGAGGCAATGTTCGTCATATCAGTCTCCGTGACCCTGACAAAGACCGCCATTGGCGGCCCGTCCGCCAATCATACGTCGCCCAGTTCCAATGCCACAGCCACATGTGCCGCCCGCCGGCGAAAGCCCACATGCGATATCCTTGCAGGACCTCGCCAAAAGTATGCCCTATCCAGCCAACTTTTCGGCGAAATCCTTATATTCGAGTTAACCGGGGCCGGACCCCGATCCCTGCCGAACGGCCGGCGGCGCATGGGCAATGGGACGCCGTCGGTCAGAATGTTGGAGGATATAGGCATAACAGCCCGAGCGGCGCTCAAGGGCGTAACAGCAACAGGATTTCAAGCGCTATTGCAGCAAAAACAATGGCCCCCGCCAGTTCCGGCGAGGGCCATTGCAGTAAGTCAGAAGCGAACGGTTAGTGGCTACCGCCGCCGGACACGCCGTCGTCACCGAAGGTCGTGTCGTGAGCGCCAGCATCATCCTGGATGAGGCTGTCATCGCCGACCTTGGAATAAGCGTTCTGCGCCATCGCGCCCTTGGTGCTGGCGGAAAGCAGCAGACCCACGGCCGGGGCGGTCACGGCCACCTGGGCAGCGGTCTTGATCGCGGAACGGCGCGTCTTTTCTTCGGAAACAATGCCTTCAATCTTGATTTCGTCGGCCATATTGAACCCCATCGTCAAATTGGTGCGTGCAATTCCCAATGAACACACGATGGGAACTTGAAAAGCAATTCTGATGCCAACATTCGAAATTGTTTATTTTCAATGGATTGTGGAACTTACGAGACAGTTTGGCGGGTTAGTCTGTAAAATTTTTTTGCACCTTTTTGAGATTTTGTCATGGAATTGTTGCGGTTTTCAGGCTCCGCGCCATGGCCTTTCGGACATAATGTATTGATATAATTAAATTATTCGAAGGACGCGGCGTTTTTTACAAGGGCCACAGCTTCATCCAGGGACGAAAAGGTCAGGGCATAGCATTCGATCCCAGAAAGCCAGCGGACCAGATCTCGAACACCTCCGGGCGTCATTTTCAGTCGAAGCGCCAAACATTGATCCATGATGCGGGCCAGAGCATCTAACCGTGTAATCGAGACCAGCTCAGTCGGGTCGTCCTTGGCGTAGCGCGGGAAAAAAATATGGCTCACCTGGGCGGGACGCTGCTGGACGGCCTCGGCCGGGGGGCTGACATACTTGACCTGTTTACCATCGTCGCGCCGGTGCATCGGCAGGCCGTGGATTTGAGGGTAGTAGCGGGACATCAGATCCCAGGCGGTGCTTTTGACACAGACAGCCAGCGGTACGGGCGCGACCTGGAAAGTAACCGGCTCGATCAGCGCCACTTCATCGGAATAATAGCCCAGCCCGCTGTGAACCAGGGCTGCCGTCAGGGAAGACTTGCCGCTGCCGGCGGCCGCCGGCAACAGAATGCACCGGCCGTCCCGCCCCACCACGCCCGCGTGCAAATCCAGTAGAAAGTCGTGGGCATTGACGGAATGCACCCATAACGCGCTTTTGACCAACGGTCCCAGGCTGGAAAGACGCTCCGAATGGGCTTCGGCTTTTCCATTGCAATAGATGTTGCTGGAAACCTGGAGCCATTCACTCCAGTCCGGCTTCCAGAACTGGTTTTGAATATCGATGGTCAAAGCAGCGGCAGCGGCATCTTCGGTTTGAAGATGACCGATAACGGTATCCACCATTCGCTTTTGAGAGCGGTGCCCGTAACGGATCAGCGTGTTCGAACCAAGTAACCGGTAACGTCCTTCGAGCGCTGGATCGCGAGGCTCAAATGGCGGGACCTTCTCCACGCGGCGATCTAAGAACTCGGCCACCGGATGGGGACCGGGAGCCGCTTTTTGCCCCGCAAGCAGGGCATGGCTGCTGAGCACATCGAGCGCCGCCGATACCCAGAGAACGCACACCTCAAGTTCGGCGCCTTTTTCCGCCGCCAGTGCCTTTGCAATGTCTTCCAGCGGCGCTCCGCGTTGCAGTCCCTGGACAATGAAGGCCGCAGTGGCATTGAGCCCCACCAGCGATTGGGATTCCTCGCTGAAAATGACCAGGTCGTCGTCCAGCGGAATAAAAGACAGGCCGGAGCGAAGCGCGACGCGCTCGGACTCAGCAAAACCGGCCTGGCTGCCCATACTCATTCTTCCTGATATGCCACAGAGAGCGAAATTATCGGTTAAGCAGGCAGAAGAATGAAGCGTCCGCCTTCAAAAAGCGCGGTCCTTGTCTATTTTCGCGCGCGCCTGAGATAACAGCTTCTGGACCGCGGGATCGCGCGAGTCCTTGACCGGCCCGAGCAACAGCATGGCCGATTGCGGACTGTCCTGCGCCAGCCGCATCGCAGCGAGCTTCAGCCGCAGTTCAATCATATCCGGCGCCGCTGCGAGAGCGTAGCCAAGAACCGCCGCGCTATTTTCCGCATGGCCCCCGTCCAGCGCAATCTGCGCCATCTCAATGGCCAGTTCCGGATGAGACTGAATAAACTGGCGCGACATTCCCAGGATGATTTGCGCCGCGCCCTTCTCGTCATGGGCACGCGCGAGCAGGACCGCCTGATAGTATAACATCAGCGGCGACCTGGGCCGCAGGGCTTGGAAGGCATCGATCTCGGCCTTGGCTTTGGCATCCTGGTTCTGTTTCAGATAGACACGAATTCTGGCCTCGCGCGGATCGCTGTTGATCGGGTAGAGCTTTTGCATCCGGTAAGACAGCGCCAGTACGCCTGCCTGGTCGTTTGCGCGTTCCAACTGATCAAGCTTGGCGGCCATGGTGGCATCGTCCTCGGGAGCAAGCTTGAAGGCCTCATCCACCAATTTCGCTGCGCGCGCGGCATCCTTTTGCTGGCCGGCAATATCCGCGCGGACCAACAGAGAGTCCGGAGTGCGGCTCAATGCCAGCGAGCGATCCATTGCGGCCGCGGCCGGCGCAAGTTGGCCTTGAGACCGGAATGCCAGTGCCCTGCCCTTCAGGATAGCAGCGGCGGCGTCACCCTTGGCATTGGCGGCGGGCTCGGGAAACTCGTTCAGAAGTATTGTTTCCTCGTGCTTACTAACCATGGTGTAGAATAAAGGGAGCAACACTTCCCGGTCCGGCGCGCCATCCTGCCGCGCCTGGCGCAACTCGCGCTCTGCCTGCCCCATGGCATCCATGCGAATCAGAACGCGGGCGATTTCCGTGCGAATGATAGGCTCGTTGTGAGAATCGGCCAGCGCCTTGCGCATCATTGACAAAGAGAGCCGGTACCCTCCCTTGGAATATTCCGTTCGCGCGGCCAGGCAGGTACTGCGTGCGCCGGCGTTCTTCACCAGCGGGCAGTTGCCCGGAGACACATAAGGTTGCGCAACGGGCGCTTGCGCCTCCGCTTGAGAAGCCAGACCCATGGTCAGCGCAATCGCGAATATCGCTCCACAAGAAACTCGTGCAACGTTTGCCAGTTTTTTCACAAGATCCCCGCCATGTTGCCTGTCCCATCTGCAAACACGCGAACCTGGGCTCTGCCGGCCACGGGCAAAAGCGCCTGTTCTCCGTCACTGACCCATTATCACTATTTGGGCTCAGTTTCGCTCCGGATCCCAATTATCCCTTAAAACTAAGTAATATCAATATGTTATTGACAAGCCTGCTGCGCCCATCCATCCAGGGTCCAGAAGTCGGATAAATCAAGAAATTCCTCGCCCCGATTAGTAAATTCCTAGCAAAATTAACGCTTTAGAGCGGCTTTCCTTTCATTCTGGCCAGACGCGCAACTAAGCTCCGCAGGCGGGCCGTCTTATCGAAAGGGAACACGCACATGGGTGCACTCAGCACATGGCATCTCCTGATTTTGGGCGCCATCGCGCTTGTCCTGTTCGGGGGCAAGGGCAAGGTCGCGGACCTGATGGGCGATTTCGGCAAGGGCATCAACAGCTTCAAGAGGGGGCTGGCGGAAGGCAAGGAAGAACCGCGTACCATCGAGCCGGCCGGCGAGACAGTTGTGAACAAGGACAAGATCAGCGTCTAACCACTGGCGCGGGCGCTGTAGATGTTCAATATTTTCAGTTGGCAACACATCATCATATTGGTCGTGATCGCACTGGTCGTGGTCGGACCCAAGGATTTACCTCGTCTCATGCGCATGGCTGCAAAATGGGTCCGCAAGGGCAAGTCCGTGGCCGATGGGTTGCGCAAAAATCTTGACGAGATGACACGCACCGCCGAGCTGGATGGGCTGCGCGCCGAAATGATCGCCCTGAAGAAGAAGCATCCTCTTTCCAGCCTGGAAGCCGCCGGCGCTGCCGCATCCTCCCATACGCCGCAGCCCCGTGGTTAAGCCCACCCCCGAAGACGAAGCCGCCCTCGACGCCACCAAGGCGCCGCTGATGGAACATTTGCTGGAGCTGCGCACCAGGCTGATCTGGGCTGTGCTCTCGTTCGGAATCTGCTTTGTCATTTGCTTCTTTTTCGCCAAGCCGATCCTCACCTTCCTGACCGAGCCGCTGCATCGGGAAATGGCCGGGAAAGCCAATGATCATCTGATCTATACCGATCTGACCGAAGTGTTCTTCACCAATGTCAAGATCGGCATGTTTGGCGGCTTTTGTCTGGGTTTTCCGGCAATTGCGATGCAGATCTGGATCTTTGTCGCGCCCGGGCTTTACCGCCATGAAAAGCGCGCCTTCCTGCCGTTCCTCCTGGGCACGCCGGTGATGTTCATTCTGGGCGCCTGCTTTGTTTATTATTTCATGCTGCCGTTGGCGGTGAAATTCTTTGTCGGCTTCCAGACTCAGAGCACGCCCGACGCCATGGGTATTCAACTCCAGGCCAAGGTCAGCGAATGGATCGGTTTTGTGATGACATTGATCATCGCTTTCGGTCTCACCTTTCAGCTGCCGGTAATCCTGAGCCTGCTCGCCAAGGTGGGAATCGTCACCGCCCGGGCACTGCGCGACATGCGCCGCTACGCCATTGTCGGCCTGTTCGGCGTGGCCGCGATATTCACCCCGCCGGACGCATTTTCCATGCTCAGCCTGGCCGTACCCCTTGTGGCGCTCTATGAGGCGTCCATCCTCCTGGTCGTCATGATCGAGCGCAACCGCGCCAAGGAAGATGCTGCCCGCGCCCGGGATAACGCTGCCTGAACCTTCGGCCGGGGCGGTTCGTCTGGCGCTGTTCGCAAGCGGTTTTCCCCCGCGTCGCTCCGTTTCAGCGGTAGATCCCTGTTAAAACTGACAATTCATGCCCGGCCAAACCGCCAAAAAGTGTAATTCGACTTTACAAATCCCGGGAGGCAGTGGCCCAATATTTTATTATCATATTGTTTTTATTGAATTATTTTTATTGGCACGCGTTCTGCATATTTTCGGCCAACGATTAACCCGGAGAATTCATATGCGTCTGTCTACCCTGCTTGCTTCTACCGTCCTGGCCACCGCCCTGGCTTCCAGCGCGGCCTTTGCCGGCACGATCACCACCTTCACCTGGAATCCGAACGGAACCACCCCCGTTACGCTTTCGGGCGCCGGCTCGCAGTTCAGCGCGAGCGACATGACGGTCGCGGATTATGCCACGATCGACATTACGGACCTGACCCATGTGACGGAAAGCGGCTGGCTCGCCGTGACCGCCCTTAACACTCCGACCACGCCCGGATTTGTTAATGGCACCGGCAGCGGCAATGGCCAGGGCGGCGGTTCGCCGTACCAGCTCTACTTCCAGTTCAGCTCCGTCTCCCACCTCAATCCGCTTGCGCCCGGCGTTCTCGTCGGCGCCTTCGACAGCCTTTCCTATACCCTGTACGGCGATGTCGGCGGCACCTGCCATTTTGACGTTTCGGGCCTGACCGGTTGCGGTCCGCAGCAGCTGGTGCTTGCCACTGGCACTTTGGCCGCCGGCGGCACGAATGATGTCAGCATCATTGGCGGTCTCCCCTCCGCCCATGCGGACGTCAACATCCTGATCGGTGCGAATGCAGGCTCGTTCTTCGTCAATCCGGCGACACTGGCCGGGTTTGTGTTTGAAACTGGCTTCACCAACACCACCGGTGTCGTGAGCAATCCGAACGGCCCGATCATCACCATCAACGGTGGCGGCGGTAACGTGGACCTGCTCGGCGTTCCGGAGCCTCTGACTCTGTCCGTCTTCGGTGCGGGCCTGGCCGGTGCGGCCGCCCTGCGTCGCCGCAAGGCCAAGAAGGCCTAAGTCGACCTTCATCTGATTGCAGAAACGGCGCCCCTCCGGGCGCCGTTTTTGTTTGTGCCCAGAGCAAAACGGCGCGTGCCTGGCCATGCCTCCTGTCGGACAGAACGCAGATTGCCGGATCGCTTTTGGGAGCCGGAAATCACCCGCCGGGCCGGCGCCCAAGGCCGCGCATTCACCAAGCGGAAAGGGCTGCGGCCACAACAAGGCCATCCGTGTCGAGATTGCGGCACACTACTGCGCTGCCGTTTACCATGCTCAGCCGCAAAGCCGTTTGAAAGCCCCGGGAAACCGCGAACAACCTTGCGCTCCATTCGCCGCAAGGTTGACGGCAACCTTAAATTTTTACCGACGGATTGGGGGCAATCCGTACGTAGATTTCCCGACAATTTACCCTCGAGGGTTAGCGCCAAAGTAATCGTTTTAAGCTGAGATAACGAGACGCCGGAATGAAAACGGCGCCAATCGGGGGGTAGCGCATGGGCGCGACTAACAAGGTTCTCCAGGCAGTTCTTGAAGATTCCACGCAATGCCAGCCGGATTTGAGTTTGCTGGCCCGCCACAATATCTATTTCGACACCCGGCTCGCCGAT
>Ga0105242_10002480_pt1 | contig 14473 bp, 13 predicted proteins | sample KBSM24metaG_FD_81521 | JGI IMG/M metagenome (GOLD analysis project Ga0105242, IMG submission 81521) | Miscanthus rhizosphere microbial communities from Kellogg Biological Station, Michigan, USA - KBS M2-4 metaG | ecosystem: Host-associated > Plants > Roots > Rhizosphere > Soil | place...
CCTCGACGTGAAACGCTTCCATCGCAAGACCTTCTGGGATCGTTGCCCGCGCCCGCGCCAGATTCCCGAGCGCCCCCAGCATGCCCTCGGGCGAACCGGTGATCACGGTCGGAAAGAACCGCGTGACACCGGTCGAGAACATGGCGCGAATCGACCGGGCAATTTCCTCCGCGGGTGCGTCCGGGGAATTGTAGTCCACACCGGCGAATCCGTTGACTTGCAGGTCTATAAAGCCGGGTGAAATCCAGACTGCGTTATCAGTCGCTTCGAGCATCGGATCTACGTGTGCGATTACACTATCGCCTTCGATCTCGATGAAATCGCGCGTGGAGGTTTCAATCCCGTTACATTTCATCGGGGTCCTGGTTTTTGCACAGCATACCCACAGAGGCTAGCTGGTAACCCGAGCAAACCGCAAGAGAAACATGTTGTGAAAATCGGCAGATTGTCCTATTCACGGGCGTCTCTCTCCTGGTAGAAAGAAGAACAACAATTTCGTGTGGAGCCGGGCTAGTGAGTCAATCTCGGGGGAGGTGGCCACAGGTTCGGTTCCCGCGGAATATCTCTCTCCGACTCGCAATACAAAGACCGTAGTAACGGGCCTCCCACGGGCCCGCGGTCTCCTCAGCGAGCGTCCTTATCGCGTGCCAACCGGCTGCGCCACCGGCGCGAGCCATCCATGCCGGTCCGCCGACTTACCCTCCACCAGGGCGAAGAATTCGCGCTGCAGCTTTTCGGTAATGGGTCCGCGCTTGCCGGATCCGACGGGGATGCGGTCGACCGACCGGATCGGGGAAATCTCGGCCGCCGTGCCCGAGAAGAACACTTCATCGGCGATGTACAGCATCTCGCGCGGAATCAGTGTTTCCGTGACCGTAATCCCCAGATCGTTAGCCAACTGGATCACGGTATCACGCGTAATCCCAGGCAGCACGCTCGAACCGATGGGTGGTGTGAGGATTTTTCCATCTCGCACCACGAAGATGTTTTCGCCGGAACCCTCGCAGACGTATCCCGAAACATCAAGCGCGATACCTTCGGAATACCCGTTGGCATGCGCCTCCATCCGGATCAATTGCGAGTTCATGTAATTCGCGCCGGCCTTGCTCAGAGTTGGCAGGGTATTGGGAGCCAGCCGTGTCCAACTGGAAATGCACACGTCCACGCCTTGCTCCATGGCTTCGGCGCCCAGATACTTGCCCCACTCCCAGCACGCCAGGTAGGTCTCGATGGGCGTGTCTTTGGTGGGCAGAACGCCCAGGTCACCGTAGCCGCGGAACACCAGGGGCCTCACGTAACAGGATTCGAGCTTGTTTACCCGAACCAGGTCGTGCATGGCCGTCACCAGCTCGGCGATCGAGTAGGGCAGGTCCATGCGGTAGATCTTGCCGGAATCGTGCAGCCGGCGCATGTGCTCCGGTCCACGGAAAATAGCTGGACCGGTCGCGGTGGCGTAGCAGCGAATGCCCTCGAACACCGAGCTTCCATAGCTGGTCACATGCGCCAGGACGTGGATCTTGGCGTCGTTCCAGGCGATGAACTCGCCGTTATGCCAGATCTTCTCCGTGGCTTTGAGCATGAGATAATTATAGCTATTACCCGGCTACTCACAATTTTGCTCGTGTTCGGCGCCACTCTCAGCGCACAGCTCAAGGAGTTGAAGCCGGGCTTCAATCTGTTCACCGCCCAGCAGGATATTCAGATGGGCAAGGAAGCCGCGGCTGAGGTCGAAAAGTCCATGCCGGTGGTGAAAAGCGAGGATCTCAACGGATACCTTACAAAGATCGGCGCGCGGCTGGCGAAATCCAAGCACGCTGGAACGTTTCCGTTCACCTTCGCGACGGTCAACGACAAGAGCATCAATGCCTTCGCGCTGCCGGGCGGGCCGATCTTTGTCCACACCGGACTGATCGCCTCGCTGGATAACGAGTCGCAGCTGGCCGGCGTGCTGGCGCACGAAATGTCGCACGTGGCGCTGCGCCACGGGACTAATCAGGCATCCAAGGCAAACCTGCTGCAGTTAGGTGCACTGCTCGCGAGCTCCGGGATGGGCGGGGAATCCATGTGGTCCAAGCTTGGACAGCTCGGCGTGGGCCTGGGCGCGCAATCGGTGCTGTTGAAGTATTCCCGAGGTGCCGAGACCGATGCCGATTTGAATGGCGCGCGCATCATGAACGACGTCGGCTATGACCCAGTGCAGATGGCCCAATTCTTCACCAAGCTCGAGGCCCAGGGCCAGAAGGACAACAGCAAGCTGGCCAACTTCTTGTCCGACCATCCGACACCGGGCAATCGCGTCGGCAATGTGCAGGCTCAAAACAAGTATTTGCCAAAAGGGCAGTACAGCGAGCTGGACCCAGGGACTCTGTCGCGGATCAAGGATATTGTCGCGGGACTGCCTCCGCCTCCGCCGCCCAAGCCTGCCGTAGCCACCGCCGGATCCACCTCGGCTCCCGACATCCGGCCGTCCAGCCAGTACAAGGAGTACAAAGGCAGGGCGTTCGCGTTGAGCTATCCCGACAACTGGCAGGTGTTCGGCGAACCGGGAGCCGACAGCGTCACGGTGGCCCCCAAGGAAGCCCTGCTGGCCGACGCGAAGGGCCAGACGCAGATCGGATACGGATACATCGCCAGTTACTACATTCCCCCTGACGGAAAAGGGACCGGTAAGGTCGACCTGCGCCGCGACACCGACAATCTGGTGCGCCAGCTCCAGCAGGAGAATCCAGGCATGCAGCGCACCACGGCCTCCCAGCGCGCGCTGCAAGTGGGCGGGCAAAACGGACTAGTGACGGCGCTCGAATCGAACTCGCCCTATCGTGGGGAGCGCGAGGCGGACACGCTGCTCACCGTGGCGCGGCCCGAGGGTCTGTTCTACGTGATCTTCATCGCGCCGAAGAGCGAGTTGAGTAGCGTACAGCCGGCTTTCGACAACGTGACCCGGAGCGTGCGGTTCTGAGCTTCGACGCTTTGTTGTTCGATTTTGATGGCGTGCTGGCTGACACCGAACCGGTCCATCATCGGGCCTGGAACCAGACGCTGGAACCCTTGGGAATTCAGCTAGATTGGGCGGATTATCAAAGCAACTTTGTCGGGGTAGCGGACGAAGTGGCTCTGCGGCAAAGGCTTCAACTGCGCGATCAGGATGGATTAGTCTCCCGGAAGCAGGCTCTATTTCGTCAGGGTCTGGCCGAAGCGGAACCGATCCTGCCGGATACCATTGCTTTACTACAAGAGCTTAGAAATGTGTATAAGTTAGCGGTGGTTTCTTCAAGTTACTTATCCGAGGTGGAGCCGGCCCTGATCCGAGCCGGCATTCGGCCATGTTTCCAATTTCTTATCACCGGTGAAGACGTGCAGAACTTTAAACCTTCGCCGGAGCCATATCTGCTGGCGGCGAAACGCCTGGGAGCCCGTCGGCCGCTGGTGATCGAGGATTCGGAGGCGGGGGTTGCCTCGGGGCTCGCCGCAGGGTTCGAAGTGCTGCGGGTGACTGCGGTGCGGAACGTGGGAAGGGAAGTTCGGGAGCGGCTGGCCGTGCCGCGATAGACCTACTGGGGCGGCCGTCGGACAATGTCATCGACGACGGCGATAAGCGCGTTGAGCCGTTCATCGGTTTGACGCTGCACGGTTGAGAGTTCTTTAATAGCCGTGTCGAGCGTGATGGCGAGCTTGTCCACGCGCTCCGTGAGCACCACTTGCGCACTGAGCAGCAGCTTGTGCTCCTCTCGGAATTGGACGTGGTCGTCAATCAGGAGGGCCATCAAGCCTTCCAGGCGATCCAGCCGGGACTCGCCTGATCCGTTCTCATGGGTGCCGGGCATGGAGGATTGGTGGCTTCCTGGAGGGTATTATCTCACTGAGCGACCGATTAGCGGCGACGAATCGCTCGCCGGCATTAACTTCCGATAACAGATATTATGTATTGTATCGCATCGTGGTGGCTGTTTGAAAATCGGCGCACTGGATGTTCACTCCTGTGCGCCCGTCCGTCGCCCGCTGCGCCACTTGGTGGCATAAGGCAGCACGAACAGATAGAGACCGCTTAGCGTCATCAAGGCGAGCGGGGCCAGAGGCAGGAAGTACACCCATGAGGCGGGTTGTTTGCCGACGCCGAGGGTGATGAAGATGCCGATGACCACCCCCGTGAAGAGTATCGACAGCCAACGGTGACCCTGCCGAATCCAGGTGTTCCAGTTCAATTCGACCTCCTTGTCAGCCTAGCCCTATTTGCTGGAAGACCTCATCAAGCCATTGTTTCGCATCGAGTGGTGTGTTTGGCGGTGGCTTTTTTATTCCCGCGTCCGCGCCCAATAACATCGCAGCGTCGAGAACTTTCTGCCGTCCGCCCGACACCGCGATGATCTTCAGATTGGTCTTGTCCTCCGCCAGCCTGCGGATCAGCTCAAAACCCCCGATCATCGGCATAAAGACATCGATGATCGCCAGCGAGAATGGCAACTGATGCTTGTTCAGGAGGTCCGCGGCTGCCTGTCCGTCCCTAGCCCCGAGGACCAGATAGCCCTTGTCGACAAGGATCTTGGTGAGTTCGGAAATAAAATCGGGATCGTCATCCGCTATTAATACAAGACCCTGACTCACGGATTCCTTTCTCTCTGATTCATGCCGCAATCCTATCACGCAGGCGCGGCGGCCAAAAAAATGGCCCGGTGGCTTGATTTCACCACCGGGCCTTCTCTTTGAGGGAAGAAAAAACTAGAATCCGTTAGCGCCTGTGGCCTCCACCGTTGCCCCGGTCGCCGCCATTACCGTTACCACGAGACTCACCTCGGTTGCCGCCACCGCCGTTGCCGCGCTGCTCGCCGCCGCCTTGCGGTCGAGCCGTTCCGAACCCTCCCCGAGGTGGTTCCGGACGGCTGACCTGGGGGGCTGGCCCCCGTTCCCGCACGATCGGCGGGCTGATTCGGACCGGCTGTTGCTGCGGCGCCATCTGACGAAACTGCCGCTGTTCTTGAGGCTGTGGTTGCTGCTGCGGTTGCGGATAACTGCGAACCTGCGGCGCGGGAGCTTCAAACCTGCGTCCACCACCGTTCGAGTTGCCCCGGTCGAATTGGCCGCGATCGATTTGTCCGCGATTGACCTGGCCGGGATTGAACTGGCCGCGATTCCCGTTGCCAGGGTCAACTGGCGCAACGCTCGGCGCCGGAGCTTCAAATCTGCGTCCGCCCCCGTTCGAGTTGCCCCGCTCGAATTGGCCGCGATCGACTGATCCTCGATTGATCTGACTGGGATTGAACTGGCCACGATTCCCGTTGCCAGGATCAACCGGCGCAACGCTCGGCGCGGGAGCTTCAAACCTGCGTCCGCCACCGCTCGAGTTGCCGCGGTCGAACTGGCCACGATTACTGTTGCCAGGGTTGCTCGGCGCACCCGTGTCGAACCGGCGCCATCCCGCTCCGTTGCCGTTGCTGCCTCGATCAACCTGTCCTCGATTCACTTGCGGCGCGGGATTCCCCTGCACCTGTGGAGCGCCCTGCATGCTTCTCTGCCCCCGATTGTCGTTCGACGCGGCTCCATTGTCGAAGCGCCGGAAGCCTCCGCCGCTGTTACTCACGTTGTTATTCACGTTGTTACTTACGTTGTTACTTACGTTGTTGCTCGCGCGCCCTTGACCAGATCGCTGAGCGAAGCGCGTATTCGCGTTGACCCGCGGCAGCGACTGCGTGTTGACCTGCCGGTCCGACATCCGCCGGGACTCGGCCGACGCGTTGAACGGCAGCCTGCCCTGCACCGACCCTGTTCGTACCAGATCGTTACTCGAAGCCCGGACGAAGTTGTTCGTGTTGATGGACCGGCCTCGCCCGAAATCGTTGGCGTTGATGCTGGTCACGCCGTTGCGCCCGTTGACGAAGCGCGCGTTGCGGTAGTTGTTGACCACCGACACATTGTTGATGATCCCGCGGTTGTTGAAACCGCGACCGTACCAGGGGCGGAACCGTTCATGCGGAGCGAGCGGAACCCAACCCACATTGCCGAAACCGAATCCGATGCCGCCGCCAGAGCCCCAGCCGAAGAATCCGACCATTGCCGGCCTCCAGTAGTGGCGCCCGCCGATGGGTCCGGGATACCAGGCCCAACCGAAGTTGCTGCTCATATACCAGTTGCCGTAGTGATACGGAGCCCAACCAAAGGGATCACCGCTCACCCAGGTCCAGCCATAGTAGGGTTCGTCCACCCAGCGGCCGTTACGGTAAGGCGCCCAGCCGGCGTCGACGCTGGGAACCCAAACATTCCCATACTCAGGATCATTGGCCCAGCGGCCGTTCTGATCCAATTCCTCGGCGCCCACTACATCGGGACTGACGTAGCGATAACTCGAGGTGCTCTCCATCACACGGTCGCGGTCGACATTAAAGCGGTCCCATTCGTCCTGCGGAATCGCCGCGCGGATCATGTATTCGGGATCAGACGGCGTGCCGCGAGCTTCCATGGTGCGCCCAGCAGTCAAGATCTCATTGCCACGCGGCGAGAAGATTTCGGCGCGGCCCGTCCGCACGGTGATTTCGGTGGTGCCATCGGGCAGCACGGTGACACGATAACTTCCCTGCTCAAGCGGCCGGACGGAAACCGTCGGCGTGCTGATCTCGACATCCGCATTGCTGTCGCGCAGCACGCGAAACGTAGTGGTGCCGATCGCGATCTGGACCAGATAGCGCCGGTCTTCGAGCTCACCCAGGCGAACTTCCGTTTCGGGAGCCAGGCGAATCATATTGCCCCAGTCGAACTGGACTTCGGCGCGGGCGCCGGGACCGGTGGCCACCGAATCGTTCGCCACAACGGGGCCGTTCGGAACCGCGGCCGTCACATCATTCGTATCGCCGCGCCGTACCGAGACATCGCCATTCACCAGACTAATGCGCGCGACGCCGTGATCGGGGGCGTTACCGTCGTCGTCAAATTGCTGCGGGGGCGCCTGCTGCGCCGTCAGGATGACCGTGCCTGCCAGCAAAGCCGCCAGTAGTGAGCTCCTCATGATGCGTCTGGTCATGGTCATTTCCTCGGCTAACTTAAAGGCAACTCGCGGGCCAAAGGTAACTTGCTGATTGTATAGAACTTTACCATGCCGCTGCGATCTACTCTCTGGCTGAAAACCACCACTCTGATGGGAATGGATCAGCTGAGTGAAGCAGACACGTGAAAATGTGGGAGACTAAATGCGAGGGCGGGTGTCCAAGCCAATATGAAGTACTGGTCTTACTTGGCCGCCAAGCTGGTGGTGGCGTGCGTGTTTTTGTACGGTCTCTGGCGAACTCTCGCGTACCTGCTGCCCGCTCCCAAGCCGCTGTTCATGGTAGCCGATCCGTTCGGACACGATCTGGTCTACACCTTTGTGATGTTGCTGTGTTGGTTGGTGGCGGTGGGCCTATTCTGGCTGGTGATCTTCGATCAGCGCTACCGCTGCCGCACGTGTCTCCGGAAATTGCGCATGCCGATCCTCACCGGCGACTGGACCCATATTCTGCTGGGCCGGCCACGCACCGAATACATCTGCCCGTTCGGTCATGGGACGCTGAAAGTCGACGAAGTGCAGATCACCGGCCGCCAAGAGCCGGACTGGCAGCCGCACGAAGATATGTGGAAAGAGCTAGTATCGTTCGACGACTCCAAGAAGTAAAGGCGGACCTTTGGCCGTAAAACTGCGGATTTCCAAAAACTCCCTGGTGTTCCGGATCCTCAAGAACCCGTGGGGGCGGGTTTTTATTGTGACGTTCCTGTTGCTGGGCATCACGGCAACGGGAATCTTCTCCTTTTACTATTTCCGGTACTCCCGCATGATCGAAGCGGAGCTGCGGGCCGGCCCGTTCTCGAGCGCCACGCTGCTGTATGCGGCACCTCGCCAAGTGAGCTTGGGGGAGCAGATCACTGGCGAAGATATTGCGACCTACCTGCGGCGATGCGGCTATTCGCCGTCGAGCACCAGCCGTATGGGGTGGTTTCTGATCCGGCCCGACGCCGTCGAAGTAAACCCCGGACCGGACGCGTATGATCCGGAAGGCGCGGTGATCAAAATCGCGGGCGGGCGCGTCACCCACATTATTTCCCTGCGCGATCACACAGAACGCAGTCAGTACTTTCTGGAACCGGAGCTGATCAGCAATCTCTACGACAAAAAGCGCGAGAAGCGCCGCATTGTCACCTTCGAGGATATTCCCAAGGTAATGGTGAACGCCGTCCTCTCCGCGGAAGATAAGCATTTCTTTTCCCACGCGGGATTCGACCCCATCGGGATCATGCGCGCCGCATGGCGGGATTTGATGAACGACAAGCGACTGGAAGGCGCCTCGACCATCAGCCAGCAGCTCGCGCGCACGTTGTGGCTCGGGACCGAGCGCGGTTGGCGTCGCAAGATCCCCGAGACGATGATCACCATGCAGCTGGAGCAGAAGCTCACCAAGCATCAGATTTTCTCTTACTACGCGAATTCCATCTACCTGGGCAATCAGGGCAGCTTCAGCATCCACGGCTTCGGTGAGGCTTCGCAGGTGTACCTGGGGAAGGAGCTGAGCAAGATCACTCTGCCCGAAGCGGCCATGCTGGCCGGCTTGATTCAAAGCCCCGTCGGGCGAAATCCGTTCAGCCATCCGGATCGGGCGCTGGCTCGCCGCAACATCGTTCTGAAGCAGATGCGGGAGAACGACTACATCACCGAACCCCAATACAAGGCGGCCGTGGCGGCTCCGCTGCAGGTGAATCATGGCGAAGTGGAATCGAGCGATGCGCCGTATTTCGTGGACTTGGTGAATGACGAGCTGCAAAGCCGTTTTCAGGATCGGGACTTCTACACCAACTCGAGCCGTGTGTACACCACGCTCGATTTGAGACTGCAACACGATCTGGTGGAGGCCGTGCGCGCGGGTCTCCCCGAGACCGATCAGCAATGGAAGCGTCGCAACAAGAAATACGGCACGGACGAATTTCCCTTGGCGCAGGTGGCCGCGGTGGTGCTGTCGGTCGAGACCGGCGAGCCTCTGGCGGTAGTTGGCGGGCGCAGTTACGGAGTCAGCCAGTTGAACCGCGTCAGCGCCAAACGGCAGCCCGGATCGTCCTTCAAGCCGTTCGTATATACCGCGGCGATGATGAGTGCTCTCGATTCCGCCAGCCATACGGTGCTGACGCCGGCCTCCACCGTGATGGATGAAGAAACCACCTTCTGGTATGAACACGACACGCGCAACTATACCCCTAACAATTTCGGAATGAAGTTCGAAGGTCTCATGACGCTGCGCTACGCCCTGGCGCATTCGAAGAACATCCCCGCGGTGAAGGTCGCCGAAATGGTGGGATTCGATAAGGTAGCCGCGGTGGCTCGCGCGGCTGGAATGAACCTGGACATCCAGCCCACGCCCTCCATCGCCCTGGGAGCTTATGAAGTAACGCCGCTGGAAATCGCCAGCGCCTACACGATTTTTCCCAATGGTGGTGACTTGCTGAAGTCGGGGTTCATTAAGGGAATTCGGGACGGCAATGGCGCGACAACGTTTCAAACCAAAACTGAGCGGAAACCGGCCATCGATCCGCGCGTGGCTTATCTCGTGGAGAACATGATGGAAGACGTTCTCCGAGGCAGCGGCACAGGCGCACGCGCGCGCTCCATGGGGTTTGCTCTTCCGGCCGCGGGAAAAACCGGGACCTCGCGCGATGGCTGGTTCGCGGGATTTACGTCCAAGATCATCTGCGTGGTGTGGGTGGGCTTCGACGATAATCGCGACTTCAAGCTGGAGGGCGCTAAGAGCGCGCTGCCCATCTGGACGGAGTTCATGAAGCGCGCGCACCAGCATCAGGAATACAAGAGCGTGCACGCCTTCCAGCCGCCCGACGGCATCGTCACCGTGGATATCGACGAGGAAACCGGTGAGCTGGCCGCGCCCAATTGTCCCAAAATTCGCAGTGAGGTTTTTATCGCCGGGACGCAGCCTCTGCAAATTTGTCACATTCACGGCAGCGGACGGACTTTAGTATCGGGTTGGGATCCCGTGCAGCAGCCGGTGTCGTCCGTGACGCCGGAAAGCAGCAGCGTCGTAGCGGCATCGCAAAGCTCGCCTGCGGCCCAGGGGGCTCCGGCACCCCGCAGCATTCCCATCACGCCGCCCTCTGCGGCGCAGCCCGAGCCGGAGAAAAAGAAAAAGGGATTTTTTGGCCGTCTGAAGGATATTTTCCAATAGATGCGGATCTTCCTCGGCTGCGTCGCGGCGGCCGCGCCTCCCCAATTCAAACAGTAGAACCTCCCGTCCCGGTGCGGTGCTGCCGATGATACAGTTAAGATAACGAGGGAGGCCATAGTTATGATGTCTTTTGTCTCCTTGCTGGTCCTCGTGGTTGCCCCAGGTACCGGCTTGGCGTTTCAGGCTCCGCCCACGCTCCCAGCCTCGGACGGGTTCCGAACTTCGTCACCCAACCCGCCTGCACCGCTGGTTCCTCTGACGCCCGAATTGCGCGGCGATATCATGATGGCCCGCAAGATGTTCCGCGAGGCCATCGACCTCTACAAGCCGGAAGCGGAAAAGAATGCCATTCTGGCGAACAAGACCGGCATTGCCTATCACCAATTGCAGGATTTGGCCAATGCCGAGAAGTACTATCGTCGCGCGGTCAAACTGAATCCGAAGTATCCGGAAGCCGTCAACAATCTGGGAACCGTGTATTACGCGAAAAAATCCTACCGGCGCGCGGTGAATCAGTATAAGAGCGCGCTGCGCATCGCGCCCAATTCGGCTTCGGTCTTGAGCAACCTGGGAACGGCCTATTTCGCGCGGAAACAGTACGACGATGCGATGAAAGCCTACCAGCGGGCTGTCGCCCTCGATCCCAATATCTTCGAGCAGCAGGGCAGCCACGGCGTGATGGTTCAGGAGCGCACGATTGAAGAGCGAGCCGGCTATTTCTACATTCTGGCCAAGACCTGCGCGAAAGCCGGCATGACGGATCGTTCCTTGCAATATATCCGCAAGGCGCTTGAAAACGGGTTCAAAGACCGTGATAAGTTCAAGGCCGACCCGGAATTCGCCGCATTGCAAGATAACTTGGAGTTCCAGCAGATCCTGGCCGCGGAGTACAAAGTCCTCTGAAGCAGCGATTCTGGCTGGTGGCGTTACTGGGGGCCGCTGCCTGTGCCGGCTGCTCCCGATTCCGAACGGCCTCGGTGCAGATCGAGCGCGTCGCATTTTTGCCCTTGGAAAACCTTTCGGGCGACGCCGCATTGGACTGGATTTCCACTGCCGGTTCCACCATCCTGGCCAATCAGCTTCTGGGAGGCGCGGCCGACTCTGTTCCGATCCACGTTCCTGTGCAGGCCGGCGCGCTGCGCGATGCCCACGGCGCCGGCGCCACCCAACTGGTGCACGGATATTTTGAAAAACGACGCGAAAATCTTCACTTCGAATTTATAGTGGAGGACGCCCGGACTCACAAGACCCTTCAGACCCTCGCGGAAGACGGGGATGCGTTGCCGGTTCTGGACCGGCTGGCGAGGCACATCGATTCCGGTGCGCACGCTTTTTCCTCGTCTAATCCTGAGGCTGTTGCCGCCTGGGGCCGCGGCGAGTTTGAAAAAGCCGTGTCCCTTGATCCGAATTTCGGCGCCGCATGGCTGAGCTGGGCTCAAGCCCGCGCCCAAGCCGGTGATCAACAGCAAACCATGCAAATTGTAGCTCGGGCGCTAGAGCAGTCCTCCTTGCAGTCGCCTACGGACCGCACTCGCCTAGAGCTTGTGTCGGCCAATCTTCGACAGGACCCGTCTGCGCAGCAGCGAGCGCTCGCGGCGCTGGTCCAGCTCACGCCCCACGACTCGGCTTTGTTGCGGCAGCTGGCAACCCAGGCAACCAATGCGCGACATTTTACGGAAGCGGTGCAGTTCTACCAGGCCGTGCTCCGCGACGATCCGGATGATCTCGACATCTGGAACCTGCTGGGGTACGCTCAGGCTTTCGCGCACGATATAGAATCGGCGCAACAATCCTTCCAACACTACGGCCGCGATCCGGCTCGTGCGGCCAATGCGCTGGACTCCCAGGGGGAGGCCGCGTTCCTCAACGGAAAGTTCGCCGAGGCCGAGAAGTATTTTCTGGAAGCTCACACCAAGAATGCCGCCACGCTGGGCGGGGTGGATCTACTCAAGGCGGCCTATGCCCGGTGGCTTGCAGGCGACCTGGCTGCGGCCGATCAGCACTTTTCCAGATACCTGGATTTGCGCACCCAGATGAAAGACCCGTTGGTTCCTTGGCGCCAGGCTGTTTGGGAATACTCCACCGGCCGGCCAGCGGAGGCTGCCGCACGCTTGTCCAGTGTGACTGGGCCGGCGGAGCAGGTTGCGCGCTCTCAACTCGCCCTGTGGCGGGATCCGTCCAAGCTTCCTAGCGATCCCGCGGCGCTCAGGCAAGCCTTTGAACGAACTCCGCCCGCGCTCGACGGCATCACGCGGGTTCTGTTCGCCGCGGCTCTGGTGCAATCCGGCCAAAAGGACGAGGCCAGGAAACTGCTTGATTTATGGCCGCTGCCGGGGATGGAAGGTGATGCACTGCTGCAATCGTTCCTATTTCCTAAATACCTGGAGTTGAAGCGGGAACTGAAGTAAAGGGAATAAATTCAGGCGGGAAAAACCTTCGGAGAGCAGACGAGCAATGCGCCCGCCCGCTCCCCGCAGGGCAAATGGGTTGTTATTAGCTGGCGTTGGCCGCGCTGAGAACCGACGCAACCTTCGAAAAGATCTGGCTGAGGCTGGTCGCCACGCCCGGCATAATTGCGCCGGCCGCGACCGCAACAAAACCCGCCATCAGAGCGTACTCGATGAGGTCCTGGCCGCGCTGATCTTTCCAAACCTTGAGCTGCAGAAGCAAATTCTTCATTTCGTTTCTTTGTCTCCTCTCCCTATGGTGCGCGACAGTACCCTGCCGCAACTCAAAAGTATCATTGGCAGGTTTCTGAAAGAATCGGTATTAACCCTAATGCCGGGGCTGAAATCTCCTCAGAACACTGATTTTCAACGTACTTGGAAATACTGTCGTACTATGACACTCCACGCCATCCTCCCTGCCCCGGCCCACCAGTCGATTGATTCGTCACGGTGTTACTCATTAAACCAGGGAAAGGCCTGAGATGCCTCTACGGTGTTTACCGGAGAGTATTTCGCGGTGGTGATCTTTAAGCTCGAATCATGACCGTCCTGATGCTGGTGCTGTTGCTCGCCGCCGCTGTCAAGGATGGTCCAACTCCCCTGCGCGCGGGCTGTTCGCCTGATGCTGCGGCCTTGACGTCGCTGCCCGCGGGGGCTGCTGTAACCATTCGCTACTCGATCTCGGGCGAAAGCCAGCCCTGTTACAAAGTGGCAGTGGAAGTCGCAGGCAAATCATTAGAAGGATATCTGCCGGCCAGCGCGATCGGCGGCCTGGAGGATTTCGACCAGGCACGCCGCCAGGCTGTGTGGCTCGACACGGCGACGGTGGTGCGTTCGATCGGCGCTACTGCCATGCCCTCTCTGCGAGGGGATGCGCGCGGCGGTTCGTCCATCCTCTCGGGAATGGCGCAGACGGCGGTCGGGTTAATCGATTCCAGCCGGCCCCAAAAGGCGTTGGAAATTCTCGAACCCGAGTTGAAGAAGCATCGGGATCCCACCCTGCTGGCCCTGGCTGGCATTGCCGCGTGGCGTTCCGATGACTCGCGGCAGGCTCTGGAGTATTGGCGAGCCTCGCTGGACATCGCGCCCAGTCCGGAGGTGGAAAAACTGTATCGTCAAGTGGAGCGCGAGACCAAGGGCGATCAAAGCAACGAGCGTCTGTATGGGATGCGCGTGCTGCTGCGCTACGAAGGTTCGGCGATCGCATCGGACACCGCGCGCCAGATGACCGAGGTGCTCGATCACGAGTTCATCCGTATTTCCCAGGAACTGGGCTGCCGGGCCGAAGAGCGCGTCGTCGCGATCGTGCAGAGCCGCGATGCGTTCCGCAAATCCACCGACTCCGCGGAGTGGTCAGGAGGCCAGTTCGATGGGAAGATTCGCGTGCCCATGTTCGACCCGCGGGTTGTGGATCGAACCATGCTGCGTGCCCTGGCTCACGAAACCGCGCACGCGTGCCTGACGATGCTGGGACAGTGGCCCGCCTGGCTTCAGGAGGGAGTCGCGCAGAAGCTTTCTGGCGACTCGCTCAACGCGGCCCAGATGAAGAAGCTGGCCGACCTGGCCCGGCAGGGCAAGCTCCCGCGCTTGAGTAATCTCAAGCAGGGCTGGTCGCGCATGGACGCCGACCACGCCGCGGAAGCCTATGCCTTGTCGCTCGCGGCGGTGGAGCTATTGCTGCAGGAATCGAGCGGCGACGGCGTGCGGAACCTATTGCGAAATCCCGACCAGCTACCCCAGGTGACCGCCGACCTCGACCGCAAGTTGGGACTGTAGCCGTTTATCGGCCGTACCGCTGCTGCTGATTCGGATCGTAGTTTGGCTGCTGCGTTTGCGGATACG
>Ga0105242_10002481_pt1 | contig 14471 bp, 9 predicted proteins | sample KBSM24metaG_FD_81521 | JGI IMG/M metagenome (GOLD analysis project Ga0105242, IMG submission 81521) | Miscanthus rhizosphere microbial communities from Kellogg Biological Station, Michigan, USA - KBS M2-4 metaG | ecosystem: Host-associated > Plants > Roots > Rhizosphere > Soil | place: Michigan...
ATCATCGAGTTCGCGCTCGACAATCCCAAGACGATCAACTTCCTGTCGTTCCAGCCGGTGTCGTTCACCGGCCGCGACGAGGAAGTGACGCCGGAACGGCGCGCCGCGCAGCGCTACACGCTGTCGCACCTCGCGCACGACGTGAAGAACCAGACCGGCATCGGCGAGCCGATCCGCGACTGGTTCCCGATCTCGTTCATGGGCAGCTTCACCGACTGGGCCGACGTCACGCACGGCGCCGAGAAGGAGTTCGGCCAGCTCACCTGCGGCTGCCACCCCAACTGCGGCGTCGGCATGGCGATCATGATCGACAAGGAAACCAAGGAGGCGGTGCCGGTCACCAAGTTCCTCAAGGCCGAGCAGTTCGCCAAGGACGTCCAGCAGGTCACCGACGCCGGCCGCAGCCGCTTCTGGTCGAACGTCGGCATGGCGCTGGCGGTCGTGCGCAACTACGACTCGTTCAACTCGCCGACGCACTTCAAGCTGACCGACCTGCTCAAGAAGTTCGACAAGACCTTCGGCGCGACCAAGTCGGCCGAAAAGGGCAAGTACGGCAAGGTCGAGGGCGATCGGACGATGGCCGACATCGAGAAGCGCCGGGCGGACCGCTGGAACTTCCTGTTCATCGCCGGGATGTGGTTCCAGGATCTGTTCAACTACGACTTCCGCCGCACCGAGATGTGCATCATCCCGTATGCCACGCAGCAGGGTGAAATCTCCTTCTGCGCCTACAACACCGGCATCGGCTGGCGCAACATCATCGAGAAGATGCACATGACGGCGACGCTCACCAAGTGGTACGAGGAGCACGGCCGTCACGAGATCTTCGCCGGCGGGAAGGCCGTGCCGCTGACGTCGACCGAGCACCGCCTGAAGCTGAACGAAGAGGCCGTCCGCGCCGGCGCGCAGACCGACATGGAACAGATGGGCATCGCGAAGAACGCCCGCGAGGAAAAGCTCGCGGCCCAGGCGCGCAAGCACAAGACGCCGGAAGAGCTCGCCAAGGAAGCCGCCTACAACGCGGAGATGGCCAAGCTCTACGCGCAGCACGTCCTCAAGGAGCAGCCGACCCTCCAGATTCAGGGGCTCGGCGGCAAGAAGAAGGCGTCGCAGCCGGCAGAGGTTCTCCACAAGCCGGTCGTCTAATTCTGAATTCCTAATTCTGAATTCTCAATTCCTGAGGCCGGCGGGCAACCGCCGGCCTTTTTCTTTGTCCCCAGTCCCCCCCTTGCGGTCCGGAGAAATCTGACGCCCCCGCCCGTCTAAACAGCAAGGGGCGCCATATAATCGGCGATCTTCCCATTTGACACTTCAGCCCGGCTCCCGTTTGGGACCGTACGAAATCATCGCCCTCCTGGGCCGTGGAGGGATGGGCGAGGTTTATCGTGCGCACGATACACGCGTCGGACGCGTCGTGGCCGTCAAGGTGCTGCCTCCAGAAGCCGCCGAACAGCCTGAGCGACGACAACGTTTCGAGCGCGAGGCCCGCGCCGTCGCGCGGCTGAATCATCCGCACATCTGCGCGCTCTACGACGTCGGCCAGCAGGACGGCGTCGAATTCCTCGTCATGGAGTATCTCGAGGGAGAAACGCTCTCGGCCAGGCTCGCGTGCGGTCCACTCCCGCTCGAGCAGGCGCTGAAGCATGCGACCGCCCTTGCGCAGGCGCTCGCGCGCGCCCATCGCGAAGGCATCACCCACCGCGACATCAAGCCGAGCAACGTGATGCTCACCGATGGCGGCGTCAAGCTGCTCGACTTCGGACTGGCAAAGCTGCGCGACCCTGCAAGCGGCTCAGGGCCGGGAACGAGCGGAATGGCGCCGGGCGCGACGATCCTGCACTCGCCGCTCGACGATCAGTCGACCGGTGTCGCCATCAGCCCGGAGGGCACGCTGGTCGGCACAATCGCCTACATGTCGCCCGAACAACTCGAAGGGCGCGCCGTGGACGCGCGGACCGACATCTATGCGCTCGGGCTGATCGTCTACGAGATGATCACCGGGCAGCGCGCCTTTGCCAGTGGCAGCCAGGCGGGGCTGATTGCGGCGATCCTCAAAGAGGATCCACCGCCGATGACGACGCTCCAGCCGAAGACGCCTGCGGCCGTCGAGCGCATCATCATCACCGCCCTTGCCAAGGATCCGGCGAAGCGCTGGCAGGACGCCGGCGATCTCGCGCGCGAGTTGTCGTGGGTCATCACCGATTCCGATACGACGACCGGCAACGGCAGGCCGCCCATCCCCAATCCCGTCTGGCGGCCATGGACGGCCGCCGCCGTCATCGTTGCGGCGATCGGCACGACCGGCGTCGTCTGGCGAATTCGCGACGCCGATTCCGCCGTCCGCAATCCTCCGTCGAGCGTCCGGAATCTGGTGGTGCTGCCCTGCCGGGCAAACGGCGACGCCGCCACGCAGGCCTACTGCGACGGCCTGACCGACACGCTCAGCGCCAAGCTGACGCCGCTGGCCGTGGCGCGAGGGCTCCAGTTGACGTCCACGGTGGAGGTGCGGGGACGAGGCGTCCACGACGCCGCCCAGGCCCGCCGCGAGTTCGGCGCCACGCTCATTCTGGAAGGCTCCATCCTGCGCGCCGGCGACCAGCTGCGGATCAACTACGTGCTGGTGGACGCCACGACGCTCGAGCAGATCGACGCGTACTCGACCACCGCGGCGGCCGGGGATCCATTCGGCATCCAGGATCGCGTCACGTCGTGGGCCACGGGTGTGCTGGCGATGCGGTTGAACTCCGGCGAGCGACAGACTCTCAGCGCCTCCGGCACACGTGTCCCCGGCGCCCTCGATCTGTATCTCGAAGGCCGCGGCTACGTGCTCGACTTCCAGAAGGCTGGCAACATCGACGCAGCCATCGACCGGTTCACCCGCGCGATCGAACTCGACTCTCGCTTTGCGCTGCCGCACGCCGGCCTGGGCGGCGCGCTCTGGCTGAAGTACGAAGCGTCGCACGACACGGCGATCGTGACGCAGGCACGGGCTGCCTGCACCCAGGCGCTGGCGCTGGATCCCGCGGCCGCGCCGGCGCACGTCTGCCTCGGCACGATTGCGCTCGGTACCGGCGCCTTCGCCGACGCGGCCCGTGAATTTCAGGCGGCCCTCGACCGGGAAGCCACGAGCGACGAGGCGTATCTGGGACTGGCACGCGCGCAGGCGCGCGGCGGCGCCGCCCAAACCGCCGAGGCCACCTACCAGCGCGCGATTGCGCTAAGGCCGGAATACTGGGCGACGCACGTCTGGCTGGGGACGTTCTACCGCGAGCAGGGACGCTACGCCGAGGCGGCCAGGGCATACGAAGCGGCGCTGCCGCTGACGCCCGACAACGCGCGCGTGTACTACGTTCTCGGGGGCCTCTATTTCACCGTCGGACGATACGACGATGCGATCGCGGCCTGCCGGAAATCAGTGGCACTCCAACCGAGCGTGCCCGCGTACGGCAACTGGGGCGCCACGCTCGCTCGACTTCGCCGCTTTACAGAGGCGGTCGACGTCTACGAGCGGGCACGCAGCCTCGGACCCGAAGACTACCGGCTCGTCGGCAATCTCGCCCGCGCGTACTACTGGAGCAACCGCCGCACGGAGGCAAGGGCGATGTACGAACATGCCGCCCGCCTCGCGCTGCAGACACTTGGCGTGAACCCGCAGGATCTGGACGCCCGCATCAGTCTCGCCGACTTCTACGCCAAGCTGGGCGATCGCACGCGCGCACTGGAGCAGCTGCAACGGTTGCCTGGCGACATCACCGATCCGCACCTGCTGGTATTCGGCGCGGTGGTGCACATGGACATCGCCGACCGCGCGTCGGCGCTCGGCTCGCTCGAACGGGCGGCTGGACGTGGCATGGCTGCCAATGAGCTGCGAGATTGGATCGAGTTGGACCCGTTGAAAGAGGAACCGCGGTTTGCGGCGCTGATCAGGTAGCCGCACAAGAAGGAGTGTTATGCAAGGCTCACAGAGTACATCGGTTGAGCTCGACCTCGCGGACGGCCCGGCACTGGACGACGCCGAGTTGGGAGTGCACATCATCTACGTGCCGGAGTCGTGCGGCGGCGGACTCACCGGGGCCGCCGCACTCTCGCAGGTCGCCAGTTACCTTGGGAAGCCGGATCCGACCGACATCGTCGTGTACGACGGGAAGCCCCATCACTGTGCCGGGCAGCCAGGCCACAAGAAGCTGCCGAGGGAGCATCCCAAGGTTCACGACGAGTTCCGCGAAACGGTGCTCGTCATCTCGCGGACCAAGCTGCACAAGGTGGTGTGGTGGAGCGAGACGCCGTTCACCGAGTTCACGATCGCACCATCAGGAAGGCACCCGGGGCACGCCGACAACCCGTTCTATCCGGAGGCGGATTCCACCCCGCCGCCCAGCCCATTCCGTTCGCCGCTCGAGGTGCGCGTTGAATCGTGTAACGGGCGTGACCTCTATGTCGTGCGCTCGAGCGTCCCGGATCCTTTGGCGGATCGCCACATGTACAAGATTTCCTTCACCATGGACGGCGACAGGATTGATCCGGATGCGTACTGCGCGCCGTAGGACGTCGTCTCGTAGCCGATGCCGGCGACCTGATCAGAGGTCGCCGGCAACTAGGAAGAAACCGCCCGCGCGACTGAGAATCAGCGGGTGCGGCCGAAGTCCAGGCGATCGAGGCCGACGCGCCCGTTGCTGATGACGAGCAGCGGATCCTGCAGGGTCACGACGCGCTCGAGCGGGTTCTGCTCGACCGCGATCAGATCCGCTTCATAGCCCGGCTCCACCACGCCGACGGATTTTTCGAGCCGCAGCAGTTCGGCGTTCACCAGCGTCGCCGACTGAATCGCCTGGAGCGGCGTGAAGCCCATCTCGACGAAGTGGGTGACTTCCTGGCCGATCCGCGTCAGGCTGTTCGGCCCGTACGCCGTGTCGGTGCCGGTCACGATCTTCACGCCCAGCCGATGGGCCCGAACGACCATGTCGCGCAGCCGCGGAAGCATGTGCTCGCCTCGGATGCGCAGCGCCGGCACATCGTAGTCGCCACCGGCATCGGTGAGATCGATCACGGTGGTATAGGTCGGATCGAGATAGGTGCCCCGGTCTTTCATCAGTTGGAGCGTGGCGTCGGACAGATACGTGCTGTGCTCGATGCTGCGGACGCCGGCCTTCACCGCGGCCATCGCGCCTTCGTCGCCGTGCGCGTGCGCCTCGACCGGCACGTTTCGGGTCCCGGCCTCCTGCACGATGGCGCGGATCTCCTCCTCGGTATAGACCTGCTTGCGGGGATCGGTGTCGGCCGTCCCCGCGCGCTCGGTCGCCAGAATCTTGATCCAGTCCACGCCGTGGCCGAGGTTCATCTGCACGGCGCGCCTCATCTTCTCGATCGTCGTCACCCCGGACATCAGATCCACATAGGAGGGGTCGGTCAGGAAGGCCTCCTGCGCGATCTGCGGGCGGACGTGATAACCCGCGGTCAGCACGTCCGGGCCGACCATCGCACCGCTCCTGACCAGTTGGTGATATCCCACGTCGGCGTAGTTCGACACGCCCGCACTCCGCACGGTCGTGACGCCGGACTCGAGCGCCCGCCGGAACGACGGGAGATCGGCGGCGTGCGTGTGGGCGTCGATCAGACCGGGCAGCACGTACTTGCCTTTCAGATCGAGCGTCCTGACGCCCGCCGGGGGCGCGCCCGCGCCAACCGACTCGATCCGGCCGGCGCGCATCACGATGGTGGCACCGGGCGTCACCCGGCCGTCGCGCACGTTGACGACGCTGGCATTCACGAGGGCGAGTGATTCGCCTGGCGGGACGGCGGTGGGTTGCGCCGCCAACGACACGCCGAGCCAGGCTGCCGCGGCCAGCAATCCGGCGAGCGGTTTCATGATCAGCGGGCGGCGACGACGGCGACCACTTCGATCTCCAGGAGCAGCTCCGGCCGGACGAGGCCGGCGACCTGCACGAAGGTGCTGGCCGGCGTCGCGTCCTTGAAGTAGCGCGCACGCACGTCGCGCACGGCCTGGATCTTCGACATGTCGGTGATGTAGCTGTTCATCTTCACGACGTCGGAGAATTTCGCCCCGGCCGCCGTCAGCGCCAGCTCGAGGTTCTTGAACACCTGCTCGGCCTGCGCCTTCATGTCGCCGGGACCGACGACCTTGCCGTCCTTGTCGTAGGCGATCTGGCCGGAGATGTAGATGGTCCGGTTCGGACCGGTGACCTCGACGATGTGGGTGTACCCAGTCGGCGTCGAGAGCGCCGGCGGGTTGGTGCGCTTCACCTGGGCAAAGGCGAGTACCGGCAGAAATAGAAACAAGGCTGACAAGATCACTCGCATCGTCGTCTCCTCGCTCGGCTAAAGCCTTCGCGCTACGGTTCGACCCATCTGACCTGCCTCGCCTACTTCTTCTTCGCCGGTGCCGCCTTGACCGGCTTGGGCGGCGGACCGGGACGATATTCCAGCATCACGTTGCTGACGACGGCAATGGGGCGTCCGGGCTGGGTGTAGGTCGCCGGACCGTCGATCCGTTCGACCGCCAGCTTCTCGCCCAGCAGGCTGACCGCGAGCTCCGCTTCCGGAATCGCGATGGTGATCGACTCCGTCCCGGTCGGCGCGACCGCTTTCACGCCGCCTGGACCGGCGCCGCCGCCGACGCGATCGACAAGATCGCCCGCGGCGCGGAACTCGTTCTGCACGACCGCCCGGTTAATCAGCGTGTTGTCGAGCGTGAGCACACCGATCGTCGCCGTGTAGCGCGCGAAGGCCCGATGCGCCTTCACCTGCTCCTCGGAGTAGGTGTGCAGGTTGTGCAGATCGAAGGTGAGCGTGGCCGGCCCTTTGTGCGGCGGAATCCGGATGATCATGCCGCCGGCCGGATCGCGGCCGGCCATGACCTCGCAGAACGTCAGCTTCGTTTTCACCCCGACGCCGAGCGGCGCAGGGCAGGTCATCTCGGGCACGACCTTCTTGGTCGCCGCGGCCGGCGCCGGCGCCGGCTTGCGGGCCGGAGCCTGAGCAGGCTTGCGGGTCTGCGCGAACGCGGGTACCGACATGGCCAGAGCGACCAGGCATGCAGAGGCGCATCGCATGGCTCAGTATAGTACGGCGGGTGTCACGATCAGAAGAAACCGCGGAGCACGCGGAGACCGCTGAGAGAACGGTTGGGAGCGTGCGCTCGAAGGCAGGCCTAAAGGCCTGCACTACGTCGAACAGAACGTAGTGCAGACCTTCACAAACAGAAGTAGTGCAGACCTTCAGGTCTGCCGTGTCAGTGGCTGGCGACCGCGCCGGCCTTCAGGTTCGCGTCGAAGAAGTCCTCCACCCGGTGCCACGCGTCGCGCAGCACGTGCTCGCGCGTGAAGTAGTGGAATTCACCGGGGTAGGTCATGAAGGACACGAGATCGCCCTTCCCTTTCTTCAGCAGCTCATCGATAAGCCGGACCGAATGCAGGTACGGTACGTTCACGTCCGACGTGCCGTGGAGCACGAGCAGCGGCCGCTCGAGGCGATCCACGTGGGAGATCGGCGACGCGTTCGCGTACACCGCCGGGTTCTGCGCCGGCGTCCCGATCCGGCTCGCAGTCCAGCCGCCGTGGTACGGATCCTCGTAGTACATCGCGTAGTCGGCGACGCCGGCGACGTCGACCGCGGCGCGGAACAGCTTCGGCTGGTCGGTGACCGCGATCAGCGTGAAGAAGCCGCCGTAGCTCAGCCCCCAGACGCCGACGCGATCCATGTCGACGTACGACAGCGTCTTCAGGTAGTTGGTCACCATCCAGGCATCCTTGGCGTCCTTGCCGCCGACGTCCATGTAGACGCCTTCGCGCCACGCCTTGCCGTAGCCGATGCTGCCGCGATAGTCGGGCATGATCACGACGTAGCCCTTCTGCAGCAGGTACTGGTGGAAGCTGTAATACACCGCGTAGTTGCGCTGCACGTGCCAGCCGTCGTAGCCCTGGTTCACGCCGTCGCCGTGAATCCAGACGATCGCCGGGTGCTTCTTCGTGCGATCGAGCCCCTTTGGCACGAACAGCCATGCGGGCACCGTCTGGCCGTCGGGCCCCTTGTAGCTCACGCTCTCCGGCTCGACGAACGCCGCGCGATCCATCGCCGCGGGCATCGAGTCGGACAGCCGCACGGGTTTCGCGGACGGCTTCGCGTCAGCCATCCAGATGTCCGCGGAGTTGTGCGGATCGGTATGTTGAAAGACCAGCCGGGTGCCGTCGGGCGACCACTGCGGGGCGATGTCGGTGCCGCGGCCGCTGGTGATCGCCGCGATCGTCGCCTTCGCGGGATCGGATCCGATCGAGGCGACATAGAGGTGCCGATCGCCGTAGTGATCCGGCTCGTTGGCATCGAACGCGATGCGCGTGCCGTCGGGTGACCACTGCGGCGCGCGGACCTCGAACTTCCCTTTCGTGATCTGGATCGGTTCGTTCCGCTCGCCCGAAAGGCTCGCGCTCCTCATGACGTACACGTGATCCCAGCCGTCGCGATCGCTGAGGAAGGCGATCCACTTGCCGTCCGGCGACGGCTGCGCACCCGCATCGCCGGTGATGCTCCAGAACTTGTCCGCCACTTCTTCGTGGAGGACCTTCGGCTCGCCGCCGGCGATCGCGACCACCGAGGTCGTGCGCTTCTTGAAGTCCGGCGAGGTGCGCTCCGCCAGGAAGTGACCCGCGTCCAGCCACCGGCGTCCGCCGAAGCCGCCGCCCGATCCGAGCGTCTTCATGCCGGTGCCGTCGACGTTGACGACGTCGGTCTCGCCGGGCACGTTCTCGCTGATCGTGTAGATGATCTTCGAGCCCGAGTAGGCCGGCGTCTGCTCGTGGCGGATGGTGCGGTTGTTGTCGCTGAACACGATCGCCTTGCCGTCCGGCGACCAGCCGAGGCCGCCGATCACGTGATTGTCGGCGCGCACGACCAGCGACTCATGTCCGTCGGCCAGTGTGCGGATCATCAGGTCGCCGCCGCCTCCGCCGCCGCCGCGGCCTCCTCGGCCTGCCGGCGCCGGCGCGCCGGCCGCGGCCGCCGTCGCTGAGCGGACGAACGCGACGCGCGTGCCGTCGGGAGACGGGGTGATGCCCGACTCCGCCTGCGGCGTCGACCATACCGCGGACGGATCACCGCCGCTCAGCGCGACCTGCCAGAGATCGCCGCCGCGCGCGAAGTAGACGCGCGTGCTGTCGGCGCTCCAGAAGAAACCGCCACCCTGACCGTCGGCGTAGCGCGTCAACGCCCGCGCGCCGCCCGGAGCCGTAGACCCCGCGGTGACGTCGGCGACAAAAATGTTGGCGATGCCGGCGCGTTCGGACAAAAACGCGACGTGCCGTCCATCCGGCGCCCACACCGGGTTCGACGGGTGGCGAATATCGATCAGTTGTTCGATCGTGAGTTGGCCGCCGCCGCGTGGCGCGGCCGGCTGAGGGGCCGCGTAGACGCTGAAGACGAGCGCGCTGACGGTGAGGGTGAGAGCGACGGCGAAGGAGAATCTCTTCATGACGAATGCAGTATACAAAGGCTCGGCTGTCCATGGAGTCACATCAGATCAACCACGGTCAATCCAAGTTTTCGAAGATGTAAAGCGTCTGTAGAGATTCGTCGGAAATAGTCGGCGCAGCCTCAGATCGCTTTGATAGAGTCTACGGGTTCCACACGGGATTTTTCCTACCGTAAGTTTCTCAGGAGGACCGCAAGATGAAACGGATCGTCAGTGTTTTCGCCGTGGTGACGGCCCTGGCTCTCGCCGCGACGGCGAGCGCCCAGGTGCAGACCGGCAGCATTCTGGTCAGGGCGGTGGACGAGCAGGGCGCCGTCGTGCCGGGCGTCTCGATCACGATCAGCAGCTCCGTGCTGGTCAGCTCGATGTCCGGCGTGACCGACGCGGGCGGCGTCAACCGCTTCCCGTCGCTGGTGCCCGGCATCTATACGATCAAGGTCGAGCTCTCCGGCTTCAGCACGATCACGCGCGAGAACATCGCGGTGCTGGTCGGTCAGACGACGCCGGTGGAAATCGCGATGAAGGTCGCGTCAGTGGCGGAAAACATCACGGTCACGGGCGCATCGCCGACGGTCGACACGACGAGCGCGAACGTCGCCGTCAACTTGAGCAACGAACTGCTCCAGGGCACGCCGGGCGGACGCGATCTCTGGGGTCTGCTCGAGGCCAAGGTGCCGGGGCTCAGCATGAGCCGGCCGGACGTGGCCGGCACGTCGGGCGGGCTGCAGGGCGGCTTCAGCGCCCGCGGCACGACCGCGTCGCAGAACACCCTGTATCTCAACGGCGTCAACGTCGGCGACCCGGCGGCGATCGGGTTCGCGGGCTTCTACTACGACTTCGACTCGCTGGACGACGTGCAGGTCTCGACCGGCGCGCACGACATCACCGTGCCGACCGGCGGCGTGTTCCTGAACATGGTGACCAAGAGCGGCGGCAACAAGTGGCAGGGCACCACGACGCTGACCTGGCTCAGCGACAACACCCAGGCGCGCAACGACACCGACCCGACGTTTCAGAAATACGGGATTCGTCCGGACAGCAACACGTCGACCAAGGTCTCTGACGTGAACGTCGCCGGCGGCGGCCCGCTGACTAAGGACAAGCTGCGCTTCTTCGGCACGTATCGCGACTGGCGCGTCGGGACCAACGTCCCGGTGCAGAACTCCCAGGTCGTTCTCGACCAGACGAACATCAACAACCTCCTGAGCAACGTCACCTGGCAGTTGAACAGCAACAACCGCATCACCGGCCTGTACTCGTATCAGCGGTACAGCAAGCCGAACCGGCTGCTGAACAACGCGTCGATCACGGTCATCGACTCGACGAGCGACGAGGAAGACCGCTTCCACGTCGGGCAGGCCTTGTGGAACTCCGTGATCGGCAAGAACCTGTTCCTCGACGCCCGCATGGCGATCAACAAGATTCTCTTCCCGACCTACCAGAACGGCGGCAACCAGCAGTCAACGACGGACAACGCGACCGGCATCGTCTACGGCAACTTCCCGACGAACACGATCCGCCATCGCGATCGCGATCAGTTCAACGGCACGGTGAACTACTACGTGGATCAGGCGCTCGGCGCCCGCCACGAGTTCAAGTTCGGCTTCGACTACGCGCACGCCCAGACGTTGAACGAGAACACCCGCGTCGACAACGTGACGACGACGTACACGAGCGCGAACAGTCCGTTCCTCGCGCAGAACGTCACACTGTTCGCCACGCCGCAGAACGACGTGTCCGCAGTCAACACGCTCGCGCTCTTCCTCCAGGACAACATCAGCGTCAAGCGCCTCACGGTGACCGCCGGGCTCCGCTACGAGCGGCTCCAGGGCTATCTGCCCGAGCAGTCGAGCCCCCCCTCGCCGTTCGCGGCGGCCGGCATCGGCGGCTTTGCCGCACAGCCAAGACAGTTCGCCGCACAGCCGAACATCGTGCTGTGGAACACGCTCGGCCCGCGCATCGCCGCGGTCGTGGACCTCACCGGCGACGGCAAGACCGCCGCGAAAGCCTCGGCGGCCCGCTATCTCTACGTCCTGGCGACCGGCGGCGGCGGCGTCAGCAACGTCAACCCGAACGCGAACTACTCGGAGACGTACACGTGGACTGACCTGAACGGCAATCGCAAGTTCGACATCGGCGAGCAGAGCGGCGTCCCCGTCGTCTCGGCGGTCGTCGTCAACGGCCAGATCGCCACGTCGATCGACCCGAACTTCACCCGGCCGTACACGAACGAGTACAGCTTCGGCCTCGATCGCGAGCTGATGGCCAACACGAAGTTCAGCGCGGTCTACACCTACCGCCAGGAGAAAAACACCGTCGGGTACTACAACCCGAACAACCCGTACGCCTCGACGCTGACGAGCGCGGTGGATCCTGGCATCGACGGCGTAGTGGGCTCGGCCGATGACGGCACGTATGGCTACTATGCCCGTACGTCGGCGGACGGCCGCGTGATCGTCACCAACGACGCGAACTACCTCCAGACCTACAAGGGCCTGGAACTCACGGTGAACAAGCGGATGTCGAACCGCTGGCAGATGCTCGTCGGCTACACGCTGGCGAAGACCGAGCTGAACAACATCGGCCTCGCAACGACGGCGACGAACCCGTCGCCGAACCTGCTGATCAACGCGACCGGCAACATCACCGACACGAACGCGCCGGATCGTCCGAATCAGTTCAAGTCGACGGGGATGTACATCCTGCCGTGGCACGACGTGCTGATCAGCGGCAACCTGAGCATCCAGCAGGGCCCGCCGATCACGCGGCAGATCAGCCGGGCGATCGGGTTCGCCACCAACCAGATCATCAACCTCGAACCGCTCGGCAACACGCGGCTCGGCGTGCTCACGAAGATCGACGTGCGCGTCGGCAAGGTGTTCAGGTTCGCCAACTCGCGGTCGGTGGAGACGTCCGTCGACTTCGACAACCTGACGAACGCCAACACGGTCTGGTCGGCGCGCAACCGCACGGAGGCGACGACGTTCACGGACCCGACCACGAACACCCGCGCCACGCTGCAGCAGTTCCTGTCGCCAGTCTCGGTGCTGGCGCCACGGACGGTGGTGTTCCGGGCGGCCTTCAAGTTTTAGAGGGTTCTAAGTTCTAAGTTCAGGGTGGCTATGGAGGATGGATCGACCATCCTCCATACCATGACAGCGTTTTTCACGTCGATGTCGTGCAGGCCTCAGGCCTGCCCGTCTATCCCTCAGCCGTCAGCCATCCTCGAGCGAAGCCTCACTCGTCCGCGACACAGGCGTAGCCGGCGGCTTCGCGCATCCCGGGCGCCGCGCTGCGCAGCTTGAACAGCTCGAGGAATTCCATCCGCGTCCGCGAGTTGTCGTGGAACGCGCCCTGCATCGCGCTCGTCACCGCGAACGAGTTCTGCTTCTCCACCCCGCGCATCGACATGCACAGGTGCGTCGCTTCGACGACGACGGCGACGCCGAGCGGCGCAATCTTGTCGCGGATGGTGTCGGCAATCTGCCGGGTGAGCCGCTCCTGCACCTGCAGTCGCCGCGCGAACACGTCGACGAGCCGCGGAATCTTGCTGAGGCCGATGACCTTGTTGCTCGGAATGTAGGCGACGTGGCACTTGCCGAAAAACGGCAGCAGATGATGCTCGCACAGGCTGTAGAAGTCGATGTCCTTGACGATGACCATCTCGTTATAATCGACGCTGAACAGGGCGTTGTTCAGCACCCGATCGATGTCGGCGCCGTATCCGCTGGTCAGAAACTTGTACGCTTTCTCCACCCGTTTCGGCGTATCGCGCAGCCCCTCCCGATCCGGGTCCTCGCCAAGGTCCGTCAGCAGCTTCCTGATCGCGTCCTGCATCCTCCTATTCTATCTCCCTGTCCTCGCCGGCCAATCGGCTGACCCCGATCGGCTCTACGCGGATCGCGCCAACATCGCCAGCGCGCGCCGCGCGGCGGAGGCGTGGACATCCGCGCTCGCGAGCGACCCGCGCAACTTCGACGCCGCCTGGAAGCTGGCGCGGGCCGACTACTGGCTGGGGGGCCACGCGGCCGAACCGGAACGGCGCGGCTACTTCGAGGCCGGCATCGACGCGGGCCGGAAGGCCGCGGCCCTGCAGGCGAGCCGGCCGGAGGGACCGTTCTGGATTGCCGCGAACATGGGCGCGCTCGCCGAGTCGTACGGCATGCGCCAGGGGTTGAAGTACCGCAAGCCGATCAAGGAGTCGCTGGAGACCGTGCTTCGGCTCGACCCCGCCTTCATGGAAGGCTCCGCCGACCGCGCGCTGGGGCGTTGGTACTTCAAGGTGCCGCGGCTGTTTGGCGGCGACCGCAAACTCTCTGAAACCCACCTGCGCAAGTCGCTGTCGTACAACCCGGACAGCACCGTGTCGCATTTCTTTCTCGGCGAGCTCCTCGACGACGAAGGACGCAACGCCGAGGCGCGGGCGGAGTGGCAGCGCGTCCTCGACGCGCCGCTGAGCCGCGATTGGGCGCCCGAGGATCAGGAGTTCAAGGAAAAAGCCCGTCGCCTGCTCGGCAAGTAAACGCTTCGCCATCCCCGCCCGTCAAAAGGCACTATGGACGCGTTCCTCGCCGACGTCCGGTACAGCCTCCGGCTCCTCGTAAAGTCGCCCGGCTTCACCGCGATTGCGATCGTGACGCTCGCCCTGGGGATCGGCGCGAACACCGCGATCTTCTCGGCGGTGGACGCGGTGCTCATCCGGCCGCTGCCCTACGCGGATCCCGATCGAGTGGTCCTGGTCTGGGAGGACAACACGGCCGCTGGTTTCCCGCGCAACACGCCGGCGCCGGGAAACTTCACCGACTGGAAGCGGATGCAGCGGTCGTTTTCGGGCATCGCCGCTACTCGGGGCGGATCGGCCAGCGTGACCTCCGACGGTCCGCCCGAGCAGATTCTGGGCCGCCGCGTCTCGCAGAACTTCTTCGACGTCCTCGGCGTACGCCCGGCCATCGGCCGGACCTTCACGGAGGAGGAGGATCGCACCAGCGCC
>Ga0105242_10002482_pt1 | contig 14466 bp, 15 predicted proteins | sample KBSM24metaG_FD_81521 | JGI IMG/M metagenome (GOLD analysis project Ga0105242, IMG submission 81521) | Miscanthus rhizosphere microbial communities from Kellogg Biological Station, Michigan, USA - KBS M2-4 metaG | ecosystem: Host-associated > Plants > Roots > Rhizosphere > Soil | place...
GCGAGTTCGGTCAGGGTCTGTTCGCGGCGCAGGGCGTTGATGAGGAAGGCACCAATCAGCACATCGTGCCCCACCGGCGGCAGTTCCGCGCCAATTTCTAGCAGCAGCTGTAGCGAAGACTTTACGTCATACCCCACCAAAGGACTTACGTTGTGCAAAATTTGCACAACTATGTCGATGTCTAGTTTGCGTAGATCGAACGTGTAGGTTATTTTGCCGTCGGTACTTAAAATGAGCAGTTGCGGGTCGCGGCCGTGCTTGCCGCTACTACGAGCATGGATGTACATATGCTTGGAGGCCGGTAGTTTAACCTCGGCCAGTTTTTCGGCAGTGTCTATAATAGTGTTTTTGCCGCTTTTAAGCGTCATCGCGCCGGTGCTAGCCTGATGGTCACTAACAGCCACCTGCATAACCTCTGGCAGTTGGCGGGCCAAACTCTTGAATTCTAGTTTTTCCAGCAGTTGCAGCAGTTTTTCGGGCTGGCATTTGCTGCCGTCCACTTCTGCTAGGTTCAGTTTAAGTGGTGCATCGGTCCAGATTTCAGCCAATTTGTGGGACAGATAGGCCATATCTTTATGTTCCACCAGCTGATTGTGCGTCTTACCGGAGATGAGGTCGATGTTTTCGTAAATGCCGTCTAGCGTTTTGTAGTCGCCCAGCAGTTTTTTGGCAGCCACAGGGCCTACGCCGGCCACACCCGGAATGTTGTCCGAACTATCCCCTACCAGCGATTTGTAGTCCACAAATTGGTGCACGCCAATGCCGTACTTGGTTTCGAATGTGGTTGGGCTGTAGAGTTCGATATTAGAAAATCCAGTTTTGAGCGCGTAGACGTGCACGTGGTCATTCACCAGCTGGAGCATGTCCAAGTCGCTGGTAACCAGCATTGTTTCTATTCCTACCGCACTCGCCTGCACGGCCAGCGTACCCAAAATATCATCGGCCTCATAATCGTCCAGTTCGTACAAAGGCCAGCCAAAGGCTTGCAGCAGTTCGTGCAACACGGGAATCTGCTCATAGAAGTCCGGTGGAGCCGGTTTGCGGCCGGCTTTGTATTCGCTGTACAGCGCCAAGCGCTTGCGGATATTGGTTTTGGGCTTATCCCACGCTACGGCCACATAATCTGGCTTGAGTTTGCGCACCACTTCTAGCGCCATGCTAGCGAAGCCAAAGACGCCACCGGTCGGTACGCCGTCCCGGGTGGTTAAGTTCGGCATGGCATAGTAGCCACGGTAAAACACCGATTTTCCATCTATAATTGCCAGTTTTTTTGGTGCTGTTTCTGCCATGACTACTCCTTTGCTTACAGTATAGAGCACCGATAGCCAACAGACACCTGCTAAAATTTAAGGATGTAGCCTGTAATACATTGAAGCATCATTATTGTGATACTATTCTTTTATGACATACTCTGATACATATCCTGACGCACCTGCATGGCATGGAGGAGAGCTCACATCATCACATATGCAATACGTACGTGAAGAGCTTAATGATGTGCCGTTTCTAACGCAAGCTTTTAGAGCTTTGGGAGCCAACTTAGAGGCTGGCTCTTCACGAGCCGTATATAGCATTCCCGTCAACCTATCTCTTAGGAATGCAGTAGAAGCTATGCTGTATGCAGCTCGTGCTGCCGCGGAAGCGATAGATGAAGAGGGTCTAGATGGTATCAACCCTAGGCGCATGCCCTTAGATGTACGCACAGATGAATCACCTGAACAGTTTGAGTTGGCAGCATTACCAGGGCATATCAAAGCCAATATTGGCGACAGTCCCATTGGTTATATAAGAGTAGAGATGACCGAAGCTGGACCCAACGAGAGTGTCGGAGCTCTAGATCCTACTACCCAGACACACTACTCAGTACCGCTTAGCTAGGACTAGTTTTTACTTATCATTGAGATACTTGCAGCGCAGAAGCATGAGATAGAGAGCGACCAACCTCTACGCTCTTATCTTCTTTACTATACAAAACCGCAAATGGTACTTTAACATTTCGCTGACCTTCAGGGCTAAGATATTAGATCGTAGGCAGAGTACGCTATACTATATACATAAGCTTTAAAATATAAACATGCGCGTGTTACACCAAAAACTCCATCTGCAACATCACCGGCATACCGGGAAGTTACTGCACCACAGACATACTTCGTACCGGGGATTAGCGGTGGTGTTGGTGTTGGCAGGCTGTTGCATGGTGGCCGTTACCAGCTTGCAACGAGCCGCGGCCGATGAACTGGTAGGTGTATACGCCATGGTGGGTATTGCACCACCCAAAACACCAGCACTCATTACCCAGCCCACAGACAACACCGTACGTATCAGTAGCGGTACGATTGTGGCGGGCAGTTGCCCTGTCACTACCCCGCAGGCCGTCGTGGTGGTACGAGTAGATGACGCCGTAGTTGGATCTGCGGTGTGCGATAGCAACAATGATTTTTCTATGCCACTCATTTTAACGGTGGGAGCGCACGTTGTAACTGCGCAAGCGTATAGCCTGACCGAAGCAGCCGGGCCAACTAGTGAGCCGCTGCACGTTAGCTACCGGCCATCGGCATCAGCTAAACTTCCAGCCGCCAGCGATGTGACGCTAGGCTCCGACCGCCTTTTCGCCAGCCTGGGTACAGACAGAACTGCCACTTGGTCTGGTACACTCACGGGAAGTAATGCAGCATATAAGCTGCTAGTGAACTGGGGTGACGATAGTCACGCTAGCTACACGGTACAACCGGGCGCTCAACACCTGAGCCACCACTATGCCACACTTGGCTCCTACAACGTTAGTCTGGCGTTGATTGACAGCAACGGGAACTACCATCATCAGCAATTTGCAGCCGCTGCTTACAGTTCGTTTACGTCTGCCAGCACCCTGGCCGCCAATGTCACTAGCGGTCAGCACTCTAATGAGGCTTCGACGACCATCGGCCTGTATGGTCTGTTTATAACACTGCTTTCGGTCAGCGCCATTGCCTGGCTGCACGCCGACCAGTTTGCTTATGTGGACGTAAAAGTGCCTTACGCTAGGAAATAAATGCGCGTGTTACACGAAAAACTCCACTTGCAACACCACCAACACACTGGTAAGTTGCTGCATCACAAACATACTTCGTATCGGGGGTTGGTGGTGGTGTTGGTTTTGGCAGGATTATTTATGGCGGGACTTACCCTGGCAGCTCGCGCGACCGCCGATTCACTAGTACACGTCTATGCCAGCAAGCCAGCACCCATTCCCACCGACGCACCGGTTATCACTGACCCACTAAATGGCACGATCGTTACAAAACCGACCATTCCGGTGAGCGGTACTTGCCCCATCATCAACCCCAGCGTCATTATTGCCCTGCTCGACAACGGTACACAAGTGGGATCAACCCCCTGCGCCAGCGATGGCAGCTTCACCCTGTCTATGCAGGTAACTACCGGGGAACACACCCTGGTTGCCCGGGTCTACACCATCACGGGTGATGCCGGGCAAGACAGTACACCGGTACACATTACCACGCATATACCTCCCGTTATTGGCGGGCCATCGGCAGGTACCTCGGGTGGCGGCGATCAGCCGGGCGAACCCGCGCTGACCCTTACCATCGACGAGCCATTCATCATCTTTAGCCCAGTCAAAGATGCCATTTGGAGCGGCACCATAACCGGTGGCACACTACCCTACCATGTGCATATCGACTGGGGCGACAGGGCTAGCAACGATTACACCATTACACACCTGGGTCACCAGCGTTTTACGCACCACTACAGCTCCATGACCCCACACATCATTAATTTCCACTTGCTAGACACCGATGGCCGCAGCATTAGTCGCACCTATGCGGCCGTAACGCCGTACGTGCCACCACTTGGCAGCACCACAGCACCCACCACCCCACTGCCCTTTCAGGGCTCAAAACCATTGGGAATTTATGGCGCTTACCTAGTGCTACTGGCAGCCTTTGGCTACTTATGGATACATGCCGGCGCGTTTGCCTATGCTAAAGTGACGCACAAACGCAAACCTCGCACTTCTGGACATCGCTGATGAACAAACGACTGCTTCGTTGGATGATTGCTGGACTGATAACCGTGGCACTGTTGGTAACTGGGATGATAGCCGCCGAGCATTGGATGACCAGCAGCGCTACCGGCACCGTGCAGGTGGGCAGCACTACATCGGAAGTCACACAACCAGCCCCTAAGCTCGTACAAGTTCAAGCATCGTACTTTAGCACTACTCTTCCAGCTAGCTTTGCCATAAAACGCCAGACCGAAACCCCAAACAGTACAACTACGCTTTTGCAGCTTATGGCAGCCACCCCTGGTACAACCGACCAACAATTAGGAGTAACCGTTGGGTTGTTGCCTACCGCGGGCTTGAGTGATCTGGGCGACTACCACCTACGCCTGACTCAAACGAACACCTATGCGCGGTCAACCATGACCGGTCTACCGAGTGGGTCCGTAGCCTTTCACACCGTAAGCGGTCCAGTCGCGCTAACTTTGTTCTGGCCACACACTTCGCAGTACGCAGAAATTGCGCTCAGTAGTGACGGTGGTGCCACGCTCGATCAGCTACAGAGTAGCCTTACGCAAACCCTGAAAAACTGGCAATGGAAGTAAAGTTTTCTAACGATGTATTTTCTACTACGTCAATACGCCCAAGATTAGCTGAGGTGGGGCAAGTTATACACAGCGCAGCCTTTATATTGCTTGTAGTAAAAAATTCATGTACACTTTGGGCAACGATAAGCATAATAACAACCTAGGAAATATATATGCGGTCAGTAAAAAATAAAAAATCACTCCACGTCGCGCTGGCTGCTTTTATGGCGCTCAGTACACTTACAACATTAGGCTTTGTCCAGGAAGTTTCGGCAGCAACCGCTGCCCTTGGCGAAGTATACGTACGGTTTGACCGCATGAAGGTCAGTACCGCTACAACCGGTACGGTTTGTGCAAAACCATCTGCAACTAACCTAGCCACTACAGATGCCAAGGTTGTGGTTACCTTTCCTACCGGCTACACCCTAGGCGCCTTTGGTACCTTTACCGTTAACACCACTAGCACCAACATGGCCTGGCCAACTGGTGGCACCGCTTGGCCTGGCATTACTGCACCTACTGGCTCTGGTGACATTAGCGGCCAATCGGTAACCTTTGCTAGTAGCGATCTTTCATCCTCCAGCACCTTATACTGTTTTAACTGGACTAACAGCGGCGCCGTAAGTGAACCTTCCAGCGCTAACCCCAACCTAATTGGCAGTGTTACAACCAAAGATGGTAGTAGCGTTACTATAGACACCGCTCAATATGCAACCGCCGCCATTCTTGATGACCAAGTAGTCGTTACCGCTACGGTCCCACCAGCCTTTGCTTTCTCACTCAATGCTAACGTTGATAACTTCGGTACATTAACCGCCGCCACTGTAACCCCTAGCCCCACCCCCGTGGTAGCTCGTGTTGACACTAACGCTAAAAATGGTTGGATGATGATGGCCAAAGACAGCAATGCCGGATTAACCTCTGCAAACGCATCGTACACTATTCCTTCCAACTGTTCGTCGGGCGCAGGTAGTAACTCAACGCTTTCAACCAGCACTGAAGCCTACAACCTGGGTATAACGACCGCGCAGACCAGCGGTAGCCAGACACCAGCTGCAACCGCAGTCTTCCTGGGCGGCTCTCTTGGTAAGGGTGGCGGCTTATGTAGCAGCAACCTACAAACTATCGCCAGCAGCACCGGTACGGCTAACAATGCAACCGTAACCATGACCAACAACGTAAACGTCATCGGTTCCACCCCTGCCGCTACCGACTACACCGACACCATCACAGTAGTTGGCGCAGGCTTGTTCTAGAAACCAACCATACTTAGATCTTAAGACGCACCCAAAAGGTGCGTCTTTTCATATGCATGCCCGACGGCTTTGTTATACTACCCTCATGAAGCGAGGGAGGTTACTGCTAGCAGTGTTGAGCGTGGGTTTACTGGGACCCATTAGTTTGTTTGGCAGTGCCTTTGCCGCTAACCCCCCGCAGGGTGACTTTAACCTGCAGGTTACTCCCTCCCCACTCGTCGCCACCGTGACTCCGGGTCTCAAAAGTACGGAACAGATTAAAATACGCAACGGCAGTACGGCCAGCGAGCAGTTAAAGATTGAGCCACGAGCCTTCAATTTTAATAGTGCCACCGGCAAAGTGGACCTGCAGGACACCGTAACGCCGCCCATAGCCGCCTGGATCAGCTTTTCGGCACAGAAATTTACCGTGCAACCTGGCCAGTGGTTCACGGAAGATGTGATCTTTAATGTCCCCAAGGATGCAGGGTTTAGCTATTCGTTTGCACTGGTTATTAGCCGACAGTTCAATCCAAAACCCCAGGGTGGTTCCCGTGCCATTAACGGTTCCCTAGCCATTTTTAGCCTGATAAACGTCGACCGCCCCGGCGCAAAAAGCAGCCTAAAAATTGTCAGCTTCACCAGCACTCGACACCTGTACGAATACTTGCCTGCTACGCTCAACATTCGCTTTCACAACACCGGAAATACCATTGTGCAGCCGTACGGAAATCTGTTTTTACAGCACAGCGCCAGCTCTAAAAGCCCGTTGGCAACATTGCCCGTCAACGGAACGCGGGGCTATATATTGCCAGGGACCGAACGGACTATAACCGCCAGCTGGAATGATGGTTTCGCCACCTACAAAACAGTACAGCAGCCCAACGACAACCCAAAACAGAAGCTACAGCTAGATTGGTCCAAACTTTCGCACTTTCGGATTGGACGCTACACCGCCAAACTCATCGCCGTCTACAGCGATGGCAGCCACGATGTGCCCATAGAAGGCACGGTGACCTTTTGGGTGGTCCCCTGGCGCGCCATACTAGTGTTTATTGCAGTGGCAGTTGGCCTGTGGTTCTTAGGCCGCTGGCGCAATAAGCGGCGCACCGAAAAGGCTGTGAAGCGTGCCTTGGCCGCCCAGGCCGCAGCCACAAAAGCCGCCGCAAACACTAGCAAGCCCAAGGCCGAGGAGAAGCAACCGTGAGCCGCCTGATGCGTTATGGCATGCTACTGGCGCTGATGACCGTAATGGTCACTAGCGGGCTCCTGCCCGGCTCCGGAGTGCTTGTTCATGCCGACACGGCCGCACCCCTGGGGGACTTCAACCTGCAAGTTACCCCCTCCCCACTCGTTACCACCGTAAAACCCGGCACCAAAAGCAGCATAGAGCTAAAAATACGCAACGGTAGCACCGCCAGCGAGCAGTTAAAGATTGAGCCGCGGGCCTTCACCCTCAGCAACGACAGCACGGATGTAAAGCTACAAGACACCACCCCGCCGGACATCGCGGATTGGATTAGCTTTTCAGCTCCTAAATTCACCCTGCTACCCGGCCAGTGGTACACCGAGGACATTGTGTTTAACGTCCCCAAAGGTGCGGGGTTCAGCTACTCATTCGCACTGGTCATTAGCCGCCAAAATGTGCCCAAGCCCACCGGTGGCACTCGGCTCATAAACGGTTCTTTGGCGGTGTTCACCCTGGTAAATGTGGACCGCCCGGGCGCTACCAGCAGTCTATCAGTCAACAAATTCAGTGCCAGTAAGAAGGCCTACGACTACCTGCCTGCCACCTTTTCGGTGCGCTTTCACAACACCGGAAATACCATTGTGCAGCCGTACGGGAACATCTTCATCCAACGCGGTAAGAGCGCACCGCTGGCCTCCCTACCGGTAAATGAAACCAGAGGATACATCTTACCAGGAACACAGCGAACCATTACTAGTAAGTGGACCAGCGGCTTCCCCGTCTACCAAACCACCACGGACGCAAACGGTAAATCTCACCAAAAACTAGTTTGGAATTGGGCCAAGCTGTCGCAGCTGCGGATTGGCCGCTACACCGCACATCTGGTAGCCGTGTACAACCAGGCCGGACGCGATGTACCCATAGACGGCACGGTCAGTTTTTGGGTTATTCCCTGGAAAATATTGCTGGTGTTACTGGTAGTCGTGTTGCTAGTGCTCTTCGCGCTGGGCATGCTGGTATGGGGAATTGTTCGGCTAATAAAACGCCGCCGCGCCAAACATATCCAGAAAAAAGAAGCCAAACAGAACCCGCCCGCCGCGCCAAATCACGAGTCTTAAGCCTTGCTAAGGCTCATAGCGCTTATGATATACTGAACATAGGTTTGACTTTGTAAGGGTTTAGGAAAAGCAAAAACGATGCGTGATAATCTACGCGAGCATCTCAACACAGAGGTTACTCGTAAGCAATTTTTGCAGTATTTGGGCGCCGCCCTATTGCTAATGTTTGGGTTGAATAATCTCGTTTCGCTCCTTACGGGCAAAAAAATAGAGCACCATGTACTGCCGCACGCTAACGACGACCATGATGGCTTTGGCTCACGCCGGTTCGGAGTGTAAACTTAAAGTATGGCTACACCGCAGCGGTTACCGATAGTAAACAGCGACGATGGTACCTGGGGTGACATCATTCGTCAGTATCTGCTGAAAGAACACTACGACGATGGCACCGACAATGCCGTTAACGGCGGGCACAAGACAATAACCATCCGTGCGGGCACCGCCACTGCCGGCACTGCTCCGCTTAAATTTACCTCGGGGACCGTACTGACCACCCCCGAAGCTGGGGCGGTCGAGTTTAATTCTGACACCTTATATTTTACTGCTACTACTGGTCCAACCCGTAAAAAGATTGCTGCCTACGATGACAGCTCTGGTGCAACAGGCGACGTGTATTACCGCGACAGCTCTGGCAATTTTGTGCGCTTAGCTATTGGTGCCACCGGCCAGGCCCTGCGTGTTACCAGCGGCTTGCCCGCTTGGGGCAGCGTAAACAGCGCTTTTCCAACCAACACCCAAACCAGCAACTACACCATCCTTACCAGCGACATGGTCATACTAGCCGACGCCACCAGCGGCAACCTAACCATGACCCTACCCACCGCAGTTGGTACCACCAACGGCTACACGGTCAAAAAAATTGACAGCTCCAGTAACACCGTTACCATTGCCACCACCAGCTCGCAGACTATTGATGGTGGTTCTACGGCGGTCATACGAGTACAATATGCAAGCATAAGCGTAGTATCAAACGGCTCAAATTGGCTTATAATTTAAACCATCATGTCATATAACCCTAGTAACCCCAATGGACAAGCAACTTCGGCCAACTCATCGCCGGTAGTCATTGCCAGTGACCAGTCGGCAGTACCAGTTTCGGGTACCGTCAGCGTTACGGGCGTCGCCACTGCAACCAACCAAACAGGTGGCGGCCAAAAGACGCAGATCGTCGATGGTTCTGGCAACGTTATTGGTTCTACCTCTAACGCGCTGAATGTCAACATTAGCAGTGGCGGCGGCTCGAGCACACAATATGCTGATGGAGCAGCCAGAGGTACTGCAACCGGCACCTTGGCAATGGGCGATGACGGTACCAACATTCAATCGCTTAAGTCGGACTCTAGCGGCGTATTGGCCATACAAGATAATGGTGGTTCTATAACAGTAGATGGTTCGGTCACTGCAAATGCGGGTACAAACCTCAACACCTCTGCCCTGGCCCTCGAAACTGGTGGCAACTTGGCGTCTATAAAAACTGATGTTGATAACCTGAACCTAGCCCAAGGCTCCACCACTTCCGGGCAAAAAGGCAGTCTGCCACTTGGTGCCGTTACTACTTCGGCACCTAGCTATACCACTGCCCAAAGCAGTCCTTTGTCCCTCACCACCGCGGGTGGTCTAAGGGTAGATGGCTCTGGCACTACCCAGCCAGTATCTGGCACCGTAACTGCTAACATTGGCACCAGCGGCTCATTAGCACTCGATGCCTCGGTCACGGGCCTGCAGGTCGCCCAAGCATCGACTACATCAGGACAAAAAGGCGGATTGGCACTTGGTGCCGTTACTACCAGCGCCCCTACCTACACCACCGCACAAACCAACCCACTCTCGCTTACCACTGCTGGGGCGCTGCGTGTGGATAACTCCGCAAACACTCAGCCAGTAAGCGGAACGGTCACCGCCACTAACCTCCCCACGACCGTAGACACAAACTCGGGCAACAAGTCTGCATCGACCCTACGTGTCGTTCTAGCGACAGACCAACCGCAACTCACTAACAAGTTGCTGGTGACCCCCGACGCCAACAGCGCCATAAACGTCGCTCAAGTGGGCGGTTCCAGCGTCAGTACGGCCGCTACAGGCGTACAGAAGGTTGGTGTGGTTGGAAACGCTGGTGCGACTGTAGATAGCACCGTAGGGGCTGGAACAGCACCAGCAAACGCCGTGATAGCCGGTGCGATCTACAATTCAACGGAGATCTCACCCACGACCGGACAGGCGTTCGCTATCCAGGCAGACTCTAAGGGAAGAACCCGAGAAGTCATTATGGATGCGGCCGGCAATACCAGGGGAGCCAACGTTAACGCCTCAAACCAACTGAGCGTGTCCGTCGATAACTCTAATGTAAGTACGAACATTGCCCAGGTGAACGGCGTTACGGTCACTACGGGTAACGGCGTGTCCGGCACGGGCGTACAGCGGGTTACTCTAGCCTCTGATTCAACAGGTCAGGTAGCGCTTGCAACAGGCACAAATGCCATTGGTTCAGTTAACCTGTCGCCAACCACCTCTGGCGGCTGGTCTACCTATCACCTCGCATCCGCCGCTAGTACGAACGCTACAAACATTAAAGCCTCGGCTGGCCAGGTTGGTGGTTGGTTTGTCTATAACTCCAACGCCGCCATGCGAAAACTGGTCTTTCATAACACGTCCGGTACGCCGACCGCCGGTTCGTCAGTCTTTTTCGCCATCTGTATTCCACCTGGTGCTGGCGCGAACGTAGAGTTTACAAACGGCATTCCTTTTAGCACGGGCATCGCCATTACGACAGTGACCGGGCTTGCTGATAGTGATGCCACGGCAGTCGCGGCCAACGATCTCATCATTAACATCTGGTACAAATAATGAGGTGTCATGGCACAACATTATCTAATCGGCAGCGAACCAATGCCAACGGTGTGGGCGCTAACCTGGAGATGACCGTCGGCATCGGCATAACCAATGGCATCAAAGTCGCTGCAACTACGACTGCCACCGGCGCAACAACCGTAAGCACCGGGCTGACCGGCTTCGTACTCTACAAATAAGATGGCGCGTGTTTACCTATCCGGCTTCGAAATGGACAGCCTATCCGCCAACGTAGAATGGACTACGGCTGGCACCGGGCAAGCTCTTGCTGCGGGCTCAGCGCGCACTGGAGGCTGGGGCCTAAAAATATCCAGCCTAACCTCGGCAACCGCTCAGGGGGTAAACTATAAATTTGTTACCAGCACTAGCCCGGGGCCATTCTTTTTACGTACGTATCTAAACATACAGACGCTTCCCTCGGCCTCAAACGACATTATGGCATTCAACTCTACCAGCGCTACATTGGGACTCAATCCGCAGGCAAAGATCACGCTTGAATCAAATGGCACCCTAAAACTACGCAACCAAGCTGGGACCGCGATTGGCTCTGCCTCGGCGGCACTATCAACTGGTACGTGGTACATGATAGAGCTCAAGACCGACACCAACGCCACTGCCGGTTCACGTGTTATGGAAGCCAGATTAGACGGCAGTGTTTTTGCCACCAGCAGCACCCAGAGTCATGCTTCCCCTTTGGCTTTTACGCTAGGCGGCAACTTGGACAGCGAAGCACAAACTACAGGCGAATGGTGGTTCGACGATGTTGCCATAAATGACAACACCGGGTCTTTTCAAACCAGCTACCCAGGACCAGGCAAAATCATACAGCTTCTCCCTAATGCTCAGGGTGATGTGAACGGATTCAGCATTTTGACTGGCGGCACAGCAGGTGCTGCCAACAACTATACCCGTGTGCGTGATGTCCCAACAGATGGCAACACCACCTCTAACGGCAGTAATACCTTAAATGCCGAAGACTTATTCAAGCTTACAGCCTCTGGTATTGGTTCGAACGACGCGGTGAGCGTTGTGGCAGTTGGCCTTCGCCTGCGCGACGACACGCTCGCCGACGCGGCCCTGGCAGTCAAGGCAGAGATAGAGAAAACTGCCGCCGGCACTATTGCTCAAGGATCATCCCTCATTATCGGCCAGAATAACTACGGCACCAACGGTGGCGCCAATCCGCACAACTACACGCTGACCACCTACCAAGACCCGGACGGCGCTAACTGGACACAGGCCACCCTTGACACCATGCAAATCGGCTATAAGCTTACCGCTACAGGCACTCAGAACGTGCTAGTTACCACTGCGTGGGCTACGGTCGAATACGTCCCCGGCGGCATCCTCGAATTAGCCCTGCTTGGTGTCGGCTAAGAAAGATAGCAAAACCCAAGCTCTTTCCCTTAATCATCTACGCACACTGTGCTGCGCCATATCCTACCAATCCGGCAACAGATTGTACCCAGAATTAGTCGTCAGCTGTACCAGATGGCTTCCATCAACATTCATCTTGTATAAGTCGTACTGATAGGTTAGCGAGGTGTCACCACTCGAGAAAACAATCTCATCACCCTTAGGAGACCAGGCCGGATAGCGAGTCTCGGTAGGGTGGATAGTTTCGTATACTATCGTGAGCCCACTGCCGTCCGCATTAATGATGTAGATACCGTGGGCTATATCACCATTCTGGTTCTCCCGTGTTTGGTTGAAGACAATGCGGCTACCATCGGGTGACCAATCTGCACTGAAGATATTTGCATCCGAACCACCAGTTTGATATATCGTATTGCTATCTGCACCATCCGGCGCAACTGTCATGAGTATCCAGTGTGTCCCAATAACAGGGCTGTCATTGATCCGGACGAAAAGTATCTTTGTACCATCTGGCGACCATTCTGGATAATAGTCAGCCACGTTGACATCACTGGAGTCCGTAATTTGCTGCATGCCGCTACCGTCTCTGTTTATGACGAACAGATGATAGCCATCGCTGAAAGCAAGCTTAGTGCCATCTGGTGACCAACTGGGCCCGTATGCAGTCTGGCCGACTGGAGTCACACGCGTCCGGGCGCTGCCGTCGGCATTCATAATGTATAAACCGTCGCTAGAGTATGCGATAGATCCCCCGTCTGGTGACCAATGAGGGTCACTACCCCCACTCGTCCCAGAGGTAAGCTGCTGCACACCACTACCATTGGGTTTCATGGTGAAAATCTGGTTAGAACGCGTAAACACAATCCGCCCATTTTTACCCCCAGCCGCTGCATCCGCATGGCTAGCCAGCGGCAACACACAAAAAGCTAATGCCACTACCGTGGTGATGACTCTTCTAGTAATATTCTTCATCTCACCCTCCAGATTACGCTGTCATTCACAGTGTATCCCAACCTAGATAGATTTAAAACGGCTATACTAGTGGGTAATGATTCGCATTGTTTTTGGTCGAAATCTGTCTGCTAACGGCAGGTTCAGCATACATCTGCTGGCCTGCTTGCTCGCACTGCAATGTTTAGTACCCGCTCTTGCCAACGCAGGCGCCAGGACACCACCGCCAGAAAAAGGCCTGCTGATAACCCCCCTCCGGCAATATCTGAGCGCCAGTAGCGGGCAAACCATAAAGAGCTCGGTTACCATCGCCAACCTTACCGACCAACCGCTAACCGTCACCATGTCGGTACGGCAATTTTCGGTTACCGACTACGTCTATAATTACAAATTCGAAGCACCCAAAAATGATTGGCTGCACTTAGATCTTACCAGCGTTACCCTGCTGCCTAATCAAAGCCAAACAGTACCCTACCATATGCAGATTCCGGTTGGCAGCGCGCCGGGCGGTCATTACTACACCCTGTTTGCCAGCGCCAACGTGTCAAATGGCGGTATCAACACCACTATCCAAGCAGCCGACCTGTTGTACATGACCGTCAAAGGTAGCCTAGTGCAAACAAGTCGGCTAGAAAACAGCTCCATTCGACACATTTCGTTCGGACATAGCGTGTCGTTCAGCCTGCAGCCCATCGACACTGGCAACGTGCACTACTTTATTTACGTCAGCGGCCAGTTGCATGGCCTGTTTGTAAAAGCGACACCTACTCCCGATACCCATTTGTTACTGCCAGGCAAAGTCCGAGCGGTGAGCAGCAGCATTGCCGCTCCTCTGTTACCGGGCATTTACAAGGCCACCTATGGCTACCGTACCGATAGCGGACAGAACATAACTAGATCTAGCGTGGTCGTGTATATACCCCCATGGTTTATTGCTTTTCTACTCACCGCACTGTTGGTGGCGGGGCGGTTCCTGCCTCGTAAAAAGTCGAGGCACTCTACGACCAGCGATGATGCTGCAGTCTAAATAGGGCTATTCGTTCAGCGCCACAACCGTGTAAGTCACCGACACGCTGTAGTCGCCTTCGCTCTTGGTAACATCGGTCAGCACGCCGTAGGTAACGGTGGTGTTATCGCCTGTTTCGTATGGTCCGGCAGC
>Ga0105242_10002484_pt1 | contig 14462 bp, 13 predicted proteins | sample KBSM24metaG_FD_81521 | JGI IMG/M metagenome (GOLD analysis project Ga0105242, IMG submission 81521) | Miscanthus rhizosphere microbial communities from Kellogg Biological Station, Michigan, USA - KBS M2-4 metaG | ecosystem: Host-associated > Plants > Roots > Rhizosphere > Soil | place...
ATATTGCTGGCTGCAGTATCAGTGGTCTGTCCCCCGGTGGCTACCCACCCTGCCCTAACCCGGGCGTCACGGCAGTGTTGACAGGGGCCCGGAGTGGTTGCTGGAGCGGTCCGCGCCGTTGAGCCAGCCCACAGTCACCAGTGCCAGGGAGATGGTGATGACTGCGGCGGCACCGGCCAGGTGGGCGTTCTGCCAGCCCGGGGGGGCCTGCAGCAGGGCACTGACGACGCCGAGGGTGGCGGTGGCCACAACGAGGGCAGCGAGCGTTGCGGCCAGCGCGCGGGCTCCGGATAGCACGGACCAGCGCCGCCAGGCATGGACTGCGAACGTGAGCAGCGCCATCGCGGCCAGTACGGCGACGCCGCGGTGGAGCAGGTGCAGCGCGACCAGCGAGCCGGGCTGTTCGGGCGGGCACAGCGGGAAGCTCGCGCACGCCTGTTCGGCCTCCGCCTCGACCACCAGGGAACCCGACAGGAACAGCACCGCGGCTGCGCCGATTGCCAGCCAGGCAAGCCGTCCCAGCCGGGGGCCGGGGCTCGCGCGCCGAGGCGCCATGGCGCAGACCGCGGTGACCGTGGCGCCTCCGAGCAGCGACAGGCCGGCGAGAAGGTGCGCAACTACCGTCCCCGCGCCGTTGCCGGCGAACACGGTCAGGGCTCCGAGCCCGATCTGCAGCACGATGATGGCGAGCGTGAAGAGCGCGGGGCGGGCCGCCGCGGGCCGCGCAGTACGGGACCGTAGGGCGAGCAGGGCGGTGGCGACCACCAGGACGGAGACCACCGCGGCGAGGTATCGGTGTGTCTGCTCCATGAGAGCGTGAAACTCGTAGACCGGTCCGACATTGCCGTTGCACAGGGGCCAGTCGGGGCATCCCATCCCGGACTCGGTGACCCGGACATGACTGCCGAAGATGATCAGGCCGTAGACCGCCGCCGCACTCAGGAGCGCGAGACGGGGCAACCACCTGGTAGCTCGGCTGGGCTCGTGGTCGAGCCGGGGCGGATGGTCGAGCAGGTCTGCAACGGGGCTGTCCACAGCTGTGCAGGTTACGCCGACGCCGGAACCTGTCCAACTTGCCCGGCCATTCACCAGTGCGTATTCGCGGGCGGGTGTGTAAGGAGGAAACCTGGGGGTGCGGCAGGAGCTGTCTCAGCCCCCGATCAGCGTCTGGCCGTTGAACCAGCAGACCGCGCGTAGCCATTCGTCGTCGAGACCAGGTGCCCGCTCACGGAGCCGCTCGAGCGCCGCGAGCTGATGGGCGTACGGGTAGGGGATGTTCGGGAAGTCGCTGCCGAGTACGACCCGATCGGGCAGGTCCGCCAGCCTCGGCAGGAGATCGGCCGGGAACGGCGCGAGATCCTCGAGGAAGTCGGTGAAGACCATCGTGGTGTCGAGGTGGACACGCGGGTACCGCTCGGCGAGGGTGAGGAACTCGGCATACTCCGGTGCACCCAGATGTGCGACCACGGCGGTCAGCTGCGGATGACGGCGCAGCACGCCATCGAGCTTGTCCGGTCCGGTGAAGCCTCCCCGCGGGACGGGGCCGCTGCCCACGTGCAGGACCACCGGGACGGCAGCGTCTGCCAGCAGCCCCCACACCTCGTCCAGCGCGTGCTCTCGCAGGTCGAACCCGCCCACCTGCGCGTGGATCTTGAACACCCGCGCGCCGCGCGCGAGTGCCGACCGCACCTGGTCGAGGACACCATCCTCAGGGAAGAACGTCGCGCTGGGGACGCATCCCGGCTCGGCGGCTGACAGGTCGAGGGCGAAGTCGGTGAGGTCGGCCGCCATGCCGGGCCGGTGGGCGTACGTCAGTGCAGTGAAGCGGCGCACGCCCATCTCCCGCAGATGCGCCAACCGCCGGGCCTGGTCCCAGCGATAAGTGATCGGCCAGGGACGTCCGACCAAGGGAGCGACCTTGTCGAAGTGCGCCCATACCCGTCGCAACATCCGCTCGGGCAGGAAGTGGGTGTGGATGTCGACCAGCCCCGGCAGACCGAGGCGCTGCCACCACCTGGGCACGTCGCCGTCGGTGAGCGGCTCCACGCACTCTCCTTCCGCCGTTGGTCGCGGGGCTCAGGTGACCTCGGTGGGAGACCCGTCGGTGACCGAGTAGACAAACCCGCGAACGCTGTCCTTGTACGGGATGAACGGGTTGGCTGCGATCCGTGCCAGCGACTGCCTGACGTCCTTGGCGGGGTCGCGGAAGGACTCAGGCGCCCATCCGGGGCGCAGACCGGTATCTGCCTCGATCTGGGCCTTGAACTCGTCGTCGGTGAACGTGAGCATGCCGCAGTCGGTGTGGTGGATGAGGACGATCTCGCGGGTGCCGAGCAGTCGCTGGCTGATGACCAGCGACCGCACCTCGTCCTCGGTGATGACCCCGCCTGCGTTGCGGATCACGTGTGCGTCGCCCTCGCGCAGGCCCAGCAGACCGTAGAGGTTCAACCGTGCGTCCATGCAGGCGACGATCGCCAGGTGGAGCGCGGGCGGCATCGGCAGATGGCCCTTGTCAAAGGCTGCGCCGTAGCCGCGGGCGTTCTCGAGCAGGTCATCGGTGACGCTCATCAGGTGTCCCTTCAGCTAGCCATGGCGATGTCAAGGATGTCCCGTAGTTCGTGTTCGCGGAAGATCGCGGACGTCAGGTCTACTGCAGGGGGATGTCCTGTCCCCGCTCGGCTTCGGTGCGCGGGGCGAGGTAGCGCCGATCCGACTCTGCGATGGGCACGTCGTTGATGCTTGCCTCGCGGCGGCGCATGAGACCGTCGGCGTCGAACTCCCACAGCTCGTTGCCATAGCTGCGGAACCACGTGCCCAGGTCGTCGTGCCACTCGTACTGGAAACGGACGGCGATCCGGTCGTCCCCGAATGCCCAGAGCGCCTTGCGCAGAACGTAGTCCAGCTCCTTCTCCCACTTCGCGGTGAGAAACGCGATGATCTCGTCACGACCGTGCAGGAAGAGGTCGCGGTTACGCCAGACCGAGTCAGGCGTGTAGGCGAGGGCGACGCGATGAGGGTCACGGGTGTTCCAGGCGTCCTCGGCGGCCTGCACCTTCTGGAGGGCGGCTTCGCGGTCGAACGGCGGCAAGGGCGGACGGGCGGTCATAACTCCTCCAGGTCGACGGGTGCTCCAGCCCATCACGGTAGGCACCTGGGGCAGCGGAGTATAGGTGCGCTCGGCGCTCGAACGGCCGGCCGTCGCCGGATCGCCGTACGGGACCCCATGCTCTCTCGAAGGGCCGTGCCGGCCTGCATCCTCGAGGACCCGGGTCCAGCTCAGCAGGAGATGCCGGCCGACGCTGACGCCGGCCGACGCTTGTGCCGGCCGACGCTTGTGCCGGCCGACGCTTGCGCCGGTCCGAGTCAGATCAGGGCGGCCTTCGCCGGCGGAGATGCTGCACCCAGTCCGGCCGACGCTGCGGCCTGCTGTACGGCCTTGGCCACTGCCGGCACCACCCGGCCATCGAAGATCGAGGGCACGATGAAGTCCGCGGACGCCCCGTCCTCGGCGACGATGTCGGCGAGCGCCCGGGCGGCGGCAACCTTCATCGACATGTCCACCGACCGCGCGCGGCTGTCGAGCAACCCGCGGAACAGGCCCGGGAACACCAGGACGTTGTTGATCTGGTTCGCGTAGTCACTGCGGCCGGTGGCGACCACCGCCACGTTGTCCGGCATCTCTTCCGGCATGATCTCCGGGATGGGGTTGGCCATCGCGAACACGATGGCGTCCTTGGCCATGGTGGCTATCCAGTCCGGCTTGACCAGGCCGGGACCGCTGACGCCGACGAAGACGTCGGCACCCACCAACGCCTCCTCCAGTCCGCCGCGGACTCCCTCGAAGTTGGTGGTCTCGGCGATGGATCGCTTCTCCGCGTTCAGGTCCGTGCGCTCCGGGCAGACGATGCCGTGCCGGTCCACCCCGATAAAGTTGCTGATGCCGGCGTGCTGCCACAGCTTGACGCAGGCGATCCCGGCCGCGCCCATGCCGAGGAAGACCACCTTCAGGTCCTCCAGCCGCTTGCCGACGACCTCTGCTGCGCCGTACACCGCAGCCAGCGAGACGATCGCGGTGCCGTGCTGGTCGTCGTGGAAGACGGGGATGTCCAGCTCGTCCTGCAGTCGCCGCTCGACCTCGAAGCACACCGGCGCTGCGATGTCCTCCAGGTTGATACCACCGAATCCGGGAGCGATCGCCTTACCTACCGCGACGAGCTCCTCGACCCCTGAGGTGTTCACACAGATGGGGTACGCGTCAACGTTTGCGAGCTGTTTGAACAGCATCGCCTTGCCTTCCATCACGGGCATGGCCGCCTCGGGCCCGAGATCACCAAGGCCCAGGATCGCGGAGCCGTCGGTCAGTACGGCCACCGAGTTCGACTTGATGGTGTAGTCCCAGACCAGCTCGGGGTTCTCCCCGATCGAGGTGCAGACTCGGCCGACACCAGGGGTGTAGGCCATGGAGAGATCGTCGCGGGTCAGCACCGGAAACCTCGGCGTCACCTCGATCTTGCCGCCGACGTGCCGGTCGAAGACGCGGTCGCTGACCGAGAGCAGCTGTACGCCGGAGACCGCCCGAGCCGCCGCCACGACCTCCAGGCCGTGTGCCTCCCCGCGGGTCTCCACCTGGATCTGCCGGATGATGACCTCACCCGGGTTCTCGATGATGTCCACCGCGTCGATGAGCGCGCCGGCAGCACCCAGCGCAGAAGTCAGCTTCCCCAGCGTGCCCGGGACGCGCTCCAAAGACACCCGCAAGGTCAACGTGTTGCCTGCGGAGGGATGGATCATCACCATGTGCTTCACCTTTTCGTAGGTTGGGAGTCGTCTCGGACGACCCCGTTCTCGCAGGCCGGGCCACGATGAGCGCAGTCGCGTCGCCCATTCCGGGTTTCACTGTAGCCAGGGGATGGGCGAGGCGGGCGGTTCTGTTACTTATGGTCGCTGTCCGTCGTTATGGTCGCTGTCCGTCGTCGTCGCCGGCTCGACGTCAGCTCGTGGCCTGACCACGCCACAGGTCGACGCCGCCTTCGACCGCATGGTTGTCGATGTCGGCCAGCTCCTGCGCGGTGAAGTCGAGGTTGTCCAGCGCGGCGATGTTCTGTTCGAGCTGCCTGACCGACGACGCGCCGATCAGGACTGAGGAAACTCGCTCGTCCCGGGCCAGCCAGGCAAGCGCGAGCTGGGCCAAAGACTGGCCGCGGCGCCCCGCGATCTCGTTCAGCGCGCGGAGGTGTGCGAGGTTCTGCTCGGTCAGCAGGTCCTTCGACAGTGACGAGCTCTCGGCCATCCGCGAGTCGGGCGGTATGCCTTTTGGGCCTTTGAGGTACTTGTCGGTCAACATCCCCTGAGCCAGCGGAGAGAAGGCGATGCACCCTGCACCGACCTCCTCCAGGGTGTCGAGCAGGCCATCTTCGACCCAGCGGTTGAGCATCGAGTAGGACGGCTGGTGGATAAGCAGCGGTGTACCGAGCCCAGTCAGGATGCGGGCCGCTTCGGCCGTCCGCTCAGGGGAGTACGACGAGATCCCCGCGTACAGCGCCTTGCCGGAGCGAACGGCAGTGTCCAGCGCTCCCATGGTCTCCTCGAGCGGGGTCTGCGGGTCGGGCCGGTGGGAGTAGAAGACATCGACATAGTCGACACCCATCCGCGCCAGTGACTGGTCCAGGCTCGCCAACAGGTACTTGCGGGAGCCGAACTCGCCGTACGGACCAGGCCACATGTCCCATCCGGCCTTCGTGGACAGGAACAGCTCGTCCCGGTAGGGCAGGAGATCCTGCTTCAGGATGGTCCCGAAGTTCGCCTCCGCAGAGCCGTACGGCGGACCGTAGTTGTTGGCAAGGTCGATGTGACAGACACCGAGGTCGAAGGCACGGCGCAGGATGGCCCGCTGGGTGTCCAGCGGGCGATCGTCACCGAAGTTGTGCCACAACCCCAGGGAGATGAGCGGGAGCCTGACTCCGCTGCGCCCCACCCGCCGGTACTGCATCGACTCGTAGCGGTTCTCGGCGGCCAGGTAGGTCATGGCGCATTCTTACAGACCAGCGACGTGAGCCGCCGGTCGGTCTGCGCTCTCTGGGCGCGCTTCGTCCACGCGCTGGGCAAGTGTCTCGCCACCGTCATACCGTTGACATGTGACGAAATGGTCACCTATCGTCGATGGATGGACGCAGTGTTCAGGGCTCTTGCCGACCCGACCCGGCGGCGCCTGCTCGACGAGCTCTTCCGCGAGGACGGGCAGACCCTCAGCGCCCTTGAAGAGCGCTTCTCGATGACTCGCTTCGGTGTGATGAAGCACCTGAAGCAGCTTGAGGAGGCGGGCCTCGTGGTCACCAGACGGCGAGGTCGCGAGAAGCTCCACTTCCTGAACCCGGTCCCGATCCGGCTTGTCCACGACCGGTGGGTGAGCAAGTACGCCGAGCCCTGGGCCGCCGCGCTCAGCGGCCTCAAGAACAGACTGGAGAGTCCGATGGAAAAGGTCTTCGAGATCTACATCCGCACCACCCCGGAGCGCCTCTGGGAGGCGATCACCGACGGCGAGATCAGGAGCACGTACCAGTTCGGCATCCGGGTCAGCTCGGACTGGGCGCCGGGCTCGCACTTCGAGATGAGCCACCCGGGGGCTCCGGGGCCCCTCGGTGAGGGGGAGAACCTCGAGGTCGACCCCCCGCGCCGGCTGGTGCAGAGCATGGTCGCGCTCTGGAGCGACGAGGTGAAGAGCGAGGGAACCTCGAGAGTCACCTGGGAGATCGAGCCCGTCGGCGACTCCTGCCGCCTGACCGTGACCCACGACCAGCTCCGCGAGGGCGCGAACGACGAGCTCTACGGCGGCTGGCCGATGATCCTCTCCGGCCTCAAGACGTGGCTGGAGACTGGCGAGCGGCTGACGACGCCGGGATCGCTGATGTACGGCTGAGCCGCCCGCCCGCCTCTGGGCCATGATCCGATGATTCCGCGGACGCGCTCTGGCCTGGGCGCGCATACTCGAGCCATGAGACGGTTCATCCGCACAGTGGGACGGCCCCTGGCGGTCATGACCGCAGGGTCCGTGATCGTGCTGGCCGGCTGCGTGGCGTCACAGCCGTCACAGCCGTCACAGCCATCGCAGCAGCTGCTGACGTCGCAGCCATCGGCCCTCGCCGTCGTGCCAGTGGCAGCCACGGTCTCGACGAGGCCGACCAAGGTGCTCGTGGTCGTACTCGAGAACCGCGGTGTCAGCGCCACCTTGCGGCTGATGCCGTTCCTGGCCTCGCAGTCCAGGGGTTACGCCAAGGCCTCGAACTACCACGCGGTGAAGCACCCCTCGCTGCCCAACTACCTCATCATGGCCGGCGGCTCGACCTTCGGCGTGACCGACAGCAAGGCCCCGGCCGCGCACCGGCTCGGTGGCAGCTCGGTGTTCGGCCAGGTGATCGCCAAGGGACGGTCGGCCAAGACGTACGCCGAAGGCATGACGACGAACTGCCAGCAGAAAAACACCGGCCGCTACGCCGTCAGGCACAACCCCTGGACCTACTTCGCGTCCTCGCGCGAGCGGTCGCTGTGCCTGAGGTACGACGTCCCGCTGGGGACCAGGACGAACGGCCCGCTGCAGCGGGACGTCGCAGCGGGGCAGCTGCCGACGTTCTCGATGGTCGTCCCCGATCTGTGCCACGACGCGCACGACTGCCGTCTGGCCACAGCCGACGCCTGGCTCAAGCCGTGGCTGCGCCAGATCGAGGCTGGTCCGGACTTTCGTGCCGGGCGCCTGGCGGTCGTGGTGACCTTCGACGAAGACGGCGGGACCTTGGGCAACCAGGTGCTCACAGCGGTCATGCACCCCGCCCGACGTGGGGTCGTGGTCACCCGCCGGCTCGACCACTACTCGCTGTCTGCCACAGCCTCCCGCCTGGCATGGACCACGCCGCTGCGCAGGGCCATCGGCACCCCAGACTTCCTGAGAGCCTTCCGTCTGCGCTGACGTGCTGACCGGCTTGCCGGCCACTGCGCCCTTGACGACCGTCCCGGTGTGGCCCACGGTCAGGGCACCCGCCGCACCGCCCGGGTCTCGGACATCACCAAGGTCGCTGCGAACGCGAGCCCGGCAACCACCGCAGTCGCCAGGAACGCCACCTCGAAGGACGCCGCGTCGGCCAGAGCGCCGGCGACGAGCGGGCCGATGAACGCGCCGGCGTCAGAGGCCATCTGAAAGGCCGCGACAGGGGTGCCGCCGCGCCCGCCGATGACGTCGCCGACCACGGCGGCCGAGGACACACCGAGCAGAGCCGACCCGGCGCCATACAGCGCCATCCCGACCAGGAAGAGCGGCGCACCGTCGGCGAACGCCATCATGGCCCCAGCGGCCAGCGACAGGGCGGCCCCGGCGCGCAGGAACGGCCGGCGTCCGCGGGTGTCGACCAGCCGACCGGCCGGGATGAGGACGAGCGCCTGCACCACCGCGGAGAGCACGAGGCCGGCGCCGGTCCAGGACGGACCGAGGCGCAGCCCTTCGACGACGAACAGCGGGATGAGCGACGAGCGGACCCCGAAGATCGCCCAGCCGACCGAGAAGTTGTTCGCCACCGCGGCCAGGTAGGCCCGGCTGCGCAGCGCGGTCCCCAGCGAGGTAGGGGCATGGTCGAGGCTGCCCGCAGCGCCCGCCAGCTCGTCCTGGCGCAGCGCCGTGCGGGCGAGGAACACCGTGGCCACGCTGCCGGCTGCCAGCAGGGTGGCTGCGTACACGAAGAATGGCGCGCGCACGGACCACGCCGTCAACGGGCCGCCGAAGGCAGGACCAGCGATGGCCCCCAGCAGGAAGCCGGTCTGATAGGTGCCGGCCGCCCGGCCGCGCTGGTCAGGGGCGACGACGCGCAGCAGCAGGGCGAAGGACGACACCGTGAACATCGCTGAGCCAAGACCACCGAGGCCGCGCAGCACGAGCAGCTCGGCGTAGCTGCCCGAAAGCCCGGCCAGCAGGCTGGACACCCCGACGATCCCGATCCCGGTGGCCAGCACGACGCGCTCACCGATCCGGTTGACCAACCGGCCGGCCGCCGGCGCGGAGGCGAAGCGCACCAGCGCGAACACCGAGATGACCGCGCCCGCAGCGAAGTTCCGGACGCCGAACTCCTTGGCGAACAGCGGGATCGCCGGGGCGACGATGCCGAAGCCCAGGGCTACCGAGAAGGCCACCGCGGTGAGGACAGCTACCTCGGGCGGTAGGGAGACGAAGGGGTTGCGTGGGGCGCGCATACGACCGCCCACTATGCCCCAGTGTGCCGGTGGACCTCGACCTCTCCAGGCGGCGGCGAGTTGCCGACGCGTCGCAGGCTGGTATTCGCCTGCGGCGGCTAGGGTGGCGCTACCATGACCAGCCCGCCCCGAGCATTGCAGGCAGCCGACGAGGGCCAGCTCGAGCTCGAGGCGATTGTCGCCGCACTGTCCGCTCGCTATGTCGTCGCGGCCGGCGTCAGGCAGCGCATCCGCCGCGTGCAGGTCGACACCTTCGACCGGCGCCTGCGTGCCGCGGGTCTCACGCTGGAGCACCAGAGCACGGCCTCGGGGGAGCGGCTCGTCCTGGGCCGACCGGACGGGTCGTCGGCCGCGGCGGTGCCCGTCGCGGATCTGCGCTGGCCTGCGCCCGCAGACCTTCTGCCTGGTCCGGTCCGCGACGTTGTCGCTGCGGTGAGCGGCATCCGCGCCTTGATGGTGGCCTCGGACGAAAGGCGGCGCGTGCGGCAGCTGGAGCTGCTCAACGAGGACGGGAAGACCGTGGCCCGGGTCGAGCTCGACGAACCGGCTTCCGAGGCCGGCGCCCCAGCCCGGCTCACAGTCCGCACGTTGCGCGGCTACGAAGAGCAGGCACAACGAGCCGTTCGGATCCTGGCCGGTCTGGGCCTGCGCCCGGTCGAGAGCACTGACGACCGGGCGCCGAGCTCTTCGAAGCCGACGGCCGGCACGGACCGCGAGTCACCGGCAACCGTGCTCCTGACGAGGGCGCTGAGTGAGTTTCTCGCGACGATGCGCGCAAACCTCCCAGGTCTGCTCGACGACGTGGACACCGAGTTCCTGCACGACTTCCGGGTCTCCGTGCGACGGACCCGGGCAACGCTGAAGCTGGGGCGGCACTGCCTGCCCGAGGCGATGCGCACCCGTTGGGAGCCGGACTTCAAGTGGCTGGGCGACCTGACGACACCGGTCCGCGACCTGGACGTCTACGAGCTGGACCTGCCCACCATGCGCAGCTGGCTGGTGGCAGCGGACCCCGCAGACCTGGAACCTCTCGCGACGCATCTACGAAGCCGGCGCACGGTGGAACGGCGCGCGCTGGTGCGTGGGCTCAGGTCCGCCAGGTACCGGCGGCTGGTCACGGAGTGGCAGGACGAGCTGGATGGGCTGACGGATACGCAGGAGGAGGCGGACCGGGAGCACCTGTCGTCCGGCCGGTTGGCCGACCGCGGCATCGCGAAGGCCTACCGGCGGGTCGCGCGAGGCGGTGCCGCCATCACCGGCGACTCGCCGGCCGGGGACCTGCACCTGCTGCGCAAGCGGTGCAAGGAGCTCCGCTACGCGCTCGAGGTGTGCGCGCCGGTGCTCGCCAAGGGTCCGCGCAACCGTGCGGTCGCCGACCTCAAGGGGCTGCAGGACGTCCTGGGTCGCTTCCAGGACTCCGAGGTGCAACGCCAGGCGCTGCGCGGGTTCGCCGAGGAGATGATGGCCGACGGGACTTCGGCCAGGGCGGTGCTGGCCATGGGCGAGCTGATCGGCCACCTCGACGCCGAGCAGGACCGGGCCCGCCGCGAGTTCGACGGCGCGTTCGCCCTCTTCGCCAGGCCGTCCAGCCAGCAGCTGATGCACCGACTGGGGGGCGGGCGATGAAGGTCTTCGCGACGTACAACATCAAGGGTGGTGTCGGGAAGACGTCGACGGCGGTGAACCTGGCCTACCTCGCCGCCCGGGAGGGTCAGCGGACCTTGTTGTGGGACCTCGACCCGCAGGCAGCGGCCACGTACGTGTTCCGGGTTCGAGCGCGGGTCAAGGGTGGAGGCCATGGGCTGGTGACCCGCAAGCGACCGATCGAGGCCGCTCTGAGGGCAACTGACTTCGACAACCTGGACCTGCTGCCCGCCGACTTCAGCTACCGCAACATGGACCTCGATCTCGACGACACCAAGAAGCGGACGCGCCGGCTGGGCCAGCTCCTGGACACCGTCACCGACGACTACGACATCGTCTTCCTGGACTGCCCGCCCAGCATCTCGCTGGTCTCCGAGAACGTCCTGCACGCCTCCGACACGCTCCTGGTGCCGCTGATCCCGGCGACCCTGTCCCTGCGCACCCTTGAGCAGCTGACCCGCTTCGTGGCCGACTCGGAGGGCAGCCGGCCCGAGGTGGTCGCCTTCTTCTCCATGGCCGACCGTCGCAAGCGCCTGCACCGGGAGGTGATCGACGCGATCCCGCGCGACCGCACCCGCGTGGCCGACACGGTGATCCCGGCCCTGTCGATCATCGAGCAGATGGCCGAGCGCCGGGCGCCGGTTCCGGCGTTCGCCCCGACCAGCCGCGCGGCGTCCTGCTACGAACAGCTCTGGGCAGAGGTGCGCGCCACGTGAGGCGGCCAACGGTGCTCGCCGCCGGTGGAGTCCTGTGGCGTCACGACCCCTTCGACCCAGAGGTAGCCCTCGTGCACCGGCCGAAATACGACGACTGGTCCTTGCCGAAAGGGAAGGCCAAGGCTGGGGAGCACCTGCTGGTCACGGCTCTGCGGGAGGTGACCGAGGAGACGGGGTACCGCCCACGCATCGGGCCCTACCTGCTCACTGTGCGGTACCGCGTGACGTCCGGAGGCCAATCGTGGAACAAGGCCGTGACCTACTGGTCGATGCGGTGCGTCGGGGGGTCGTTCCTGGCCAACGACGAGGTCGACGAGATGCAGTGGCTGCCCCTCGACGAGGCCCGCCGCTGCCTCACTGTTGCGTCCGACCGTGCTGTTCTCGACACGTTCGGGCGCACCCGCCGGGACACCGAGCCGCTGCTGCTGGTCCGGCACGGAGCCACCGTGGCGCCCCCGCAGAGGCCCAAGAAGCGCCCCGAGGCGCGGCGGCTCAACCGGTCGGGGCGCGACCAGGCCGCATCGCTGGTCCCGGTCCTGGAGGGGCTCGGGGTCACCGACCTGCTCAGTGCCGACCTGCCCGTCTGCGTCGACATGCTCGCCCCCTTCGCGGCGGCCACTGGTCTGACCGTCCGACGCGAGGTCCAGCTGACCCGCGCCGGCTTCGCCGGGAACGAGAGGGACGTCGCGGACCGTGTCCGTGCCGATGCCTCCTGCGGTGAGGCCCTGGCAGTCTGCGGAGGGCGACGCGTCATCACCGGTCTGCTGGGCGTTCTGGGTAATGGCTCCCGCGTCAGGCCACCGCGCGAGACAATGGTCGTGAAAGGCGGCTGGTGGCTCCTGCACCATCGCGACGGAGCCGTCAGGGCCTATGAGAGACATGAACCCGCGGGCTGACTGGCCCCGCGCAGCCGGAAAACCCGTCAGAGGAGCTCGCAGATGACAAACCTCCACGTCGACTCGGAGGTCGGCCGGCTGCGTCGGGTGATCCTGCACCGCCCCGACCTCGAGCTCAAACGGCTGACGCCGACCAACAAGGACGAGCTGCTCTTCGACGACGTGCTCTGGGTCAAGCGGGCCAAACAGGAGCACGACGGGTTCGCTGAGACGTTGCGCGAGCTCGGCGTCGACGTCATCTACCTCGACACGCTGCTCCGCGAGACCGTGGCCTTGCCCGAGGCCCGCGACTACATCCTGGATCACGTCTTCGACGAACGCATCTACGGACCCATCGCGTTGGACCCCGTCCGGGCAGCGGTCGCCTCCCTCGACCCGCGACAGCTGACCGAAACCCTCATCGGTGGCCTGACCAAGCGCGAGGTCCTCGAGTGGATCGATGAGCCACCATCCGTGGTCTTCCGGGCGATGGAGGACGACAGCTTCCTGCTCGCACCGCTGCCCAACCACCTGTTCACCCGCGATACGTCCTGCTGGATCTATGACGGTGTGGCGATCAACTCGATGAGCAAGAAGGCTCGGATGCACGAGTCGGTGAACTACGAGGCGATCTACCGGTGGCACCCGCTGTTCGCCGACAAGGACTTCCCCCTGTGGTCGGAAGGATCCTCTGGTGGTGCGGCCACGATGGAGGGTGGCGACGTCCTGGTCATCGGACGTGGAGCCGTGCTCGTCGGGATGAGCGAACGAACCACTCCGCAGGCCGTAGAGCGCCTCGCCCGGCGGTTGTTCGCGGCCGGCTCTGCAAGCCAGATCGTCGCCTTGTTGTTGCCACAGCGCAGGGCGTTCATGCACCTGGACACAGTGATGACGATGGTCGACGCCGAGACCTTCACCAAGTACGCGGGCCTGAGCATGCTGCCCTCGTTCACGGTCCAGCCGGGTGACAGCGACAAGGAGCTACGGGTCACCGAGCATCCGCCGGAGGACATGCACCGGGTCATTGCGGCGGCGCTGGGGCTGGACGACATCCGTGTGCTCACCCCGACCCAGGACGTCCACGCCGCAGAGCGCGAGCAGTGGGATGACGGATGCAACGTGCTCACAGTCAGACCAGGTGTCGTCGTCGCCTACGAGCGCAACGCCACCAGCAACACCCACCTGCGCAAGAACGGGGTGGAGGTCGTGACCGTGGCCGGGAGTGAGCTCGGGCGGGGCCGCGGCGGCCCCCGATGCATGGCCTGCCCGATCGAGCGGGAGGCTATCTAGCATGTCGGACAACCTGCGCGGCCGGAACTTTCTCAAAGAGCTTGACCTCACCCCCCATGAGTGGCGTCAGCTACTCACCCTTTCCGCGTCGCTGAAGGCGGCCAAGGCCGCCGGTGGCGAGCGCAGGCACCTGACCGGCAAGAACATCGCGCTCATCTTCGAGAAGACGTCGACCCGCACCCGGTGTGCGTTCGAGGTCGCCGCGTTCGACCAGGGAGCACACGTCACCTACCTCGACCCGAGCGGGAGCCAGATCGGCCACAAGGAGTCGATGAAGGACACCGCGCGGGTGCTGGGCCGGATGTACGACGGCATCCAGTACCGCGGGTCGCGCCAAGAGCTGGTCGAGACCCTCGGGGAGTATGCCGGGGTCCCGGTGTGGAACGGCCTGACCGACGAGTGGCACCCGACCCAGGCGCTGTGCGACACGCTCACCATGCGCGAATGGTGTCCGAAGCCCGATACCGAGATCGCCTTCGCGTTCTGCGGTGACGCCCGCAGCAACGTGGGCAACTCGCTTCTCGTCGCCGGCGCCATGTTGGGCATGGACGTGCGCATGGTGGCCCCTCGTGACCTCCGGAACTCCGGCGAGGTGATCGCCGCAGCCTCCGCGATCGCCGAGATCACCGGCGCACGGATCACCCATACCGAGGACGTGGACGAGGGCGTCTCCGGTGTCGACTTCGTCCACACCGATGTGTGGCTC
>Ga0105242_10002488_pt1 | contig 14442 bp, 21 predicted proteins | sample KBSM24metaG_FD_81521 | JGI IMG/M metagenome (GOLD analysis project Ga0105242, IMG submission 81521) | Miscanthus rhizosphere microbial communities from Kellogg Biological Station, Michigan, USA - KBS M2-4 metaG | ecosystem: Host-associated > Plants > Roots > Rhizosphere > Soil | place...
ACAAAAGTCAACATCCCAGTACTTGAAAACTTCTGGATCGGTTTTCGCATTGTCATCGGTTTTGGTATTGCCATCGGCCTTCGTCGCTTTCACATTGTCATCCGCTTTCGCATACGGCGAAACACGCGCATCGTGAGACTTGGGAGAACGAACGGGACCGTAAGACATGGAAATAATGAATTATGAATTTAATTACAGACTATTGATATGGACTGTTTAAATCTAAGATACTCTGTGGAACATCTCCAGCGATGGCAGATCCATTATAGTCTCCATCGACCTTTATATTAGATGCACGAACATGTGCACCTGTACGACCACGTGCGCTTGCATCAAGACTTCCATTTCGAACTGTCACATTTTTGATATCCACAGTAGCTCCTCCGCCAAACGAAATAGCACTTGCTGAGACGGGACCTTGTAAGACTTGGTCGTGTATTTTTACCCTAGCTCTACGTTCTTCAGCCAGTTGTTTCAGCACCGTGTTTTTCCCTTGCTGGTCACCAAGTTTTTGACCACCAGTTTTGGCTTGTTCATCACCAAGTTTTTGACCACTTAGTTTTTGACCCCCGGATTTTTGAGCACTAAGTTTTACTATGACAGTTTTACCTTGCTCGTCATCAAGTTTTTGTTTGCTTTCCCAAGCTTTAACCGTCAACTTGTGTTCTTCTTTACTGCGATCACTAACTTCGAATGTGACGCTTCCATTTCTACAACCAGTGGTTTTCTGACCCCAAGTCATCATATTTCTTCCCGGAGAATACATATGTAAAACAGTGGAGCCAGACGAACCGTCAAAAACAGTGACATCCTTCGTGCTGAAACAAGGTAAATTTAATTTCTCTGCAAAGCTACTAAATCGATGTAAGATCCACTTAGCGTTATCAAATTCAATGATCCATTTATTGTCAGCTACTTTGGTGATTTCAAAGGTTGTAGTACAAATAATTTCCAAACCACTCTCGGCATATGTTGTCATGTTTTGAATTCTGAATTTAATTAATTACGATTTGCTCTACAAATTAATTCAGCAGCATGTAACGGATAGGAATTTAGGTCAGTACAAATAATAAAATACTCATGTAAGTTTTGCTGTGCAATACTTGAGGCTAATTCTTCAGGAAACATGTGTCCAGTTTGACTTGTCCATCTTTTGATCTCGTTTAAGAAAAATTCAACTTCACATTCCTCTCTATCAAAATCACAACATGAGAAAGGGTGCCATTTACCTTCATATTTCTCATATGTCAAAACGATTGGATCAGTATTCTCAGGAACTTCAGACCATTTATTGTTTTTCCACTCGCTTAATAACGACGAGCGTTTGAATATACGTAATTTGTTGCACGCAGCTTTTGTAATTTTGGTCTCGTCTTTAATCGGACACCATAATTCAACATAAGAAAATTGTTTTTCTATCTTCATTTCTTTAGCGGATAGATTACCATCTTGGCTATCGATAGTCAACATACGATCGTGATTCATTTCTACATAAGCAGCAGCGTCTGTACCTCCTGTAGAGTCTTGGCCAAGTACGCTCCCGTAATATAATGGCCACCAGAGTTTCCCACATTTAATACTATCCGCTACCCAGTCACAGAGCTTCTCGTAGGTATTAACTTTACTCACTTTTTCTTGAAGCCTCTTGAATTTTCTTTGTGACATTAATTATGAATTATTAACAGTTATTTGATGTCTACCTAGTGTAATAACTGCTGAATTTCCACGAGCGCAAATACTTCCCAGTCGTCGACCACAAATCATAAATCCACTCGCTCTACAAATACTACTTGCGTTTATGACATTATCAGAACGTGAACCCGGCATGTACAAACGAAATACATATCCAGGAACGTTAATGTCAAATACACCTTTTTCAGTCTCAATCACTTTCATTGAGTCGGGGCCTTTGTAAGAAATTGTACCTGAGGGCGATGCAAAAACTTGTATTCCACTTTCGTCATTAAATTTATTCTCCAGTTCTTTTTGTTCCTTGATCATGGCTAATTCGCACTGTTTTTCTTTTTCCACACGTTCGCATTCTTCTTGTTTCAGTTGTTTGATGAACCCATCTGTGTATAGGTTATTTGACGTTAAATATTCATGTACTTCATTTTGTATATGTGTAAAACAAGAAAGTACTTCAGATTTTTCATCATGTGAATGAATCTTTTGTACAAAAGCACCAAGACAGTGTAAAGTACTTAATTTTCCAGCATCAAATGTGAATTTACGTAAGCATGTGCATAAAAAGGAAATGGAAATTGGTGTTTTTGGTTCAACCACATGCTTGTGCAATAATTTCATAGCCATAACTTTGGGATCATCAAAACTATACAGTTGCAATATCAGCGGCAACGGGTTGTAATCGTGCCAACTTTGACATTTCGTGGCCAACATTTCAAGTACTTGACTTTTGTAAGCATCGAAAGAACAAGAACTAATGAATTGCGTCAACATTTCAACAGGTACACTTTTGTCTGGTATGGTATCTAAAAAATCATATAAAATATTGACTTTTCCAGCATCGAAAGATTCACGTGCCATTGCTCGAAGCATTCGTTCAGCCATTTCTTGAAATATGAATTTAATTAAAGCACGTGGTCATTATGGTTAATAATCGTATTTAACTCATCATACGTTTTTCATCATACGTTTTTCATCATACGTTTTTCATCTACGTTTTTTATCTAGTCGTACGTTTTCCATCTCAACTCTACCACACCATCTATTGATACATTTATACCGAGCGACAGTACAAATTGAGTGAGTGCATGTGCTGCTTCTGCATAACCAAGTACAGTACATGAATAAACTCCCTTCCAATCAGTTTTAACAACTTCTTTGGTAACAACAGCCACGTCTTTAACAACAAATATTTTATCCACCATCTTCATGATTACAATACCACGAAACATGAATTCCCAAGTATTTGCAGAGTAACCCGGAATAGGCTCAAAATTAGAATTAATAGGATGATAGGTTGTGTTCTTTGTTATTTCACACCGTTTTGCACAAAAGGGGCAATATACATATTCTTTAGCCAACCCTTCTATATGCGAACATGAATGAACTGGATTTGTTTTTGTTTTGACAAATCTGTCTTCATACTTGTTCGCATCCAGCACGAATCCAATGTGCATCATTTTCAAGAATAATGAATATAATTCCAAATAAACATATTTTCAAATGCCAGACACATAAGTAATAATACATATTTCCAAATGCCAGACAGATGTATTACAGACAAGCTACACATTACCAAAGTGATGAAGTATGAATGTAAGCAGGATACTATCAGAATGTTATCTAGGTTAGAAGGAATAATTTCAACTATGGTGCCATTCATGCACAAAACAATATCTAGTCTAATTTCTTTGTATGCCGAACCAACAACACGCAAAGAATTATTTGTTCAACAATATATTCACGTAAATAGCCCAAGAGGTGTTTGCAAATGTGGCTGGTGTCCGAACCGCACGCCCGAACCGCCTAAATGTAAGTGGTGTAATGCATGGGTACATCCTAACATACAGCATACTTGTAACAAGAAAGAACGTACGTATGTCAAAGGACGGCGCGATAAAGGGAAACAAAAGATACGTAATACCTTGCTAAAGGAGACATAATACCTCGATAAAGTAGACATAATACCTTGCTAAAAAATTAAGATATTTTGTTTTTTATTATTCAAAATGTCGGTTACCAAGTAATCTGAAACTGTCGGTCATTTTTGAATAAGCGTAACTGGACGAAGTCGTCTACACGCAAGGGGCGTTTCAAGTTTCAATGCGTTCGAATTACCAACTCTTCGGAACATGCCTCGTATGACATTGCACGCTTATGGTATCGTCGTCATTTACGATCCGTGGAGTGTCATCGACAAAATCAACGTTGTGAGAATCGGCGTTGTCAACGTTGTAATCGCCCACCGATATGTTTAATGTTATTTATATAAAACACATGTACACTCCTAGTACAAAAGTAGAATATGCACAATTTTTCCAGTCGTTACCAACCGATCAGAAAGGGTTATATGTAGTACTTGTGTATGCACCTTGGTGTGGACATTGTAAAACGTATGTGCCTCAATTCGTTAAAGATTTTAGTGCATCATCATGGAAATCAAAAGTACATGTTGCATTACTGGATGATAAAATGGGTGATAGCTTATTACCCCCTAGTGTTATCGCAGGATATCCATCTATGTTTGTATATACGGAAGCAGGTACCGTGGCTCCTTTTGCTAAACAAACGGGTGAAGTTATGCCTGAATCTCTATCCAAGATGTCCACCACTTGGGGTTCATATTTAAATGATGTTGAGCAAAAAACATGTGATGATCTTGTAATTGTCGTGGAAAAGGAAGACTTTAATCGTCCGATGACACAGTTAGCACTACGTGTTGCACAACGTCTTTTGTCTACAGGTCGTAAGGTACGAATTTTACGTCGTGCACAAGTTCAAAATCCTCCTATTGTAACATGTGGTGATGCTCAATATACAGGATATGAAGCTACGCAATATTTAATAAATATGAATTAGAGCTAAATTACCTTTTAACACCAACCTCTATGTTGTATAGTAACTAATCGTCCGAGCAGGAACAGGCCTGCACAAGCAGTCCATGACAGTTTCAAATTGACACACTTGGCCACGAGCCAGTTCCATATGATGTAGAAGATAGTCACTAAAACAATAAACGCAAACAACCAGACGATGAGCACTTGTAATTCACGGCATTGTTGAAAATTGAAGTTGCAAGCAGAAAAATGGCGATCAGAAGCGCAACTGCTTTGAGGCATTGTTTTTTATAAAGTACATTGTTAAAAATTTAATTTGCAGTTAGAAGACGGTATTGCGTAAAGAAGATGTATTGCAGTAATGGGTATATCTATTTAAGAAGAGGTATTTTGGCATAAGAAGAGGTATTTGGGTATATGTATTTTGGTATATGCATTTTAATTTGCAGTCAATAGTGGTAACTCGGGTTCATCATCGACTTTTTCGTCACCTTCTTCTTCGAAATATTTCTTCATCCATTTCTTAGCGAAAAATATGGTTAATAAAAATATTGCAATCCATACCGTACTCATGATAGGACCACTAAATAACCACTTTAATTGTTCGCCCATAAACAACAAACCAACGTTACTCAACAGTGTGCCCCAACATTCACCACGATCTACTTCTCCTTCGTTTTCCATCGAGTCAAAGGTATCTAGACACCTTTCCAATACTCGATCTTCTAACTCAGATTGTTTTTGTTGAGCTTCCTGAGGTGGTGGGGTACTTTTTCTGTTCATCCATACAAATAACACTACGATCCATACAATTACTAAAACAACTAGTATTAGAGGAGGCTTTTTCATTTTACTGAAGTATAGCCTAGAATATTACAAACAAAGTTAAAACATAAGGGCTTAAATAGTCCGATTCTAGACTCACTTTTCTAAAAACATGTCGAGCGCAAGCGAGCCAAAGGTCACGACTGCTACGTTTTCCACTTCTGTTTCAAGCAATCCTGATGGTACTTATAATTTGACTGTTAGTTCACAAACAAACAATGATGTGAAGCCAACTGAAATTCATCAACATAACATTCCGGCTTCTGAATTACCGCGAATCTTGTCCACTGTGACAAAAGAATTAGTCAAGTCTGACCCAAATGCCGAGAAATATGCAAAATTATATAAAAGTTTACCTACACCAGAGGAATTTTCAAAGATGTCAGATACAGATCGTGGTGTTGTGTGGAGTGCTCTGTCTCAACCACCACCACGTCGTCATCATTATCGTACTTTTAGTCCGGATCCATGGAATTTGTTAGGTTACGAGCATAGTTTTCCTAGATTACTTTTTTAAAATAAAATTCGGTATAGAAGCATATTTTAATCACTTTCCTAGAATTTATGAATGGTTTTAAGCGTAGAATAGTTATTATGCACAGAGCAGACCATATCATTGGAGAAGCCTGGTGTGGCAAACATGAAGAAAAGAAAATGTTTGGTCCTAAGCGACCTGATCCACATAATCCACCTTGGTTCATTTTTGTTGAACCATATCGAAGATGCACGTTATGTAATGTAACATACGATGATGAAATATGCCACCCTTTCAGTTTACGATACTACTTTGATAATGTTCAAATTATACGTCCGGGTATGCGTGCTGCGGATTGGGGAGCAATTTGTGACAAGTGTTTTACTTGCCTAAGTGATTTTATTACGACTCTAAGACCTAGATCAAGAGTGGATATTACGGGAATGTTTTACTCATTACCAAAAGAGGTGGAACGTTTAATAGGCGAATATGCGTTTGAACGTAGTTCTTCTGTGTGGTGTAGTCAATGTTTTAGAAATCCATAATGAACTCTTGGGAACGAAAATCATTTGTTGTTCCCACGCACTTTCGATTATTAATAATCGAAATTCGACTAGTATTACTTTTTGATGTTTAAATGCTTTAATTAAATTCACTAATCCAGAAATAAAACATGTGTGAACGAGTCCAAGCTCTGTCTCAAATGCGTGGTGAGGGTACTACTATGGTGACTTATTATTTACCAGTCAATCGTCCACTTTGACTTGCAGTGGATCATGTAACAAAAGAACTATCATCTGCACGTAACATTAAGAACAAGCAAACAAATCGTTCTGTGCAAACAGCTTTAAGAGCTGTATCAGCTTGTCTTGGCGGCTTACGTGTTTTACCAGAAAACGGTATCGTGATCTGTGCGGAAAACAAGTCGTGTATTTAGCCTCACTTCGCCACGACCTATCACACAATTTTATTATCGTTGTGATTCCTATTTTCATTTGGATAGGTTACTCAGTTTATACACCGATTTTGTTTACCACGGCTTATTACTCGTCTCTGGCAAAGAAGCTAAATATTACAAGGTGTCTGAAAATGAAATACGACACCTCAAGTCACTCAGCATTGATTTGCCGAATAAGCACCATAAAGGAGGTCAAAGTAGTATTCGGTTTGCACGTTTAACAGCAGAGAAAAGAGATGTATATGTGAAGAAAATGGTCGAGCATGTAGTTTCGTATTTTGCCAAAGACGGAAAAAGTGTTGTCGAATCCCTTATCTTAGCAGGACCTGGGGAAATGAAACAAAAAATAAGAGAAGAAGTGAAACATTTATTTAAAGTACATGTTATCGACACCGGAGACATTAAAAATAATACGATTCACGAAGTCATATCCAAATGCGATTTAAAGCAAGACACCAGCAAAGAATATGAAAAGTTGTGCAACATGATTCAAACCAATTCTGATATTTTGGTGTTTGGTAAGAAAGAAATATCATCAGAATTAGAAAAGAAGAATTTACGTGTGGTGTATTTAGCTAGTGCTGATGAAGAAATAAGCACACAAATTGATGTAATTTATATACGTAATGAAACATTTCAAAAGCAATACGATGTGATTGGTGTAAAGTGGTATGCTACTGATGTTAAAGAGGACGAGTAATCACGTTAAATAGAACGAGTAATCGATAAACGATTTTTAGGTTAATAATTTTTCATTTAATTCACATTCTTTCAAGAAATGGATACCACTGGATTAAAGCTGATAGAGGATACAATAAATGAAAGATCGCGTCGTGAATTAGAAAAAAAGAGACTTGAAGAGGAAATAAGACAAAAGAACGAGTTGGACGCAAAAGCTTATCAAATAAGTTATGAAGAAAAACAAAAACGTGAGATGCCAATGCGTTTGAGACTTGCTAAAACAATATTTGATTGGATTGATGAATTTCGTAAGACTACACAATGTGAATTGTTGTTTAAAGAAGTACAAAACAATCCATTGCGTTTATGGGCCGAACAGTCGTATGCTATGCTTTTATCAAAAGATGGTACAGTCAGTGTGTATCACTGGAGGAGGGATGTGCTTGATTGTCGTCGTGTTTCTAGTACATCGAATGAACTTGCGTATAGTGCCGTCAAATTGAGTCATCTTGAAGACTTGAAAAATCGAATTATATCGAATGACATCTATCGTGATTTATTGTACAACATGGGTATGTTATAAAATATGTTTATGAAAATTTATGATTCTATAGCGATTCGTTAACTTAGAATACAATCGAACCTAATTCGATTATCGGGCTTAGTGGAATCTGTTAAAACACTTACATTCATTCCAGAAATGGATGCCATGGGGTTAAAGAGGATAGAAGATGCGATAAACGAAAAAATACGTAAAGAATTGGAAGAAAAACGTCTTGAAGTCGAACGAGCACAAAAAGCTCAATTAGCGGCACAGGCTGAACATAACCATTATATTCAGCAAAAGAAATGTGAAGCACCGATGCGTTTAACATATGCTAAAACGATATTCGACTGGGTTCAGGAATTTCGTAAAACCTCACAATGTGAATTACTATTTAAGCAAAACGGTAACCAATCTTTATGCTTTTGGAGACAAGGATCGTATTGTATGCGTTTGAGAACAGATGGTTTAATTGAGATGTGGCGCTGGAGAAAAAATATGACCGATGTGGTAGCTTTTATTGCTAGCACTGCTAGTGAACTCGCGGAACATGCGCTTATGTTAAGTTATCTTCAAGACGCAGAAAATAGAATTATGTCTAGGCAAATATGGGATGATTTAATAGTACTTAATAATCTTTAGCATGTACATATACTAGATCGTTTTCATCAATCGTAGGAAACTGTTCAACCGTACAATCAGTGTGTGTTATCTTTAATTCAATCGCTTTATCCACTTTGTATGTAAAATAACACAGCGGTTCAATATTAGAAACGTCCTGAACGTAATACTCGTTGCCACCATGAGGTGAAATAAAGCGTTTTAATGTCTCATGTTTTTTGATTCCCACGTTGCAAATTAAAACATGTCCTTGTATTTGGTTCGCTCGTGCCGATAATGTAGTCGACTGCTTAAATCCATGCTCAAGCAGTGCTAGGCCTTCATTTTGATTATTTGGCGTATAGTACAATTGGAGAACATGTCCAACATTCATGCGTTCTTTTGAAAGAAGGGCGATATGATTCAAATGTATCTCCCTAAATGGAAAGGGTACGTACAGACGACGCACAAATCTGGAAAGGAACGACATTTTGAATTTTAATATCACATCTCAAAATGCTCTCTATGGTCAATTGCGATTTTAAAATTGTCAAATGCAAAGAGGCAAATATTACACGCAAGGTTAAGACTAATGATCAAGTAAAAGCGGGCGGAGAATATTTTTTAATGTTACAAGACTACTATATTGTACACTACGGTGATTCGTATGACATTCATCGGTTGTCAGATAATACATTAATTCAGCAAGAGATTGATTACGGCTTTGTACATATTGGACTCGGCAATAGCTTTATCACAGATGATTCAAAATCGTCACATGAGCTTCATAACATTCATGAAGATAAGGTTACTGTTAAAATTGTCGATGAACCACCACCTTCGTGGATGCATAAAAGTGGAATGACGTTTTATTGCGATAACTCTAATTATTGTTTGAAGGAAAATGGCAAAGTTGTTCAGAGTTTTCCCGTAAGTTGGTCGTCGGAACATTCGTGGGTAACAAATCGTGGTCCTGGTGCGATTCAACCATCACGCAGCGTTTTATGCTTTGATGAAGACACAAAACGTATTGAAAAAATTGTGGAAAAAGTTCCGTTGAACACAGGACCCTTCGTTGCTTGGGACAAAACAAGGCAATTATTACTGTTTAAACACGCTCTATTTGATACAAGAAATACAACAGCACCTCTCATGTCATTTCCACATGCGATGTGTTTCTTCCAAGGGCATATATTGTTCACAAACACACGTCACCAGTTATGTTCCTTAGCATTATCACATCTAGATGGTATACCTCAACAACTTGGAGTGTATAAACCACGAGACATTTTCGTGTGTGGAGAATATCTTGAAGTCTTTAGTAGAAACAAGCGTACAACATACACAATAATCTAAAATTTGAAACAAGCGCCAATAATCTAAAATTTGAAACAAGCGTATAACATACAAATTTATTTTTATTCATCGGGGATTTCATTGTTTCTATTCATCCATGTTTTCTAACTTGACTAATCCAGCAATTGTTAAACAAGGTAATGCAAAAATTGAGTATCCGGTCAATGAAATTATGTGGGATATCATATTTTTAGAAGATTACTACATGCTTAATGAAAAAACGAAATATAATATTTATCGAATCAATGACAACAAACTTCATGCCGTTTTTTATACAAGATCCATGATTTCTAGGGGATTTCATAACACATTTTATTATAGTGCAACTAGTGCTTGCTACTCGATTTTTCACATACAACCGGACGGTACAGTGAAGAAAGAAAAAGCAACATCTTATTCGCCTTTATGGATAGACAATGTTACACGAACTTGTATGAAGTTTAACGGCGATGATGGATTTAAATTAATAAACGATGGTATAACAACGCAACTTTTGTCAAGAAAAATTCTTTGGGACGGACTTCGTGTCTCTATACTAAATGGTCTTGATACTAAAACAAACGAAGTTTTTGCGTATGATCGTGATACAGAGCGAGTTGAATTTATAACAAAAGTCCCATTACCAAAAGATTGTACTACTCCACTTGAGTTTGACAAATCAAGAAATATTTTACTCCTTTACGATACTTTGTGGGATATTCGATATATGCATCGTCCGTTAGCAGCTTTTGACGGTGAAATAAACTTGTTTCGCGGATATGTTTTGTTTAAAGGGAGTAGCTTACCTATAACACAGCTTGACAGTATACCACAAGTCGTATTACAAGAAGAGGGCTCGGAGTTTTTTCGAGAGGATCATATTGAAGTTTTCTGGAGAGATTCAACTCATTCATTGAATCGATCTACGTATATCGCCTAATTTACACGCGTTTAAAATTCATGTTTTCTACCATCTTCACTGATTCTAAGCTAGTTAAAACTTCTGAAGTAAAAGTTGGTTCACATTTTAAAGAATTAGAACAAGTACTATTTCTAAATGACTACTATATTCTCAAGGGAGAAATCAGGTATAAAGTTTTCACTGCCAAAGACAACACAATGATATACAAAAGTCCATATTATTTTGGTTCATTTTTTACCGACAATGATAATACATTCTACAGGTACCGTTTCGATGGAATAACATCTAACCAAATTATTGACAATAAGATTCACGTAAAGCCTATACCGTTTTGTCCAATGTGGAGTAATCATGATATTTTCTTATGTATGAATCGCGATATTGATCTTAGATCAAAACAAGATAATAGATGTTTACAGTATATTTCTGGAGTCGGAAGTTGGAATTGCGAAGGAGAAACACCGGGCTTAAATGTAATCTATGACGGTAATCTTATCGAAATTTTATGGTATCAGGAAAATTCACAGCGTATGGAAACAATTGCACAGCTTGATACTCCTTATCGATCGCCTGACATGAAATTCGACTACGATTCTACTCGATATTGTTTGATATGCGGCGACGCTGTGTATGATACTAGATTTATGAAAACTCCTCTCAAAACATTCCCCGATTGCATTATGAAAAAACTTTATAAAGGCCATGTGTTGTTTGAGCATGAGGACAAATTATGTAATGTAACTTACGTGAATCTTGAATCACCCTATAATTGCATGGGTTTATCTAATACATGCATGACCACATACAATGATCATCTTGAAGTGTTTTCTATACATGATCGTGTAACAACACGTTCAATATACGTTTGTTCTTGCTAAATAATTATTTTTTTATTCACAGTGGTGATTTAATAATTGAAGCTTATGTACAATTCACCCTTGACCAAATATTAATCGAATATTTAACAGAGTTTTGACACGTAATCGTTTCACCGCCATGCAAAGTACGTTCATCTTCTATTCCTGAGGACGACGTATTATGCCAAAACACTGCTCTTCCTGTTTTTGGTCGTATTCTTAGCTTTAGATGTGGAAAATAAGTACATCCACCTGTTTCATACTCCGGCAAGTCATTCAAGTATACAAAGATTGTGTGTCGCCTCTGTCCGCCGCGTGACTTCTCCCGCTCAAAACTCTGCGTATTTGGTAAAAAATAATCATAATGTGGTCTAAACTCTTGTCCTTTGGTGTATTTCACAACTTGTAGACTTTCTAAATATCCCACGCTTGCTTGCATGATTTCTGCCGCACGTTTTTCGATAGCACACACCAGCTGTGTACAAGACTTTCTTAAAAATACAGAGCTACTGGTACGATTAGAGTCGGTTTTGTTCAGTCCATTTGAAATATCAATTACTGGAGATCTTTGAAACCCTTTATATTCTGCATACTGAATAAGGTGTCTACATTCACGTTCTGTCATGAAATTCTCGATACAGACGATAGGTGGATGTAGACGTATTCTTGTTTTGATAAACATCATATTTTCTTTTGGATGTGTAAATAATATGGAAATGAATATCACTAAGAAAAATAATACTAGTGTAATCAACATGCTTTTTTAATCTCTACGATACTGAAGTTCAATAAATGTTCCTGTGTAGGTGACCGGTACGTCTTTAGAGTTGTGTTGCAAACAATCATGCCATTGACCGCATAGCCGAGATTCTATCCAAAAACTTAAAATCCTTTCCGTATTGTCTTCTGGCTCGTATCCGTTGATAGAATTTCGTAAACAGATAAGTATTTTATCTTCTGTTGACAATTCTTTCACTGGTATGATGTATCTTTCTGGATCATCACGGGAAAACCAAATTAGAGATAAATGTGTAATTTTGCTCCAATCCACTTGTTTAGACTTCTCCATTGCCTGCAACAAAAACAATTCTAAATACTCTATCGCGTCTTTTTCAGTTTTTGGACCGTTATATTCACTATCGACAGGAAAAACATGATTAGGTGTAAAGAACCGAATACCCCAGTGGTAAAATTCTTTTTCAGACATTGGAAAATGAACATAATTCGCGATATGTTTTCAAATGTATGTCCAGACAAGAAGATATCTAAAGTCAGTCATGCGTCATTGGGAAAAATTAATGGATACATCCAAAAGGTTATCTTCCTACAAGATTATTATATTCTCCAATGTGGGACTTTCTATCAAATACGTAAATCATCGGACAATACACTTTTGTCAAATATACCAACTCAAACGATCAGAATCACCGCTGGATTAAATAATGCGTTTTACACGTTTCATAGGAGACGTGGTCATAATCTTTTTTACAGAATTGAAAAAGATAATATAATCTCAACAAACTATGTCGGTAAAGGCGTCTATTTGGAATATGATGATGACGTAAAGCTGTTATATGACTATGACTACACATTGTCTCTCATGAAAGGTTCATTAATTACACAAACATTTGAAACCAAAGAAGACACATTTGCGATAGCAAACAATACAGGATTACTTTTGTATCGAATTTTAGATGATGCTGGTGGTTATGTAGATCTACACGGTTATAATGATGGTGTTAAACAGTTTGACTATGTAACCAAATTAGCATGGTCATACAATAATCGCACAGACCATTTCGATTACAAACAATATTCTTTTATTTATGGAAATTCTATGTACGATACACGTTATATGTCTAGTCCATTAAAACAATTCGAAGGTGATGCTTGGTTCTATAAAAATTTGGTTGTATATAAAGATGCAAAGCATAATTTACATTATGTACCCTTTTCATCACTTGATGATAAATCACAACCTCTGAATGTATTATGTCATAATCTCATTAAAAGCGATGATAAATTAGAAGTGGTTTCTACTCCTGATAGACTTACATATAGAACAACGTTTTGTTAACTAATAAGTACTATGCGCTATATAATGGACTAGTAATTTTAACATAATGCACAATACAACGGACTAGTAATATACACCACAAATTCAATCTTCATGTCTGAATAATCATATCGACCCACACCTTGATCAAACCAATCTTCGTTTGGCTTTGGAATAACTACCGTTGCATTCATTTCTTTTGCAAGTTCTATTAGGGTATTCCTTTTGTCATACCATTCTTTATACTCACGCACATATGCTTTATTTATCGTCTTTTCGGCGGGAATATACTTTGACCCACCGCTGAGCGCCGCATTAATCTTAACCCCATGAATACACGAAAGATGATGTAAAATTTCGTTATACATTGTATCATCTGTTTCGTTGTCTTTGAAAACTACACCCGCACTTAGATAATTTTGATCCCAGTGTATTTTGGTTCCAATCCATAATTTGAACTTATTTTCTTTACAAGCCTTGAGAAACGGTTCCATTTTTGAATTTTAAAAAAGATATGAAAACGTGCTTTAAAACATACGTGCCTATAGTTCTTTTCTTTTAAAAATTTCCATCGATATACCACTGCGGCACTGTTGCTTCCATAATACCCGCTTTTGTTAATGCTTCGTACAATGGCGTACCGCTGTCTGAATAGAACGTAATACT